>OJKC01001728.1_pt1 | contig 12931 bp, 9 predicted proteins | sample 1596401 | NCBI WGS metagenome assembly OJKC01 (sample SAMEA4350162, study PRJEB24818) | metagenome | biome: human; feature: gut; material: faeces | place: Denmark | collected 2013-09 | reverse complement strand
AATTTTATTAATTAGAAAATTGTCCTAAAAATGAAATATTGCGAAATTTTAATAATTCACATAATAAAAAAGATATAATAATATTTTTTAATATTATTATATCTTTTTTGAAATTAAGAATATATTTTATAATCAATATCAGGAAATATACAATCTTTTTTCATAATATCTTTTAAAAATAATTCATCTATTGAATCTTCTTTTATTTGATAATACAATTTTGTGAATCTTCCGATATGATCTTTAATTCTTTTTTTAGCATAATCAACCATAGTTCCATTAGTAATAATAAATAGCCAATCACTACTTTGAGCAAGTAACAGTTCTCTAGCACATTGATTTAGAGCTTTTTTCTTTAAGCCTTTTGCATTTGGAAAAAGATTAGCTAGTTCACACATTCTATCACCAGCAACATGTAAATGTCTGTGTACATAATCATTAGAAGGATTTAACCAAACTTCACTATATCCATTAGCTCCCCAGCTAGAACGACAAGGAGATGCAACTTGCATATTTGGATATTTATCAATATATTCTGAAGGAGTAATTAGCTTAAAATTACAATCATCATAATAAATTTTTTTAAATAAAATATATAACCAATAAGGACCTTCATACCACCAATGCCCATAAAGTTCAGCATCATAAGGACAAAGTATAATAGGAGGTGTATCCATATATTGAGATAAATTATTAATTTGGTTTGTTCTAGAATCCAAGAAATGACCAGCTTGTCTTTCAGCTGAATCTTTTGCCCATTGAATATTATAATAATCTTTGAAATCAGTCTTTCCAGTAATTCTATAATATTTAATTCCGGTATGAACTCTTACTCCATTATGAGCAATATAAGGTTTTATATAATCATAGTCAGCTTCATATCCAATATCACGATAAAACTCTCTATAATTAAAATCTCCAGGATAACCATCTATAGAACTCCAAACTTGTTGAGATGATTCAATATCTCTACCAAAAGCTATAACACCTTTAGGAGAAACAATAGGAGCAAAAGTACCATAAATAGGAGTAGGGTCAGCATATAAAATTCCATGTGATTCAGTAATAATATAATCAATACCAAATTCTTTTAAATATTTATCTGCTTCTGGGACATATCCACACTCAGGTAACCAAATGCCACGAGGTTTTTTACCAAAATATCTTTCATAAGTTTGAACTCCAACTGCTATTTGAGCTTTAACAGTCTTTTCATTAACATATAAAATTGGAAAATATCCATGAGTTGCTCCACAAGTAATAATTTCTAAAACCCCAATATCTTGAAAATGTTTAAAAGCATCGATTAGATTACAATTATAAACATCTTTAAATAAATGTAGGTCATTTGAATAACGGTCAAAATAATAATGAGAAAGTTTATTTAGTCTTTCATCTCCAGCAGTTCTTTTAATTTCTTTCTCAGACAATTCGATTAATTTTTTTAAATATTTAATATATTTTCTTTGTAATAATTTATTATCTAACATAGAAAGTAGAGGAGGAGTCATAGACATTGTAATTCTAAAATCGACCCCTTCATCTACTAATTTTTGAAAATTAGTAAGTAATGGTATATACGTTTCCGAAATAGCTTCATATAGCCAAGATTCCTCTAAATAATCATCGCTCTCAGGATGATGAATAAAAGGAAGATGAGCATGAAGAACAAAACTTACATATCCTTTTTTCTCTTGCATCATAAAACTCCTTTGTTTGAGACAATAGGGACAGGTCTAAATTGTCTCATAATATTGTTATAATTTATTGAATTTACATTATGAAGAAGGATTAGATGAATCATAAATTCCCTCTACATTTTCAGATTTATATAATCCTTTATATAAATCGTATATATCGTAAATTTTTCCCATATTTGTAATAAAAGATAGATTGTTAATACTTTTTTCTGTTTGAGAACCTGTTTTAACATTTTTAAAATATACCATTTTTTGATGTTTATCAAATAATATATGATCGTTAGGGGATTCAATTTCATTTGATGTTGAAACATAGATATAATCAGAATCTAATTTCTCAGTTTTTCTAATAGGCTTTCTACCTAGTTCTACTCGATAGTCACATTTACTATCTGCAACATGTAGGTACCAGCTATTTGCAAAATCATTTATTTTTACTTCAAACTGATAATTTAATGTATCATTATAAATAATTAAAACTGGCTCAGTTTTCTCAAAAAAATCATTCCCGTACTTTTCTTTAAATTTCTCTATGTCATTATCTGATATATCCCAATAAATAAATAGAGTGGTAGGGGTTTGAGCCAAAACTTTTACAACAGTTTGATTATATCGATAAGGCAAATCATAATATTCTACTGTTTCCATCATTCGTTTAGAAGTATTTGTAGTAGTGCTTTTTTTTGTAGCAACTTTTTTTACACTTTTTGATGAAGATTTCTTTTTTGTAGTTGTGTTTTTTGATTTTGATTTTGTTGCTGGTCTTTTTTTAGTGTTAGATGTTTTTTTGGTATTGGTAGTAGAAGTTTTTACATTATTTTCTTTATTTTTTAAATCTTTTTGTTCTTTTGTTTTTCTTGGCATTTGTATCCTCCTATGTAATCTCTTTTTTATCTTTTATATATTATACTAAATACAAAATAAATTCAAGTAGATTATAAAAGTTTTTTAAAAAATTAAGTATAACCATAAAACGAAAATAGAATATGTTGAAAAATGTCGATGAAAAAAATAAAAAAAGTAATTAAAAGTATTGAAATTATCTTTTTGATATGTTAATATAATTTTACGTATTAATACTACTAATTAATATTTTTTAGTTCATATTTTATTTCAAATATTTTTAAATAGCAACTTAGAAAAAGACATAAATTGTATTAATTCATATAGTTTGTATTGCGTAAAAAATAAGAGACAGGAGGTGAACAAAATGGAAGAAAAAATTTTAACAATTCTTTTAGACATGCAAGTAGATATAAAAGATCTAAAGAAGAGAGTTATTAATATTGAAGAAAACGAGATACCAAGTATGAAAGCTTCGATAAAAAATATTGAGGAAAATGAAATACCAAGTATGAAAGCTTCGATAAAAAATATTGAGGAAAATGAAATACCAAGTATGAGAGAATCAATAAAGAATATTGAAGAAAATGAAATTCCAAGTATAAGAGCATCAATAAAAAACATTGAAAAAAAGGAAATACCAGGTATAAAGAAATCAATTAAAAATATAGCATCTTCGGTCTATAATATAGAAAATAATGAATTACCAGCAATTAGACAACAAAGACTAATAGATAGCAACAATATAGCAAAAATTTTAAACAATCAAACAAATTTAATTCAAACATTAAAAAAAAGAAATTTTAAATATATAAGTAATTTATAATGCATGTAAAAAATACAACTATTTGAACAATTTTATAATAGTTGTATTTTCATATTTAATAGAAAAATCTAATAAAATGCAATGAAACTCTTTTAAAAAAAACTAAAATGTTATACAATAATAAAAAATGAAAATTAGGAGAGGAAAATGAATAAAAAGTGGCAAATATTTGAACCAGATAAAAATAAGATAGAAGAGATAAAAAATAAATATAAAGTTAACCAATTATTAGCTACAATATTAGCTAATAGAAACATTTTAAAAGAAGAAGATATTAGACTATTTTTAAATCCAACAAGAAACGATTTTTATAATCCTTTTTTAATAACGGATATGGATATTGCAGTAAATAGAATAATAAAAGCTATAGAAAATAAAGAAAACATTACTATTTATGGTGACTATGATGTAGATGGAATAACAAGTATAACAGTATTAAAGAGTTTTTTAAATGATATTGGAGTAGAAACCAATACATATATACCAAACAGGTTAATAGAAGGATATGGATTGAACAAAGAAGCAATTGACAAAATTTCAAAAAAAGGATGCAATTTAATGATTACAGTTGATTGTGGTATATCTGCTATAGAAGAAATAGAATATGCAAACTCTCTAGGAATTGAGACCATAATAACAGACCATCATGAAGCAGGAAATGAAATACCAAAAGCAATTGCAGTAATAGACAATAAAAGAAAAGATAGTAAATATCCTTTCAGAGAATTAGCAGGAGTTGGAGTGGTTTTTAAATTAATTCAAGCAATAGGAATTACATTAAAACTAAAAGAAGAATCATATTTGAAATATTTAGACATCGTATGTATAGGAACAATATCTGATATAGTTCCGTTAGTAGATGAAAATAGAGTAATTGCAAAATTAGGGTTATTATTAGTGGCACAAACAAAAAATATAGGATTAAGATCAATTATTAATTCATCAGGATATAATAAAATAGACTCAAATACTATTTCATTTGGTGTAGCACCTAGAATTAATGCATGTGGAAGAATGGGAAAAGCAGAAGAAGCATTAGAACTATTCTTATCTAAAGATAAAAACGAGGTAAATGAATTAACTAATAAATTAAATGAACATAATAGAAAAAGGCAAGAAACAGAAAAAACAATTTTTGAAAATGCAGTAGAAAAAATAAAAGAAGAGCACTTAGATGAAAATAAAGCTATTATTGTTGGTGGAGAAAATTGGCATCATGGTGTAATTGGAATAGTTTCGTCTAAAATTACAGAAATGTATTTTAAACCAAGCATTTTATTTAGTTTTGAAGAAGATGGAATAGGAAAAGGTTCTGGAAGAAGTATTCCTGGATTTGATTTACATGAAGCTTTAATGAAATGTTCAGACACTATTGAAAAATTTGGTGGACATAGTATGGCAGTAGGAATTACGGTAAAAAAAGATAATCTAGAAAAGTTTAAAAAAGAATTTGAACAAATAGCAACACAAAGCAAAATTGATGAAATTATACCAATTATTAATATTGATGCAAAAGTTGATTTGAGTGATATTGATAAAGAAATGGTAGAAAGTTTAAAACAATTAGAACCATTTGGAGAAGCTAACAAAATGCCAGTATTTGCATTTAAAAATTTAAAAATAGATTCAATAAGAGCTCTATCAGAAGGAAAACATCTAAAATTAACATTAAAAGATAATAATTATATTATAAATGCAATTGGATTTAATATTGGATACTTAGCAAATGAATATAGAATAGGGGATAAAATAGATGTTGCTGGTGTATTAGAAATAAATACATTTAATGGCGTAGATAACTTACAAATTAACATTAAAGACATAATGAAATCAATATAATAATTATATAAGATATAAAACCAAAAAGGGGAAAGTGATATAATGAAAGAAGAAAAAGAGAAAACAATTCAAGACGTAATATCTAGAAGAAAGCAACATACAAGAAGAGTAGATAGTAAATTAATAATGAAAGCATATAATTATGCATATAGTTATCATGGCGACCAATGTAGAAAATCAGGAGAACCATATATTATACATCCATTAAATGTTGCTTATATTTTAGCTGATATAGGATTGGATGATAGTACTATTTGTGCTGCTCTTTTACATGATGTGGTAGAAGATACAGAAGTAACTCAAGAAGATATAACAAGAGAATTTGGAAAAGAAATATCTGACATGGTAGCTGGAGTTACAAAACTTAGCAATATTCAATTTAGCTCAGTAGAAGAGCAACAAGTAGAAGATTACAGAAAAATGTTTCTTGCAATGGGAAAAGACATAAGGGTAATAATTATAAAATTAGCTGATAGACTTCATAACATGAGAACCTTAAAATACTTAAAAAGAGATAGACAAATAGCAAATGCAAAGGAAACAATGGAATTATATGCACCTCTTGCTAATAGATTAGGACTGTATTCTTTAAAGTGGGAATTAGAAGATTTAGGATTTAAATATTTATATCCAGAAGAATATCATGAATTAGTAGAAGGAATTAACAAAAAAAGAGATGAAAGATTAAAATTCATAGAAAAGATAATGAGTGATATAAGAGTTGAATTAAAAAAACAAAGAATTGATGCAGAAGTTACAGGAAGAGCAAAACATTTATATAGTATTTATCGAAAAATGAAAAGAGACAATAAGACATTAGATCAAATATATGATTTATTTGCACTTAGAATTTTAGTTAACTCTGTAAAAGATTGTTATGCAGCATTAGGAGTTGTACATGAATTATATAGTCCTATGCCGGGAAGATTTAAAGACTATATAGCAGTGCCTAAACCAAACATGTATCAATCAATACATACCACACTTTTAGGAGAAAAAGGAACACCATTTGAAGTTCAAATTCGTACATGGGAAATGCATAGAATTGCTGAATATGGTATTGCAGCACACTGGGCATATAAAGAAGCAAGTTATTTTGGAAAAAAACAAGCAGTAAAAGTAGAAGAAGACAAATTAGCATGGCTTCGTGAAACATTAGAATGGCAAAAAGATATGCAAGATCCACAAGAATTTTTGGATACATTAAAAACAGAACTTTTTGAAGATGAAGTATATGTATTTACACCAAAAGGAGCAATAAAAGTACTTCCGAGAGGAGCTACACCAATTGATTTTGCTTATAGTGTACATGAAGAAATTGGACATCATATGACAGGATGTAAAATTAATAGTAAAATGATGCCAATAATAACACCTTTAAAAAGTGGAGATATCATAGAGATAATTACGTCTGATAATTCAAAAGGGCCAAGCAGAGATTGGCTTAAATTTGTAAAAAGTTCTAGTGCAAAAAATAAGATAAAAGGATGGTTTAAAAAAGCTCAGAAAGCTGAGAATATTGAAAAAGGAAAAGAACTAATAGAAAAAGAATTAAAAAGAATAGGATTTACATATGCAGATTTATTTAAAAATGAATATCTTGAACCAATGCTTGAAAAATACAAATATAAAAATTTAGACGAAATGTATGCTGCAGTTGGATTTGGTGCTAATTCTCCTGTAAAAGTAATAGCGAGAATGTTACAAGAATATAGAAAAGAACATCAAGAAGAAGACATAGAAGAAAAAATTCAGGAATTAGCTAAAGAAAAAAATAGGAAACCAAGACCTTCAAATTCAGGAATTATTGTAAAAGGCATAGATAACTGTTTAGTTAAGCTCTCAAAATGTTGTAATCCACTTCCGGGAGATGAAATCGTAGGGTATATAACAAAAGGAAGAGGAGTATCTGTACATAGAAAAGATTGTACAAATATCAAAGACTTAATATCAGAAGAGAACAGAATGATAGATGTAGAATGGTATAAAGAAGAAAATAAAGTATCGTATCAAACAGACATAGAAATAAACTCAAATGATAGAGCTGGATTATTAGTAGATATTTTAAAAGAAATTGGTTCAACAAAAGCTCAAATAAGAGGAGTTAACACAAAAGTAACTAAAGAAAAAATTGCAATTATTGATATGACACTAGAAGTAGAAAATTTAGAAGAATTAAATAAAGCTATTAAGGTTATTAGAAAAGTAGATAGTGTATATGAAGTTAAAAGAAAAAAATAAATAAGAAGAAAACGTATATAATGAAAGGAAAAAATATGATTTTAAAAGAACTAAAGATAGATACATGGATAGGAGATCCAACTAATTGTTATATTATATTAGACGAAAAATCTAAAGAATTGATGGTAATAGATCCAGCTGGTGACGTGGATAAAATACAAGAAATGATAAAAATATTAGATGGAAAATTAAAATATATATATTTAACTCATTGTCACGGTGACCATATATTTGGAGTAACAGAATTGAAGAAAAATTGCGGAGGAAAAATATTAATACATCGTATGGACGCAGAAGGTTTGAATGATGCTGCAATTAATTTAACGCCATATATTAGAGAAGAAAATATAGAATTAGAAGCGGATTCTAGGATAGACGATGAAGATTTGATTCATTTGGGAAATTTAGAATTTAAAGTTATTCATACTCCAGGACATACTAAAGGTGGAACATGCCTATACTGTAAAGAGGAAAATTGTCTGTTCTCTGGAGATACTCTATTTAGAGGTACATGGGGAAGAACTGATGTACCAACAGGAAGTTTAGAAGATATAATGGATTCTATTACTAAAAAATTAATGGTGTTGCCAAATGAAACAATAGTATATCCAGGACATGGATTAAGTACAAGAATAAAAGATGAAAAACCAATTTATTTAGAATTAAAACCAAAATTAATATAAAATTTGTTATAATAGAAATGAAAGGAATGATTAATATGGCAAAAACAGAACCAAGAACATTATCAGGATTTATGGAATTATTACCAAATGAACAAATTCTATTTAATCAAATGAGAGAAACAATAGAAGATACTTATAAAAAATTTGGATTTTTACCATTAGATACGCCAGTAATAGAATTATCTGAAGTTTTACTTGCTAAAGCAGGAGGAGAAACAGAAAAACAGATTTATCGTTTTAATAAAGGAGATAAAGACTTATCTTTAAGATTTGACTTAACAGTTCCTCTTTCAAAATATGTAGCTAAAAATTATGGAAATTTGAGTTTCCCTTTTAGAAGATATCAAATTGGAAAAGTATATAGAGGAGAACGTACACAAAAAGGAAGATTTCGTGAATTTTATCAATGTGATATAGATGTCATAGGTGATGGAGAGCTTGATTTAATAAATGATGCAGAACTTCCAAGTGTTATTTATACGATATTTAAAAATTTAGGATTTAATAATTTTACTATTAGAGTGAATAATAGAAAAATATTAAATGGATTATTTGAAGAAATAGGTCAAAAAGAAAAATCAGTAGAAGTATTAAGAATAATAGATAAAATAGATAAAATAGGAAAAGAAGCAGTAATAGAAGAATTAGAAAAAATAGAAGTATCAAAAGATTCAATAAAGAAAATAATAGATTTTATAGAAATAGAAGGAACATCTGAAGAAAAAATAGAAAAACTAAAAAAATTAGAAATAAAAAACGAAACATTTATTACAGGTGTAAATGAATTAGAATTTGTCATAAAAAATATGGGAACATTTGGAATACCAAAAGAAAATTATAAAGTCGATTTAACAATAGCTAGAGGATTAGATTATTATACTGGTACAGTATATGAGACATTTTTAAATGAATACAGAGAACTTGGAAGTGTATGTTCAGGTGGAAGATATGAAAATTTAGCCGAATATTATACAGATAAAAAATTACCAGGAGTAGGAGTTTCAATAGGTTTAACAAGATTATTTTACAAGCTAAATGAATTAAATTTAATAAAAGCAAAGAAAAAATCGATATCAGATGTTTTAATAATACCAATGATAGAAGATTTAACAGTTCCAATAGAAATAGCAAGTGAATTAAGAAAAAGTGATATAAAAACAGAGATATATTTAAACAATAAGAAATTAAAAGCAAAATTCAAATATGCAGATAAGTTAGAATTACCTTATGTAGTTGTTATCGGAGAAGATGAAATAGAAGAGAATAAATATAAATTGAAAGATATGAAAACAGGAAATGAACAATTAGTAGATATTTCACAGATGATTAAAATTTTAAAACAATAATTCTATAAAATACAAAAATTAGAGTTTTTTATAAAACTCTAATTTTTATTGATATTTTAAAGTTATTTTATTACCATTTTTTTCAATAAAACCTTCATCTCTTAAAAGCTTTAATTCTCTCATCATAGCACTTCTGTCAACACTTAAGTAATCAGCTAAATCAGTAAGAGAAAATGGTAATATAAAACTTTTATTGAAATTTCTAGTTGACAAAATTGAGAAATATCCAAGTAGTTTATCACGTATGGATCTTTGAGTAAGTAGTTCAATTCTAGTGTTTAAAGAGGTTACTTTACTTAGTATAAGTTCTGGTAAATATTCAGAAAGAACTTGATGAAATTTGCAGTTGTTTTTACATTTCGTATGAATGTCATCATATGTGTAAAATAACACTTCACATTGTTTTTTAGCCTCAACTAATAGTTCGTTATTAGTTGTTATTGTATAAAAAACTTCTCCGAAAATATCATTTTTAGAAAAATGTTCAACAATTGTTTTGTTTCCATTAAAGTCATAGCGTACTAAGTCTGCATTCCCTTTTATTAACATACAAAATTGATTCCTTTTTTGTATATAAGAAGTGATTACTTGATTTTTTTGAAAGACTTTTTTTTGTACTTTTGTGCAATTTTTGCTAAAGTTATTTATAAAATTATCTATATTAAAGTCATTAAACATAGCAATATCAATCCTTTAATTTAAAAATTCAACTATATTATACAAAAAAAGTGTGATAAATGCAACAAGTAGTGAATTATAACTTTTACTATTTTATAAAAAATAAATTCTTTGAAATATTTTTGAAATATTTTTGTAATATAATTGTAATAAACGACAAAATCTTACAACAAAGCATGGATTAAAATTCAAAAAATAGAAAAAAGATAATTTGTTGCTTTTGCAACAGAAAAACAAATTTCTTAGTATATAATAAACCCATATTAAATTTGAGGGGGAAATGTAAGATGAAAGTTATCAAAAGAGACGGACGAGCAGTAGATTATGATAGAGAAAAAATCAGAATTGCTATTGATAAAGCAAATCAAGAAGTTAGACCAAGAGAAAGAGCAACAAAAGAAGAAGTAAAAGAAATTATTAATTATATTGAAGAGTTAGGAAAAAAGAGAATTTTAGTAGAAGATATTCAAGACATTATAGAAGAAAAATTAATGGAAGTACAAAAATATGAATTAGCTAAAAAATACATTGTATACAGATATACAAGAGCTTTAGTTAGAAAACAAAATACAACTGATGAGTCAATACTAGGACTAATTCGTAATGAAAATAAAGAATTAGCAGAAGAAAATTCTAACAAAAACACAATGCTTGCTTCTACTCAAAGAGACTACATTGCAGGAGAAGTTTCAAGAGATTTAACTAAAAGAATGTTATTACCAGAAAAAATTTCTAAAGCACATGAAGAAGGAATTTTACATTTCCACGATGCAGATTATTTCATACAACCAATTTTTAACTGTTGTTTAATTGATATAGGAAATATGCTAGATAATGGAACAGTTATGAATGGAAAAATGATCGAATCACCAAAAAGTTTCCAAGTTGCATGTACAGTTACAACACAAATTATTGCAGCAGTTGCAAGCAACCAATACGGTGGACAATCAGTTGATATGATTCATTTAGGTAAATATTTAAGAAAGAGTTATAATAAGTTCAAAAAAGAAATAGAAGAAAAATATGGAGATAAATTAAAATCAGATATTATAGAAGATTTAGTTCAAACTAGATTAAAGGCAGAATTAAAAGCTGGAGTACAAACAATTCAATATCAAATAAATACATTAATGACAACAAACGGACAATCTCCATTTGTAACATTATTCTTACATTTGGAAAAAGATGATCCATATATAAAAGAAAACGCGATGATTATTGAAGAAATTTTAAGACAAAGATATCAAGGAATAAAAAACGAAGCAGGAGTATATGTAACACCAGCATTTCCAAAATTAGTATATGTATTAGATGAATTCAACAGCCTAAAAGGTGGAGAATATGATTATTTAACAAAACTAGCAGTAAAATGTTCAGCAAAAAGAATGTATCCAGATTATATTTCTGCTAAGAAAATGCGTGAAAATTATGAAGGAAATGTATTTAGTCCAATGGGATGTAGAAGTTTCTTGTCACCATGGAAAGATGAAAATGGAAACTATAAATTTGAAGGAAGATTTAATCAAGGTGTAGTAAGTATTAATTTACCTCAAATAGGAATTATTGCAGACGGTGATGAAGAAAAATTCTGGAAGTTATTAGATGAAAGACTAGAACTTTGTAAAGAAGCTTTAATGTGCAGACATTATGCATTGTTAGGTACTCACTCAGATATTAGCCCAATACATTGGCAATATGGAGCTTTAGCTAGATTAAAGAAAGGTGAAACAATAGACAAATTATTATATGGTGGATATTCTACTATATCACTTGGATATATTGGTATTTACGAATTAACAAAATTAATGAAGGGTGTATCTCAAACAGAACCAGAGGGTCATGATTTTGCACTTAAGGTTATGAAACATTTAAACGAAGCTACACAAAGATGGAAAAAAGAAACAAATATAGGATTTGCTTTATATGGTACTCCAGCAGAAAGTTTATGTTATAGATTTGCAAGGATTGATAAAGAAAGATTTGGTACTATTAAAGATGTTACAGATAAAGGATATTATACAAATTCATATCATGTTGATGTAAGAGAAAAAATAGACGCTTTTGAAAAATTAAAATTTGAAAGTGAATTCCAAAATATTTCTACAGGAGGAGCAATTTCTTATATAGAAATACCAAATATGAGTAAAAACATAGATGCATTAGAATCAGTTGTAAAATTCATTTATGACAATATTCAATATGCAGAATTTAATACAAAATCAGATTATTGCCATGTATGTGGATTTGATGGAGAAATTATTATAAATAAAGATAATGAATGGGAATGCCCAAATTGTGGAAATAAAGATCATAATAAAATGTCAGTTGTTAGAAGAACATGCGGATACTTAGGAGAAAACTTCTGGAATGTAGGAAAGACAAAGGAAATAAAACAAAGAGTTTTACATTTGTAAAAATAAAACAAAGAATTTATATCAAGAAAAAATGGATATAAACTTTAATGGTTACAGTAATTATTAAATGCATAAAATAAAAGAGAAGCTATTATTTAAAAATAAATTTAGATAATAGCTCTCTTTTTTTAGTCTCTTTCCAAAAATACTTTTTGGACATAAAGCTTGTTTGCAAAAGATTGAACAGCATTACGCAAAAGATATTGTTCTTTAGAAAGACGATTATTATTAATATAGTTTTCACCTGTAAAAGTCATTTTTATTGCCTTTTCTAATTCAGAGCAAAAGCGATTATAAGATTGATCAATAGGCGAAGTTTTTATTGCTAAATCAAGCATTTTTTTTATTTCGTCTATACTAT
>OJKC01001727.1_pt1 | contig 12940 bp, 9 predicted proteins | sample 1596401 | NCBI WGS metagenome assembly OJKC01 (sample SAMEA4350162, study PRJEB24818) | metagenome | biome: human; feature: gut; material: faeces | place: Denmark | collected 2013-09 | reverse complement strand
CTTCGGCCTTCAGCGCAACGGGGGGCTTCGCCGCGTCTGCGAGCGCCGCGCCGAAGCCCCCCGTTGCGCTGAAGGCCGAAGCGCTGATGCTCGCGGTGCCCGCCTCGGCCCTCCTTGTCTCGGCCGCCTTCACGACGCGAGTCTTTTTGGCCGCACGCGCCTTCTCCTCTTCAGCTCTGGCTCTGGCCTCCCTTTCACGGGTGAGGGACACGGCATCATCAACCTGGGCCTTCACCTTCTGGAAAGCCGCAAACAGCGCACGATCGGACATAGAAAATCTTCGAATAAATGGATGGAGCCTCAGAAAGAGCTCCACGTAGAATTTGACGGACTCGCGCTACAATGTACGAACGCTTCGGGCGGCTTCATGCCGTCCGCCACACATCAATCAAGGAGCAAACAGATGGCCCGCATGGTTAACTGCGTAAAACTCAAGAAGGAAGCCGAAGGGCTCGACTACCCGCCTTTTCCCGGCGCTCTCGGCGCCCGCATCTGGCGTGAGGTGAGCAAGGAGGCATGGGCCGAATGGACGCGCCTTCAGACCATGATGGTCAACGAATACGGCCTCAACCTCGCCGACCTGTCCGCCCGCCAGCATCTGATGCAGCAGTGCGAACGCTACTTCTTCGGTGATGCCGAAGGCGTTCAGGTGCCTGAGAACTTCGTGCCGCCGAAGCCCTGATCCGCGACTGCGGACAGGTCCTCGCCGAAACACGGCCCGAAAAGCCCGCACTTCCCAAGGAAGTGCGGGCTTTTTCCTTGCAGTCGAACGGTCTGTCAGCCTCGTTCGAACGTCTGCACGCCTTCCTGCGTGCCCAAAAGCAGCACATCGGCGCCGCGGGCGGCGAAAAGGCCCACCGTGACGACGCCGGGCCAGGCATTGATCTCGGCCTCGAGCGCCTTCGGATCCTCGATGCGAAGGCCCGAGGCATCAAGAATGTGGCAGCCGTTGTCGGTGACGAAGTTACGGAGCTTCACGGTCGCGCCGAGCGCCTCGAGCTTCGCCTTCACGGCACGGGCCGCCATCGGAATGACTTCGACGGGGAGCGGGAAGGAACCGAGCACGGGCACCTTCTTCGAGGCGTCCGCAATGCAGACGAAGCGGCCGGAAATGGACGCGACGATCTTTTCGCGCGTAAGCGCGCCCCCGCCTCCCTTGATCATGGAGAAGCCCGGATCTATTTCGTCGGCACCGTCGACGTAGACGCCGATTTCGTCAACCTCGTTCATGTCGAGCACCTTGAAGCCGAGCGCTTCAAGACGCTTGGTCGAACGCTCCGACGAAGAGACGCAAGCCGGAATACGATCGCGAATTTCAGGAAGCTGGTCAATCAGCTGATCAACGGTGGAGCCGGTGCCGACGCCGAGCACTGCGCCCGATTCGACATAGTCGAGCGCGGCACGTGCGACGAGGCGCTTGAGTTCACTTTGAGAGAGCGGACGGGATTGTGTCATGGGAATTTCAATGGAGTCTTCTTTGAATCACGAAGCAGAGCTCTCAAACTGACAGCGTCTGCGGCGCATTGAGTTGAATTCTAAAGGCGCCGCCCATGCGGCGCTTAAAATGAACTGCACACAATATCTCTTCGCAGAAGCTTCTTGCGCCATGCCTGCCGACCAGTCCGAACATCTTATTTCCGACGCATTCCGCCACCTCAACGCTGCAAACAAAGAGCTGCCCGCAAAACTGCCGGCATTTTCTGAACATGGTTTGTGGGCTGCCTGGGCCGCACTGCTGCTTGTCGCGGCGTTTCTCACAGGCGTTGCATGGCTTGTGATTGACTCGGATCGTGAAGCTGAAACCATTCGTTTGAAGCAGACCACCGACCTCGTGGCCCAGTCCATTGAGGCGCAGGTTCTCGGGGTATCCGAAATTCTGCAGAAGATGAGTCTGCGTCTTGTGCGCGGACAGCAGGGCGACTTTGCATCGGCTTCGCTCGACCTCGCCGCGCAAACACTTTTTATTGACCGCCGCGAAGTCACAGAACTTGCGCTTGTCACCGAAAAAGGCGAAGTGCGCCGCGTATGGTCATCGTCGACAGCTCGTGCACCATCGCTTTTTGAGGGCATCAATCAGATCAATGACGCGCATCTGCTTCGTGCTGTCCGCTTGGCCAAGCGCTTTGACCGCTCGCTTTCCACGCCTTTTTATGTCGGTCCCTATTCACAGCGCATTTTTGTGAACATCGTGACGCCGTCGGCCATACCGGACACCCTTCTGATGGCCCGCATCGATCTCACGCGCCTGCTCCTGCTGGCTCAGCAGCGATATGCAGACACGGGGTCATACCTACTGAGCTTCGCACTCAACGGCCGCTCCATTCCGGCTCCCGTTGGCAGCCGCGGACCTTCTAAACCCCCAGTCGACCAACCCGAACTCACCGAACCCATCATCTACGCAACGGACATCACACTGCTCGACGCTGCGCCCGAAGAAGAAATGTCATTGGTCGCCAAGAGCTACGACCACGCACTCTTTGCCAACAACCGCGTGCAGTATTTTTCTGTCGGCGGTCTGGCGCTGATGCTTCTGGCAGCTATCGGCCTCGTTTTTTACTACCAACGCCAGCAGGTTCGGTCGCACCGCACACTCATGGCCGAATATTCTCTTCGCCGCGTCATGTCTGAATCGGCCGTTGTCGGCCTGCGCGTCACCGACCTCAAGGGACGCATGCTCTATGTGAACGACACATTCCCTAAGATCGTGGGCTATCCGGCTAAGGAATTGATCGGGCAGAAGCCGCCCTATCCTTATTGGGCCAAAAACTATGTCGCAGAGCTTACCGAGAGGCTTCTTTCGGCCACTAACCATCCGGAAGCTGAAGAAACATTGCCCGTCGTTACACGTTTTGAAGCCGTCCGCAAGAACGGTGAGGAATTTTGGGCTGAACTGCGCATTTCCCCGCTGCTTGACGATGACGGGAAACCCTTTGGCTCCATTGGCGCGCTCTTTGACGTGACGAACTCGGTGCTCGCACAGTCACGAGTTGAAGCCGCAAATGAACGCTTCACACTGGTCGTTGAGTCGATGGCGAGCGCTATCGCAGTGCTCGCGGAACCCAACCGCGACGTGCTTTTCTTTGCCAACCGCTCCTACCGCACACTCTTTAATGATCGGCCCAACGGTGCGGCAAAACTCCTTGCCCGTCTGGAAAAAGCGCCTCCCACGGTACAAAGCGACGGCATTTTCGACGAAGAAACATCACGGTGGTTTGACGTTCGTTCGCAGCGTATTGTTTGGACGCGCGGCGAAACCGCTGTCATGGTGATCGCCACCGACATCACCAAACGCCGTGAACTTGATCTTGCCCGAGAAGCGCAGCTGCGCCGCGCAGAGTCCACTCACCGACTGGTTACGATGGGTGAAATGGCGAGTTCACTCGCGCATGAACTCAATCAGCCGCTTGCAGCCATCGCAAACTACGCCAATGCCGCAGCGACGATGCTTGCCAACGGGACGCTTTCCAAAGAACGCGAAGCCCAGAGCTACGCCCGCATTGAAAATCAAGCGCAGCGCGCCGGCCGCATCATTCAGCGCATTCGCGGCTTCGCGAAGAAAACCGACGCCAAACTCGAACCCGTCGCCGTGGAAACGGTTATTCAGGAAACGCTCGAACTCGCCAACATTCAGGCGCGTAAGCTTGACAGTCGAATCAAACTCGTCATAGCGCCGGGGCTCCCTTTGATGATGGGGGACTCGGTCATGCTTGAGCAGCTGCTTTTAAATCTCCTGAAGAACGCTATGGAAGCGTGCGCCTCGAGCAACATCCCCATGGAGGAGAGAACCATCGAACTCCATGCCGATCCTTGGGAAAAGAACCCCGAGCGTCTCCAATTCCAGGTCGTTGATCACGGACCGGGCATTCCGGAAGAATCCCGCTCCAAACTCTTTGACGCCTTCTATTCCACAAAATCCGAAGGCATGGGCATGGGACTCAATATCTGCCGCTCCATTGCCGAACTTCACGGCGGAGAGCTGCGCATGGATCCAACGCCGGGCGGGGGTTCCACCTTCTCCTTCACTGTCCCGTTCGTCAAAGAAGCTGTCACACACGCGCCATCCATCGGTGAAAATAGCTCACAATAAGGACTAACCCGCGAAGGATCCCTAGGTATAACTGAGGATTCAAAAGGCTAAAATGGGGAATTCCTGAAGGAGGAGGAACTTCAAATCATGATGCCAAATTACGATTATTCAAAAGACCTGACCTCAGACAATAAGAACGGTCTGGTATATGTGATCGACGATGACGCCGATGTGCGCGAATCGATCAAGTGGCTGCTTGAATCGACCAACTACCGCGTTGAGGATTATGAAAGCGGTGAAACCTTCATCGCGCAGTTCAACGAGTCGGTACCTTCTGTTATTTTGTGCGACCTGCGCATGCCCGGCATGTCGGGTGCAGATGTGCAAGATCATCTGATGCGCCGCCGCATTGACGCCCCCTTCATCTTTATCACTGGCCACGGCGATGTTCCTCAGGCTGTTCAGGCCTTTAAGAAAGGTGCCATGGACTTCATTCAGAAGCCCTTCCAACAGCCTCAGCTGCAAAAGTTGGTCGATCGTGCCATGCGTACCGCCAAGGAGCTCTTTGCCCGCCGTCAGACACTCGCAGCCAACCGCGCTCTGATTGAAAAGCTCACTCCTCGCGAACAGCAAGTGCTCGAGCGCATCGTCAACGGCCGTCTCAATAAGCAGATTGCCGATGACCTTGGCATTTCGATTAAAACAGTGGAAGCACACCGTGCTTCGATTATGGATAAGACGGCCTCAGGCACCGTAGCCGATCTGATGCGCGTGGTCGTGAAGTCTGAGCTCTATCCGAAGATCAGCTCCACGCTTGCCGAAGCTGTTGCTGCTCTCCCAAGCCGCCTTGCGGAAACGGGACTTCCTCACACGGAGGAGCACGTTGAGCATCTGCGCCGTCTCGACCATGAACTGCGCGAATCTGAGGCCGAACGTGAGCGGCGAGAAGCTGAAGCAGCTGTCACCGGCATCAACAGCTCGATGAACGGCTCTTCGAACAGCCTGCTCTAATACCGCAGCCAGTTCGGCAAACTGCCGAACAAAGACATACCTCCTGAACGCCTGCCGCGATTCTCCCGCGGCAGGCGTTTTCCCGTTTAAAGACTACGATTACTCACAAGGTTGGAGGCGAGCGATGCGGAACGCAGGTGATAATGCTTTTGGCATCGATTCTGCTTATTTAAGAGAACCAGAAGTAAAACGATTCCGATACATTTTTAAGGAGGTTTCCCATGACGGCACGCATCATTGACGGCAAGGCGCTCGCGCGCGAGGTGGAGGCGCAGGCTCGCGCCCGCAGCGAGGCGCTTGCCTCCCGCCCGGGAGGCCGTCGTCCCGGTCTCGCCGTCGTACTGGTGGGCGAAGACCCGGCAAGCTGCGTCTATGTCAAAAACAAAACCCGCGCCTGCGAACGTGCCGGCGTCATTTCAACCGAATACCGCCTCCCGGCCGATACAACGGAAAAGGAGCTGCTCGAACTGATTGAGAAGCTCAATAATGACCCGGCTGTAGACGGAATCCTTGTTCAGCTCCCGCTGCCCAAGCAGATCAATCCCGATGCTGTAATTCTTTCGATTTCTCCCGAAAAAGATGTTGACGGATTCCACATGCTTTCAGCCGGTGCCTTGCTTACAGGCCGCCGCGACCGCGGCTATCGTCCCTGCACACCCGCTGGCGTAATGAAGCTTATTGAAGCCTCCGGCGTTAATCCCGAAGGGCTTGAAGCAGTGGTAATCGGCCGCTCGAATATCGTCGGAAAGCCTCAGGCCGTCATGCTGCTTGATGCGCATGCTACCGTCACCGTGGTACACAGCCGTACTACGAACCTTGCCGACATTACCCGCCGCGCAGATATCCTTGTTTGTGCAGCCGGCCGCCCCAAAATGGTGAAAGGCGACATGGTAAAGCCCGGCGCCGTTGTGATTGATGTGGGTATTCACCGTGACGAGAACGGCAAACTTTGCGGCGACGTGGATCAGCTATCCGTTGAGCCGGTGGCCGGCGCACTGACGCCGGTGCCGGGCGGCGTCGGCCCGATGACGATTGCCATGCTGATCGACAATACGGTGCTCGCAGCAGAACGCCACTTGGCGTGAGATTTTGTAGAAAAAACGCAAATCGGGCAGAGATTGTTCTTGAATATTCTCTGCCCGAATCTTGATATTGTTTTCGAAATAGCCAGAATCAGTTCTGCATACCCTCTCGATCTTCCCACTCAGACAAACTGTGACTGCTGCCGCCTAAATTGAAATGAAGCTGATGTGCACTCTCTTTTAAGGCTGTATTGCTCGGGGATAGCCACAGCGAATGTAAGAAATTTTGTGTAATGACAGCGATTCTCTGCCGTAATGACAGCCAGACAAGTTTATAAAGGGGTGTGTCTAGTGATCAAAAATTGTCAGTTTTGTCCCATGCAAACTGAAGCCGCATTGAGGCGCGATTGCTCATAAACACCCTTCTTCCGCGGGTTCTGCACATCCCGCATTGCGCCGCTCGCGGCCATTGAAAGCGCTTGAACCGCGCACAGTCATGAGCCACGCCCTACAATCAGAGACTGCAGGCTGCAACAGACCTGTACCGAACACCCTACCGCCCGAAGGCTGCGCACGCTTGAAGCGCTCTTCGGGCGCATGTATTTCTTTTCATCAGCGGAGACCAGCCTCCAAGCCTCTCCGCTCTCCGTCCGGATTGACTAAAGTCCGTTCGAAGCGCCAATGTTCAACTTTCTGAAAAAAATCATGCCCACCTCCGACACGACACCTAACCCTTTGCTCTCGATCACGGATCTGATCGACTACGCTTCCGTGCGTCCCGAACATGTCGTGCCGGCCGTCAAGTCGCTTGCCGCTCAGGTTGAAGCGGCGCTTGAAAAAGCCGATGCGCCGTCCACTCCGGCGTCATGGGAAAACACGGTTGAGCCGCTCGAAAAGGCTGTGCTTGCTTTTGGAAGAGCCTGGGGGGCTGTCGGCCATCTGCAGAGCGTTGTAGATACACCGGCGCTCCGCGACGCCTTCAATGAGGCGCTGCCTATCGCCACGGATCTTTTCCTCCGGCTTTCTCAGGATGAAAAGCTCTGCGACAAGTACCGAGAACTCGCCGCTTCGCCTGAGTTCGAAGAGCTTGCCCCGGTGCGCCGCCGCATTGTTGAACGGGAACTGCGAGACTTCCGCTTGTCGGGTGCGTCGCTCCCCAAAGTGCAGCGCGAACGCGTGAAAGCGATTGGACAAGAACTCTCGCAGACTTCGCAGAAATTCAGCGAAAACCTGTTGGATGCCACCAACGCCTACGAACTCATCATTGAAGATGAAAAACGTCTTGCCGGCATTCCGGAGGAAACGCTCGCCCTCTATCGGGCGAGTGCCGAGGCTGCCGGGAAAAAGGGCTTTCGCCTGACGCTGCAGTATCCGTCCTACCTCCCCGCTATGAAGTACTGCGCTGACCGCGGCATTCGCGAAGCGCTATACCGTGCGTTCTCCACACGCGCCTCGGAATTTGACGGCGGCAAATTTGACAACACGCCGCTCATCAAGCGCATTCTCGAACTGCGTGCTGAAGAAGCGTCGCTGCTCGGCTTTAAGAATTACGGTGAATTGTCGCTTGCGACCAAGATGGCCAAGAGCCCTGCGGAAGTACTGGACTTTCTGCGCGATGTTGCCCGCCGCTCTAAACCTCGTGCAGAGGACGACGTCGCTCAGGTCGACGCCTATGCCCGAGACGAACTCGGCATCGACAAAATTGAGCCGTGGGACCGCGCTTATGCTGCAGAAAAGCTTCGCGAGGCCCGCTACAGCTATTCCGACGCGGAAGTGAAGCGCTACTTCACACAGCGTGCGGTCTTCAAGGGACTTTTCGGCCTGGTCGAAAAGCTCTTTGGCATCGAAATCGAAGAAGCTCAGGCTTCCGTCTGGCATCCGGATGTCAAGTATTTTGAAGTGAAACGCAACGGCGAAAAAATCGCCGCCTTCTATGCTGACCTCTATGCCCGAGAAGGCAAGCGCTCCGGCGCCTGGATGGACGGCGAACGTACTCGTCGAATTGAAGACGGCAAGCTCATTACTCCGATCGCTTATCTTGTCACCAACTTTGCGGCCCCGCAGGCAGGCCGTGAAGCCACGATGACGCACGACGAGGTAACGACGCTTTTCCATGAATTCGGCCATACGCTGCACCACATCCTCACCGCTCAAACCGAACCGCAAGTCTCCGGCATCAACGGCGTCGAGTGGGACGCGGTCGAACTGCCCAGCCAATTCCTCGAAAACTTCGCTTGGGAACACGAAATTGTCAAGAGCATCTCCGCTCACGTCGAAACGGGCGAACAACTCCCCGACGAACTCTTTGACAAAATGATTGCCGCCAAAAACTATGAGGCCGGTGCATTTTGCGTGCGTCAGGTTGAATTCGCGCTCTTTGACATGCTGCTCCACTCGGCCTTCGATCCGAAGACGGATTCCGTGCAGGCACTGCTGGAGTCCGTGCGCCGTGAGGTTGCCGTCGTCTTCCCACCCGCTTGGAACCGCTTCCCGCAGAGCTTCTCGCATATTTTTGCGGGCGGCTACGGTGCGGGTTACTACAGCTACAAATGGGCGGAGGTCCTCTCGGCGGACTGCTTCAGCGCCTTTGAAGAAGAAGGCGTTCTCAACCCCGACACGGGGCGACGCTACTTGAAGGAAATTCTCGAGCGCGGCTCGAGCCGTGACGCGATCGACAATTTCGTTGCCTTCCGCGGCCGCAAGCCTGAACTCGACCCCTTGCTTCGTCTCTCGGGCATCATCGAGTCTCAAAAGCATTAAGCATGCCTCATTCCCGCCCAATGCCATTAGGAATTGGGCGAGGCATCTCGCTTCAGCCGCAAGCCGCACGGAATGAATCCGCATTGCAGACAGCCAAAAGCCGCCGGACACTCTGAAAGGCCGGCGGCTTTTTATTGGGCTGAAGCGGCATTCAGAGCGCATGATCAGCGCAACTGAAAACCGTCATTCCATACCGTTTATGGATGGAAGGCTTTCTTCACGTCAAACGGAAACGCCTGATAGCCTTCTGCGCCGTGAAGAATGATTTCAACCGAAGGCTCTTTGGCAAGCCACTTGAATTCATCAATCACGGGCGACGGGAATTTCGTATAGGAGAAGGTCTTCCAATCGAATTCCGCACCGGCCGTCGCCGAGTAGACCATGATGGAATCCTTGTCGCCGTAGTACTCCGTCAGTGACGTCACCGGGCTGTACCAAGCGTGGCCGCGCTCCTTGCCGTATTCCCACACTTGTTCAACCGTCATCTTCTTCTGGTCGACTTTGTAGACCACCGCTCGAGAGTACTTCATTTCTGGCAGCGCGGGCTGCTCCATACCGCGGGCATCGCCATTGTCAAAGGCCGAGATATAGATCACATCTCCCTTGCTCAGCTCGCTTCTCACCTTCCAGCCCGTATGCTGCGTCCAAGTCCAGTCGAAGTCGCCTTCACACTTGGAACCTTCGCACTTGATGGGCTTGCCGTTCTTGTCAACCGGCTGCAGGAGCTTATCCTGATAAGGCGTCTTCCAGCCTTCGTGCGAGCCGAGAATCCACTTCACCTTCTTGTCGCGGCCGATTTTGATAATCGCTGACTGATGGCGAGAGCTGATGATGATGGAATCATCGGTTTCATCGTAGTCCACAGAGTTGACGTGCGCCCAGTTGCGCCCGGCACCGCTGCCGACAATGTCGCCGAAGTGATCGTTTTGATCCTGCTTGGCAAGTTCTTCAGCCGTCAGGGTCTTGCCCTGCTTGGCCGGATCGATGTTCAGGCACACCGCACCCTGGTCAATCGCTTTGAGCACGTTGTCGCGGTACGGATCGAGAATTTCAAAGAGCCGGAAGTCGTCAACCACATTGCCGTCGCCATCCACCTCAAGGACCACGTCGCGCACGGTGCGCACAATCTTGTTGTCCGGGCGTTTGTATCCGTCGGAAGCTACGCGCAGCAGATAGTGGCCGTTCGATTCAATCTTTTTCGAAGCATGCGAAAAGTCGGCATACCCGGTCGGCAGACGGCGATTAAAGATCTCGCGACCCATGATGTCATACTTAGCGTAGCGCTGACCGTAACCCCAGCTCATTGCGCCGTCAGCTTCCTGACGGAAGCCCATCATCGTGCCGCCGTACCAAATGTTGTCAAAGGAATAAATGGTTTCGGGCAGCATGTACCAGCGAATTTCGCCCGTCGTATCAATGATCGTGTTCTGCGGCGAATAGTTCCACTGCAGCGCGCCGCCCACAGGGTTATTCCAAACGGTCTTGGTACTGCGTGCGTCAAGCTGCCCGAGGTTGTTGACGAAATAGAGACGATCCTTGAATTCCGGATCAACCTTCTTCACTTCCGGATTAAAGAAACCCGTATCGCGGGCGCCGTAGCCGTCTGTTTCAACATAAGCAGGCGCTGTCCAGATTCGGTACGTCTCCTTAATATGCTTCATCTGATCGCCTTGCCAGCGGTCATACTCCACTTCCACGGTATTACGCCAGTCCGCATAAAGCCCAAAAACCGGAATGCCGCCATAGGTCTTAGCCTGGTTGTCGCCCACTTTGTAGGCGATTTCCTGTCCGTTTTGTTTCGGGACGATGCGCACTGAAACGTTCTTCAGCACATAACCGCCGTTGTAGATGACCGCAGTGAGCGGCGCGATTTTGTAGGGGTTCACGGCGACAGCACCGAGCTGACCAGGCACTTCATACGTATAGCCCGGACCCGAAGGACCAGCACCTGCCTGAACGGCTGGAGCAGCAAGCGCAGCTGCCGCAGCCATCATCAATACGGCGGTCAGCTGATTGAGCTTCTGATGAGCTTTCTGCTTAGACATTGGATCTCTCCTTGATAGCAGTGGTTTGGATTAATTGCTGAGGAAAAATTCTATTTTTCAAGGCTTGACCGCCGCATTGCGGCTTTCCTCAACGCCCGTTTCATCTTTCGCGTCGGGCCGATCGTTTTTCTTGCATCACGGCGTCTTGATCTCCCCTGTATCTCGCCCTACGATCCGTAGCATTCCATCCGCCGCACGAACAGCGCTTTCTCATGCACATCGACAAACTCGCCATTGAAGAACTCCGACTTCTGGTTCTTCTCTACAAAACGCATTCACTCAAAGATTCAGCCGTTCGCCTGAATGTCAGTACGCCCACGGCCAGCCGCATGCTGGCGCGTCTGCGTGCGGCTGTGGAGGATGAACTTTTCATTCGAAGCGCTTCGGCCATGACGCCTACTCATGCCTGCCGACGGCTCTTCCCCCGCGTTGAACGCATTCTTGCGGAAATGGATGCTTTGACTCACGAACCGCAGGTCTTTCGCCCATCACACATCAAACGGATATTCCGTGTGATGCTCCACGAACAGCTCTTTCTCGCGCACTTTGCAGATGTCTTTCGCGAAGTACGGCGGCTTGCACCAGGCGTGAGCATTGTTATTGAAGCAGTGAGTGATGCGGGTCATGAAGCGCTCAAAACCGGCGAGCTCGATGCGATGATCTTTCCCATGACGGACAACGTATCTCCGGACATCAAAGCTCAGTTTTTAGCCACCTGCGACTTCGATATCCTGATGCGAACCGACCACCCATGGCTTACCGAAGTCAATAGAGACGGCACGCCAGACTGGTCGGCGCTTAAGCGCTACGAAAAAATCGAAACAACCATCGACAGTTTCGGTACGCGCGCGCCGGGCGGGCTCGATCATTGGATTTTCAAAGGCAAACTTCCTGAGCAGCACACCGCACTTTGGTGTCCCTATGTTCAAGCTGCAACTGAACTGCTTCCAGAGAGTGACCTCACCATGGTGGTCTATTCCCCGCTTGCGCGTGAACTCTGTCGTCGCGGCGGACTCACCGCTCTGAGTCTTGCGTCCTTAGGCTGCGGATATCCGCTGGGCTTTCTGCGGCACGGACGGCGTGATGATGATCCCGCCTTAGAATGGCTGCGCGCCGTTTTCGTCTCTTGCTTTAACCAAAAGCATTAAGGCCGCCCTTCCTGTATTGGGAAAGACGGCCCTAACCAGACTGAGTTTGAGCGGCTCAGTCTTTTAGGCGAGTGTCGCAACCATCAGCGCTTTGATGGTATGCATACGGTTGCCCGCCTGTTCAAAGACGATAGACGCCGGAGACTCAAACACTTCCTCCGTCACTTCCACGCCGTCGGCAAGTTCAGGATGCTCCGCAATCACATTGGCGCCAACCTTGGTTTCATCATTGTGATAGGCCGGCAGACAATGCATGAACTTCACTTGCGGATTCCCCGACGCAGCCATCAGGGCAGCATTGACCTGATAGGGCTTCAAAAGCGCAATACGTTCTGCCCAAACTTCTGCCGGCTCACCCATCGACACCCAGATGTCGGTGTGAATGAAGTCAACGCCCGCCACGGCCTCGTTGGGATCCTCTGTGATGGTAATGTGCGCGCCGGAAACGGCAGCCAGCTCTTCAGCCAGAGCGATGATTTCTGCCGAAGGCCAGTAGGCTTTCGGTGCGCCGATGCGCACGTCCATACCCATCTTGGCACCAATCATCAGCAGCGAATTGCCGGTATTGAAGCGGGCATCGCCAAGATAGGCAAAAGAAATGTCTTTCCAGGCTTTGCCGCAGGACTCCTTCATCGTCATCAGATCGCAAAGCATCTGCGTCGGATGCCATTCATCGGTCAGGCCGTTGTAGACCGGAACGCCGGCGTAGGCAGCCAGCTCTTCAACCGTTTCCTGCTTGAAGCCGCGGAACTCAATGGCATCAAAGATTTGCCCGAGCACACGAGCCGTGTCCTTGATGCTTTCCTTGTGACCGATTTGCGAAGAATGGGTTTCAAAGAAAGTGGTGCCGGCGCCTTGGTCATGCGCCCCTACTTCAAAAGCACTGCGTGTGCGGGTGGAGGTCTTTTCAAAAATAAGGACGATGTT
>OJKC01001726.1_pt1 | contig 12944 bp, 18 predicted proteins | sample 1596401 | NCBI WGS metagenome assembly OJKC01 (sample SAMEA4350162, study PRJEB24818) | metagenome | biome: human; feature: gut; material: faeces | place: Denmark | collected 2013-09 | reverse complement strand
CGCCCCTGCCGTACACCTCCATCAAGCGCCATTGGACACAGCTGCAAGAGGACATTCCCGCCATGGCGGGAATGTCCTCTTGCAGCTGTGTCCAATGGCGCTTGATGGAGGTGTACGGCAGGGGCGTGGTGCGGTTGTAGAGCACATAGTTCTCCGGGGCGCCGGGCGTTCCCAGCTGTTCGCGCAGAATGGGAAGGAGGGGCAGTTTCCGGTGCCCTGCCTTGGTCTTGGTGTCGCCGATCTGCGTGGTGCGGTTGCCGATGTAGACGGCTGCCTGGCTAACGGTGATGATGCCGCGCTCGAAGTCGATGTCCTTCCAGCGCAGGGCGACCGCCTCGCCGCGGCGCAGGCCTGTGTAGAGCATGAGCAGGGGGAGGATGCCGTACTTGTGGTGCGGGGCGGCGGCGGTGATTGCCTCGACCTGCTCCATCGTCAGGGGAAGGCGCTCTTTCTGCGTCCCCTTGGGCGGCTCCATCTGGTCAACGGGGCTGCGGCGAATCAGGTCATCCATGACGGCGCGGGCGAAAACCTGCCGGAGAGTCAGCATCACCTTGTCGATGGTGGACTTGGACATGCCGTCGTACTGCAAAATCAGCTCTTGCAGCTCATCGGCGGTGATTTCGTCGATGCGGCGGCCGCCGATGACGGGGAACAGGTGGTGACGCATGGCGTTTTCGTACATGGCGCGGCTGCTCTCGCGGATTTTGGGCTGCTTGTACAGGCGATACCAGCGTATGGCGTACTCCTCGAAGGTGGGGCAGACCGGCGCGGGTGTCGGGGTGCTTTGGCTGACGATGGCCTCGACCATCACGGTCAGGCGCGCGACGGCGGCGGTGAGGGCAGCGAGGGTCGCTTGGGTTGCGTCGGCGGACGAATCAGGAGCGGGAGTGGGGCAGGGCGGCACAGGAAGGGGGCTGGGAGACGATCCAGCGTCGGGGACGGGAATTTGTGCGTCCGGAACACGGGACGGCTCTATGGGGCTTGCAGACCCCTTCACGGGCGTTTTGCTTTTTCGATGCCGCGAATCTGCACCGGGAGTGGGGCAGGACGGCACGGAAAGGGGGCTGGGAGACGCTCCGATGTCGGGGACGGGAATTTGGTCATTCGGAACGCGGGACGGCTCTACGGGGCTTGCAGATGCCTTTGCGGGCTTGCGGCGGTGATGTGCCCTGTCGTACTCCTGATGAATGCGGGCGATTTCGGCATCCAGCTCTTCCTGGGAATAGGCGGATGCCCACTTGTAGACGGGTTTTCCCTGTTTGTCGCGACCGAGGTTGACGCGGGCGCGAAGTCTTTTTGACATGATGCTCCTCCGATCAGGGGCATCTGTTTGCTGTTTTTGAAGGTCAAATTTGGTCAAAGCGACGTTGCCTTGCCATGCAACATTCACTTACCCTTAGGGTTATTTTCTTCGGGCATGGAAATGCCCAGCGTCCGGCAGATCAGCCGCTGCTGTTCCGCATCAAGGGTGCGGTAGGCGGCGAGTAGTTCCTGCTCGTGGCGATTCATACGGGCGTCCTCCTTCATGCGTGCTGTTTGTTCTTTTTTTGTTTTTCGTCGGGGTGTTCGATGCCGACCATACGGCAGACCATTTGCTGCTCCTGCGGGGACATGGCGCGGTAGGCGTTCAGCAACTCTTGCTCGTGTGGCGTAACGCCATCAACGAGTTCGTCAATGCTGACGGGATTATCTGTGCGACCAAGCAGGTAGTCCGCAGACGTGTCGAGCATGTCGGCGGCTGCGCGGATTCTATCAATGGTCGGCTTCGTCCCCTTTTTCCAATAGGAGATAGTGGCGGTAGATGTCCCCATTTGCTCGGCGGCAGCGTGTGAGCAAGGTGCAATTCCTTTAACACTGCACAAGGCTTCGTAACGTTCGTAGAAGTCCATAGTTTCGCTCCTTGTTGAACAAATTTAGCCACACGCATTGACAATGTGGATTCATTGTGATACAATACCACTGCAAGCTAAAAGTGTTTAACTGCAATGACCGTGTAGAATCCTACATCGCGGCGCAATGTAGCACTTTGCATTATACTGCATTAGTTAAACTATTTCAACTGAAATTGAAAGGCGGGGAGTCTATGCAGAAGAAAGACAGGTGGATAGCGAACGTCGTTGGACGTATGCACGTTGGTGGTATCACTGGAAAACAGCTGGCAGCGGCAAGCGGGTATACTGCAAGTTACCTTTCGACGGTGCTAAACGGTAAAAAAGGTAATGACGACACGCACCGAAGGATTGAAGAAGCCCTACGGCGGCTGGAAAGAGCACAATGATGACGAACGCGGAATACCTGCGGGAGGCCCGCAAGCGCATGAAGATGAGCAAGCGGCAGGTCGGCGCAATGATGGCGCGGATGTGCGAGATGCAGAGCGGCATCCTGCCGATGTGGCGGATGAGCGCGGACGGGCATCAGGCCGCCTTGCAGCGGATGGAGCGGCAATCGCAGTTCTGCACCTGGGAGGACAGCCGCCTGATCGCGGAAATCCTCCAAGTGGGCGAGGAAGGCGCGAACCGCATCCTGACGACGCGGGATGTTCGGACAGCCATCAACCATGCGCGGCACATCAGCGTGGTCAGCCTCGGCGGGCGGGTTGCGGTCGCGATCCGGCGGCGGGATGACCCGCGCGGCTGCGCCTTCGTCGTCACGAAACGCGAAGAGCTGAGCGTCATCTACGGCCGGCATCGGCGCGACGCAAAGACACGCGACACGCCGGCGCTGACGCTGGCGGATCTGCGTGCAAAGGACTGGTGCCTGTGCTACGCTGCCATCGAAGCGCCGCTGTACACAACGTGGCGTGCGAACCTCATCGGCAAAACGCCGAAAGACGGCTACTGCCTTGTCTGCGTCCGCTGGCGCGGGCATGTGCTGGACTTGTGACGGAAGGGGAGACAGGAATGCAACTGAATCAGGCAATCGAACGCGCCTTGCGCGCAACGGAACACAGCGGACGATGGCACTGCGTCTTCCGGCCGGATATGCTGGAACTGCGCTACATCGTCGCACGCCAGGATGATTTATGGACGGTGCGCGGGATGCTGGTGGCGAACAATGCCTGGGCGCGGTCGGAGCGGCTTCCGCTGGCGCTGGAGGATTTCGCCGCGTCGGACTGGCAGATGGAAATGTGCGACGAGGGGATTCAGGCCGGAACGCGCGACTGCCTGCTGTTCACGGGCAGCGAAACGCGGGTCAAAGACAGCGTGACGGGCAGGACGGCGCTGATCCCCATCATGCCGGACTTGCAGCGGGGACGGGCAGCGCTGGCGAACCAGCAGCGGTGAAACCGATGAGAAACACAGAAAGGGCGGGATAAACGCATGATTGATATGCAAACGTTCCTGTCGAAATTCCAAAGCGTCAAGAAGATTAGCGGGGGATACATGGTCAAATGCCCCTGCCATAACGATAAAACAGCGAGCTTGTCCGTTGGCATGGGCGAAAAGGGGATTGTCCTGCACTGCATGGCGGGGTGCGATTCCAGCGACATTGTGCGCGCACTGGGGCTGACATGGCGCGACCTCTGCACGGATGAGATACAGCGCGAGTGGCAGACGGCGCATCCGGCAGGCGCTGCGAAAACGCAGCAGAAGGCGCAGAAATCCACCAAACCCGCAGCGGAAATCACCACGAAACCGCCGAAAAAGATTCCCGCCGACCTCAACCGGCTCAAAATCGGGGGGGCATATGCCCAAAAGGACGCACCGCCGGAAACCATCACGGCGATGTATGAGTACACCGATGCCGACGGCGCGCCGCTGCTGCGCGTGTACCGGACGGACAAGAAGTCGTTCCCGACGATTCACTGCGACGGCGGGAAGTGGTTTTGGGGCGACGGCGGGCGACACAATGTGCTGTATCACCTGCCGGAAGTGGTCAAAGCGGTGCAAGACGGCAAAAAAGTGCTGATTGTAGAGGGCGAAAAGGACGTGGAGACGCTCCGGACGCTCGGTTACGCTGCCACGACGAACAAGGGCGGCGCGGGCAAGTGGAGCGAGGAGCTGTCCAAGCACTTCAAGGGCGCGGATGTCGTCATCATCCCGGACATGGATGAGCCGGGCGAAAAACACGCGAAGCTCATCCTGCGCGAACTGCGGAACGATGCCAAAAGCATCCGCATCGTGAACCTCAGAAGGCAAAAGGCCACCCCCCTCCCCCCTAAGGGGGATATTTCAGATTTGGCGGGGGCACTCGGCGCGGAAAAAGCGAAGGGCGTTCTCGAAAATCTGATTGCGCTTTCGCCGGTGCTGGCGCGGAACATTGGCGGCGGCGACTACGAAGATTATTTCGTCGGCATCAGCGGTTGTCATGTGCGCTCTGGCTGCATCTTCAGTCCGACGGCAGAGGGCGATGAACGTCCGCTGAGCAATTTCGTCGCACTGCCGGTGGAGCAGGTGAGCATCGACGACGGCGAAGGTCAGCTGCGGCAGGAGTTCGTCATCGAAGGATGGAGCAGCACGGGCATGAAGCTCAAAGCGCTGCGCGTCCCGGCGGAATCGTTCGCGAAGATGAACTGGGCGATTGAGGGCTGGGGGCTGAACGCCGTCATCTACGAAGGCAACGGCGTGGCGCAGAAGCTCCGGCGAATCATCCAGAGTGCAGGCGTTGCCGCCGCGATTCAGCGCACGATGTATTCGCACACCGGCTGGCGCGAAATCGACGGGAAGGTCTGTTTCCTGCACGGCGGCGGCGCAATCAGCGCGGCGGGCGACGTTGAGGCGGACGTGCAGCTGGATTTCCGGCTGGGGCGGTACAGGCTGGACGGGCTGCGCGAAGGGGAATGGCTCGAAACAATGGGGCGCGAAAAGGCGCTGCCGCTGTGCCAGAGCGCGACACTGCGCCTGATGGACGTGGCGACGCTGCGGGTCGGTGTGCCGCTTGTGGGGTACTTGTTTCTTGCGCCGCTGACGCACTTCCTGCGGAAAGTCGGCCGGAAGCCAAGCGTCGTGCCGTTCGTGCGCGGGACAACCGGCATGGGCAAAACGTCCATCGTCACGCTGGCAATGAACCACTTCGGCTACGATTTCCGCTTCGAGGGCGATCAGCCGGGCAGCTTCAATGACTCCATCGCGTCGATGGAGCGCAAGCTGTTCATCCTGAAAGATTTGCCGCTGCTGGTGGACGACTACAAGACGGTGGCGGATGCGCGGCAGATGTCGGCGCGCCGGGCGCTGGAAGAAAACATCATCCGCATGGTCTGCGACGGATTGAAGCGCAGCAGAATCTCGGCGGACATGACGGCACAGCACGACTATCCGGCACGCGGGCTGTGCATCCAGACGGGCGAAGAATTGCCCAGCGAGACCGGCGACAGCAACATTGCCCGCTTGTACGTCATCAACTTGGCGGCGGGGAACGTGCCACTGCCAACCAGCGATGCCGCGCCGGAGCGGAAAGCAGAGATGCAGGAACTCTGGCGGCTGGCGAAGGAGGGCGCATTGAACGAGAGTATGCGGGGCTACATTGCGTATCTGGCGGGGCAGGCGGACAAGCTGCCAGCCCGCCTTGATGCGCTCTACCGGGAGATGTTCGACGAAGCCAGCAGGCGCGTTTCTGGCACACATGCACGCTTGCCCTCGGCAGTCGCGTACATCATGCTGGGTGTACGGATGATGGTGGAGTACATGGCGCAGCCGGGCGGCGTGCTGGACGGCGTGACGGACGTCGAGGAGGTCATGCGCCCGTACTGGGATGCTGTCAGCGCGAACAGCCAGGAGCAGCGCGAAGCCATGACCAGTCAGGCACCGACGCAGGTTTTCCTTGCGACGATGCGTGAACTGCTCATGTCAGGCAAGAGCGTTGTGCTTGATATGGGCATTGCGAATCAACCGACAACGCCGCCGATCGGGATGATTGGCTACCGTGATGCGGAAAAGTATTACTTCATTCCGGGTGCGGCTTACGGCGCGGTCTGTGAGAGCCTGCGGGTGCAGGGCGCGACGATGGCGGTCGGCAAGACCACGCTGCTGCGCCAGCTGGCAGAGGAAGGCATCAGCCAGCGAAGTACCAAGGGCGAAACGCTCCAGCAGATTCGCCGCGGCGGGGTGCATGGGCGCTATCTTGTGGTCGCACGCGGCATTCTGGACGACGAAAAGACACCGGAGCAGGCGAAAACGCTTGCAAAGGGGCATCAGCTGGGCATGGAAGAAATCGACGAAATGCCGGACAATCCGTTCTGACGGGGAAAGGGGCGAATGCGGATGACGACGGTTGAAGCGCTGACCGCCAGCAAGAACACGCTGACGGCAATCCAGCAGATGGAGGACGTGATGAAGGCATCGGACAAGCTGCTGGAAGGGCAGGACACGCCGCTGATGGAAGCGCGGGAGGTCAGCATCGTGATGGAAATGCTGCACAACCGGGTGAGGCGCTATCAGACGGTTGCGTCGGCTGGCATGTGGGGGCTGAGTATGCGGGAACAGTGCGTCCTGCACAGCTACTACCTCTGCGGCAAGACAATCCGGGAAATTGGCGAAGCGTTTGGTCTGCGGGAACGCATGGTCAAGCAGATTAAATCGGACGCGCTGGCGAAGCTGGCGCAGAAAGAGGGGTAAACGATGGCGACAACGACGAAATACACCTGCGATCGGTGCGGCAAGGAACTGGAAAAGGCGGGGGAGAAGGTCTACATCACATGGCTGGGGCACTTGCAGACACATGTGGTGAAGGAACTCTGTCCGGCGTGTTTTGAGGCGACGCTGGGCATGAAAGTGCCGGAGGAGGCACAGGATGAATAAGACGATTCTCATCGGCAACCTGACGCGTGACCCACGAATCTCGATGACCTCTTCCGGCAAGCGCGTGGCGCAGATGGACATTGCCTGCAACCGCGCAGGCCGCGACGGCCAGCAGACGGCGGACTTCTACCAGATTTCGTTCTGGGAAGAGCGCGCGAAGCTGGCGGAAACGCTGCACAAGGGCGACAAGATTCTGGTCGAGGGGCGGCTGACGGCGCGCGGCTATCAGGGCAAGGACGGCACGATCCGCGCCGCGCTGGAAATGAGCGACCCGCGCTTGGAGTATCTTTCGCCGCGCCGGGCGGTGCAGGAGGACGCGCCGACTGCGCCGGTTGACCCGGAAAGCGGCATGGAACAGGCAGAACCGGACGATTGCCCGTGGTGACAATAGAAAAGCGCCTGCCGTATTGGGAGTATGGCAGGCGCGGGGGAAAGTCACTTGACCTCAGCGGTCAGCATTTCTTTGAGTCTTCCGGCGCTTTCGATGATTTCGAGAAGCAAAGCGTCGTCGATGCGGTCGGTTTTCGATTGGAAGTTGCTGCGCTGGCAGATGATGTTCAGCGCTTCACCAATCAGGTCAACTTCTTGAAGAATCTGTTTTGTGTCCATCATGAAAATACCCTCCTATGTTCGCAAAATCTTGACTTTTTGCGTCCGGGATGGTATGATGGAAAAGGATTTCATACCGTCCTCGGACGCGGTGAAATGCTGGGATAGAAGATGCGGTGCTTTGCTTGGCTGGCGCATCTTCTATTTTTTTGACTGAAGAAGCAACCCGATGGCTCGACGCACCGCTTCGCCGCGTGTGATGCCGTGTTCGGCACAATAGGCTTGAAGCTGCTGTTCCGTTTGCGCATCCAGACAGATGCTGTATCGGATTACCTTCGGATTCTCCAACTTCGGTCTACCCGTTTTAGGTGACAATTCTCCACCTCCTTTCCATCACACCTAAAGTATAATAAAGATGTGCTGAAAAGTCAAGCCCCTTCTGTTGACTTTTTCTTTCGCGAATGGTATGATACAGATAGGGAATCGTAGAGAACGGAGGTGCAGCAGCATGTTGTCACGCAGGGAAGTAGAACAGGCGATTCGCGGTCTGCTGGGGAAATATCATGCGGATTACGCGATTCTGTTCGGGTCGTATGCGCGTGAATCCGCCAATGCGAACTCGGATATTGACGTGGTGCTGGTCGGCGGGGCGCATTTCCGCGCACGGGATGTCTTTGCCTTCGGGGAGGAGCTGCGGCAGCTGACGCACAAGGATGTTGATGCGTTCGAGCTGCGCGAAATCAACCGCGAATCCGACTTTTACCGGACGGTGATGCGGGAAGGGGTGCGAATCGCGTGAAAAAGACGGACTTGGAGCGCCTGCGGAAAATCGTCACGACGTGGGATAGCCTGTCGGCGCAGATGGCGCAGCGGAACATCACACGCGAAGTGCTGATGACGGATGAGTTCGCGCAATGGGCGGTGACAACGCCGCTGTACAACATCGGCGAGCAGGTGTATCAGCTGACGCGGGGACTGAAAGCGAAGTACCCGGAACAGCCGTAGAATGCCGTTTCCGGGATGCGCCATCGCTTGGTGCATGAGTACGAAGGCATCAACTGGACGATGATTGTCGAAATCGTGTTCGAGGATATGCCGGGATTCGTGCAGGATGTTCGGAAAATCATTGCAGAAATCGAAGAAAACGAATAGAAAAAAGCGTGCCGCCTTTCGAGGACAGCACGCTCTTTCTGTTATTCCGCCAGAAACGCTTCGATAGCGCGTTTGAGAACCTGCGCCTGCGGGATACCCTCGGCAGCGCACTTGGCTTTGAATGCCGCTGCCATTTCCTTCGGCACGCTCAGGCTGATGCGGTCATATACCTTCTCATTGTAGCGCCGTTTGACGTCGGTCGAGGTGTGTGTCTTGCGCTTCTGCTTCTTCGGTTCACTCATGTCCAAAATCCCCCTTGACTTTTTACCCGCCGTCGTGTAGAATGATGGAGGAGGGAAGCGGCGGCGGGTATCCTCTTACCGCTTCCCCGGTGCTTAGCCTAAGCTGGTCAGGAGCTTAGGCTTTTTTGTTGCCCATTTCATCCTCCATGAGCTTGTCGAGGTACTGGATGATTTTCTGTGCGTCGTTGCATTCCTCCGCGTAGAGCTTGATTTGCTTGAGAACCTTGAGAAACTGCTTATCCGTCATGTACATGACCTCTTTCTTTGTGTCTTTCATATTTGACACCCGCCTTTCTGTCAGCTCTTGCTGACACATATATTATAACATACTAATTGTAGTATGTCAATGGGCAAAATGAAGTTTTTTCGGAAAAATTGCAAACTTTTTCTCACCTTGACTGCACGGGTGGTGTTGGTGCGACAATCTGCGCGTGGGGCGTACCCCATCCGCCGAATGCGGTTGACCGCAGCGTGTGTGCCTCCTTCACTTCGCGTCACCTCAGCATGACGCTGACAAGGTGGCTGCTCATCTGGGCTTAGGGGATGAGCGCGGCGGGCGCGCCTTCTGCGGACGGGAGGCGCGCATATTGTCGAAGAAACAGGCAGACCCGTTTTATTTGTCGCCGCCTTGGAAGGCGATTCGAGTGGCTGCCTTGCAGCGCGACCATTATTGGTGCCAACGATGCCAGAAGCGACCGGCGAAAATTGTCCACCACTTGATTCCACGCACGGTTGACCCGTCGCTGGAATTGGAGCTGGACAACCTGCAAAGCGTCTGCGTGACTTGCCACGAACAGGTGCATCCGGAGAAGGGTGCAAGCAAAAATCCGAAAGAACAGCCCGATTTGACGGGCATCCGGGTTATTACTATCAAGTGAGGGGAGAACATGAATCGGACAGAAACGGGATACAAGCCGCCGGGAGAGCGGGCGCATGAGGCGCGGATGCTGCTGGAAGCGGAAGTTACCAGTCGATACGGGGAAATTTTGCCGCATCAGCAGGCGATTTTGGATGCTTACGAGCAGACGGAGGCGCTGCGCCTGCGTGCAGTGGACGATGTGGAGACGAACGGCCTGCGCGAAAGCTACACGTCCGGCCGCCAGCGCGTCGTGCGCAAGAATGTCGCGTATGAGCAGGCGCTCCGGGCAGCGGCATCCTCGACGAAGCTCATTGCCGCGCTGAAGCTGGACACAAAGAAAGCTGCACCTGATGAGGCAGGTGATGGCGAGGATGAGGACGACGACCTGGACGACTATTGACCCGCATATTGCCGCAGCAGAGGAGCGCATTTGTGCGGACTGGAATCGTCTGCATGGCGATGCTGACCCGCGCATATGGGCATACATTGACGATGTACTTAGCGGGCGCGTGCTGGCGTGTCAAAAAGTCCGGCTTGCCTATGAGCGATTTGTGCGTGACCTGATGCACGAAGAAGAGGGCGATTTCCCGTGGCGGTTCGACGCGGAAAAAGCATCGAAGCCGATTCGGTTCGTCGAAAAGTTCGTCCGACCGCAGGGGGATTATGACCGCCTGACGCTGATGCCGTGGCAGTGCGCCTTTTACGCGGCGCTGTTCGGCTGGGTCAGCAAGAAGGACGGGACGCGCAAGCACAACAAATGTTTGCTGATTGTCGGCAGCGGCAACGGCAAAACGCCGATGATTGCGGGCGCGGCGCTGTACAGCGTCAGCCAGGAAGGTATCAAGAACGCCGAAATCGACGTCCTGGCGAACAGCAAACCGCAGGCGCGGATTTTCATGCACGATGTCAATGCGGCAATCGGCGCGTCACCGGCGCTGTCAAAGAAGTTTCGCGCCTTGCGCTCCTGCGCGGAATACTATGCGGACGGGCAGTCGGACAAGGGACGCAGCGCAACGCCGGATAGCGTGATTCAGGCAATGTCAAACCGGGCATCGCTGCTTGACGGTCTGCGACCGACGTGGGGCGTACTGGATGAGCTGCATGAAATGCGCACCTATGATGCCATCGAGCAGATGCGTCGATCGCTGGACAAAGCCTCGGACGGTCTGCTGCTGATGATGTCCACGATGGGGTATGTGCTGGACGGTGTGTTGGTCAGCGAATATCGGCTTGCCGACCAAATGCTCAAAGGTAGCGGCAATGCGACGGTGAATGACCGCGAACTGGCGCTCATCTATGAAATCGACGAACAGGATTCGCCGGAGGATTCCAGCAAGTGGGTGAAGGCAAACCCATCGCTGGGCGTACTCCTGCATCTGGACAAGCTGAAGCAGCGCTGGGAGGAAGGCAGGGCGATTGCAGACCGGCGTATTGACTTCCTGACGAAAACGCTGAATGTGTTCACGCGGGCAACCAATGCGAGCTTCTTGGACTTTTCGCTGGTGGAACGCAATCGGGATGTTATTGGCCTGGAAGCAGTCAGAGGACGCGAGGCCTTCGGCGGCTTCGACGTAGCTGTCAGCGGCGACCACTGCTCGACGGCGCTGGAAATCCCGCTGGATGACGGTCGCTTCTATGTCATTCCGCACACATTTGTGCCGCGCAAGGTGGCAGAACTGAATGCAGAGCGGCTGGACTACTACGGCGAGGCGATGCAGGGGCGGCTGACGATAGTGGAAGGCGACTATGTGAAGCAAGATTGCATCATTGACTGGTTCAGGAAGATGGGCGAGATTTTCGACATCCGCTGCATCGGCTATGACCCGGCGAACGCAACGCTTTTGGTCAAAACGCTGGAAACAATGTTCGCTTGCGAACCGGTCAGACAGGGCGCAATCACGCTTAATGCGCCGATGAAGCACATCAAAGAGCTGTTTACGGACGGAATGATCGTTCACGACCAAAACACGCTCTTCGAGTGGTATCTGAACAATGTCAAGCTGCGGAACGACTTTTCGACGCGGGATAATGAAAACTATGCGCCGAAAAAAGCGGACAAGTACAGCAAAATAGACGCATTTATGGCGTTTCTGGATGCACATACGGTCTGGCTGCGGCACTGCCCGCCGCTCGGAATGGAAAGCGATTCAGGGGATGCGGTGCAAATCTACGATCTTGACCAACTGCTGGAAAATGGAGGTGATGGCATGTGGGCATAATGGCACGGCTGAAATCAAAGTTTTCCCCACGAAAAGCGGGGGAAACTTTCCGGCTTGAACCATCATGGCAAACAACGGCATCACGGCAGATGCAGGACAGTGAAGCGGTTTTCGGTGCGGTGACGCTTCTGGCGAACACGTTCGCCGCCATGCCTATGACAATTCGCAAGGGCTGGGAAGAGGCGAAAGAGCATCCGTTGCATCGTGTCCTGACGTACCGTCCGGCGTCTGGCTATACGCCTTATACATGGATGCAGGGGATGGAGGTCTGCCGGAACGCAACCGGCAATGCATATTCCTACATTTCACGGGATGCCAGCGGCAATGTGCTGTCGCTGGAGCTGCTCAATCCGGCAGAAATTGAACCGATGCGCGACCGTGATACGGGCGACCTGTGGTATCGCTACATGCCTGCGAAGGATGCGCCAACCATCTATATTCCGGAGCGGTCGATGCTGCACGTTCGGCATGTGACAGATAATGCCGACAAGGGCATTAACCCGCTGTCGGTGCTTGCCGGTTCAATGGAGTATGCAGTACAGATGCGCGATTTCTCGCTGAAACAGGCGAAGGGGATTGCGGGTGTGCTGGTGCTGGAAGTGCCGGGCAATCCGGGCGACCAACGAAGCAAGGAAATCGTGGAAGGATTCCTGAAGAACTACGCACGCAGCAACAATTCGCTGGCGGTTATCGGCGGCGGTGCGAAAATGAGCAGCGTGGAGCGCACCATCTCCGAGGGCCGAATGCTGGAGGTTGACCGGATGATGGTCACGCGTGCGTCGCGTGTCTACGGGATTCCTCCGGCTGAATTGGGCGACTACAGCCAGAGCAGCTATTCTTCGCAGGAACAGCAACAGCTGGAGTTCCTTCAGCGCCTGATCCCGACTGCGAAGATGTATGAGGCGGAAATGCAGATGAAGCTGCTGACGTATCGGGATGTTCTGGATGGCTACCGAATCGAGATTGACTCCTCTGGTCTGACAATCTCGGATGCGCAGACACGCGCGACGGTTGACCAGATGCTTGTCCGATCGGGCATGATGACCATCAATCAGGGCAAGCAGCGCAACGGCTTCCCGCCCGTCAAGGGCGGCGATGTGACCTTTGTCTCCGGCGACCTGCACCCGCTGGAAGACCATTTAGGAGGAGACGCAGATGGATGACTTTTTCCGTTTCGCAACCATGA
>OJKC01001725.1_pt1 | contig 12949 bp, 10 predicted proteins | sample 1596401 | NCBI WGS metagenome assembly OJKC01 (sample SAMEA4350162, study PRJEB24818) | metagenome | biome: human; feature: gut; material: faeces | place: Denmark | collected 2013-09 | reverse complement strand
CCCAAGACCGAGGTCATAAAGCCCACCCCGCAGACGGGTGTGGAGAGCGGCGCGCTTTGGTACGGGGTTGGAGCGTTGCTGCTGAGTGCCACAGGATTCATCGGCATTCGGTATTACAAGACCAGAAAGCAAAGGAGCTGAGTGATCGGCTCCTTTATCCATTCAGGAGGGAATATGAACAAGAGAAAACGATTCTTTGCGCTGCTGCTGTGCGTGCTGCTTACGATCTGCGCGCTGCCGCTGACGGCGCTTGCGGCCTATGCCCCGGTAGGCACGGAGGATGAACCGTCCTCCGTGCGGCTGTATGAGTATTATTCCTCGGCGGGGGCATGGGAGGCGCTGAAAACGCCTCATCACTGGAATACACAGACAGGTGAAATTGCATATTGCCTGGAACATAAGAACGGCACACCGCGAGGCGATACCTATTCGAGCTTCGATCCCACCGAGGCCTACCCATATGCCGTATATCAGGGTATCTACTCCATATTGACCTTCGGTTATCCTGCGGGCGGTACGGGCGGTCTTTCCGCAGAGCGGGCACGGTACGCTACAGCCAACGCCATCAGATTCTGGCTCTCGGAATCGCAGGAAGTGTATGGCATGGACTTCCAGCAATACAACTTCACCAACCTTACCCGCTCCAACCAGTACACAAGGCCGAAAAGCGGCAACAGCACGGCGGCCGCCATGTGGGCGTATTCGATGGATCTGCTCAACAAGGCTCGCAACGGGACGACGCTGCAGCATTCTATACAGGTCAACCCCTCGACGATCAATATGACCCAGCAGGGCTCCTATTTCGTTGGACAGACCCGGGTGAGTCTTAAGAACTGCAACGGCGGATATACCTATGACGCGCCCTACGGCGTGCAGATATACGGCTTCACCGGCAACGACGGGGATGTGCTTACCATATCCGTTCCCACCAGTATGGCGGGTCAACAGCTCAGTATCACCTTTACCGGCTACGACAGCCGCAGCACCGCCAACTATGCTTGGTATGCTCCCAGCAACAACGACCAGAAGGTCGTCATGGTTGGCAACGGACTGGAGCTGCCCACGGTCACCACGCGCCTGACGCTCATCACGCCCGACTCCGGCGGGATCGAGATCTACAAGACCGGCGACAACGGCGCGGCGCTTGCCGGAGCGGTATTCGGCGTAAAGGACGCAAGCAGCCGGCAGATCGGCACAATCACTACCAACTCCCGGGGCTACGGCAGTCTGGATGGCCTTGACCCCGGTACCTACTATGTGCAGGAGATCAGCGCTCCAAGCGGCTATATTCTCGATCCCACCATGCACACGGTCAGTGTGTCGCTTGCAAACACCGTGACGCTCAACCTGACCAACAGTTCCATCAAGGGCTACATCTCCATCACCAAGACAAACGCCGATCCAAGTAAAGGCAATTATAGCCTTGCCGGCGCTGTGTTCACCATCTATAGCGGCAGCGCCCCCGTGGATACCGTGACCATAGCCGCTGACGGCACGGGCAAAAGCAAAGCGCTGCCGCTTGGGACATACACCGTGAGGGAAATCACGGCGCCCCAGGGATTTGTCGCGGCAGCCGACCAGACCGTGAATATTACGGCCGCCCATGCCGTGAACGGCGTGGTGAACGTCAGCATTACCGTTCCCAATATGCCTCAAATGGGTAAGGTGCGGGTGCAGAAGACCAACACCGACGACTCGCTTGGTTCTCATTCCCTTGCTGGCGCGGTGTTCGAGGTGCGTGACAGCGCGGGGACGCTGGTGGATACCATCATCACCGATAACACAGGCAAGGCCGAGAGCAAGGAGCTGGTGCTGGGGACGTACTCGGTCAATGAGATCACTGCCCCTAACGGCTTCGTACTGAACTCGACCCCGAAGAACGTCACCATCTCATACGGCAGCCAGACCGCCGCCGTGATATATGGCGATGTGAACATCCCGAATAAGCCGCAGGCAGGCCAGATCACCGTGCAAAAGACCAACGCGGATTCGGACATGGGCGATTATGCGCTCTCCGGCGCGGTGTTTGAGATCTACAGCGGCGATACTGTTGTGGATACGCTCACCACCGACGCCGACGGCAAGGCGGTCAGCAAGCTGCTGCCCCTTGGCGCATACATCATAAAGGAAAAGGCCGCGCCCGAGGGGTTCGTGCTGAACACCGCTGCCTACGATGTGGAGCTGGCCTATGCGGGTCAGACCATCGAGGTGGTATATGAATCCGTCACCGTACCGAACAAACCCCAGACCGGAACGATCACGATAACCAAGCGGGACGCCGAGACCGGGGCTGAACCGCAGGGCGAAGCCACGCTCGACGGCGCTGTGTTCGAGATACTCGATACCGAAGGCAATGTGCTGCACACGCTAACGGCTGTAAATGATACTGTGTTGAGTCCCGAGCTCCCGCTTGGCAGCTATGTGGTGCGTGAAAAAACGCCTCCTGCCGGTTATACGCTCAACGAGACCGAGTTCCCAGTGGTCATAGAGTACGCCGGACAGACGGTGGAGGTCGTGGAGGAGTCGGTAACGGTCGAGAACACGATCATTCGCGGAAGGATCAGCATCATCAAGTACGCCGAGTTCGGATATGGCAGCAACAAGGAGACACGACCCCTTGCGGGCATCGAATTCACAATCACACGCAAGGCGGATGGCGAGGTCATGGATACGCTGACCACCGATGTTTCGGGTTATGCCATCTCGGATGTGCTGCTGTACGGAACGTACACCATCACCGAAACCAAGGGTATCGACAGCCATAAGATCATCGACCCAATCGACGTGACCATCGACGTTGACGAGAAGGTCTATGCCTACGCGTTGGAAAACGAGGCGTTCAAGAGTGAGCTGAAGATCGTCAAAGTGGACGCTGAGACCGGCAATATCATCCCCGCGGCCGGCGTTCAGTTTAGGATTAAGGATGCGGACGGCAACTGGGTCGTACAGCGTCAGCTCTATCCTTCCCCTGTGGATATAACCGTGTTTGAAACGGCCGCTGACGGGACACTGGTGCTGCCCGAGCCGCTGCTGTATGGCGATTACACCTTGCATGAGGTGAAGGCGGGCGTTGGATACCTGCTCAACGCATCCCCCATCCCCTTTAGCATTGGCAAAGACGGCGAGACCGTTGTGGTGGAGTGCGCCAATACGCCTGTCATGGGCAAGATCACCGTGAAAAAGACCGGCCCGACCTTCACTGGCGTAACGGAAACGGAATCCGAGTTCGGCATGGTCAAAACCGCCACATACTCGGATATCCCACTTGAAGGCGCGGTGTTTGAGGTCAGGGCCAAGACCGACATCAAGACACCGGACGGCACACTGAAGCTCAGCGCCGGAGAGGTCGCCGACACCGTCACCACGGGCAGCGATGGAAGCGCCGTCAGCAAGGCGCTGTATCTTGGCGAATACGAAGTCGTGGAAACGACAGCGCCCGAAGGGTATTTGCTGGATACAGAACCGCACGCGGTCACGCTTCGGTATAAAGACCAGTACACCGCGATCGTCAGCGCGCAGGTCGGTATCCATGACGACGCGCCCAATGTGGAACTGACCCTGATAAAGCGCGCCGAGCTGTTCCACGCCGAAGAGGCGAAGATAATCACAGGCCCCGGCGAGGGCTTCACGTTTGGGTTGTACACGGATGAGCAGATACTGGGCGAGAACAGTGCATTCCTACCTAAGGATACGCTGGTTTATGTGGGTTCTACGGATGCCGAGGGAAATCTTCAGGTCCATGAGAACGTTCCGTTTGGAAAGTACCGCTTTGTAGAACTGGCCGTGCCGGAGGGCTACATCATTTCCAAAGATGCATATCCGATTGCACTCGTATACGGCAGCCCGAGTACCGAAACCGTGCGTGTCACCGCCAACGATGGGAATCCCATCATCAACGAGCTGATAACGGGCAAGATCAGGATCATCAAATTGGACGAACGCTATCGGGCGCCGAACCTCCTCCAACGCATCTTCGGCGGCGGTGATACCGAGGCCAACTACCGGCTCGCCGGAGCGGTCTTCGAGGTATCCAATAAAGAGTTGGGCGTATCCATAGAGCTGACCACGGACGCAAACGGCGAAGCGCTCTCTCCGGAGCTGCCCGTGGGCACATACGTCATCCGCGAGACCAAAGCGCCCGCGGGCTTCGAGCTGAGCGGGCAGGAGTACGAGGCAGTCATTACGGCAGACTCCGACGAGGTTCTGGAGTATGTGTGCAAGAACTCGCCCAAGCAGGTACACATCACTAAGATCAGCTCCGTAGACGGCAGGCTGCTTGCGGGCGCTGCGCTTGAGGTAAAAAACGCGGTCGGCGAGATCATCGCCTCGGGTGAAACGGACGATAAGGGCGAGCTCGTTTTCCCCATGCCGCGTCCCGGCGTATATATGGTGCGAGAGCTGAAAGCGCCGACGGGCTATGCACTTACGGATAAGACGTTCACGTTCACGGTAACGGCGGAGGGCGAGATCACCGGCACGACCCAGCTCGTCAACACGCCGACAAGGGTAGTCATAACAAAAGTAGATAAGGACAGCGGCAAAAAGCTGGCGGGCGCGGAGATCGCCATATTCGACAGCAAGAGCAACGAGGTCTACTCGGGCGTTACCAATGAGAACGGCGAGCTGGCTGTGATCTACCTCGCTCCGGGCGAGTATACCTACAGGGAGGTCAAAGCGCCTTCGGGCTACGGTCTTAACACCGCGGTCATGAAGTTCACCGTGCAGGCGGACGGCACTGTTACCGGCGACATGACGCTCTCAAACGAGAAGATCGAGGCCGTCATCACCAAGACCGACATCACCGGGAAACAGCCCATACCGGGCGCTACGGTGGAGATATTCGACGCCGACGGAAAGTCGGTGTATAAGGCGGTCACGGATAAGGATGGCAAAATCAGCACCATGACGCTTGCGCCGGGCAAGTACACCTTCAAGGAAACGCTTGCGCCGGAGGGCTTTGCACTTAACCCCAACACCATGAACTTTGAGATCAAGCCCAATGGGACGATCCATGGCGATACCATCTTCACCGACGAGGTCGTGCAGCTGACCGTAAAAAAGGTCGACTCCGCGACCAAGAAGTCGCTACGCGGCGCGGAGTTTGGGTTATACGACAGCAAGGACAAGCTCTTGATGACAGGTAAAACCGACAAGGACGGCCTGTTGGTGTTCAGCAAACTCAGCCCGGGTAAGTATTCCATCAAGGAGCTGAAGGCGCCGGAGGGCTATGTGATGTCCGGCAAGGTCATCTCGGTGGAGGTGACGTCCACCTATGTCAATCAGGAAGCGTTCGTGGTCGAGAATACATCCACCGTTCCCAAGACCGGCGTGTTCTCGTTCCAGTGGTGGGGGTATGCGCTGGTTATCACCGGACTGCTGTGCGCGGCTGCGGCGGGTATCCTCTCGCTGCGCAGACCGAAACGCAAAAAACAGCAGCGATAAATGCGCCGAGTCATTACACAAAGGCCGTTTGCTTAATTAGCAGACGGCCTTTTATGTCCTTGAGTCTGGCATCGCTGGGCTTTCTTGAAAGGATTTGTGATTACAGGTTTACTTTCACGCTATTTTGGGTTACAATAATAGCGTGAAAGTGTGGTGATGGCATGGGTAAGTTTGAACGATTGGATCAGTTGCTGTCTGAAAATAAAGGATATCTGCGTACATCGGATGCCGTTGCAGCCGGTGTATCAAAGAGTACGCTCGCTGCCTATGTGAGAGAAAACGGTTTGGAGCGCACGGCGCATGGGCTTTACATGTCAAAAGAAGCGTGGCCTGATGCTCTCTATGTGCTTCAGGTACGGTATCCAAAGGCAGTCTTTTCACACGAAACGGCTCTCTACCTATTGGGAGCCGCGGAACGTGAACCCTTGCGCTTTTCTGTTACGCTTGAAGCCGGCACAAATGTTGCGGGACTCACCAAGCAGGGCGTAAGAGTACACACAATCAAGAAAGACCTATTTGAGATGGGTCTTTCGGAGGCCGCCTCGCCCGTAGGGCATACGCTGCGGAGCTATGATATGGAACGCACGATTTGCGATCTTGTGCGAAGCCGTCGATGTATTGAAGCGCAAACGCTGCAAGGAGCGGTCAAAGGATATGCGCGAAGTAAAACGAAAAACACTCCGCGACTCATGCGATATGCAAAAGCGCTTTCAATCGAGAGTGTTATCAGGCAGTATATGGAGGTGTTACTCTAATAATCCGAACGGCAAGACAGTTGAAAGCCTTAGTTCGCAATATGTCCAAAAGCGACAGCAACAAGGCTATGATCATCATACGCAACTATGTCATGGAACGGTTTCTGGAACGGCTTGCCGTTTCCCCATAGACGAGATTGAGAACAGCTCTGCACTGCAATCTCTATGGGAGAACTACAGAACTAGCTTCGACTATGCCGCCGATATTCAGTGGGAAACAATCATCCGTGCATTCCGTCAAATGTACGATATGGCAGTTCCTCCCAGATGATCGGGACACGATTGGTTTTTCGCATTAAGTAAACCCCATATACCTTTATGTTCACGACCCGTGCTTTTGCACAGGTCGTTTTCTATGCGCCCAAGCCCGGCTAAACCGGGCTTATTTATTTCAGTAATCAAGGAGGAATCTCACATGAAACTCATTCGCAAACGTATCCTGCCACTGCTTCTCATGGCGCTGTTGCTCATCGCGGCGCTACCCATGCAGGCGCTGGCCGCAGAAGGCGACGCAGGCTGGACACAGTACGGCCGCACAGGTCATGCCACGGCAAGCGGCGATACCGTCAGTTTTTCCGGGCATCCTACCGATCCGTTTACCACCCTTCTGTTCCGCCCGGCGCAGGACGGCGATTACCGCACCTTTACGTTCCACCTGACCGAAGGCAATACCGACTGGCATACTCTCGAGGGCAGCGGCTTCGTGTTCAACGCTGTCACGGACGGGAACACGCTCAATGGGTATGCCGTGCTGTTCGGACAGAGCAATGTAGGCTATTACAAGCTTGCCAACGTCAGCATGGCCGCGCTCGCCTCCACCCAGTTCACCGGGCTTTCAGGCGTGACGCTCATCCAGCAGGAGGCCAAGCCCGCATACTCGGCAGGCACAACCTGGTACCTGAAATTACAGGTCAGTCCCGGCTCACTGTCGTTCTATAAGTACGATGATGCCGGCTTCTCAAGCGGCCAGACGGCGATTTTCAGCAACGTGGCTATCGACGACTCCGTTGGCAGCGGCTACGGCCCATTCGGCAGTTTCATAAGCCATAACTGCTCGGTGATATCGACCTCCAGCTTCGAGTATTTCACGCTAAAGATCAGCCCGAACACCGCGCCCGCTATCACCGCGCCCGATGTGGTCATGAACCGCGGCGGAGCGTTCGACCCCGAGGCCAACGTCAGTGCAGCCGACGCCGAGGACGGAGACCTCAGCGGCAAGGTGCAGATCACATCCAACAACGTAAATGCCGATGTTCCCGGCGTATATCAGGTCGTGTACTCCGTCGCCGACATCCTTGGCCTTACCGGCACGCACACCCGCACTGTCACCGTGCGTGCGGATGTGGAGCTGGTGGCAGTCGACGCCGTTACCGGCGATCCGCTCTCGGGCGTGGGCTTCAGCCTCGACGATGAGAACCTGCCCGACACCTCCGCTGATGGCAAAACTGCCGCTGTGATCGACCCCGGCACGCACGCTTGGGAGGTGGTTAAAGCACACCCCGACTACATTTCCCCCAAGGGCGAATCGGTTCTGATGGACGGCAGCAAATTCAGTACATGGCCCGCTCAGATCCGCATTCCCTTCGTGAAGAAGACCTACGATATGGCGCTTGCCGTACAGCTTATCAAGGTCAACGACACTCCTGTGACGGAGGGCATCACAGCCAAGTATGGCGATACCGTCGCCTATCAGCTTCGTATCACCAATAAAGGCAATCAAGCGGCAGTTCCGACTGTTGCCCTGAACGCTCCCACCGGGCTAAACGCAACAGAGGCCACCCCAGCCAAGCCACCCGAGGGCAAGCTTTAGCTGACCCAGCCCATTGAGCCCGGCGCGCATACGGATGTGGAGCTGACCTTCAAGGTGAGTTCCGTGGCCGCATCAGCGTCTTTGGTGCTGCAGGGCAAGGCCATCACCGTCGCAACGCCGGACGGCATGGCCAAGACCGACATCAATCTCAACGATAACGAAGATGAAGCGCCCACGCCCGTGAAAAACCCGCCGGTCATCCTGACCGTGGTGAACGCATTGGATAAGACCGATAAGCTGGCCGGCGCGGAGCTGAAGCTCACGGACAAGAACGGGAAAACGGTCTTCACCAGCACGACCAATGAGAAAGGCACGGTTGAGGTCAACGGTTTGTATCCTGGGCAGTACACCATCACCCAAACCAAGGTGACGGCGGGCTATCAGCTGCTGGACAAGACATGGAGCTTTACCAAGGCTGACGACGGCACCGTGAACGGCACGACCGAGATACCAAACGAGCCCACGCTGGTTCTGGTGACCGATGTGGAGGTGCTGGACGATAAGACCGAGAAGCTGCTTCCCGGCGGCACGATCAATATCGTGGACGCGGAGGGCAAGCAAGTGCAGTCCGGTACGCTCGGCGAGAAGGGCGACCTGACCATTCGTTATATGAAGCCCGGCAAGTATGTCCTCAAGCAGACCAAGGCCCCACTCGGGTATGTGCTGCAGGTCAAGGAGTACCCCTTTGAGATCACCGCCGAGGGCAAGGTCACGGGCGATACCAAGCTCGTCAATGTCCCCACGCTGGTCGTTATCTCGAAGCTTGACCCGGACAAGAAGGCGGTAGCCGACGCCACATATGAGGTCTATAATGCCGAGAACAAAAAGGTGTTCGACGGTAAGACCGATAAGGAAGGCAAGCTGACCGTGAAGTATCTGCCCGCCGGCAAGTACACCTACAAGGAGACCAAAGCCCCCAGCGGCTATGCGCTCAACCCTACGGCGTATGCGTTCGAGATCGACGAGAAGGGCGTGGTCGCCGGAACGCTCATTGTGACGGATCCCTTTGCCAACATCGTGATCAAGAAGGTGGACGCCAAGACCAACAAGCTGCTCGCAGGCGCGCAGTTCGGTCTTTACGACAGCACCGATAAGCTACTCACGACCCTGACCACCGACAACAACGGCCTCGTGCAGTTCACCAAGCTGCCATGGGGCAAGTACAGCGTCAAGGAGCTGAAAGCGCCCAGCGGTTATGCGGTCAACGGCAAGCTGGTCACGGTGGAGATCAACGAAACCTATCAAAACCCGGCCGAACCGCACGTTGTGGAGAACTCTCCCGCCGCCCAGACCGGCGTTGACGGCTTCCCGTGGTGGGGCATTGCGCTGCTTGTGGTCTGCGTGCTCGGCGGCGGTGGATGCGCGTGGTATCTGCTGCGCAAAAAGCAGTCGGCCGTCGATAAGCGCCGTGCGAAGCATAACTGATAGAGCCTGTGCGGGTGGCCGTCTACATGGCGGCCTTCACTCATTTGAGGAGGTAATTCGTATGACCCGTTATAAGAAAAAGATGCTCATCCTGGCCATGGCGCTGATCGTATGCGCTGTTAGCATTCTGCCGTGGACGCAGGTAGCGTATGCCACGCCAGACGCAGAACCCACAAAGACCACGATCGCAGACAAGCTGATACTACAGCTTGGCCCAAACTGGGCCGGTGTGGAGTTTGAACTTTCGACCGATATGGGTAAGTACCCAGGAGCGATCATAGTCGGCGATAATGGCGTGCTAACGCTTGAGCTTGCGGACAGCTCCACCTATACATTGTCTTGCCTCAATTCCAGAGTGACGCCGCCCAAACCAGAGCTGCAGGAGTCGAATGTGCAAGCAGCCGAGTCCATAGAGGGCCCTATATATGCTGCTACGGATCTGGTGCAGCCGAGCGAGCCTGCACCGGCAAATAAAAATGAACAGCACCCGACCGCTGATCTGACAAAACAGCCACAGATGGAATCTGAGACGCCGGCAGATGAATTCCGACAGAACATCCCCACTCTTCAACTTGTGCTATTCATCGGAGGGGCTGTGCTATGTATCGGAGGGCTTATCGTCATACGGATCGTAAAAAAGCGTCGTAAATATGACGATGAAGATGACGAATAAGCTATAGAACTGACTTCGCTTTCCGTAGAACTGAGATAGCAAAATATCCAGTAAAATAGGCACTTTTCTGGCTTTTTATGCTTGACTTTGCGAGCAAAATATGTTACTCTTTCCGTGAAGAAAAGCTTGCGCTCAGGCTTTCTGCGCGGACGAAGTCGACCGGCCGCCAACACATACCCAGAAGGGTATGGAGCAGTTACGGAACGGTGCATTGAGCCGATCCATACGGCGCAAGCAGAGAATTGAATAGCCGGAAGGCACCAAACATATTACAGAGTCAATGGGCTGATGCGACACCACTATTTCAGCCACCTTGGCTCTGTATGTCGTTTTGGCAGCTTTCCGGCTTTTTGTACTCATCCATCTTCAGGTGGATGTTGACGACAGAAAGGTTGGTGAGAATATTGAAGAAGAATAAGATGAACAACCCCTTTATAGGAATCCCGGGTATGAGCGCAATGCGCTGCCCTTACTGCGGCAGCCCTGTTGTTCTGCGCTCGGCGGATGGTATCTACAAAGAAAATCATGCGAATACAAAACTCTACGTTTGCAGCCGATATCCGGCCTGCGACGCTTATGTGCGCGTCCATGAAGGGACCAACAAGCCTGTGGGCAGCCTCGCCGACCATAGGCTTAGAAAGCTGCGAAAGGAAGCGCACGACTCATTCAACAGATTGTACCTGACCGATGTTATGACAAAGGATCAAGCCTATGCGTGGCTTGCAAGCATGATTCAAGCGCCTCGTTCGCAGGCACATATCGGGTATCTTCGGGAGTATTACTGCGAGCAGGTAATTCGGCAGAGCAAGGCAATTCTGGCAAATAGGCAACAGGCCAAAAGCAATGAAAATCGCATGAGGCCACAAATCAATATAGGAGGTGAATCGGCATGACGCTGACTGTTGAACAACAACGTATCGTTGAAGAAAATCTGGGGCTTGTAAGAGCAGTGCTTTCGCGTTGCGTGAGCAGCCCCGGTTCAACCGGCATTTATTCATATGACGACCTTTTCCAGATTGGGTGCATTGCCTTATGCGAAGCTGTGATCGAATACCAACCCGGGCGCGCCGTGTTTTCGACCTATGCCTTTGTAGCGATACGCAACCGGATCTACAATGCGCTTGCATGCGCCACATATCGCCGCAAAAGGGAGAAACAGAGCGATTTCCCTAACGAGCCAGTTGCGGTAGTCCCCATGGACACTCCGGAAGCCCACGAGCTTCGCAAAGTCCTCCGTGAAGCTCAGGATAGGCTCAAAGGCGTTACCCGTAAAGGCATAGATGCGATGATATTCATGAGTGAAGGCTTCACCTGCCGTGAGATTGGAGAAATGTATGGAACGAATGCGAACAATGTCACTGCTTGGATTTCTAAAGCCCGTAAAGCACTCAGACTTGATGTAAAGTTCATGCGTTTTGCAGCGGAACTGGAAGTATGAAGCGTTTTATAAAACACATGGCTATTCCTGCGCTATGCTGCATTATGACCCTGACACTGTTCAGGGTCTTTTTCTTTTTGGGGTATGTGCCTACAAGCTCGATGGAGCCAACAATCCGGCAGGGGAGTTTCATTGTAGCCGCCAGAATGGCCTATTGGTCTTCTGAGCCGAAGGTGGGGGACATAATAGTGTTCAGCCATGACGGCAAAGTGCTTGTCAAACGAGTGGCGGCCGTTGCAGGCGAGGCGGCGTGGACGTGGAAGGGGCCTGAAACAGTACCCTGCGGGATGCTTTACTTACTCGGTGACAATATAGATGCGTCAATCGATTCCCGGCTCTGGGTCGATCCGTTCGTTCCGATTGAAAACGTGATTGCCCGGTATTACGGATAGAAACCGGGCGTCGGCACTGCCATGCTAACGCCCGCTGTACGTTATCACTCTTTGCTCAAGTACTGTCTAAGATGTCGAAGCCCTTGTGCGATGGAAGCGGATACCGCCGCGATGCTCACTCTTTCAGCGCGAGCAATCTCAGTCTCGCTCAATCGTAGAAAGAAATGCGCGTATATCCGCCGCATCTGCTTGACCGGCAGCTTCAGCATTGCTTTATAGAGAGCTTCATTCCTTAGCGTTTTCATGTATATTTCCTCCAAGGATGGCAGCTCCATCTCCAAATCGGTAACAGCCTCAATAAATGCTAAGCACTCACCGTGGTATCTGCACCGTTCATCCTGCGCATGTTCAAGCCGCTTCAATTCTTCCAATAACAGCTTTACCTGCTCGGGAACCTCGCAGAAAACGTCCTGCCTATATAACACCGGATAGTAAATCCGGAGATTGATCACTATCATATGTTTCCTCCGTTTCAGTCGTGGGTGAAAAGGTTGCTGAAACGGGGCGGGAGGAGCCCGAATAGATATAAAAGGAGCATGCCTGGTTCTTATCGATACCATCATGCTCCGTTTGTGATATTCAGTTGATGCTATTGGTTCTTCAACCGGCTGTCTAATCTTACCCGTGTACGATACGGACTCGATTACCATCCTAAGAAACCCAACAGTAATTCCGGCATTAACCAGTAAACTGTTGAGGTGGATAGAAAAGCATTAATATAGCAGTCCACAAAACACCTGCCATTCGCACATTTTTGATAATACACAGCAATGATTCTTGTTTGCCGTGTCTTAGCCCTTTAAGCAATAAGACGACTCGCCATACAGTAAATATCTGCTGCGACCCACGGGTCTACTTCATTTTCACCATCCGGGTAAACCTGCCGACCACAATAAGCGCAGCAATAATGGCAATACCCGCAAAGGTCGGCGGTGCGCTTATCCGCCGTCGGCTTATGAACACGGCTATTCTCTCATTCGTTTTTTTATAAAACACGCGGCTGCTGTTTGGGCA
>OJKC01001722.1_pt1 | contig 12980 bp, 13 predicted proteins | sample 1596401 | NCBI WGS metagenome assembly OJKC01 (sample SAMEA4350162, study PRJEB24818) | metagenome | biome: human; feature: gut; material: faeces | place: Denmark | collected 2013-09 | reverse complement strand
CCTCGTCGGTGTAGCGGGGGTTGAACCGCTGTTTGGCGATGATGGTGCCGCTGTGGTCGATAATGGTCACGGAGTCCACAAAGTTGAAATTTTCATTTAGCCATTTCAATGCGTCGCTGCTGCTCATGGCCTGCTCCTCCTTCCGCGTGATCTCATGCCTGTTTCCGTTGGCAGGCGGGCGGTATGCCCATTTCCTGCCGGTATTTTGCCACCGTCCTGCGTGCGACGGATATCCCTTTTGCGTCGAGCATGTCTGCGATCCGGCTGTCGCTCAGCGGCCTGTGGCCGTCCTCCGCCCGCACCAGAGCGCGTATCTCCATGCGCACGGCCTGCCCGGAAAAGCCGTTTACTTCACCGGAGAAAAAGTACCGCAGGGGGAATGTCCCCTGCCGGCATTGGAGGTACTTGTCCTTCACGCAGCGCCCCACTGTGGACTCGTGTACCTGCATCTGCTCCGCCGCCGCCCGCATGGTCATGGGCGACAGGTGCGTTGTCGTGCCCTGGAAAAAGTCGCTCTGGGTCTGTAGTATCAGGTCGGCGCACCGCTGCAGCGTGCTCTGCCGCTTTTCCAGACAGGCCAGCATCCACTGCGCCTGCCGCAGCTTCTCCTTGAGATATTGCCGCACCTCCGTATCTCCGGAGCTTTCCAGCAATTCCAGATACTGGCGGCTGACGGAGAACCGCGGCAGATACCGCTCGTTGAGCGCGGCCTGCCATTGACCGTCTGCTTCCTCTATGATGACGTCCGGGATCACGTAGACCGGTTCATCGTCAGGCTCCTCACGCCGGGCGGGGTATGGCTCCAGCTGCTGTATGATCTGACAGGCACGGCGCACCTCACTCTCCGGCAGCCGAAGCTGGCGGGCGATGGCGGCGTACTGTTTTTTGCCCAGCAGCGGAAGACAGTGGGTCACGATCTCCTCCGCCGCAGGTTCCCGCGGGCGTCGGCGCTGCAATTGCAGCAGCAGACATTCCTCCACGCTGCGGGCACCCACCCCGGCGGGCTCCAGCGATTGCAGCACGGCGAGCGCCCGGTCGATCAGCGCCGGGTCGATGCCCAGATGCTGTATGGCCGCCATGTCCTCGCTGTCCAGATAGCCGTTGTCATCCAGCAGCTCCACCATGTAGCGGCACAGGGCGGCGGTGGGTTTGTCCAGCCGTCTGTGCTCCAGCTGCCCGGTGAGGCTGGCGGAAAGGGATGCCATGGCGCTGTCCCAGCGCCCGGCTTCCGGGACGAAAGCGGCTGGCTCGCTGCTTCCGCGGGCATTGGTGCGGTGCTCTATCCGCTCCAGCAGGGGGTTTTCCTCGGCGGCGCGCTCCAGAAAGTGAGACAGCTCCTGGGCGGGCATCAGCAGCATCCGGGTGGCCTGCAGCAGCTGCGGCGATATCCGCAGTGCCTGCTTCGGCTCCAGCCGCAATTCCAGATCGGACATTCCCGCCACCTCCTACCGCATTTTTCCCAATTATATGAAAAGCCGCCGCAAAAGGCAAGCGGCATTTTGCGGAAAAAAGTGGAAGCGCCGTCGGGAGACGGCGCTTCCTGTCAATAATCCGAATTCAGCCACGGCTTTTGCCCATAGTGCAGCAGTCGGGACAGCTGCTGTGCCGCTTCGCCGTTGTCGGCGGAGGCGGCGCCCAGCCGCAGCATTCCCTCCAGCTGGCAGGAGCCCATCAGCAGCGACGCCAGATCACCCTGGCGGCAGGTGACGGTCACATCCGCCGCCGCGTCCGCGTCCGCCACCGCCCAGCGCCCGCCGGAGAAGGCGATGCGCAGACAGCGCTCGCCGCCCGCCAGCTCGTCCCGGTAGCGGAACGCCGCCGTCAGCGTCCCCGCCGGGAAGGGGCGGTACGCCGTCCGGCGCACGAAGTCCTCGCCGTCCACCAGCTTGAACATGGTGCCCACGGCGGAGACGTTCGTCTGCAAAAAGCCGTAGTCGATGTAGTTCTTCGACACGTCCTGCGGGTCGTCCAGCAGGTGGTGGAAGTCCTCCTCGCCGGTGCGCAGGATAACGGTCTGCGCCAGATCCGCCTGCATGTTCAGACCGCCCAGCAGCCCCCGCAGGATCGCGCCGTCCTCGTAGACCAGCTCCTCCACGCTGAGCCGGTTCTGGGTGTAGTTGCTGTCGCTGGCGCTCTCGAAGCGGTATGCCGCGTAGCCCCGCAGCACGCCGCCGTCGTACCAGCCCAGCCGACGCACCTGAATGTCGCCCCGCGCGCCGCGTATCTCCTCGTCGAATTTCTCCACCATGCCGTGGTTCCGCGCCGCAAAGCGGCGGTGGCACGCCAGCGCCGCGTCGAAGTCCTCCGGCTGCATCAGCCGCAGGTGCGCCAGCGCCGCCGCATCCGGGCGGGGCAGCGCCGCCGTGGGCAGGTGATACTCGTATAGCTTCCCGGCGAAGCCGTAGCCCATCTGCCGGTAAAAGCCGATGCGGAAGGGCAGCAGCAGCGTGAGAAGCGCGCCGCTGCGCCGGGCGTAGTCCTCGAAATACCGCACCATCGCCAACGCTGCGCCCTTCCGCTTGTGCAGCGGGTGTACCTCCAGCGCCATCAGGCCGCAGGCAGGCTGCATCACGCCGAAGATGTTCATGGAGAACAGGATGAGCTTCATGGTGGCGATCAGCACGCCGTCCTCGAAAAGACCCATCGTCCGGGTTTGGGTGTCCTCCCGCAGCTCGGTGAGGTGCTTTTCCCGGTAGTGGACGCGGCACTCCTCGTCCAGCGACTTGTAGGCCGGGTAGGAGTTGAGATAGATGTCCAGATACGGCTCCACGTCCGCCTCCGTCAGCGGGCGGACAGCCCAATTGCGCCGGTCAGCCTTGTGTTCCATATACGCCGCTCCTTTCGCGTGGATATATGCACTCATAGTAACACAGTCTGGCGGGAAAGGGAAGGAAAACCTGCGGCGCGCCGCCGGGAGGAGGGAAATAATTTCCAACCTCTGGAAGTCCCTCCTCTGCGCGGCATAGGGGCGAATTTGTGTATATTGCATAATGCATATAGTGCGGGATTGTGCGATATGATGATGTTTTTAGGGAAACTCCTGTTGACTTCTGCGGTAGGCTTTGCTAAAATGTGCCCATCACTTTTGAAGCGAAGGAGGCGGCCACGATGACCAAGATGATGAACAGCAAGATGAACAAGACCATGACCGCCGCCTGCGCCGGCGCTGCCTTCTGCTGCGCCTGTGCCGCTTCCTATACTGCCATTCTGTCCGTGCTGGGCGCCATTATTATGGCGTCCATTATTATTTGCGCTCTGGTACTGGTACTGCTGGTACTGGCCGCCTCCGCACATACGCCATTGGCACGGATCACCGCATGACACGCTGACACCTGATACAGCGAAGCGGCTCCGCCATTGGCGGAGCCGCTTTTTTGTATACCTCCGGCGACGGAGAGTTCTTTACCAAACCAACGAAAAGGAGAACAAAAACATGAAAAAGAGAGTATTTGCTATGTTGATGGCCGCTGTGATGGCGTTCAGCCTCGTGGCCTGCGGCAACAAGACCGATAACGGCGGCGGCGATGCCGCCGATACCGCCGAGACGATCAAGCTGGGCGGCGTGGGCCCCCTGACCGGCGGCTACGCCAACTACGGACTGTCCGTGCAGCACGGCGCGGAGCTGGCTGCCAAGGAGATCAACGCTGCCGGCGGCGTCAACGGTAAGCAGATGGAGGTCAACTTCCAGGATTCTCAGGGTGACCCGGAGAGTGCTGTGGCGGCCTACGGCAAGCTGATGGACTGGGGCATGAATGTGTGTCTGGGCGGCGTGCTGTCCGGTGAGACGGCCTCCGTGGTGGCGGCGGCCAAGGCCGACGACATGTTCATCATGGAGACCACCGGCTCCGCCGACAAGTGCATCGACGGCAACGACAAGGCGTTCCGCATCTGCTTCTACGATTCCTATCAGGGCACGGCTGCGGCGGACTATCTGAAGGACAACGCGCTGGCCGATGAGGTAGGCGTGTTCTATCAGAGCGACAACGACTACTCCGCCGGCCTGTACAGCGCCTTTACCGCCGAGTGCGAAAAGACCGGCGTGACCATCAAGGAGACGCAGACCTTCACCGCCGCCACCGCCACCGATTTCTCTACGCAGGTGAACGCGCTGGTCAATTCCGGCGTCAAGGTGGTGTTTATCCCCATCTACGCAGAGGAGGCCTCCACCTTCCTGACCCAGGCCAAGGGCAAGTTCGCAGAGGATGTGTACTTCTTCGGCGCTGACGGTCTGGACGGCATCCTGGGCAAGGTGAGCCAGGATGTGACCATCGCGGACAACGTGCTGATGATGACCCCCTTCGCGGCGGATTCCGCCGATCCCAAGGTACAGGCCTTTGTCAAGGCGTATGAGGAGGCCTACGGCGCTACTCCCGACCAGTTCGCCGCTGACGCCTACGATGCCGTGTACACCGTCAAGGCCGCTGTGGAGGCCGCGGGCGGCAGCACCTCCGGTACGGATCTGGCCGCTGTGATGACTTCCCTGACCGTGGAGGGCGTCACCGGCACCATGACGTGGAACGCCGACGGCAACACCAACAAGGCCGCCAGCGCCATCCTCTACAAGAACGGTGTGGGCGCCCTGTTCGGCCAGGACGCCGCTGAGAGCACCGAGAACACCGAAAGCACCGAGAACACCGATACCGCGGAATAAAACGCTTTATTCTACCTACCTCACATAAGCCTCTCCGTCCTCCCGGCTTCGCGCCGGGAGGACGAGCCGGGGGCGACGCAAAGGAATGACGACTATGACGAATCTGATACAAACCTTAATAAGCGGGCTGAGCCTGGGGAGCATCTACGCGCTGATCGCGCTGGGCTACACCATGGTCTACGGTATCGCCAAAATGCTGAACTTCGCCCACGGCGACGTGATCATGGTGGGCGCATACAGCGGCATTGTGGCGGTGGCGCAGATGGGATTGTCCCCGTGGGTAACGGTGATCGTCAGCATCGCGGTATGCGCGGTGCTGGGCGTGGTCATCGAATTCTGCGCCTATAAGCCCCTGCGTCAGGCGGCGCCGCTGAGCGTGCTCATCACGGCCATTGGCGTCAGCTACCTTTTGCAGAATGCGGCGCTGCTGATCTTCGGGTCGCAGCAGATGGCCTACCCCACGCTGGTAAAGCTGCCCGGCTTCACCGTGGGCGGCGTGCATGTGGACGGCATCACCGTGCTGACGCTGGCGGTGACGGCGGCGCTGATGATAGCGCTGACGCTGTTCATCGACAAAACGAAGCTGGGCAAGGCCATGCGCGCCGTGTCCGAGGATAAGAACGCCGCCACCCTGATGGGCATCAGTGTGGACAGAACCATCACCCTGACGTTCGCCATAGGCTCGGCGCTGGCGGCCTTCGCCAGTATGTTCTATGGGATGACCTATGTGTATATCAAGCCCACCACCGGCGCCATGCCCGGCATCAAGGCGTTCACGGCGGCGGTGTTCGGCGGCATCGGCTCTATCCCCGGCGCCATGCTGGGCGGTATCCTGCTGGGATTGATCGAGCAGCTGTCCAAGACGTATATCTCCACCCTGTGGGCGGACGCTATCGTGTTCGCCGTGCTGGTGGTGGTGCTGGTGGTGAAGCCCACCGGTCTGCTGGGCAAGCCCATGCAGGAGAAGGTGTGAGGTGAAGGAAATGCAATTGACACAGGCGAAAAGACGGCGGGGCGACCTGCTGACAGCGGCGGCGGTGGCCGCGCTGCTGGCGGTGATGTCCGTGCTGCTGTATACCGGGAGCCTGACCCGGCAGGTGACAAATATGCTGGTGCCCACGGCGGTGTATATCGTCATGGCGGTGTCGCTGAATCTGGTGGTGGGACTGCTGGGCGAGCTGAGTCTGGGACACGCGGGCTTCATGTCCGTGGGACTGTTCTCCGGCTGCCTGGTATCCATCGCGCTGGCGAATACGGCGCTGCCGCTGGCGGTGCGTCTGCCGGTGAGCATGCTGGCGGGCGGCCTGGTGGCGGCGGTGTTCGGCCTGCTGGTGGGTCTGCCCGCCCTGCGGCTGCGGGGCGACTATCTGGCCATCGTGACGCTGGCCTGCGGCGAGATCATCAAGAATGTCATCACCAATCTGAACTTCACCGGCGGCGCACTGGGACTGAACACCACCGCTATCTACGCCGGAGCGAAGGAGCTGCTGCCCTACGGCGCGGTGCTGGTGCTGCTGACGGTGGCGGTGATGCTGAACCTGAAGCGCTCCAAGTACGGACGGGCGATCATGGCCATCCGGGACAACCGCATCGCGGCGGAGTCCGTGGGACTGAACGTCACATGGTATAAGCTGGCGGTGTTCGTCATCGCGGCGTTCTTTGCCGGGTGCGCCGGCGTGCTGTATGGCCACTCGCTGGCCAATATCAAGGCGGCTGCCTTTGACTACAACATGTCCATCGAGATACTGGTCATTGTAGTGCTGGGCGGTATGGGCAGCGTGCCCGGCTCCATCGTGTCGGCCATCGTGCTGACGGTGCTGCCGGAGGCGCTGCGCGAGGTGGCGGATTACCGTATGCTGGTGTATGCCATCGTGCTGATACTGGTGATGCAGGCCACCAACAACCCCACCATGAAGCGGTTTTTCGGCTCTGTCCGTGAGAAGCTGACACCGAAGAGGAAGGAGCGTGCGGCGCTGTGACAACAAAAGCCAAGCTGGTAAAGCGTCCCACCTCCGTGCTGCTGCCGGAGCGGGACATCGACAAATCCCCGGTGCTGGAGTGCGTGGGGCTGGGCGTGACCTTCGGCGGCCTGAAGGCCGTGGAGGACTTCGACCTGACCATCGGCCGCACGGAGATCGCCGGGCTCATCGGACCCAACGGTGCGGGCAAGACCACGGTGTTCAACCTGCTGACCAAGGTGTATCAGCCCACGGCGGGGGCGATCCTGCTGGACGGCAAGGACACCCACAGCATGACCACGGCGCAGGTGAACCGGGCGGGCATCGCCCGGACGTTCCAGAACATCCGCCTGTTCAACGACCTGACGGTGGCGGAAAACCTGATGGTGGCCATGAACGACTCCGTGCGCTACGGTCTGGCGGGCAGCATCCTGCACTTCCCCCGGTACGCACGGGAGGAGCGCATCGCCAGGGAACGCACCGAGGAGCTGCTGAGCATCTTCCACATGGAGGAGCACGCCGACGAGCGGGCCGGCTCCCTGCCCTACGGCGCCCAGCGGCGGCTGGAGATCCTGCGGGCGCTGGCGTCCAACCCGTGCCTGCTGCTGCTGGACGAGCCGGCGGCGGGCATGAACCCCTCGGAGACGGCGGAGCTGATGGAAAATATCCGCAAGATACGGGATACGTTCCAGATCGCCGTGCTGCTGATCGAGCACGACATGAATCTGGTCATGAACATCTGCGAGGGCATCTGCGTGCTGAACTTCGGCCACATCATCGCCAAGGGCACACCGGAGGACATCCAGAAGAACGAGGCGGTCATCGAGGCCTATCTGGGCAAGAGGAAGGAGGCGGCGTCATGAGCACCGTGCTGCAGGTGGAGAATATCAATGTGTACTACGGCAGCATCCACGCGGTGAAGGACGTGTCCTTTCACGTGGAGCAGGGCGAGGTGGTGACGCTGATCGGTGCCAACGGCGCGGGCAAGTCCACCACCCTGAACACCGTGGCCGGTCTGCTGCACAGCAGAACGGGCAGCGTGCGCTTTATGGGCGAGGAGCTGCGCCATGTGCCCAGCCACAAGCTGGTGGGGCGCGGCATGGCGCTGGTGCCGGAGGGACGGCGCATTTTCCAGCACATGACCGTGCAGGAGAATCTGGACATGGGCGGCTACTGCCGCAGCGGAGACATGAGCGCCGATATCGAGAGCGTGTTCGAGCGCTTTCCCCGGCTGAAGGAGCGGCGCAGGCAGGTGGCGGGCACCCTGTCCGGCGGCGAGCAGCAGATGCTGGCCATGGGGCGGGCGCTGATGAGCCGTCCCAAGCTGCTGATGCTGGACGAGCCGTCCATGGGTCTGGCGCCCCTGCTGGTGGAGCAGATCTTCGACATCATCCGCCAGCTCCACGCCGGCGGCACCACCATCCTGCTGGTGGAGCAGAACGCGCAGGCGGCGCTGGCTGTGGCCGACCGGGGCTATGTGCTGGAGACGGGGCGCGTCGTCACCGAGGGCACCGGCGCGGAGCTGCTGGAGAGCGACACCATCCGGAAGGCCTATCTGGGCGGATAAAGACATATATATATAATATGAGGAGCGGCGGGCGCTGTGCGCCCGCCGCTTCAGACTGTCAAAAAACCTGCCCGGTTACAAGTATCGGAGGGAAGGATAGTGTGAAAGGGAACCGTCAGGGTTCCCTTTCGCCAACAGAAGCGCGTTGTTTCGGTATGCCCTTGCGGGCAGGCTCCTACATGGAAGATACTGGAATCACAAGAATCTTGTGATTCGAACAAATGTTTTACAAGAATCTTGTGATTCTAAGTTAATTTCAGCTGAAATGCATGTGCAAAAATTATATTTGGATGCGTGGTATTAGCGAAATTTCGTTTCTTTCAAGCGGAATTCGTGATGCATTGAGAGAGCGCCGGGGAGCGACAGCGACAGCGGAAGTGCCCTGTCATGCCCTCTCGCGCACTCCCAGTATATCACGGCGGCAAGGGTGATACAGAGCGGGCTTGCGCCCGCCCTTGCCTTGCCGTGATGCCCTTTCGTGCCGCAAGAGGGCGGCAGAAAGGACGGTACAAGACATGAAACGGAATATGGGTGCCAGCATCGACAACAAGACCCGGCGGGCGGTATACGAAAGGGATGGATTCCGGTGCGCTCTGTGCGATTCGACGGATGGTTTGCAGATTCATCACGTCAAGCCGCGCGGGGAAGGTGGGGCAGATCATCCCATGAACCTCATAACGCTGTGCTGGCGGTGCCATGCTGCGGCACACGGGGACTTCTTCTATTCCTCTCCGGATATGTTCGACCGGTCGCTGCTGGGGAATGCTTCGGTGGAAAAGTGGAATGTCCGGCGGTGGCTGATAGAATCCATGGAGCTGGAATGCGTCAGATATGTCTCCGACTACTACGCCGAACGGGGGGAAGAATGGTACCCGTGGGAAGGGTGAGGGGCTGCCCCTCTCCCTTTTTTTCGTTGGCAGTCGCAGGGATGGATGGTGCGTCACGCATCAGAAGTTGTGGCGCGGCGGCTCCCCCCCTCCGGCCTGTTTGGCTTTTTTGGTGCGGTGGCCGGGCTGACGCGCCCCCCAGCCGCCGCGCTATTGAATCTCCGGCGTCCCGGCCGCCTGACGGCCGGGCGCGCCTGCGCGCCAGGCTTGCGGGGGACGCCTGGCTTGCGTCTCGCGCCGCCGCCCCAGGACTGAATCGGGGGGAAGGTGGCGGCGGCGCTTCGTCCTGTCGGTGGAAGTCCCTGCTCCTTTTCGGGGGTGCTCCGGTCAGCGCCGCGCCGGTCGTGGCCGTGTCCCGCCGGTCGTGGCCGCAGGCCGACAGCCGCTGTCGCGTCTGACGGCCAACGTCCCCGCCCGGCGTGCCCCGTCCCCGCCCGGCGCTGGGGGTGCGGGGGTGTTCCGCCCGCTGCGGCGGGCGGGAAAAGACGGGAAGGATAGTGTGAAAGGGAACCGTCAGGGTTCCCTTTCGCGTTCAATCACCCGCCGCAGCGACCAAAATCGCAAAATAAAATACTGTTTTTTATTTTGCGATTTTGCCACAGCTTGTCAAAAAAGTCCGTTCGGACTTTTTTGACAAGCTGAAGCGGCGGGCGCACAGCGCCCGCCGCTTCTGCGCTTTAGTATGCAAAAATAATTTTCACAAAGTGGTTTACTTTCGCGGACTAAAATGCTATACTGCCATCAGTACCCGAAAAGGGAGAAAGAAGGAGAAGCCATCATGGTACGAGCGGCGAAATCCAAGATAGGCAAGAAGGAAAAGAACGACCGGCTGTATAAGGCCATTCTGACGCTGGAGACGGAGGAGGAGTGCTATAACTTCTTTCAGGATCTGTGCACCGTGTCGGAGCTGCGCAGCATGGAGCAGCGCTACGAGGTGGCCACCCTGCTGAACGACGGCATGATCTACAACGACATTCTGGAGCGCACCGGCGCGTCCAGCGCCACCATCAGCCGGGTGAACCGCAGCCTGATCTACGGCAGCGGCGGCTATGAAAGCGTGCTGGAGAAGATGAAGGAGCAGGAGTCCAAATGAGCTGCTACGAGGCGCTGGCCGGCGCCTACGACGCGCTGACGGAGGATGTGGGGTACGCGCAGCGGGCGGATTTTCTGGAAAAGCTGCTGCGGCGCAGCGCCATACCTGTAAAGCTGGTGCTGGATCTGGCCTGCGGCACCGGCACCATGACGTGGCTGCTGACGCAGCGGGGCTATGAGGTCATCGGCGTGGACGGCAGCGAGGACATGCTGGCGGCAGCCATGAGCAAGGGCGGGCAGGCGGCGGGCGTGCCGCCTGTTTTCCTGCACCAGTCCATGCCGAAGCTGGATCTGTACGGCACGGTGGACGCGGCGGTGTGCTGCCTGGACAGTCTGAACTACCTGACCGACCCGGAGGACGTGCGCCGCACGTTCCGGCGGCTGCATCTGTTCGTGGCGCCCGGCGGGATGCTGGTGTTCGACGTGAACACCGTGGCCAAGCTGCAGGCGCTGGACGGGCAGGTGTTTCTGGATGAGACGGATGACACCTACTGCGTGTGGCGCACGGAGTACAGCCGGGGGCTGTGTACCTATTACATGGATCTGTTCCGCCGCCGGAGCGACGGTACGTGGCGGCGCAGCGCCGAGCTGCACCGCCAGCGGGCGTATTCGGCAGAGGAGCTGACGGCGTGGCTGACGGAGGCCGGCTTCGGCGACATCCGGGTGTACGGGGACGGGAAGCTGCGCCGGCCGAAGGAGGACGAGCAGCGGATCTATTTCAGCTGCGTGAGAAAATAAGCAAAAGAGGTTGACATAATTATGGCGGACAGGATCGTAAGAGCCATTTCCACAGACGGCATGGTGCAGGCGGCGGCCATTTGCAGCCGCGACCTGACGGAGCGTGCCCGGCAGATACACAAGACGCTGCCGGTGGCGACGGCGGCGCTGGGACGCACGCTGGCGGCGGCGTCCATGATGGGCAACGCCCTGAAAAGCGACGGCGCCAGCCTGACGCTGCAATTCAAAGGTGGCGGCCCGCTGGGCACGGTGCTGGCGGTCAGCGACAACGAGGGCAACGTCCGGGGCTATGTGACGAATCCCCACGTGGACATCCCCCTGCGGAAGGACGGCAAGCTGGACGTGGGCACCGCCGTGGGGCACGAGGGCACGCTGACGGTCATCAAGGATCTGCACATGAAGGAGCCCTATGTGGGCACCATCGACCTGCTGGGCGGCGAGATCGCGGAGGATGTCGCCGGATACTTCGTGGAGTCGGAACAGATCCCCACAGCCTGCGCGCTGGGCGTGCTGGTGGACAGGGATCAGAGCGTGAAGGCCGCCGGCGGCTATCTTATTCAGCTGATGCCCGGCGCGGCGGAGGATACCATCGCCAAGGTGGAGGGCGGCATCATGGCCGCAGGCGCCGTGTCCGCCATTCTGGAAAAGAACGACGACCCGGAGGCCATGCTGCGGACGGTCATGAGCGATTTTGACCTGAAGATACTGGAGACGTGCCCAGTGGAGTACCGGTGCTATTGCAGCCGGGAGAGGGTGGAGCGCGCCCTGATCTCCCTGGGCAGGGAGGAGCTGGAGCAGATGCTCTCCGAGCAGGGCGGCTGCCAGATGACGTGCCAGTTCTGCGACGCGGTGTATGAGTTCACAGCGGAGGATATTCAGAGGCTCCTGAAAAATCTGTGAGAAAAACCGAGATTTTTGAAAAATTCTTGTTGACATATTGGGTGGAGATTGTTATAATCAATCCTGTCGTTTGAAGCGACAGGTACGGGAGCATAGCTCAGCTGGTTAGAGCACCTGCCTTACAAGCAGGGGGTCACTGGTTCGAGTCCAGTTGTTCCCACCACGCATGGCCAAGTAGTTCAGTTGGTTAGAACGCCAGCCTGTCACGCTGGAGGTCGAGGGTTCGAGCCCCTTCTTGGTCGCCAATATGCCTCGGTAGCTCAGTTGGTAGAGCAGCGGACTGAAAATCCGCGTGTCGCCGGTTCGACCCCGGCCTGAGGCACCATAGGCGCTGCAATAGTGGTGCCGTCTGCGGGCGTAGCTCATCTGGTAGAGCGCGACCTTGCCAAGGTCGAGGTAGCGAGTTCGAGCCTCGTCGCCCGCTCCAAAAAAATACGACCACCCTTTGGGTGGTCGTATTTTTTTGGAGCGGCGATTTTGCTGCGCAAAATCGGTCGCCTGCGGGCGGGTGATTGAACGCGAGTGGGGGAACCCGTCAAAGGTTCCCCCCTCACACTCCCCCTTCCTTGCGATATGCGAGGGTGCGAACAACAAAACCTGAGGGTAATCACAGAAAGAAACACCATCCGTCAGGATGGTGTTTTCTTTTTGGAATGTCGCGGGCAGGCTTGAACTCGCTGCCTCGACCGGCGCGCAGCGCGTTGAATCAAGAGGTCCGGCAGGGCTCCTGCGAATGGCTCTGCTATTCGTGGGATGCCGGTAGCGAGTCGAGCCTCGTCGCCCGCTCCAAAAAAGAAAGACACCCACATGGGTGTCTTTCTTTTTTGGAGCAGCACTTTTGCTACGCAAAAGTGGTCGCCTGCGGGCGGGTGATTGAACGCGGGCGGAGAATAGCGGCGCATTTGCGCCGTTCATCTTGACCGTTGACAGGCTCGGCTGGGTTTGCTATCTGCTCACGGCAATTCACTCTCATTGACAGGAACTGCTTCAAGTTCCGTATTCAAATCGTTCCAATAAGAGCCGATATCCGCACTTGTGAAATACTTAAAACCGCCTGCTGCTGACTTCAATTCGCCGTTTTTAACCCCATAGCAGGCGTAAATCAAATCGTAGCTTGTTCCATCTGAGAGGTTAAATCTAAAGCTGGTCACATCTGCTCCGGCAGTTTCCTCAGTCGTTTTGTCTTT
>OJKC01001721.1_pt1 | contig 12984 bp, 9 predicted proteins | sample 1596401 | NCBI WGS metagenome assembly OJKC01 (sample SAMEA4350162, study PRJEB24818) | metagenome | biome: human; feature: gut; material: faeces | place: Denmark | collected 2013-09 | reverse complement strand
AAGCCGTTTGATTGGCTTCCTGTCGGCCGTGATGGGCATGTCATGATAGCGAACGAGTCTTACAATTTGTTCTTTGCTGGCGTTATCGAAGCGAAGTCTACTGAGGATACTCTCCGCCATTGAAGTATACAGAGTACACTCCAGCGCAATTACAAAAGGTCGAAACAGCCCTGACTCTAACATAGCAGATTTAATCTGTGCAAGACGCACTCAATGGCGTTTAGAGCGCAGGATTCCATAAAATGCAAAAATGCAAAAAGCTATATAGAGGACTGGACATGCGCATTTTGACCTGTTATAATAATATAATGCATCCGGGTATAGCGAAGTTGGTATCGCGCCTGGTTTGGGAGAATACGCCCAGCCGGATCGCCTAACTTCATAACGGGGTGTTGCGCAGTTGGTAGCGCGCCTGCTTTGGGAGCAGGAGGCCCAGGGTTCGAGTCCCTGCACTCCGACCACCTTTCTTTGAAAAACCGCCTTTTTAGGCGGTTTTTCTGCGTTATAAGTTCAATTTTTGAAGTGCGCTTGACCTCATTCCAACTGTGGTCAGAGAGGTAAAATGGCGGCTTTATCCTTGGAACGGAAGAATGCCGAAAAACGCAAAATCCCTAACCCCTCCCTAACAGGTGTAACTTCAGTATTTTCGCCGCAGAAACGACGGAAACTTGAATTTTCCGGTGTTATCCGCTATAATAATTCTACGGAGGCCTTTGTGCCGCCAAGGCAGCCGTGTGGGTGTATTCCCATGCGGCTTTTCACTTATTTGCAGTTTTATGGAGCCATTGATATGTATGACAAATCCATGATTGCACAGCTATTACCGTCTGAAATGATAATAAAAAACTATATACATGGAGACCCGGATTGCAACTATGAGAGGTATTTATTAGAGTTCGTAAATGCTTCTGACTTTTTCCGCACAAAATCAGGCGGAGATATTTATCAATCTCCCGAAAGTGAAGAGAACGGGCAATGTGATTGTATTTCGACAAGTTATCAGTTGGATTTCAAGCTAATTGCCAGTAAAACTGCATTGCAGGCAAAAAGCATTTTATACCCAAGTAAAACCGAAATTGTGAAAGGCGTATTTGTCACGAGTGAACCTAAAGTTAAAAATGGTTCAATTAAAGCAACACGCATCCATGCCGCTCTAAGAGAATATGATTTTGAAGGTTTGCAGAAGTTACGCACAACCACAATAAAGAAGCAGGGAGTCGAAAACGATATCATTGAGTTACTGAAAACCCTTGAAACACGAAAGCATCTTTTACTTTTCTTTCCCTACAAATTTGAATTTAAAACCAAGCACGAATTCCTCATCGGGATTACACAGATTCAAAATGCATTAAACAGTGATTTTCGATGTGCTATGCAATACCGGACGCACGAGGTAGGAGCTGATTTTGATACATATATTGCATTCATCTACGATGATAAGATTGTATTTATGATTGAGAACGCTGCTCATTTATCCTATATCGACAGCGTTAATCTTACTAAAAGTCCCGTTTATATGCGATTATTGGATTATAGTTAGTAGTTGGAGGAATATAATATGTACTTATCTACAATTACGCTTAAAAACTTCAGAAAGTATGCCTATGATGGGGTGAGCAAACACGGAATCACAGTGAATTTTCACAAGGGATTAAACGCATTGATTGGAGAGAATGATTCCGGAAAAAGTGCAATAATTGATGCAATCAAGCTTGTCCTCCAAACGCAAAGTGGCGAATTTACGCGTGTTACGGATGAGGATTTTTATATTAGCGCTACTGGGGAAATTGCAACAGAATTCAGTATCGATTGCACTTTTGAAGGATTTGAAATCAACGAAGCAAAAAATTTTATTGAATGGCTCTCGTTTGAAAAAGATAAAACCTCTGGTGCGGTGTTTTATAAACTACTCCTCCACTACCGGGCATGGCGTGAAAATGGTCGTATTTATACTGAACTCAAAGCTGGAGATATCGAAGACGGTATATCGCTCGATGGCAAAGCGAGAGAACTCTTAAAATGTGTTTATTTAAGACCGCTTCGGGATGCGCAGAAGGAAATGCATAGCGGACGAAATTCACGAATTTCTCAAATACTCTTTAGCCATCCTTTGTTTTCCGACAAAGAAGATAATACGCTGGTTACTCTTATTATGCGGGCAAATGAAGGTATAGAGAAATATTTCCTCGAAGAAGAAGGCCGAGAAATTCTTGGAAAAATCAGAAACACACTTGCTGAATTTTTAGATGAACACGCTTCCAAAGATGCCTCAATCAAAACCTCCGAAATGAGATTGAAGTCGATTTTAGAGAGTCTATCTTTGGTTGCGCCAGAAATACAACCCGGTTTGGGGGTACATAATCTTTTGTTTATTGCCGCCGAGCTCTTGCTATTGAACAGTAATACCAATGGTAGTTTGAAGCTTGCGGTTATTGAGGAATTGGAAGCGCATCTGCATCCGCAAGCACAGCTCCGGTTGATCAGCTATCTGCAAAAAGAATACAACGATTCTGGTGTGCAGGTGATTGTTTCTACGCACAGTTCCATTCTCGCATCTAAAATCAACGTTAAAAATCTTATTTTGCTTAAAAATGACACTTCCTTTAATTTAAGCGCAGAGTACACAGGACTTGAAAAAGGGGACTATTTGTTTTTACAGCGATTTCTGGATTCGACAAAAGCAAATCTGTTTTTTGCCAAAGGAATTATTATGGTTGAGGGAGATGCTGAATCGTTGCTCATCCCAACATTGGCAGATGTTATTGGAATTAATTTAGAGAAGCACGGAATCTCTGTTGTTAATGTTGGTGGAACAGGTTTCTTTAGATATTCGAGGATTTTTCTAAGAAAAGATGGCAGTGCAATAGATGTTCCCATTTCAATCATAACTGACTGTGATATTGAGCCTGATAAAAAAGCTGGAGAGATAGATCAACGAGAAGCCGAAACAACTGCTGCCATAGTTGCTATTCAACAAAAGTACAATGTGGGCTGTATCAATGCATTTGTTGCACCAAAATGGACTTTTGAATATTCTGTAGCATTTAGTTGTTTGCGAGATATGCTGTATGAGTCTATTCTTCAGGCAAAGAAAATTGAAAACAGCGATCAATATGCTCTGACGGCTACGAAAATTGAAGAAATTGAAAAAAAGCTTGCCGAAGAAAAAGCGAAATGGTCAACCCAAGAACCCTGTGTCACAGCGCATCAGATATATCATGACACAATGCTTAACAAAGGAGATCCAGCAGTCAAGACGAACGGCACATCGAAAGCAATTGTTGCCCAGTGTCTGGCAAGCAACCTGAGATGGGCAATTACTGAGATATCTTCCTTAGGAGAAGGTGGCAATTCCTTACCCAAGGAGTGTATGTTTGATTTAGACCTTTACCAGACTCATATTGACGAAGCCAAACGAGTGACATTGGCAGAAGAAATAGAAAAAGACCCTTATCTTTCCTATCTTGTGTTAGCAATAAAGCATGCTGCTGGAATTGAGGGGTGAAATATACCATTATGGAACTAATTACAGATTTTACACCTATCGAGAAACTATTATTACCAAATGGTTGTTGCTTTGCGGGTGATGCTCGCAATGTGATAAACAGTTGGGATAGTAATGACATTCTCGCATGTCCAGGAAGCGGAAAGACCACTGTTCTCATTGCAAAACTCAAACTAATAGCCGATACATTACCGCTAAAAGATGGCCGTGGCGTTTGTTTGCTATCACACACAAACGTAGCAGTAAATGAATTGAAAGCAAAGTTAGGAAAATCAGCAGAAAGACTCTTGTCATATCCTAACTTCGTAGGCACAATTCAAACATTTGTCGATCAGTATATTACATTCCCTTTTCTCAGGCAATTTGCAAACATGTCGATTCAAGTCGTTAGCAACGAGGATTATGCAAATCATCTGTATAGCTTGATTTGTAAAACCGACAGTAAATTAAAGTGGTTTATCAATCAGCAGTACAATGTCCTGGGAGCAAAACAATACGATTCCGTGGTCAATTTTATGGCAAATATATATGCTGATGACGCAGGTGGGATTCACCTTTCTGGCGTTAACCGTGTGTTGGCTGGAAAAAGCACAAACACTGCGTTCAGTTACGCACGAGCAATCCAACGATTGCTATCAGAGGAAGGGCTAATACGCTATAACGATACATATAGGTATACACTTCTGGCGTTAAAAAAGTATGGATCATCATTGCAAACACTTTTATCCAGACGTTTTCAATATGCATTCGTAGATGAGTACCAAGATTGTTCAACACTTCAGCGTGATGTATTAGATGCGCTATTCTCTGGTACGGAAACAATATTTCAAAAGATTGGAGATGTAGACCAAGCTATTTATAACAGCACAAATGATAATACGCCTGTTTGGCAAGTTGAGGATAGCTACATGTCCATTGCGCATAGCAATCGATACAGTCAAGAAATTGCCGGCGTGTTATCGGTCTTGCGCACCAACCAAGAAACAATTACTTCGTCCAGGGGAGTTCAAGGCATCAAGCCAACATTATTTGTATATGATAGCAGTTCGAGATTAAGGGTTATTCCCGCATTTATTCAGGAAATACAGAGTAACGGGTTGGCTAAACCCGAAGGAATATACAAAGCTGTCGGCATGTTTGAAAATGTAAGTGGATTGAAGATTAGCGATTACTGGCCCACTTTTCAGAAAAAAGTCAATCAGCAGTCCATGGTTCATTTTCAAGACTATATTTTCGAGATTTCTTCTGCCTTGGCTAATGGATCTTTATCTTTAGCTGAACGATGGATAAGAAAACTATTGAGCAAAATCTTACATTATCTTGGAATAAAAGATGAGGCCGAAAAAGAGTACGGAAGCATATCCATTAAGCGATATATTTCAAATAGTTTTCTTCAAAGCTATCAGTCCTCAATACTCAGTCTATCCCAAATTGATGATTTCTCATATTCTGCCGTAGAGGAAAAAGTCAAAGAAATATTTGTCTCACTGTTAGGAGATGAGTGGCTTGAAAATATTCCGGATTCGTTCATGCTGCCAGCTCGAGAACCTCAGGCAGAAAGTGAAGATAGCCATATTTTCTATGATGAAAGCAGTATCTCAATAGTGTTTGATACCGTCTATGGAGTAAAAGGAGAAACACACGACGCAACTCTTTATTTAGAAACAGAAACCAAGAAGAGTTCAGATATCAGGCGAATACTTCCGTTATTGGAACGCAAAATCACACAGTGCAAAAATGAGTTGCAGGAAAAAAGTCGCAGATGCGTATATGTAGGTTTCAGCCGCCCCAAGTACTTGCTCTGCCTTGCAATAGGTGAAAAAACTTATGTTGGCCATGAAGCCGCTTTTTCTTCGTGGAAAATTGTGGACTTGCGATCTGGAGATACTATGTAACCACGAGACATGTTTGATGGATGATATCCTTCCACAAAATCAAAGCCCAAGGGGCAAATCTCTGTCCCTTGGGCTTTGTTTCTTTTATCCCACTTTCTCGAACGGTATCACCTTGCACCGGTTCTCCTCCGGCGGGTCGGGAGGCTCCGGGGCGTTGGCTGCCGTTGCCGATTCCATGAAGCCGCCGATTTTCTCCGCCGCGCCCCTCTGCATATCGTTGGTGATGTGCGTATAGGTGTCCAGTGTGAACCCTGCGCTGAAGTGGCCCAACATACTGGACAGGGTTTTCACATCCACGCCGCTGGAGATTGCCATCGTTGCGAATGTGTGTCTGAGGTCATGGAAGCGTACATGCTCCTCGATGCCCGCGTTTTTTAGCAGCTTCCGGTTGATCCTTGACACCGCGTCCGGACTCCAGTAGCCGCCCGTCCGGGGCGACGGGAACAGGATTGGATTGTCCGGGTGCTGTTCACGCTCCTGCACCAGCAGGTCCACTGCCTGCTGAGACAGCGCCACCTTGCGGACGGAGTTTTTTGTTTTCGGCTCCGTCACATCCAGTTCGCCCTCCATGCGGGTGACCTGCTTATTCACCGTCAGAATGCGCTCTTTCACATTCAAATCTGTCCACTGGAGCGCCAGCAATTCGCCCCGGCGCAGGCCGCTGGACAACTCCAGATAGAACATGGGCAGAACGCCGTATTTCTCCGCTTCCTGGAGGTATCTGCCGATCTTCTCCGGCGGGAGGATGGTCATCTCTTTCTTGTCCTTGGGCGGGATGCGGCAGTTCTCGCAGGGGTTGTACGGAATGAGCCGCTCTTTCACCGCCTGCTTCAGCGCCGCCTGCAGCACCGCATGGACACGCCGCACGAAGGTGTTGGACAGGGGCTTGTCGTTCTGTTTCGCCCCACGGGGCATCCTGCCGTTTTCTTTCAGGTCGTTATACATTCTCTGGATGTGGATGGACGAGAGCTGCTTGAGCTTGATCGCACCGATGGCCGGGATGATGTGGTGTTCAATGATCCCCTCATAGCCCTTGGCGGTGTTGTAGCGGATGTTGGGCTTACTGTAGGTTTCAAACCACAGGCGGCACCACTCCGCTGCGGTGTAGTCGCCCGTGTGATTGAGAGGCACGCCCCGGTTTTCCCGAATGGCTTTCGCCAGCTTTTCCTTGCACTCCGCCTGGGTCTTGGCGGACACGCTTTTCTGGATGGCCTTGCCGGTGACCGGGTCGATGCCCTGGGTATATCTGCCCTCCCAGCGGCCGCTGGGCTTTTTGCGGATGCTGCCCTCACCGTTGGCTCGTTTCTTTGCCATTTATGATCCCTCCTTTTTAACACAAACACATACCACAGAGTTTTTGGAATAGCTACTAAAATATTTCAGATTTTTTCGCGGCCTGTTCGTCGATCCATTCCATGAATTTATCACGGGGAACGATGATGCGGCTGCCCAGGGTGATGGTGGGGAAATCCCTGCGGTGGGCCACCTCGTAAGCGTGGGCCAGACCGATGCCCAGCACATGGGACACATCCTCCACGGTCAGCATCAGCGGGAGTTCGTCAAAAGAGTTGTATTTGGATTTTCTCATTCAGTTCCTTTCTACCTTCCGGGCGGAAGGGTTTTAGTTCTTTGTTTTGCGACCCAGTTTTTGCACCTCTTACATGGTCAGATCGGGCCACTGCTCCTCATGGTCATCCAGCTTGTGGCCCAGGGCCATGCGCTTCTCCTGCAGCTTTTTCAGCCGCTTGCGGTCGATCTGGATACCGCCGGGTCGGGACTTAGGTACGGAGTTGTCCCGGAACACCCGGCTCATGTGGTGGAGCAGCCGGGTCACCGCCAGCATCGCAGAGGGCAGACGGTTTTCCTCCAAATGGTTCAGAAGGTACTGTGCATACTGATTGCCTTGCTCGGCGGATTGGGTCAGCCAATATGCGGCTTTCTCCTCGTCGCGGGGAATCTCCTTGCCAGCAAGGTACAGCTTGCCCAGCATATACTGGGCGTAGGGGTTTCCCCGCTCGACTGACCGAGTGAACCACTCCACGGCGGCATCACTATTTCGTTTAATCAAATCACCTTTGAACAGTTCTTTAGCCAAACGGTACATGGCGTAGTGGCTGCCGTTGACCGCAGCGGTGTACAGCCAATTCATTCCCAGACGGATATCCCGAACCTCCACATCATCGGAGAGGTACAGCTTGGCCAGAGAGTACTGCGCCACAATGTGTTCCTGCTCCGCCGCCTGTTCGAACCAGTACCGTGCTTCCACCGAGTCCGGTATCAGCAGAGGACCGTCCCGCCAGAGCTTTCCCATCAGGTACTGGGCATACATATCGCCGTTCTCTGCCAGTTTGTCCATTTCAGAGACGGCGTCGCTCCGTTCCTCCATGGTCAGGCTCTCGTCCCGGATGATGTCCCGCAGTGTCCAGTAGTCGTAGGAGGCGTTTTGGAATTCCTCCGGCTCGTCCTGCTGATTGAGGCCCTTCTCCTCAAAGGTGATCTCACCCAAGTGCAGGCGCTTCGCTTCCTGAATGACCGCATTCTTGATCTGCCGGAACTCCTTTTGCTGTGAGAGCGGGATGCGCTCCTGGGGCTTGTCGTGATAGTAGCTGTCCACCTTGCCTTGGAGCATCAGCCACTGGTCATAGCACTTGCTCACGGCGGGGAGCCGCTCCATCTCGTCCACGATATCATCTACCAGATTCTTTAACCGCTTTGGTAGATAGCCGTAGGACTTTTTGCCCTTGACCGCTCCGAGCTGCGCCGCCAGCTCCAGCATGAGCTGTTCGGCGTCCGGGTGGTCACATACGCCGTCCTGCATAGCGTGTACCAGTTCCAGCATCGCCCGCCGCGCTTGGCGCACCAGCTCATCTCTGGACTCGGACTTCTGTTCGTAGAGATGGAGCATTTCGTTGCGGAAGATATCATTGGTCAGCTTGGACTTGATCTGACGGATGCCTTCCTTGGAGAGGTAGGCCTGGCTCGTCTTGGCGGACCAGGCCATCATGTGGATGTGCGGGTGCTCGCCCTCGTCGTGGAAAGCAGCGTACCATCGGAAGTCGCCGGGTGGGATCTTCATTGCCGCCGCGATGTCGTTGCGGTGGGCGCGGATGAGGTTTCGCCACGCCGCGGCGTTGTCGAAGCCGAGCCGGGCCGCATCCTCACGCTTGAGGGAGATGATGTGCGTCCACACATTTCCGGTGTAGTTCTCCAATTCCTCCATGGATTTCTCCAGAGAGACCGTTTCCTCATCACCGAACAGACCGTGGATACCGATGCGCTCCGCACGAGGCCGGGTGGCAATGTACTTCATGTACTGCTCCGACTCGTGAATGGAATCCCAGTTGGCTTCGAGAGCCAGCGTGATGAACGCAGAGGCGTTGACCTTAGTGGGTTTCGTCAGGTAGTCCTCGTACTCGTAGAGCGTCTTGCTGTCCGGGAAGTCTTTGACCAGTTTTGCGATGAGCTGCTCCTGCTTTCGTGTGGGCGGACGGTCATCCGGGATAAGCTCCACCCGCTCCCGGGTCGCGATGTAGCGAAGGTATCCGGAGGCCCCGCCGGTGCTTTTGATATAAGGACTCTTGAGGATCAGTCTTGCCATTCGTCATCATCCCAGTCCGGCTCCTGACGGGAGCGTGCGTATTTCTCCAGAGAGATGGTACCGTTTGTGGCCTTCACATTCCGGACGCTCTGCGCTCGTCTGCGCTTCAAGTCATCCCGGTCCATCTCGAACGCTTCCGCGATGATGCCGTTGGTCATGTCCTGCTCCACGCATCTGGCAAAATCTCTGCGGGCGATATAGTCCTCCAGTCTGCTCAGCCTGCCATCGATGGCAGACATGATCGCCATGGGCAGCAGCGTTGTGTTGTCCTGTATTCCCAGATAGTCCACATAGAAGTTCACGGCTTTCTCGATGAACTCATTTTTGCTCTGGCAGTTGTCAGCGGCGTACCACTGCTCGATCCTTCTTCTGGTTTCCGGCTGCATCCGGAATGCAATGCGATCTCTGGTTTCTTTACTCATTCAATTCCTCCTTTTTGTTGTAAGACATCCTTGAAAAACCCTGTAACACGGGCTTTTGGGGAAAGCTGACGCCATCGGTGCTTATTTTGCCTCTCAAAGACGCCAGCTTCAAACTCCCGAAACTGCCCGCACTGCGGGCAGAAGTGGCGGCTGCGGCGGCACGTGCGACGCCATGCCTTTATCCTGCTATAAATAAGATGCGTTGAATCTCTCAATAATTATGCGTTTTCCTTGCACATTTACCGTATGCTATCCTCGTCCAACGGTGACGATGATATAATTTCCTCATGCAGACAGAGGTTCCCTGCTTTATCCCTGCGGCACCGTCCGCTTTACAGCAGTATGGGACCTCTCCCTTATGGGATTTCATGAATGAGCCGGATGCGGGAGTGATCTTTCCGCAGATTTCTATGCAGGATATGACTCATAAGGACATGAGGAACTGTCTGTACATCAACAGGAAAGGCAGGTGCCAACACTATGTTCATTGTCGGGATCGACATTGCCAAACGGAGTCACGAAGCCATCATCATCGCTGAGGATGGCCAGGTTGTCCGCAAGGCATTCAGCTTCCGGAATAACTGTACCGGCTACAATCTGTTACTGGAACAGGTACGGAGACTGACCCTTGTAAAGAGCCAGATCGTATTCGCCATGGAATCCACCGCCCACTATTGGCTGGCACTCTACGCCAGACTTTTGAAAGACGGATACGCAGTCATGGTTCTGAATCCTATCCAATCCCATTCCCTGCGGGAGCTTTACATCCGCAAGGCCAAAACCGACGCCAGAGACTCACTCATCATTGCGGACCTTGTCCGCTTTGGCCGCTGCAAAGCCAGCAACGTACCTCAGGACAAAATCCTGGCTCTGCGAGAGCTGTGCCGCAGCCGCGCCTATCTGGTAGACATGGCCGCTGATCTGAAACGGAAGCTGATTGCCTTATTGGACAGAATATTTCCGGAGTACGAATCCCTGTTTGAGTCTGTTTTCAGCAAGGCTTCTATTGCCGTACTAAGCAAATACTCTACACCCCAAAAAGCGAAAAATGCGCATCTCGGAAAATTGACGGATATCCTTATGGAAAGCAGCAACGGACATTTTGGCGAGTGGAAGGCCCATCAACTGAAAGAGGCCGCCTGCAGCAGCTTTGGGATCGATGACAGCGGCGGCGTGTATTCCACGTTGCTTGGGATGTTCCTTGAGCAGATCCTGTCTTTAACTGCACAGGCAGATTCTCTGGAAAAACAGATATCCGTATTCTTCCAAGAGTTTAATAACCCTTTAACCTCTATACCGGGAGTTGGGACTGTTCTCGCCGCAACAATTTTAAGCGAGATCGGTGACATTACTCGCTTTTCTTCTGCCGATAAGCTGTTGGCTTACGCAGGACTTGATCCATCCGTGAAGCAGTCCGGTGAATTTAAGAGCAACCAGAATCGTATGTCCAAGCGGGGATCTCCTTATTTACGTCGTGCCATTTGGTTGGCGTCCACGGTAGCAGTGCATCGTGATCCGATGTTTCAAACCTATTACGAAAAGAAAATATCCGAAGGTCTGCATTACATGAATGTGATTGGCCATGTCAGCAGAAAGATGACCGCTGTGATCTTCGCTGTCCTCCGGGATGGACAACCGTACCAACCCATTTTGCAATCTGCCGGTTGACCGAGCTGCATCATTTTCATCCGGCCCGCAAAGGGTCTGGTTCTTTGCGCCCTTTTCCGATATATCCCTTATACACGCAAACTGTAATTTTATCCCTTGACAAACCCATAGCCGACTGCTTTCTTTTTCGTCCTCGAAAAAGCCGTGAAAAGCGCAGGAAACACAGTCATACCAACGTATCCAATGCATCGGTCATATGGACTTCAAGGGTCTCTCAAACGCCGTTACAAACACCCATCCCCTACTTCCATCAATGGGTACCACACGGCAAAAAAGCTCTTGTCGCAATCGCCTGCAAAACGGCCCACATTCGCTTTTGCGGATGAAAGTGGGTACACACTCGCCTTTGCCAACAGGATCGCACACAGCGGCTTACACGCCGAAACAGGGGCTGTTTCGGATGGGGGCGCTATTACTACCCTCGGAGCGTTCCACACGTTTCGGAAACCCTGCGTGGCCAGGTGTCAGAACGGCGTACTTTGCCGCTTTTGGGTCTTGGTCGGGGGCACTCCTGAAGGACACAGAGAGCCTGCGGAACAGCGATGCGCTCTTATGCGCGTCGCTGTTCCGAGGCGTCGCAGCCCCGCTGGGCTGCGAAACTCCATTGACAACGTAATGACATACTGCTATTTTGCCCCCCTCTTTGTTGCAAACCTTTCCACAGTATGGTACGATTAGTTCAGAAATTCAAAGTCGGCAAAGGGGGCAGCCACTGTGAATGGATGTGAGAAAAAGCTGCGAGAAGAAATATGCCGACTGGAGACTGATGCAAATTTTATCGAACTGGTGGAGAAGTGTCACACTTTAAATCTTTTTGAAATTCTGGGAACTACCACAACCGAAATCCGCCATAGCAACTTTCTTGCGTGGCTTCTTGACCCCAACGGAAACCACGGGTTACAAGATAGATTCCTCAGAGCCTTTGCCGCAAAATTAGGACAAGAGGATGCTGTTCCGAAAGACATATCAGACTGTGTTGTTCGCAGGGAATGGCAGCATATTGACCTGCTCGTCATCTGCGAAACAGAAAAGTATCTTCTTTGCATCGAGAACAAGGTATTTTCTCATGAACACGGAAACCAGCTTCAACGTTATCGTGACCTTTTGGCAAATGAGTACCACGGATATAGTATGTCATTTGCATTCCTGACTCCTGATGGAATCAGCCCCGAAAAAGAAAATGACCAGGGGGATTGGCAGCCTGTGAGTTATACGGACGTTTTGGATGCTATCCGCAGTGCCAGAGAAACCTTAGTCTTATCCCCGGAGGTAAATCTGCTGTTGGACCACTACACGGAGGCTGTTATGAAGCATATTACAGGTGATAAGAATATCGAAAATCTTTGCAGAGAAATATACACCAAGCACAAAGATGTGCTGGACATCATTTTCGAAAATTGTAAAGCGTCACGCATAGAGGCCTGCGGCATCATTGATGACTGGTGCCAAAGAAAATGTGAAAATAATGAATTGATTTATGACCCTCAGTTCTCCAATAACACATACACCCGGTTCACAACACAGACAATCCGCAAGCTTCTCCCTCCTTTGGCAGAACCCGTCAGCGGGTGGAAATCCAACGATATTGCTTTCTATGAAATCGTTAAACGTGAAAACTATTTCAAAATTACTCTCACCGTATGCAGTGATAATGTGACAGCCAAGCAGCGGGAAGCCTGTGCTGAAATCAGCAAATACTTAAATCGCCCTGACAAAAAGCAGAATTGGCGTTGGAAGCGTATTTGGAACCGAAACCGCCACACAATTTCACCGGATTTACAGGAAGACGAATACCGTTTAGAAGTGGAAAAAAGTCTGGATACAGAATGGTCAGCTATTCAAAAATTTGAAGCGAGTCTTATAAATAATCTTCAGTAACAGGGAGAGCGTATGAGT
>OJKC01001720.1_pt1 | contig 12988 bp, 10 predicted proteins | sample 1596401 | NCBI WGS metagenome assembly OJKC01 (sample SAMEA4350162, study PRJEB24818) | metagenome | biome: human; feature: gut; material: faeces | place: Denmark | collected 2013-09 | reverse complement strand
TGTTTTTTTTTGTTTTTTAGAAAATAATAAATACAATAACATATTTCACAAATAGCGTCAATAGATTTTGTGAAATATTTTTCCCTTTTCGTATCGAACCACAAATCAGCAAAGCTAAGAATGCATGATTTAGGTATTTATAATCAAACATATTTGTGGTATAATGTGAATAGTAAGAATAAAAGGAGCGAATTATGAGATACGATAATATACATAAAGGCAAATTTCTATCAAGACCGAATAGGTTTATCGCCAACGTTGAGATAGACGGTAAAGCCGAGGTCTGTCATGTGAAAAATACGGGCAGATGCAAAGAACTTTTGGTGGAGGGGTGTACTGTTTGGCTTGAACATTCAGACAGCGAATCGAGAAAGACCGCTTTTGACCTTGTTGCAGTGGAAAAAGGTGACAGGCTCATAAACATGGACAGCCAAGCCCCGAATAAGGCGGTAGGGGAGTGGCTGAGAGAAAAAATGCCTTTTGGCGAGGGCTTCTCTGTCTATCCCGAAAAGAAATACGGCAATTCACGCTTTGATTTTTACTTAGAGTCGCAGGATAGGAAGATCTTCATGGAGGTAAAGGGCTGTACGCTGGAGAAAGACGGCGTTGTGCTTTTCCCTGACGCTCCTACCCTCCGTGGGGTGAAGCATATAGAGGAGCTTTCTCACTGCCTTGATGAGGGGTATGAGTCTTATATAATGATACTCGTTCAGATGAGCGATGTGAAATATTTCACTCCAAATTATGACACTCACCCTGAGTTCGGAGAGGCTTTGGAGAAAGCTTCCCGAAAGGGCGTGAAGATACTATGCTATGACTGCAACGTGACCCATGACTCTATGACAGTGGGCAAGCCTGTTAAGGTGAAGCTGGGCAGGTAATATGACGGCTCGTCCTGCATATACATTATAATACTAAGATGTATATGGGAGTGACAGCATTGGATATAAAGAAAGTCTGCCTGCGTTGTGTTGCAGTTATAATTGTGGCGTTCGTTATGCCCACGGGGATATGGCTTTATGCAAGATCTGCAAGCAGGTTCGGCAGGGTGGCGGCTGTGGCGGCAGGGGTGGCTATGGGAGAATACAAGCCTTATTTTTCCGCTGATGATGATAGCAAAGCAACTGCACAGACCGCATATTCAAGTAAACTTGAAGCGGCGGTGGTGTCAAAGCACAGCATATGGGATATGGATATGGCGCCACAGGAGAAGCAAACGCCCTCTGTAAGCGCAGAAGTGCCAAGTCCTTTGCCTGCTCAGGATGTGACGGACAAGATACCATACCCTGCAAGCATGGAGGAAAATGACGGTGTTATAGAAAAATACACCTACGGCAGATATGACGGCGAGCAGTATTTCGACCTTGACGGCGGCGGTCAGGTGAGAAACTGCACTGAGCTTTCAAATGATGAGCTTTATGAGGAAAGCTCAAAGCCTTATGATTTTCAAATAGACGGAAATTCCTCTGAGCCGCAGATACTTATTTATCACACCCACGCCACGGAAAGCTTTGAGCCCACAGACAAAGACCACTATGACAACTCCTTTTCCTGTAAGACCACCGATCCTGAAATGAATATGCTGTCGGTAGGGGACAAGATATGCGAACAGCTTGACAAAGCAGGCATTGCGTATATCCACGATACACTTGTGCATGATTATCCCAGCTATGACGGCTCTTACGATTCAAGCCGAATGGCGGTAAAGCAGATATTGGAGGAGTACCCCTCTATAAAGGTATGCCTTGACGTTCACCGTGACGGCATAGAGCGTGAGGACGGCACAAGGCTCGCACCTGTGGCGGAGATAGAGGGTAGGGAAGCGGCTCAGCTTATGATAATATCAGGGTGTGATGACGGCACTATGGGTATGCCTGACTATATGAAGAATTTTCACTTTGCCTGTGCCTTGCAGTCGGCTTTGGAGAGCGATTGGCAGGGGCTTACACGGCCTATTCTGTTTGACTATCGCCACTATAATCAGGACTTGACCACCGGCTCGCTTCTTATAGAGGTGGGAAGTCACGGCAATTCTATCACTCAGGCACAGTATACAGGCGAGCTTATAGGAAAGACCTTGGGTGAGATGTTCGGAGGAGAATAGGTGCAATAACGCACAAAATATGTGTGGCGAATTGTCTTAAAATGCCGAAAATACGGCTTTTAGCGGTTGGTTTCTTGACAAGAACGGGGTTTTGCGTTATAATAAAAGGGACTACATAAACGTTACAGCGTGAGAAATATATAATACGCTTATATTTTGGAGAACTGATATTATGAAAAAAATTTACCCCATGAAAAGAATAGCCGCAGGCTGTATGGCTCTGTGCATAGCTTTTGCCGCCTTTGGTTTTTCTGACGGAAGCGTAAGTGATATCGCTTTGGCGGATAACGATACATACAGCAGTCAGCTTGAAGAACTAAAAAAGCAACAGCAGGAGCTTGATAAGCAGATAGCTGACGCTGACAAAAAGCTTGCCGACGAGCAGGACAACCTTGAGGCTATAAAGAAAAAATATAAGTCCATACAGAAAAAAATAGCAAATTCAGAGAAATATTCCTCTGAGCTTGAAGATCAAATGGCAGAGCTTGACGGCAAACAGCTTGACACTCAGCACAGCCTTGACTTGCAGGAAACTGCAATAAACGAGGGCAAGGACGATTTTATGGAGCGTATTCGTGCAATGTATGTTGCAGGAGGAGCAGATTCGTACACGAACGTGCTGATAAATTCATCTGATTTTTATGACATTCTTATGAGGATAGAGCTTGTGACGAGAGTTGCAAAGCACGATAATGACGAGCTTAACGAGCTTTTGGATCAGTATAAAAAGCTTGAAAAGACCAAGGCGGAGCTTGATGAGCAGATAAAACAGCTCAAAGCAAAGGCTGAGGAATATGCCAGGGAGCAGAAAACTTTGGCGGGCGAGCAGGCAGAGCTTCTGAAAATGGAGCAGGAGTCGGGCAAGCTTATCGAGCAGATAAAGAACGATAAGAGCGACCTTGAAGATAAGTCACAGCAGGTGGACAATAAGTATGCGGAGGTGTCCTCAAAGGCGAATACCACCACGACTACGACCACCACCAAGAAAAAGACCACCACCACCCAAAAGAGTGGCAACAGCGGTGGAAAGACCACTACCACGAAGAAGCCGGTTCAGACGGAAAAGCCTGACGAAACTACGGTTCAGACTACCACAACTCCGCAGGAAACAGCTAAGCCAAAGCCTGAAACAAGCAAAAAGACCACTACCACAACAACAGCAGCACCTGCACCTAAGCCTGATAATTCAAACAGTTCTAAAATAGATACTGTTGTTTCGTATGCCAAAAGCATGGTGGGTGGAGCGTATGTATGGGGCGGTTCACAGTTTGGTGCAACGGATTGTTCGGGTCTTGTGATGCTCTCGTTCGCACAGGTGGGAATAAATCTTCCGCACTATGCGGCTTCGCAGGCTTTATATGGCACTACAGTTTCATATAACAACATGAAGAAGGGCGATGTTATCTTCTTTGGCGGAGCGTCGATCTCGAGCATTTACCACGTTGCTATCTATATCGGCGACGGCAAAATGGTACACGCCCAGAACACTGACACTGGTATCGTTATTTCAAATGTTGAGTATTTTTCAAGATACAACAACATCACTATAATAAAAAGACTTATATAACGTAAAAACGCAGTCTGCAAGGGCTGCGTTTTTTTATATCTATAATTATTCAACATAAAACGCCACGAAAATTCATATAAAATTACTTAAATGTGAACATTCATTTTCAAACCTATTGACAAAGCTAAGTATTTGTGATATAATTAAATCAAATAAAGATTGTAGGCTTTGATAACAATTGCTGTACAAAACAGCAGTAAGGCAGGGGGAAGAAAAATGGATAGTCTGAAAACGTGTTTTTTTGGCGGCTATGATAAGCTTGATACATTAAAATATATCGACACCATAACCAGCGAGATCTATATGCTGGAGTCGGCTATCGAAAAGAAAAAGAACGGTGATAACTTTGTTATCCCCGGAGAAACAGGTCAGCGAAAGCTTAAAGGCTCAGCGCTTGGTGGATTTGCAAAGCCTGATGTGGACAGCTACATCTGTGCGCTTCTTGGAAAGGCGGCTGAGCTTCGTGAAAAGCTTTGTAGCTAACGGCTAATAAAGGCAAAAAAATATCCGCAGAGGTCATTTTATATGGCTTCTGCGGTTTTTTGTCGTATCTAAAAGAGCAAAAAAAAATTAATACCCACTTCCATCGGCTGAAATGAGCATTAATTTTTTATAGAATTATGAAAGGGATTCTTTGGTATTTGGTAAAACCTAAAGACGAGGAAATGTATCAGCGACTTGGGGAATCGCAGAGGGAAAGAAGACAAAAACCTGACTTTAAGTTTTACCAATTACCAAAGCTTTTTTTTGTATCTTCTGCTGTGATTATATAATACCAGTTCTGTGTGAACCGAATATGAATTTTCAGGGGATTTCGGAGAGTTTTTTGAAAAAAATAAATGTTAATCACCAGTTCACAATTATAAGCTATAATGTCATTATTGGGGAATTTTTTTTACGAGGGAGGATATTTTATGTTTCAGATACTTGTGGTGGAGGACGACGCAAGCCTTAGAAAACTCATGTCTGCCGCACTTAAACAGCATGGCTATGTGACTTTTCTTGCAAATGACGGTCTGGAGGCTTTGGACGTTCTTGAAAAAACGAATATAGACCTTATAATTTCAGATATAATGATGCCGAATATGGACGGCTACGAGCTTACAAGACAGCTCAGAAAGGCTGATTTCAATCTGCCTATACTTATGGTCACCGCAAAGGAGACCTTCGAGGACAAGCAGGAGGGCTTTTCTGCCGGCACAGACGATTATATGGTAAAGCCTATTGATATAAATGAGATGATACTCCGTGTGGGTGCGCTTTTAAGGCGTTCAAAAATGGCGTCGGAACATTCTCTTACTGTGGGAAACTGCGTGCTTGATTATGACGCTATGAGCGTGGCGGTTGACGGCGGAGCGGCGGAAACTATACCGCAAATGGAGTTCAAACTGCTTTTTAAACTGCTCAGCTACCCTGACAAGATATTCACACGCCGCCAGCTCCTTGACGAGCTTTGGGGAATGGATAAGGACGTTGACGAGCGTACTGTTGACGTTCACGTTAAAAGGCTGAGAGAGCGTTACGGAAGCTGTGAATCCTTTGATATTGTCACGGTTCGTGGACTTGGCTATAAGGCTGTGAAAAAGCAGTGAGGGATAAGCTTGAGGGGTGAGGGGTTTGGATAAGAAAAAGACCAAAAATAAAACAAGTTTGCAGTTCAAGCTGACTCTTATGTTTTTCTTTGTGATGCTGGTGTCGGCTTCTATATCGGTGTCAGTGCTTGTAATGGTGTGCAGTCCTGTAATGAAAAGCAATGCCGAACAGCAGTTGGTGGAGCTTTCCATGGCAATGGATCAGCTTGAAGAAAAGGGCGGCTTCACTGTGGACGAGATAGTTTCCATTGTGAACAATTCAGCCTATAGTCTGTCAGTGGTGGATAAAAACGATTCAAGAGTACACGACCATTTTGCAGATATCGTGCATAAGGGATATTATGTGTCCTCAGAGGGTGTTGTGCCTAACGCAACTATAATCTCCCAGGTCTATGATAAGTTCGTTATCATAGACAGCTTTTCAAGCGACAGCGTTTACTGGGTAGTAAACCTTGTTGTCATCATAGCTTTTATGGTCTGTATCGTTATCGGTACTATTATAACAGCGTTTATGAGCCGAAGCATTATACAGCCTATACGAGATCTTAGTGCGGCGGCGGCTGAGATAGCAAAGGGCAATTTTAAGGTAAGAGTAAGAGAGCCGTCTGATCCTGAATACAGCATACTTGCGCAGAACTTTAACAAAATGGCTGAGGAGCTTGCAGGTACGGAAACGCTGAGAGGTGACTTTATCTCAAACGTTTCCCACGAGTTCAAAACGCCTCTGGCTTCTATACAGGGCTTTGCAAAGCTTCTGCAATCTGACGATATAACCGAGCAGGAGCGTGAGGAATACACGCAGATAATAATCGACGAAACATCACGGCTTTCAAAGCTTTCGTCAAATATTTTGAGGCTCACAAAGCTTGAAAATCAGAAAACAGTGGGCAAAAAGACAAGATTTTCTCTTGACGAGCAGATAAGAAAAATACTTCTTGTGCTTGAACCTGAGTGGTCGAAGAAAAAAATCGACCTTGATATCGACCTTGAGGATATCATGTATGTGGGCAGTGAGGAGCTTATGGCGCAGATATGGCAGAATATCATCAACAACGCTATCAAGTTCACCCCGGAGGGCGGAAAGATAAGCGTGAAGCTTTTCCGCAACGAGAAGAATATTTCGGCGGAGATATGGGACAACGGTCCGTCTATAGCCCCTGACGTAAAGGCGAAGATATTTGATAAGTTCTATCAGGGCGACCGCTCCCGTGCAACAGAGGGCAACGGTCTTGGACTTGCACTTGTAAAAAGGATAATCGAGCTTTCCGAGGGAAGCATAGAGGTAGAAAACGATATGAAAAAAGGCGGCGTTTGCTTCCGCATAAGCCTGCCTTATCTTATTGAGGATATGATGTAGTGTAGGGGCAACCTTGGGTCGCCCGCCTATCACAGCCCATTATACATACGAAGATTTTTTGCAAACAAAAAGGAGCAGTTCATTGCGAATTGCTCCTTTTATCTGTCTATCATGTTTTAGAACAGACTTGCCACAAAGCCTGCTGCCACGCCGAAAACATAAAGTATTCCCATTATGGCGAAATTCTCTTTCATGTTGTGCTTGTTGGTCTTGAAAAGCACCAGAAGTCCCACTCCTGCTCCTGTGCAAAGTCCTGCGATAAGCGAGCCGAAGCTCACAACGCCCTCGATATAAAGCTGAGTGAGAACAACAGAAGCCGCACAGTTCGGGATAAAGCCTATTATTCCTGCTATGAACGGCTGAACTATGCTGTCAGACATAAGCAGGGTCTTTACTGTGTCCTCTCCTGCAAACTCCATTACTGCACCGAGAATAAGGTTTACCGCAAATATAAAAAGTATTATGCTTACAGTGTGGTGAAGTGCCGAGTGTAAAATACTGTGGTGTTCACAGTCGCAGTCCTCACAAATCTCCTTGAAAGGCTCTTCGTCCTGTTTTTTGCCCATAAGCTTTAAGATAAGGTCAACAAGCACACCTGCTATTATAGCCACAGCTACCTTTATAAGAATAAGCTGCCAAAGCTTGCCGGCAAATGCAGGGTTTGCTATCATCATTGGTATTGCCTCGTCGCTTGTGGCAAGGTATACCGAAATGAGAGTTCCCATTGTGATTAGCCTGCCTGAGTAAAGGTTGGAAGCCACAACGGAAAATCCGCACTGCGGCACTGCTCCAAGTATGCTTCCTCCTATCGCGCCAAAAGGTCCCATTTTTCTAAGAGCCTTTACAAGCTTGTCGGCAGAACGATGCTCTATATACTCTATAAGCAGATAAACACCGAACAGAAAAGGCAGGATCTTAAGGCTGTCTATTAATGCGTCAAGAAAAACGTCAACTAAAGTTTCAAACATATATCTATCTCCTGTAAAATATCCATTAAAACGATCTCTGTATCAACTCGACTATTATACAATATTTATTCACCCTTGTCAATCTTATGTTTATATGATAATCTGTTCATTTGTTTACCCTTTTCAGCAACAAAAAACGAGCGAAATTTCTCCGCCCGTTTGATGTTTTTATTCTGTTTTATACAGAACGCTTTGTAAAGCCGTCCCATGCGGTGAGCAGGAACACCACCATGTGTGCTATAAGAACGCCTACGGCAAAGGTCACGCTGTGCTGGGCAAATATTGAGTAGCCCTTTGAGATAGAAGCAAGGTCTGTGTTTGCGAACACAAGGAATCTTGCCCAATCCTGTCCAAGCTGACCCAAAAGCTGTGTGACCGTTGAGCCTATGCACATTGTGAATACGCTGACGCCGATAGCAAGGGCTGTGCTTCTTACAAGTGACGAGATAGCAAACGCCAGTGTTGACATTACCACCATTTCAACGCTTTTCATCAGATATTGCTCTGCCGCATAAAGCAGTGTAGGCATTTCCTTTACCTCGCCGCCGCTCACATACATATATGGTACAGAGAAACCGTCAAAGCCGTGCATTAGTCCTGTAATAGGTATCATCACCACGAAAAGTATGCAAAGCATTATGTAACCCACTGTGATGACAGTGAAGTATTTTGACATCAGTATCTTCCAGCGTTTAACAGGGTTTATAAGCAGGAACTTGACAGTTCCCTGTGAAAATTCAGAGGATACAATGCCGCCTGCGATAACGATAGCGAGCAGTGCGACTACTGTTACAAGGGAAGTGCTTGTGAGGAACACTGTCCAGAATGTTATCTGCTCAGGCTCGTTTGTTTCAAACAGCGTCATTTGGTTTGCTGTGTTGTCGAGCTTATCATTGTCAAGCTGATAGAGTGCAAGTTTTATATTATCCTCCAGCTTTGCTTTGCTGTTCTGTCCGTCAGACTTTGCGTCGCCCATGGTCGCAATGGTGTTTTTTGCGTTTGCAACTGTCATGATAAGATCGTTTTTCTTCTCGTTTGACTTGTCAAAGGAAATATCCTTGTCCAACCTGTATTGATATTCCCACTTTTCACCCTCTGTGAGTATGTCATTATCCAGCCTGTATTGACAGAAGCCACGCCAATCGTTGTCGTCAAGATATTTCTTTATCCCTGACATATCACCAGTGCCGTCTGCAAACATGACTGACAGTACGTCATATCTCCAATCATCGCTGTCGATATCGTTGTCCATAAGATACTGCCACATTGCGATCTCGTTAGGGTCGCCGTTTGTGTTTTTGAGCCAATCTATGGTTTCCTGATAATCACCAGTTGCGTCATAGCTTGAATAGTTATTGCTCTCCATATTGTGCTTTGCAAAAAGTGCAATGCCTGAAAGTCCAAGCGCACATATTATTATAAGCACGATCATTATTTTTGTTGATAGCTTTTTGAAAACCTTTATGTACTCGTTTTTCACAAGTCTGAAAAATCTAGCCAATCTGTACGCCCCCTTCCTTTCCTCCTGTAAGCTCGATGAATACGTCCTCAAGCTTCTTGTTCTCTCTGCGGTGAACAGTGTAAAGTGAAACTCCGCCCTCGATAAGCGTCTTATTCACCGAGGCTATCTTTTTCTTCTCTATTTCCGCAGGGATAGAAAGGACAACTGCACCTGTTTCCTTGTCGATACGCTTGCCCTCGTCTGCGAGCTTTATAAGACCCATAGCCTTTTGTGGGTCGTCAACTTCAAGTACATATTCAGCAATTGAGCTGTCAGACTGTGAGATAAGCTCCTCCATTGTGTATGAGCCTATCATTTTTCCGTTTGCGATAATGCCCACTCTGTCGCACATCATTTCCATTTCGCTCATGAGATGTGACGATACCACAACGCAAGTACCTTCCTTGTGAGCAAGCTCTTTAAGTATGTCACGAAGCTCCTTTATGCCCTGCGGGTCAAGACCGTTTGTAGGCTCGTCAAGGATAAGAAGCTTTGGTCTGTGAAGGATAGCCTGCGCAACGCCAAGACGCTGACGCATACCCAGAGAGTATTTCGACACCTTGTCATTAATGCGGTTTGAAAGCCTTACAAGCTCCACCACCTCTTTGATACGCTCCTCAGTTACTCCCTCTCTCATTCTTGCATACTGACGGAGATTTTCCATGCCCGAAAGATACTTGTACATTTCAGGGTTTTCAACAATGCCTCCAACGTTTGCCATTGCGCCCTCAAAGTCTTTTCTGATATCCTTTCCGTTAATGGATATTTCCCCCTCGTCAAGCTGTAAAAGTCCCACTGCTATCTTTATAGTTGTGGTCTTTCCTGCACCGTTAGGACCGAGAAAGCCGTAGACCTCGCCACTGTAACACTCCATATCTATGCTGTGAAGTATCTGCTTTTTGCCAAGGGTCTTGTTAAGCCCCCTTATCTTTAGAATAGTATCACTCAACGCTGTCTGCCCCCTCGCTGTCAGTATTTTCTGCACTGCTGTCCGGAACTATCTCAGACTCAGCCTTGCTTTCATCAGCCACGCTGTCACTGTTGTTATCATCAAAGCTGTAATCCTCGCCATATCCATAGTCGCTGGACGTTGCTATCTTCCAGCCGTCAGATGTACGCAAAAGATAAAATTCAGCATTTTCATAACTGAAAATCGCCTTGTATGAAGATGTGCTGGGTTCATAGTTGTCGGAATTTGTGTAGTTACCGCTTGTCATGGTGTTTATGCCGTTGGTTGTGAGAAAAGTTGGGTCGCCCTTTGATACGTCATAGCACACATTGTATATCATAGTGACCTTTGCTCCGTCAGCTCCACTCTTGTTTATTGACATCTCTTTTATGTCATACTCAGCCGAGGTGATATCTCCTCCTTGCGTTGCAACTTCAGCTTGGTTTATTTCGTCCAGAAGTCCTGACTTTGACGAAGCGTACTCATTGTCAGAAGTGGTGTAGTCAGCATAATGCTTATCCACAAAATCTGTAAGTTGACTTTTTAACTTATCACTGCTTCCAACGTTTGCACTTGTCAAGTCTGCGATATAATCCCTCATGGTCTGTTCTATCTCAGGCTTGGAAGTCTTGAACTGGTTGTTATCATACGCTGTGTAGCATACAACGCCCAGCGCAAGCACACCGCCAAGAACCAGACCTCTGTTTATGTTTCTTAGTTTCAAAGTTTCTCCTCCTTGTGTTTTATCTTTTTCAGACGTATTTTTTAGTGGCGTATATAAGTTTATCATAGCCCTTTCCAACTGTCAACCGCTTTAAGAAACGCTTAAGATTTTTATAAGACAACCATACAGACCATAAGATAAAATACGTTCTTTGTTTAAATATCTGTAGTGGCGAACAGTTCGCTCTCCTTATTAGCATATTTGCAAGCAAAGCAAAAAGGCGGTGGAACACGCACGATAACGTATCCCACCGCCTATATGGAATGAGGAAAATTACCCTTTTTATAAAAACAGCTTCAGGTCATTCTCTGCCTTTTTCGGGTCTTTAAGACTTATGCTCCTTACCGCCTTTCTCAGTGGCAGTACCCTTGACGGAACTACCGACAGCATATCCACATCAAGCTCCAGAAATATCTCTGTGAGCGTTGGGTCGCCTGCTATCTCACCGCAAATGCCTGCTTTTATGCCGTTGGCATGGGCGTTGTCGCACACCATTTTTATCATTCTAAGCAGTGCCCTGTGATTTTTCGGTGATACCCTGTCATAGCATGGATTTTGCCTGTCAAGACCGAAAGCGAACTGTTCAAGGTCGTTGGTGCCGATGTTGAAAAAGTCCACCTCTTTGGCTATGATATCGCTTGTCATCACCGCCGCAGGGGTCTCTATCATTGCCCCGAGCTTAACATTGTCGGCAAATTTCTTGCCCTCTTTTATAAGCTCTGCCTTGACCTGCACGATAAGCTCTTTCACCCTCAGTATCTCGCTCACGTCTATGACCATAGGCAGAAGTATTGAAAGCTGTCCGTAAACAGACGCTCTGTATAACGCCCTTAGCTGTGTTTTGAATATGCTTTCTCTTTCAAGACAAAATCGTATGCCTCTACAGCCCATAGAGGGATTTCTCTCAGCACTCATGTCTGCACAATCTGGTATCTTGTCTGCACCTATATCATAAGTGCCTATTATGACCTCTTTACCCTCCATTGCCTCCAATGCCTTGCGGTAGGTGTAAAACTGAAAATCCTCGTCAGGAAAAGCAGGTCTGTCAAAGCACATAAACTCCGTTCTGAAAAGACCTATCCCACCTGCGTCGTTTTTTACCGCCGATTCAAGCTCCTCAGAGTTGAGTATATTCGCATATATCTTTATCTCATGTCCGTCACGAGTGATGTTTTTTCTTCCTTTGAGCCTTGTGAGAAGTTCCTTTTTCCTGCCCTCAACGGCTTCCTTGTATTCAAGCTGTCTGAGAGTATGCTCATCAGGCTCTATGTAAAGCGTTCCGCTGTAGCCGTCAAGGACGGCTTCCTTGCCCTCGTATTCGTCAGAAAGCTCCGTTCCAACGTTCACAATGGCAGGTATGCCAAGATTTTTCGCAAGTATCGCAGTATGAGAGTTCACAGAACCGGACCTTGTGCAGAAGCCCTTTATCTTCGTCTTGTCCATGAGCAGGGTTTCTGAGGGCATAAGGTCACCGGTGCAGATAATGGCATTCTCTTTAAGTATGGGAAGCTTGTCGGCACAGTTTAAAATGTGTCTTAAAAGTCTGTTTGAAACGTCCTTGACGTCAGCCGCTCTGCTTTGCATATATTCGCTGTCCATTTGTGCAAGCATCTCCGCAAAGCTTCTTGAAGTGCTTGCGATCGCATAGTCGGCATTGAAATGCTCGTCAAGTATCTTTGTGCGAATACTGCTGTCGTATTGCTCGTCGGTGATAAGCATTTGGTGTATCACAAATATTTGAGCGTCGCCTTCTCCAACGCTTAACCTTGCACGGTCATAAAGCTCCCCAAGTTCCACAAGAGCAGCGTTTTTAGCCTTGACATATTTTTTGTATTCAAGTTCAGGGTCGGACACTTTTATCTTGTTGATGATAAATTCGTCACGATGATAAAAGGTCAGCTTTCCTCTTGCAATGCTTCCGAATACCGATCGTCCTTTTATGCTTATCATGAGCGCTCACCCCCAAAAACATACCTATCTAATATAATTATATCACCCTTTGTTTAACGATAAAAGTAAAATGCCGTCTGTTTACAAAACGTTAACAATATTCGTGATTTTAGCAAACAAGACAATCAATATTTCAGCAAATTTAACAAATCAGAAACATTTTGCGACCTTATGTCAAAATCAGAATAGTACAATCCCTAAAAATCATATGATTAAAAAGCGTATGAGCGATACTTTAATAAGGAGGGACAAATATGTTTTCAGCACTGTTTGAAC
>OJKC01001715.1_pt1 | contig 13026 bp, 10 predicted proteins | sample 1596401 | NCBI WGS metagenome assembly OJKC01 (sample SAMEA4350162, study PRJEB24818) | metagenome | biome: human; feature: gut; material: faeces | place: Denmark | collected 2013-09 | reverse complement strand
ACAAGTACGGTCATCTGGTTAATGACGATGAGACCGACCGCCGTCAAGGTTATCCCAGAAATAATTACAGCGGATTGAACTCACTACGGGCAAGATTGAAAAACCGGCATTGGGATGGAATCTCGCCACTTGATTCTGCAAGTATTGTATATAGCAACAACGGAGATGATTCCGAAAAACCGGGCATAATCGTTTCTGAAAAGACGGAACTCATACAAGCCGGAAATTGCATCGGGTCGCCTGTCTATTTCTTTTTTAACCTCAATACGGCGCACCTGACGGATGCTTCCCAAATGCTTAACCTTGATGAACTGGCTCGCGTGGCCAAGAAATACGGATTATCCGTGAAAGTGACCGGTGCGGCCGACAGTTCAACGGGGACTCCCGTGCTTAATGGTTCATTAAGCACATCGAGAGCGGATTATATCGTTGCAGAATTAGAAAAGCGTGGCATACCAATCGAACGCATCGTCAAGGAAAGCAGGGGCGGAATCGCCGATCATATACCGGTTGAAGCCAACAGACATACGAAAGTAGAGTTGTTCTTTTAGTTTTTACATTCACTGTTATCAAGTCCCTCAATCCATAATTCGGATTGCAGGGACTTTCTGGTAAATAGCTGTCATGACGTTATCAATGAGAGTAATAAGATTTATAGGTTTACTGAATCCTGATTACGATTCGTATGACTGATAATATTTTCTGTCGAATTATGGAAAAATCCGCTTACGAGTACAAGATATTTCGGTAGAATACCATTCTTTCCCCAGAGCAGTTCTATCCCGAAAAGTTCCGAGAGAGTACGTGCTATATCGAACCCGAAAGCTTCAAGCGAGGGACGTACTTTGTCCGGATGCAGACAAGGACGGTTGCACTTGCGGGCACATTCCGCACCGTGACAATATAAACACTTGCCGACATAGGCGAATGCCCGACCTCCGAATCCGAGTTCCAGTTTCAGCAGTTCTTTTTCTATACTGATTCGTTCAGGCCTGATTAACTCTTGTGATTTGTCTATCGGGATGCCTTTTTCGATAGGAACAATTTTGGTAGCCATAAGATAGGCATACTTGTATTGGCGCAGAAATTCTCCGGTATCGAAATCGAACGGCGGACATCCCCAACTATTACCGTAGTTGGGGCATTGTTTGCAAAATTCGACAAAACGTTTTTCATCTCGGAAACGTAAAATGTATTCGTCCACGCTGATATTTGTCGTGAAATTCTCTGTGATGTATCCTTTGCTCATTGCTTCACTTTAATGGAACCTGTTGCGGTATCGAACGTCACGGAATTATTACGGAACAGCCGTTCGATGCAACCGCTCCGGCGCATCTCTTCGGTCGGCAGGCACGACAGGCAGGGCGGGTCGATAAGGGCTATCGCATCGGTGAGCGACAGGGCGATATCCAGCTCGTGAGTGGAAAAAAGGATGCACTTGTTTTCTTCATGCGCCAGCCGTGCCAGTAGCGTACACAATTCGTAGCGGTTGGGCATATCGAGAAACGAGGTGGGTTCGTCAAGTAGGATAATCGGCGTATCCTGCGCCAATGCCCGTGCAATCATGATGCGCTGGCACTCGCCGTCCGACATCCTGTCCATCGTGCGTTCCGCATAGTCCTCCATGCCTACCGAGGCGAGCGACCGCATAACGATCTCCGTGTCGGCCTTCTGCATCCTTCCTATCCAATTGGTATAGGGTGCGCGGCCGATAGCCACGACGTCCTCGCATTTGAGGTTGGCGATGCGTGTGCGCTCGGTCGTGACGAATGCCAGTGTTCTTGCCCTCTCTGCGACCCGCATATCGGCGGCGTTATGCCCGTCGAGCAGGATTCGACCGGCATAACGGCGGTTCAGTCCGGCGATGGCGCGGAGCAGCGTCGATTTGCCCGTGCCGTTGCGCCCGATAAGGGCTGTCAGTTTGCCTTTTTCTATGGTGGCTTCCACCTCGCAGAGCAAAGTTCGCTCGCCGTAGCCTATGGAAAAATCGTGTAACTCTATCATGCTGTAACGGATTTGTTGCGCAAGACCACCCACACCACGATGGGGATTCCCAGCAATGCGGTGATGGCGTTGATCGGCAGGGAGAACAGTTTGGAAACAAGGTCGCAAAGCAGCAGCACGGAAGCACCCGAAAGAACGGTTCCCGGCACGAGCACCCGATGGTCACTGTTGCGGAACAGCATCCGCGTGACGTGGGGCATGGCCAGCCCGATGAAACCTATCGGACCGCAAAAGGCGGTCACCGTGCCGGCCAGCAGCGTCGTGGAGAGGAACAGCAGTCCGCGCGAACGTCGGACGTTCAGCCCCATCGTCACGGCATACTCCTCGCCGAACAGCAGCAGGTTGAGCGGCTTGATGGTGATTACGGCCAACAACAATCCGGCGATAATCGACGGGATGAGTACCGCAAGCTGGTCAAGGGTCACGTCGCCGAGTGCTCCCATCGTCCAGACGACGAACATTTTCAAGGATTCATCGTTGGCGACGTACTGCAATATTTGGACGACCGCACCGATTCCCGACGAGAACATCATGCCGAGAATCAGAATCACCATGATGTCCTTGATGCGGTGGCCGACGGCGGCGATGACGACCAGCACGAGAGCCGCTCCGAGCCATGCCGCTCCGGCGATGCCTATCGACGAACCGACGCCCGCAAGCACCACGAGCGCCACACCGAGGCTCGCACCCGAACTGATGCCGAGCACGTAGGGTCCTGCAAGGGGATTGCGGAAGAGGGTCTGCATCTGAAGTCCGCTGACCGACAGCGCGGCTCCGGCCAGCAGAGCCACGACCGCCTTAATGAGCCGGATGTTCAGGATGATTTTCGCCGTTGCCCGCGGACAGTCGCCGCCCGTCAGGGCCGCCCATACATCGCCGAGCGGCACGGGGACAGCCCCCACCGCCAAATCCAGCAGGAACAGGAAGAGGGTGAGGGCGGCCAGTGCGGTAAACAATAGGACGGAACGGGAGCGCATTTATTCTTTACCTTTTTGGGTTACGGTGATATAATCAAAAAAATCTCCGGTTGTCAGTGCTATTCGCATCTTTCGCTCCGCTCCGTTGTTTGCATCAACGGTTATCTGCAAGGATCTTGTAGTCGTTTTTTCCAAGCGAAGCCATTCATACGAACCGAGACCGCCCACTTTATCTACGCCATTATTTTCCGTAGGTCGATAATACTTGCCCGTGAGCATGTTTGTAATGTCAGCCACCCACCATGTACCTTCGGACGTGACAACTTCTACGCCCGTATTCGCATCAAAAATGAGTTCGTGCCTGGATAATTTAATGTCATCGTCCCAGTCTCCGTCCAAACGATCGGCCGGTTTATCCTCAGAACAGCCCAAAACCGACAATGTCGTAAAAATAACTAATAAGTATCTCAATTTCATATTCATTTCAGTTGCTTGTAATAGACGAACTCCTCCTCGACCAGTTCGGGGTGGAAAATCTTCACCAGATCGCGCAGCACGAGGTCGGGATTCACCACGGCCGACTCGAAATAGTCGTTGCCTCCGGCGGCATTCGTGCGTGCATTGTTGTTATAAACCTGTCCGCCACGGAAGCACCGCGTATCGGCGAACTTCGGGCAGGCGGCTTTCAGTTCATCGAGCGTATTGGCCATACCCGTGTGCAGCCACATGTCGGCTTCCGATGCAAGCAGGTAGGCTTCCTCCAAGTCGATGGGCGTGGAAGCGTTTCCCGTGTTCTTTCGGTAGATGTAATCGCCGCCGGCATCGGCAATCAGCCGCACGGCGTAGCTCCCTGTCGAGGGCATGAACCACGAATCGCCGTAAGGGATGTTGAGCATTACCGAGGGGGCGTCGAGGGTTTCTTCGGCCACACGCTTTTTCAAAGCGTTGTACCTTACCGGAATCTCGGCAAAGACCGTTTCTCCCTCCGCCCGTTTACCGGCAACCTCCGCCAGTGCCACCAGCCATTCGGCCTTGCCCAACGGCGATTCTTCCAAATAGTCGCCGACGTACATGAACGGAATGCCCAGTTCTTTGAGTTTGCCCTCCATCGAACTGGCCCCGTTCACGCCGTAGAGCAGCACGAGGTCGGGATCGAGCGAGAGCAGCAGCTCATAGTTAATGTTCCCTTCATAGCCCACGTCGCCAACGCTGTCGCGTCGTGCCTGAATATCGGGATTAGAGATGTAGTCGATGCCCGATACGCCAACGACGCAACGGTCTTCGTCAATAGCATCGAGCATGGCGATATGGGTAGAGGACATGCAGATGATGCGCTCGGCATCTTCTCCGAGCACCTGACCGGTGAAATCTTCGGGTACGCTTTCTCCGTTACGGGCGATGAACAGGTATGTGGTAATGCTGTCAGCTCCCTGCCAAGGGTTCGTGACGGTAACCAATACGCTCTTTTTGCCGTCTGCACCTTTTATGTCAAACCCCGAAGCGTATTCGGGTGTATAGACCGCTCGGTTGAAATCGGCAAGTTTGGAACTCTTATCATGGCAGCCTGTGAATGTCAGTACAAGCAGCAATATCAGGCTCAGATTTTTCAATGCTTTCATATCGTTACAAATTTGTGTTTACGGACTTTTTCTTGTTTTTCCCGAACTTCGGGGTGATACCGATGAACAGCTCGAAGTTGATGCCAGGCATGGGGCGCGAGAGTACCGAGAGGTAATCTTCATTGAAAAGGTTGTTGACAGCGAATTTCAACTGCACGTCCACCGGTTTGAAAAAGAGGTTTTTCTCCAAGGAGACGTTGCTCATGAAATATTCGGGCAGGTGTCCCGTCAGCGTATAGTCGTTGCTCGACATGGTGAAACGCTCCGAGTAGAACGCCCACTTGTAAAGGAACGCCCACGACCGCCACGACAACCGTCCTGTCAGCGAGGCGGAATGCTCCGGCACGTAGGGTAACTGTTTGCCCACCGACTGGTCAGCAGGTGACATTTTCTCGCCCTCGTTGATAGAGGGTGTCCACGAATAAGAGCCGTTCAGGTCGATGAGCCAATCCTTTGCCGGCTGCACGGCCAGGTTCGCTTTGACCTCGATGCCGTAGGCGTGTACCTTCTTCACGTTGCGGGGCGAAAAGAATCCTTTGGTGGTGGGCAGCCAGATAATCCAGTCGTCGATGTAGGAATCGAACCAGTTCACGCCGCCGTTCAACTTATAGGCATTTTCTTTGCCGACCTCGAAACTTACACCTGCATCGTAGCTGAAACCATGCTCGTTTCTCAGATTGGGATTGCCACCGGGCAGGAAATAGAGGTCATTCAGCGTCGGGAAACGGTAATTGCGTGAAACAGAAGCTTTGAGCATCACATTCCCTTTCGGAGAAATGATGCCGTCAATAAAAAAAGCTGATATAAGCGGAGCCCACTCGGAACCGTACATTTCTTCTCGCAACACAACCGACATGCCAAGCCGGTCTATCGGTTGCCACTTGGCAGATACGGAGCCGGAAAGTTCCACGCGTCCTTTGTCATAGCCCACGATGGCTTTGCCTCCGTCCTGCAAGATGATATTCTTGTCCTCACTGCGTACCAAATGCTGGTGAGCCGATACGTTAGCGGTGAAAAACCAACGTTTTGTCGGACTGTATTCACCTTCAGCCTGCCCGTAGAACGTATTTACCTTGCTACGGGAACGGGTCATCGACGCCCAGTTGTCAGGTGCGACCTCACGCTTGTAGTCGTAGGCCATCCATGTGTGTATGTAACCGCCTTTCACGCCGAGTTTCCAGTTGCTTTTGATATGATCCCACGAAAGGACACTGCGGAAAGTCTGTTCCCGCTGGCGGTTCTCGAAGTCGGTTGCATCTCCGTAGTCGGTCGTCAACATCGGAAGTTCCCGGTTGGAGTTGATATACCATGCGTTCAGGCCTAATTTGTCGCCTTTGCGGGTGTTGTAATAGATCTCTTGAAGCAGGTGCAGGTCCTTGAACGACCCGGAGCGGTTGCGCTCTTTAGGGTGGTACTGCCCGATGATGTTCTTGTCCTCGTCGTAGATGTTTATCTTCTTGTCGTGGTTGGTGTACTTGTAATCGTTGGGAGAGGAAGAATAGACCGCACGGGTGGAGACGTGCCACCGCTCGCTTCCGTAGGTGAAGCGGGCGAACTCGTCGAATGTCCGGAACGATCCGATGCCCTGCACGTACTGGGCGTTGAACCCTTCGGCAACGGTGGGGGTGGTACCAAGCTTAACCAGACCGCCCAGTCCACCGCCAGTCTCGTTCACCGATGAAGTACCGTGCAGCAGCGATGCGTTGTCTATGAAGTAGGACGGAATGGTGGAGAAGTCTGTCATGCCGAGCATGGGGTTGTTGATGCGCATGCCGTTCCATGTCACCTGCGTGTGTGAAGGCGACGTTCCTCGGAACGCGACGGTCGAGAGCGTGGCGCGTCCGTAGCTCTTGACGAATACGGACGAGTTGAACGTCAGGATGTCGGCCATCGAGAGGGCGATGTTCTCTTTCAGTGCGAGTGAATCGAACTTCGTCTTCTGCACACCGATTTCTTTCATCGGCCGATGTCCGATGACTGTGACCTCGGGAATCGTGAAGTTCCAAACCGGCCGCTTCTTGTTTTCCGTCTGCTGCGCAAAGAGTGCAGCAGGGAGACATACCACCAAAGCGAATAACAGATATAGTCTTTTCATATAGCCTCCTTTCTTATTTCCAGCAGAATGCCCCCGGTATGACGCCGACATAAAATTCGTCAATCAGTTCGCCGTCGGGCGAGTAGCGGTATATCATGCCCTGTTGCTGGTAGTCGATGGCATCGGCGATGTACACCTCTCCGTTGGCGGGGTTTACCGTCAGTCCGTAGTAAAGCGTGCCGCTGTATTCGAGGAACGGGCGCACCGGCACACGGCTCGCCGTCACGTCCATGCACCAGATGTCTTTGTTAATCCAGTAGAGTTTGTCCCTGTCGCCGTTGAGCTGCACCTCCGAGGGCCAGTCGCCCAACTTGAACTTGAACTGCTTCTCCACAGTGAAGGTCTCGGCGTCGATGCGGTAGAGCGAGGGGGCTTCGTAACCGTAGGGGCTGCCCTCGTAGCCGCCGTCGGTAATCGTCCACATCTTGTTATACTTGTCCATGACCAACGATGTGGGCTGGATGCCGATTTTCAGTTCATCGACAACTTGGTCGGTCTCGGTGTCGATTTTGATGATACGGTTCTGGTAACTCCAACAGTTGCAATAGACGTATTTGCCGTACTGCACCATCTGCTCCGTCGAGCCGCTTTCCATCGTCATGTCCGGCACCTGGATATGCCCGGTGATTTCATACGTTCGCGGATTTATAATGAAGATGCGGTTGTCCCACAGTTGGGTGACATAGGCTTTCTCGTCGCTCAGGAAATGGATATAGCGCGGGGAGGTCAGATTCTCGATGCGTCCCACCTCCTTGAAGGTGTTTAGGTCGATGGCGAAAATCACGTGGGAGTTGTTCACCACGACCCAGCCCTTGTTGTCGTAGATGGTCATCGACTGTGCCACGTCGCCGAGCTTCATGCCGTTGGCACGGAAGAAGACCTCGTTCTGCACCTGTTTGGTCTCTGGGTCGTAGTAGCTCAGCGAGGCGTTGCCGTACTGGAAGTTGCCCTCGTTGGTAATGAACAGTCCGGCTCCCGTGGCGTTGAAATCCTCCACGGCATCGCCGTAGTCCCACTTCATGCAGGCGGTTAAGGATAGTGTTGCTCCGACAACTACGCTCCATAGCAGATATTTCAATTGGTGATGGGTCATACCGTTGTTTTTATAGTTAATCCTCGGTAGTTCTTACCTTACGGCAAGCATACCGAGGATTGGCAGAAAATTTATTGTTTGGTTATCTATTCAGCGGGCTTGTACTTCCCGTCTATCATGTCTTGGTAGGTGGGGTTGTATTTGCAGCCACTTACAATCCAATTTGGTTCAGTAATTTGATTATCCTTGATAAAAGGCTCAAATATAGAAAAATCAGAAAAAGAAGTAAGCTTAACGAAATTCACTCCTGATAAACTTTTAAGCTTCGGCATATCAAAAGATGTTAATTTGGAAGCAGCATCTGCACTTAAAGATCCAGCTATAGAGACTAATTCAGGGCATGAGAAAGCGGAAAATCCATGAATCGTTATTCCCGCTCCTCCAACTTTTTCAAGCACAGGAAAAAGCTCATAAGTGGTTGTAGAACGGATATCTAATCCTCCATATGGAAGGTCGTTGGTTGACCACTTACCTTCTTTTGCATATGATGGATTTGAATTGCAACAAATCGATTTTAAATTACTAAAATTATGAACCATTTTAGGAGTATTAAGTGTCCCCTCCATAAAAAATTGACCGCCAATTTTTTCAAGTTTTGAAAATTCTAAGTTTGATGCCATCATATTAATTTTGAGATGCATATAGCCGTCAACAAATTTGAGATTATTTGCAACGATGCCAGATTTCATCCCTGCACCAAAATAAAAGTCGCCGTGTACCTCTTCAATTGGAAGGGTAAAAACTTTTTTGTCTGGTGTTATGTATGATAAATTCTTTACCTTTTTAAAATTGAAATCAACATAGTTATTCGCCCAGGCATCAATATAAATAGAAACATTCGAAAGATCATCTTTCGTTATAAGTTTTTGTAGTTTCTTACATTCCGAGATGCGTATAATGGATTCCTCTGAATCTTCATTAGAAAAAACAGCATCACTAATGTCTATAGGAGAAGAACAACTTATTAGCTTCTCTAATTTTAACGATCCTATTCTTTTTAAGTTTTTAAGATTTGATAATGATGAAAGTTCATCGAAATAACAAATTGAAAGAAGGCCTGTTACGGTTGCCAGATTCGACATTTCATCAAGATTAGTAAGAGAAACATTTCCTGTAGTAGAAAACAAATCTCCTTGAATATAGTTCGAAATAATAAAACAATCTCCATTAACAACAGAAAGTTTGGGCATTGATAATTTTTCAAACTCGATAGGCAAAGATGAAAAATTAATACTTCCTGTTTCAATAAGCTCAGGGAAAGAGATAGATTTTAAAGTCGAAATCTCATTAATGCTTAACGAATTTTTAACAGTCTGTACTTTGGGAAATACCAATGTGCTAATTGCACCTTTACCCATACCGAAAATGTTTAATGCCCCTCCGACGTTTATCAGTTCGGGTATTTGAAGCGTTGTCAATGTGGACGAACTGATAACAAAATCACCCTCAATAGCTTTTAGCAGATCAAACTGAACGAATTTTACACCATTGTTGTACACATGGATATTGCCCGTTACCTCGTTCAATTTGGTCATGGAGACCATCTCCAGCGTTTCGTTCGCAGCCGGGTTTTCCTCCGAACCAATCGACAAACCGCCGATTTTGGTAATGTTGTCCAAACCGGTCAGCGTTCCACCGGTATAGCTGTTCTTTATTGTGATGGTTCCTTCGACTTCTTTAATAATACTAAGTCCAGAAATATCACTGATATTTTCTGCATTTTCTGCGTCCGAACCAATAATAAGATTACCTTTTATGATTGTAACGCCAGATTCAATAAAAGCAGCTACTTCTGAGTTTTTTTTCAGTTCTACATCACCCTCACTTCTTATCTCATCCTTCACAACAACATAAGTATAGTCATTGGTAGCTCCATTAAAAGAAGTAACACGGAAAGTACGTTCAGTGTTCCAATCAGTTATGGATGTTGGATCAGGGAATATCTTTGCAGAAGGTGTGTAAATGAAAGATGCCTTTGCTCCATCAAGAGAAACTGTGTATGGTACAGTCATCGTAATTGTGTTGTTCTCAATGACAGCATCATATGTCTTATCATTCACACTCAGTACCACGGATGTGATGAAATTATCATCAGCATCAACTGGAATTTCGTTCTTATCAGAACAGCCGACAGCCAAAATACCGAAGAAAAGGCCGAACAGCAAGTTAAAATTGATTGGTTTCATTTGTAATATGTTATTATTGTTTTTTACTTTATGTTTAAATCTTGGAACGAAAATACTTCGGTAGAGATTTCTCCTAAAACGCCGCTTTTAGCCAAGGCTCCATTCTGAACTTTTATGAAGTCGATGTATTGGAGATTTACCGGAGAGCCGTCGTGATACATGGCATTAGATATTTTGAATCCGTTTTTCTGTCCAGAACCGTCATACGAATCACCAGCCAACATATCGGAACCGCAATTATCCACATACCCCCAGTCATAAGGAGAGTTACTCCAGTAACCTGTGGATGGACTTTGTGAATTGCGTGGCAATAGTCGAGTACCGTACAAAGTGTAGGAGTCGGCCGTAATCCACAACGGATAATAGTAAGGTTGCGTGTGGTAGGCATTGAAATCGACCCAGCCAGTGTTTCCCAAATTGTCAATCCAATAAGTGTGTGAACCATCCGAGGCCGGTCGGAAATAGGTCACCTCATAATCTTGAATGGTGGTGGGTTTCCCTGTTTCGCTGCCCCGCAGTTCGTACCACTCATCATCGGGAAGTCCATTGCCGTTGACATCCTGCATCACCCACACTATCCCCGGTTCATTGGAAGAATCAAAGGCATTGCCCTGAATAGCAAAATCATATCCACCCTTATTCTGAATGCTGTGGTCAAACCCTACTATGATGTAACCGCCAAAGGAGCCGAGAGATACATAACTTTGCTTGGCAATACGCTTGGAAGCATATTCGACGGCCGCTTCTCGGGTCGATTCGCTACCGGTAAAACCACCAGTATTGGTTTCGTTGATGAATTGTCCGGGAGCCGGCGTATATTCATACACTCTGTTGGAATAGGCCGAACTCGCACCTGAAGCAGCACGATATCCGGAAGATTCCGACCCGTTCACGCAAACTACGGTGACGGCGGATTCCACGGATATGCTATTTTGCATTTCGGTGACAGAGACGGTTATCCGGTATTCTCCGGCGGACGAAGGGGTGAACTTATACACCCGACCGGTTTCACCTTCCACGGGCTTACCGTCTATGCTCCAGCGGTATTGCGGATTCTCGAAATAGTCCAGCAATGGACGCAAGAACACTGGTCGCCCGGCAAACGTATAGCGTGTGGAAACAGACTGCTCATAAGACGGGGCAGGGAAAACAACCTCATAAGGCATATTCTCGACCACCTCTATCTCCAACTCTTTCTTGGTTTCACCATCCTCGTTGGATGCTGTTATGGTAATCGGAAAAACTCCCACCTGATTTTCCTTAAACGTATAGGTCGTATCGGTGGATACCACAACCCCTGCACGTACCCATTCCACCTTGAAACCGGCAAGGTCGCGATGGGCAATCACGGCAGTCAGGGTATTCTCTATGCCTTTTTGTACTTTCAATCCTTTGGCCGGCACATACAGATTGATGGCCGGGGGCAACAAATCCCTCACTTCCACTTTCACCTCTTCTTCGGCATGACCGTTTTCGTTGTCCACCCGCAGCGTAATAAAGACCTCCCCCGATTCATCCCACGTGTATTTCAGGGTCGGGTCTGTGGAAATCAGTTTCCCCTCTATGGTCCAGGCAAACAAGGCATGGTCTGCGTACCGGTAAGTCGGTGCGATGACCAGTTCCCGGCCAATCTTGACTGCATAGATACCGTCTTCACTATCGAGTTCAATCACTGGGGCTTGTCCGGATTCTGCAACGACAACCTCATCCCGATTGCAGGATATGAATAATACAGCGAGTGTAAAAAAAAATAAATTTTTGATTACCATGAATACAAGCTGGTTAGATTAAAAGACAACCACCACTTCCAAGTTTAAATTTCCTTGAAAGGGGTGGTTATAAAATTAGTTTTCAAAAACAATATCATCAATACAGAGGTATGCAGGGGTATTTAAGCCATACTCTCCTGTGTCGGAACCTGAAAAGTTAAATTTCACAAATCCTACTCCAGCTTGATTAATAGGCCAATATGTCCATGTAGTAACGGGATTTTCGTTCTTCCCATTTCTATAATCGGCTAATACCTTGGTGTATGTAGCTAACTTATTACCAGCAAAATCATAACATTCAAGTTCAACTTGGAAATACCCAATATGGTTTCCGCCTGCATCGACTTGTGCTGACAGCGGAGTAGCTACACCGGATGCGCCGAATTTATTACCATGCATGATTACACCATAGGTATATGATGAATTACAGAACCATAAACCTTTTAGAGTATATTCGCCTGTTAAATAGAATTCGGGTTGAGCCATCCATTCGGTATTATATTCATCAGAATAACCATAAACAACAGCAAAATTATTTCCGCTATGACCTGCACCTTCGTTAGAGCCATTAACAGAAGTCGTATCATAAACACTCATTTGATTGTTATAGGAATACCACCAATCACTCGGTATGGTATCACCGGTAATCGTAATTCCTTCGGCAGAAGATGGATTGGTACGGTAATTCCATTTAGACAATGCTAATCCACCACAAGAGAAATTGTTGAATGTTCCATAATTATTAGTCACAGTGTTAATCTCAGACATGAACACTCCATCTGGATCAGCAATTTCTTTTACTTGGGTATACGAACCCACATTTCCATAATAATTAGCACCGTAGGAAGTTGTCATAGCCATCATCGAAGAGGCAAAATCATCAAACGTGATGGTAGTCGTTCCATCGGGGTTAGGTGTTGCGCGGGTTTGAATCGCACTTTCTTCATACGGAGTAAGGAAGTCATCGTCGGACGAACATCCGGTGAACACTGTGGCGGCCATTGCTACAACGGCCATTGCCATAAACCTAAAATTCTTTTTCATAACTCAAGTATTAAAAGTTAAACAAAAAGTTTAATTACACATTCGTTTTCCTTGCGATAGATTTGCAACGAATGAGAAACCGGTTATCAAAAAGAATACAGGTGGTCTTTGGATGAGCCTCTGTTCATTTTGATCTAATGCCAATTATCCCGTGGTCACTAAATCATATCTTATCAAGCAGGTCTTCTGGCTCATCCCGCTTATCGCGCCTTCCCAGCTTTCACCAGTGGCAAAGAGTGCGATAAACTTTAATAGGACTTACAGCTGCGAGTACAGCTCCGGATTTTCACCGGGATTCC
>OJKC01001704.1_pt1 | contig 13127 bp, 11 predicted proteins | sample 1596401 | NCBI WGS metagenome assembly OJKC01 (sample SAMEA4350162, study PRJEB24818) | metagenome | biome: human; feature: gut; material: faeces | place: Denmark | collected 2013-09 | reverse complement strand
CCGCTGACGTCCAGTGTCCATTTCTTGCCCAAGGCGAATTCGGTTCCGATGTTCACGGTCCGGGTTGCATCGTACAGCGCGTTGGTCTTGATGCCCCATGTTTGCGCCGATGCGGTTTGTATGCCCCATATAAAGAGAGTCAGGGCAACAAGAATCATACAACAACTCGTCTTTTTCATTCTATATTTTGTCTCCTAAAGTCACTCATCCAACCGGGCAAGAAAGACAGACGCCCGATTAAAAATGCGTAAACTTTTGTTTAAGTTTCGTTGCAAAGCTATTGTATTTATTTCATATCTGCAACACATTGATTCCACATCTGCAACTTCTCCCAAGATAGAAAAGTTAAATAAATGAATTATCAAAGTCCTTATTTTCCCTGTTTCTAAAGGCATACACCTTCCCCGTCGGAGTAAAGGTTCGCAACATCATAGACAGAATTACCCCCCCCCAGTTTAACTTAGATTAACTAAGCTAAGATTATAGAGCCTTCACATTACGATGAAAAATTTAATAGAAGTGTCATTCATACAATTGACAACAACCCTGCGGCATCAGGCGGAAAATGTAGGGGCGACCGGTCTGGTCGCCCCTACATTTTATTTACAGGAATACATGCCGCAAGGATAATTGTCCATTGTCAATTGTCCATTGTCAATTGAATAATTATCTTTGTCGCGCTTTAACGACATGACTATGAAGAAAATCATTTTTTGCGTATTGGCAGCAGGAATGGCATTTGCCGGCTATTCATGCAGTTCGTCCGGCAGACAGACCGGGACGGCGGAGGTGCAGGACCGCGATTCCGTCCGTGTGACCAAGGAATTTCCATTCCCGGAGATTCCGCCCCTGTACACCACCCAGGAGGGGAAGGCGAACTACCTGTTTGCCCATCTGTGGGACAACTTCGACTTTGCGGACACGACGCTGACGGGCGACCGGGAACTGTGTGAACGGGGGTTCCTGAACCAGCTGAACCTCTACCTGCAGGTGCCCATCGAGAAGGCGTCCGCTGAAGCAGGCATCCGTGCGCTCTGCGAGAAGATGGAACCGCACGAACAGGCACGGCGGGTGTTCATGGACATGATTGACACCTATCTCTACGATGCCAATTCTCCCTATTACAACGAAGAACTCTACCTCGTCTACCTCCGGCGGATGCTGGAGAGCCGCATGCTGGATGATGCGCGGAAGAGCACGCTGGCATTCCGCCTGCACCTGGTCGAACGGAACATGCCGGGCACACGGGCGACCGACTTCGTGTATTTTTCACCGGACGGACGTCGCCACACCTTGCTGCAGACCGCTGTCAAGGGCGACCGTCTGCTGCTCTTCTTCTACGATGCCGACTGCCCGAACTGCCGCCGTACGCTGGCAAGGATGAAGCAGGACGACCAGTTGTCACAGGCTGTGGCGGATGGCAGGCTGACGGTCCTTGCCATCTATGCGGAGGAGGACCAGGAGCGTTGGAAGTCGACCCTTTCGTCGCTCCCTGAGGGATGGCTCGTCGGTTCAGACCGCTACGTCGTCCAGGAGCAGGCGCTGTATGACCTGAAGGCGCTGCCCTCCCTCTACCTGCTCGATGCCGACAAGAATGTGTTGGTGAAGGACCGCCCGTATGTGTTGATTGCGGCGAGCCTGTTTGATTCAATGGGCAATCCTATTCAATTGACAATTGATAATCCTATTCAATTGACAATTGATAATTGACAATTGACAATGTTCCTTGCGGCATGTATGTCCGTAGGGGCGACCGGTCTGGGCGCCCCTACATCGTCTCAAATATTTGACACTGTTGCCGACAATTTATCCTTGATATCATTGAGTGCAAGCTTCACCTTCTCCAACTCTTCCGGAGTAAAACGGCAAGGTTTGCCATGAACGATGTTACCATTTAAACGTTGATAAAACCACGAGGCACTTTTTCCGAAATAATGCTTGGCAAGGGCTGAAATCGACAGGAAAGGCAATACCTGCTCCATTTGTGAACGCAATTTCAAATCCTTTGCTTCCTCTATACACTGATGAATCGCTTCAAAATCATCATCAACAGCCTCAATAACCTGACGACGCTCTGCCTCATCAAGTGAATCAAAGAAAACATCAAGCTCCTTCTGAACCTGTTCGCGCTCTTCGCCGCGGCTTTCAACCCAACGACGTTTCAGCATCCTGTATTCCTGTATTGTATCCATATTTTTGGAGATTTTGGGGTTTTACACTCATAAGTGATGAAGGAAGGCCTGCCGCTGCTAGCTTTGCGACAGGCCACCTTTCTACTGTTTGCCTGTGAGCTGCTTCAATTCTTCTTTCAGCAACTCAATTTCAGCATCCAATACCGAACGTCTATAACCAATTCCAATTAATCGGTCATAGTTTCGGAGATAGTAGTTGAGATTTTCCATCAACTCTTCTATCCGCGCCTTTAGCGCTCCTTCATCAGTCATTCAAAGAGCTCTTTTTGATGACGGCACAAAGATAACACTTCTATTATCGCCACACAAGCATTTTGATAATTATTTTGTTATCGTCCATCATCTGATGCAAATGACAAACGGTAACCTCTTCAATTATACAATTATCCTCCCGGCACGATGTCCAATAAAACAAAATGTAGGGGCGACCGGTCTGGTCGCCCGGTCCAATCAGGAATGGTACAATTGTGGGGGATTTCAATTGGGGGATTTCAATCGAATCAAAATGCGGAATAAGAGGGGTAATAATGTATGAAGTGCAATACATCGTCACCTGATGGCAATCGTTCCAATTGACAAAATGTCAAACGAAGGGCTCTACAGAGGCCTTGCTCGCACAAAAATACGATTGGGTGGATTCCGAGGGCATTCTCGGGCGATTCGCAAAATACAGATTGATGCGGATTCGGGAGAAGGGGTGTTATTTGGATGTTCCTAAAGGGATAGTGGTTTCTAAATGACTGTCGGAGGGAAATGGGATGGGCGTAGTGATAGCTTCCGATTTGTTGACACGGGACTCCTTCTGGAGAACGAAACCGGGAGTTTTTGCGTTTTATTTTCCAAACATTTGACTTCCGCGGATGAAACAATATGGTTTGGGAGGTGAAACGATATTGTTTGAGTTGCCAAACACAAGTGTTTGACGCGTGAAACAATATTGTTCGGGTGTTAAAATGTAAGCATTTCGAAAATAAGATGTATAGTTTTCTAAAATAAGAGGACTTTTCGGGGAATTTCGTTTGCATTTGTTTGCAATCGCACGCTGGTTTGATGGAAAATCGCAAAGTACAAGTCAGGCGAAAAGGGGGATTCGGACTGTTTTGTATAGGGAAAGGGAGGGAATGACGACAAAATGATACCGCGAGTTTCCAACGGGGAAATCGGAGGGGTGAGAAACTTCATTAAAATATCTTTTTCGACTCGATTTTGATAGATTGAAATGAAAAAGTCGAAAAGTGATTACACTGCAGTGTTAAATTCCTTTGTTTTAACACACGATTGTAAGCAAACGCCCGAAGGGCTTCATTTTCTGTCAGAAGAAACGACGAAATCATTGTTCAAATGATAGCAAAATAATATATTTGCAGGCAATACGAAATACAAATACTTATTTTATTATACAAAAAGAAAGTATTATTCATGAAGAGCAACACATTTGACAAAGAGAAGAGAAAAGTGCCGCAGCATGCCGGAGAGGGGCTTTACCACCCGGAGCATGAGCATGATGCCTGTGGCGTAGGCATGATTGTCAACATTCATGGCAACAAGTCGCACGAGCTGGTCGATGCCGCACTGAAGGTGCTGGAGAACATGAAACATCGTGGTGCAGAGGGGGCGGACAACAAGACGGGGGATGGCGCAGGCATCCTGCTCCAGATACCGCACGAGTTCATCCTGCTGCAGGGGATACCGGTCCCCGAGAAGGGTAAATACGGAACGGGACTGGTGTTCCTGCCGAAAGACAAGGAGGCACAGGCGGAAATCCTGCGCATCATGATTGAGGAAATCGAGCGCGAAGGGCTCTCGCTGATGCACCTGAGACAGGTTCCGGTGCGTCCGGAAATACTGGGAGCGAGCGCCGCAGCTACGGAACCGGACATCAAGCAGGTGTTCATCACCGGCACGACGGACCCGGAGAACCTCGAACGCACCTTGTACATCATCCGCAAGAAAATCGAACGGCGCGTCACGGACAAGGAGTTCTACATCGTGTCGCTGTCCAGCAAGACCATTATATATAAAGGTATGCTCTCATCGGTCCAGGTGCGCGAGTATTTCTGCGACCTGACGCAACCTTACTTCACCAGCGGACTCGCCATCGTCCATTCGCGTTTCAGCACGAACACGTTCCCGACCTGGAGCCTGGCACAGCCCTTCCGTCTGCTGGCACACAACGGGGAAATCAATACCATCCGGGGAAACCGGGGCTGGATGGAGGCGCGCGAGAGTGTCCTGTCGACGCCGCTGCTGGGGGACGTGAAGGAGATACGCCCCATCCTGCAGAGCAACATGAGCGACAGCGCCTCGCTCGACAACGTGCTGGAGTTCTTCGTGATGTCGGGACTGAGCCTGCCGCACGCCATGGCGATGCTGGTCCCGGAGTCATTCAACGACCGGAACCCCATCAGCGAAGACCTGAAGGCGTTCTACGAATATCACTCCATCCTGATGGAGCCGTGGGACGGACCGGCGGCGCTGCTCTTCAGCGACGGACGTTATGCGGGGGGCATGCTCGACCGCAACGGACTGCGTCCGGCACGCTACCTCATCACCCGGAACGACATGATGGTCGTGGCGAGTGAAGCGGGGGTCATCGGCTTCGAACCGGAGAACATCAAGGAGAAGGGACGGCTGCAGCCGGGCAAGCTCCTGATGGTGGACACGCAGGAGGGAGTCATCTTCCGCGACGAGGAACTGAAGGCACAACTGGCTTCCGCCAGACCGTACCGCCAATGGCTGGCTGCGAACCGCATCGAGCTGGACACGTTGCGCAGCGGACGGAAACCGGACAATGCCGTGCCGGACTACAACCAGCGGCTGCGTGCCTTCGGCTTTACGCGGGAGGACATCGAGCGCATCCTCATCCCGATGGCAGTCAACGGGACGGAACCGACCGCCTCGATGGGCAACGACACGCCGCTCGCCGTCCTGTCTGACAAGCCGCAACTGCTGTTCAACTACTTCCGTCAGCAGTTCGCCCAGGTGACGAACCCGCCCATCGACCCCATCCGCGAAGAGCTGGTCATGTCGCTGACGGAATACATCGGCGCCGTGGGCTGCAACATCCTGCTGCCGGACGAGAGCCACTGCAAGATGGTGCGTCTGCCCCACCCGATACTGACCAACACGCAGCTCGACATCCTGTGCAACATACGCTACAAGGGCTTCAAGACCGTGAAGCTGCCGACCCTCTTCCCCGTCGGCGGGGGACGCGACGCCCTGCAGGAGGCACTGACGGAACTGTGCCGCCGAGCAGAGGAAGCCGTGAAGGAAGGGGTCAACTATATCATCCTCTCCGACCGGGAACTGGATGCGGACCATGCCGCCATCCCGTCACTGCTTGCCGTCAGTGCCGTGCATCACCACCTGATCGGCGTGCAGAAGCGTGTGCAGACGGCGCTGATTGTCGAGAGCGGGGAAATCCGCGAGGTGATGCACGCCGCCCTGCTGCTGGGCTACGGTGCCAGCGCCCTCAACCCGTACATGGCGTTCGCCGTGCTCGATGACCGGGTGAAACGGGGCGAGGTGCAGATGAACTACGAGACGGCAGAGAAAAACTACATCAAGGCGGTCTGCAAGGGACTGTACAAAATCATGAGCAAGATGGGCATCAGCACCATCCGCTCCTACCGGGGCGCGAAGATATTCGAAGCCGTCGGGGTGAGCGCGGAACTGCTGAGGTCCTGCTTCGGGACGGCTTCCTCGACCATCGGAGGCATCCGCCTGGAGGAGATCGCCCGCGACTATGCAGCCTTCCACCGGGCAGGATTTGCCGACGGGGAAGGCAGTGACTCCGACCTGCTGCCGCACATCGGTCAGTTCTCCTACCGCAAGGACGGGGAGCGGCATGCCTGGAACCCGGAGACCATCAGCAAGCTCCAGCTGGCAACCCGGCTGGGGAGCTACGCGAAGTTCAAGGAGTTCACCGCGCAGGCAGACCGGAAGGAACAGCCCCTCTTCCTCCGCGACTTCTTCCGCTTCAGGCGCAACCCCATCCCCATGGACGAAGTGGAACCGGTGGAGAGCATCGTGAAGCACTTCGTCACGGGAGCCATCTCGTTCGGCGCCATCAGTCAGGAGGCACACGAGGCACTGGCACTCGCCATGAACAAGCTGGGGACACGCAGCAACACGGGAGAAGGCGGCGAGGATGAAGCCCGCTTCCGGGGAACACACGACGGCATCTCACTGTGCAGCAAGACCAAGCAGGTGGCTTCCGGACGCTTCGGCGTGACGACAGCCTACCTGGTGAATGCCGAAGAGATACAAATCAAGGTGGCACAAGGTGCGAAACCCGGAGAAGGCGGACAGCTCCCCGGATTCAAGGTGGACGAGGTCATCGCCCGCACGCGGCACTCCATCCCCGGCATTTCGCTCATCTCGCCACCACCGCATCACGACATCTACTCCATCGAGGACCTGGCACAGCTCATCTTCGACCTGAAGAACGTCAATCCACGGGCACGCATCAGCGTCAAGCTGGTGGCAGAGAGCGGCGTGGGGACCATCGCTGCCGGCGTGGCAAAAGCCAAGGCGGACCTCATTGTCATCTCCGGTGCGGAAGGTGGAACGGGTGCATCGCCCGCCTCCTCCATGCGCTATGCCGGCATTCCGCCCGAGATAGGGCTGAGCGAGACACAGCAGACCCTTGTCCTCAACGGACTGCGCGGACAGGTGCGCCTGCAGACCGACGGCCAGCTGAAGACCGGACGCGACATCATCTGCATGGCGCTGCTGGGAGCGGAAGAGTTCGCCTTCGGCACGGCTGCCCTCATCGTGCTGGGCTGCGTGATGATGCGCAAGTGCCACGCCAACACCTGTCCCGTCGGGGTCGCCACCCAGGACCCGGTGCTGCGCCAACGCTTCCGGGGACACTATGAATACGTGGTCAACTACTTCCGCTTCCTCGCTCAGGAGGTGCGCGAATACCTGGCAGAGATGGGCTTCCGGAAGCTCGACGACATCGTGGGACACACCGAGCTCATCGAGCTGGCACCGGCAACGGCAGGCACGAAGGCTTCGCTGCTCGACTTCAGCCGCATCCTCCACCGGGTGGACAACGGGGCTGCCATCCGTCAGGTGGTCCCGCAACAGCATGACATCGACCGGGTGATGGACACCGCCATCCTGTCGGCAGTCAGGGACACGCTGGAGAACCGGAAGGAAATCTCACTGGAATATGCCATCGCCAACACCGACCGCTCGGTGGGCGCCATGCTTTCGGGGGCGGTTGTCTCCCGCTACGGACAGGCAGGACTGCCCGACCACACCATCCTGGTGAAATTCAAGGGGTCGGCAGGACAGAGCTTCGGCGCCTTCCTTGCCCACGGCATCAGCTTCCGTCTGGAAGGAGAGGCGAACGACTACCTGGGCAAAGGGCTCAGCGGCGGACACATCTCGGTACAGCCGCCCGTGCGCAGCGGTTTTGCTGCGGAAGATAACACCATCGCGGGCAACACCCTCCTCTATGGAGCCACCAGCGGCGAGGTCTACATCAACGGACGGGCAGGCGAACGGTTTGCCGTACGCAACTCCGGCGCCATTGCCGTGGTGGAAGGCGTGGGCGACCACTGCTGCGAGTACATGACCGGCGGACGGGTCGTCGTGCTGGGTGAGACCGGACGCAACTTTGCCGCCGGCATGAGCGGAGGCGTCGCCTACGTGTGGGACAAGAACCACCACTTCGACTACTTCTGCAACATGGACATGGTCGAGCTGTCGCTGCTGGAGGACGCCACCGCCCGCAAGGAGGTGCACGAGCTCATCCGCCAGCACTACCGCTACACCGGCTCGGAGCTGGCACGCCAGATGCTCGACAACTGGAGCCGCTACGTCGACGAGTTCATCCAGGTGACCCCCATCGAATACAAGAAGGTGCTCGCCGAAGAGCAGATGCGCAAACTCCAGGAGAAGATTGCCGAAGTACAGAGAGATTACTGACCGATTTGAGACAAGACAACAGACTTATGGGAAACCCGAAAGCATTTCTTACCATACCGCGCCAGGAGGCGGAATACCGCCCGGTGCACGACCGCATCACCGACTTCGGTGAAGTGGAACAGACATTGAACACAAGTGAACGCAAACTACAGGCCTCGCGCTGCATGGACTGCGGCGTGCCGTTCTGCCACTGGGCCTGTCCGCTGGGCAACCGCCCGCCGGAGTTCCAGGACGCCCTCTACAAGGGGAAGTGGCGCGAGGCATACGACATCCTGACACAGACGAACGACTTCCCCGAGTTCACCGGACGCATCTGCCCGGCGCTGTGCGAAAAGAGCTGTGTGCTGCAGCTCAGCATCGACGCACCCGTCACCATCCGGGAGGACGAAGCCGCCATCATCGAAGCCGCCTTCCGCGAAGGCTACGTGCAGCCCCGCTCCTACCGACGGAACGGGAAGCGGGTGGCGGTCATCGGTTCGGGACCTGCCGGACTGGCGGCTGCCAACCAGCTCAACCGCCGCGGCTATGAGGTCACCGTCTTCGAGCGGCTGGAATACATCGGAGGACTGCTGCGCTTCGGCATCCCCAACTTCAAGCTCAACAAGCCCATCATCGACCGGCGCATCCGCGTGATGGAGGCCGAGGGCATTCGCTTTGAGGTCAACGCCGACATCGACCTCACCCACCTCCCCGAGGGCTTCGACGCCTACTGCGTCTGCACCGGGACGCCGCAGGCACGCGACCTCAACATCCCGGGACGGGAACTGAAGGGCATCCACTTTGCCCTGGAGATGCTCGCCCAGCAGAACCGCGTGCTCGCCGGACAGACCTTCTCCGACAAGGAACGTGTCACCGCCAAAGGCAAGGACGTGCTCGTCATCGGCGGCGGAGACACCGGCAGCGATTGCATCGGCACCAGCAACCGGCAGGGAGCAAAGAGCGTGACCCAGATTGAAATCATGCCCCAACCACCCGTAGGCAAGAACCCGGAAACCCCTTGGCCGCAGTGGCCCGTGATACTGAAGACCAGCAGCAGCCACGAGGAGGGATGCGTGCGCCGCTGGAGCCTCTCGTCCGTCCGCTTCCTCGGGGAAAAGGGACACGTGACGGGCGTCGAGGTGGAGGCGGTGGACTGGCTGCCCAACCCCGACGGCGGACGTCCGCTGATGAAACCCACGGGCAAGAAAGAGGTACTGAAAGCCGACCTCGTCCTGCTCGCCATGGGCTTCCTCAAGCCGGAGCTCCCGGCATTCGCCCCTCAGGTGTTCGTGGCAGGCGATGCCGCCACCGGAGCCAGCCTCGTGGTGCGCTGCATCGCCTCGGGACGCCGGGCAGCTGCCGACATCGACCGTTTCCTGACCTCCGCACCGGCGGAATGAACCCCATCCATCTCTAAACGACAACAACCATGTGTGGAATCGTAGGCATATTCAACCTCAAGCAACCATCGTCCGCCTTACGGGGCAAAGCCCTGGACATGGCCAAGCGCATCCGTCACCGCGGCCCCGACTGGAGCGGCATCTACTGCGGAAGCTCTGCCATCCTGGCACACGAACGTCTCTCCATCGTCGACCCGCAGAGCGGCGGACAACCCCTCTTCTCGGCTGACGGCAGGCAAGTCCTCGCCGTCAACGGGGAAATCTACAACCACCGCACGCTGCGGCAACAGCTCGACTACCCCTTCCGGACGGGGAGCGACTGCGAAGTCATCCTGCCCCTCTACCGTCGGCGGGGCGTGGACTTCCTGGAAGAGCTGAACGGCATCTTCGCCTTCGCCCTCTACGACGAGGAGCGCGACGAGTTCCTCATCGCACGCGACCCCATCGGCGTGATTCCTCTCTACATCGGCTACGACACCGACGGCACCGTCTACTGTGCCAGCGAGCTGAAGGCGCTCGAAGGGCAGTGCGAGCGCTACGAACCGTTCCCGCCGGGGCACTACTACTGGAGCCGCGAAGGCAAGATGACCCGCTGGTACAAACGCGAATGGACGGACTATGACGCCGTGAAAGACAACCCGGCGTCCGTGAACGAACTGCATGACGCCCTGGAAGCCGCCGTACAACGCCAGCTGATGAGCGACGTGCCCTACGGGGTGCTGCTGTCGGGCGGACTCGACAGCTCCATCATCTCGGCAGTCGCCAAGAAGTATGCTGCCCGGCGCATCGAGACCGGCGGACGGCAGGAGGCATGGTGGCCTCAGCTCCACTCCTTCGCCATCGGACTGGAAGGCGCGCCCGACCTTGCCAAGGCACGCGAGGTGGCAGACCACATCGGCACCGTCCACCACGAAATACACTACACCCTCCAGGAGGGACTGGACGCCCTGCGCGACGTCATCTACCACATCGAGACCTACGACGTGACGACCGTCCGGGCATCCACCCCGATGTACCTGCTGGCGCGGGTCATCAAGAGCATGGGCATCAAGATGGTGCTCAGCGGCGAAGGCGCCGACGAGGTGTTCGGGGGTTACCTCTACTTCCACAAGGCACCCGACGCCCGCGCCTTCCACGAAGAGACGGTGCGCAAGCTCTCCAAGCTGCACCTCTACGACTGCCTGCGCGCCAACAAGGCGTTGTCGGCATGGGGCGTGGAGGGGCGCGTCCCCTTCCTCGACAAGGAGTTACTCGACGTGGCGATGCGCCTCAATCCCCAAGCCAAGATGTGCCCGGGACAGACCATCGAGAAGCGTATCCTGCGCGAGGCGTTTGCCGACCTGCTCCCGCCCTCCATCATCCGACGGCAGAAGGAGCAGTTCAGCGACGGGGTGGGCTACGGCTGGATAGACACCTTGCGCGACACGGCAGCCCGGGCAGTCAGCGACGAACAGATGGCACAAGCCGCGGTCCGTTTCCCCATCAACCCGCCGCGCAACAAGGAGGAATACTTCTACCGCAGCATCTTCGAGGAGCATTTCCCGAGCGAGAGCGCCGCCCGCAGTGTACCCAGCGTCCCCAGCGTGGCTTGCTCCACCGCCGAAGCACTGGCATGGGACGAGGCATTCAGACACCTGAACGAACCCAGCGGACGCGCCGTCGCCGGCATCCACGAAGAGGCTTACGACCAACCGGCATCCCTGTAGGGGCGACCGGTCTGGTCGCCCGGTCCAATACAGAGACACGAAGACACCCCGTTATCCTGCAAAGGCCTGTGTTTTTTTAAGCACAAAACACTTTGTACCTAGTACTAAATCCGATACCTTTACGCCTGTAAAGGACTAACTTCCGATTCCCGTGCTCGCTTCGAGAAAGCGATTCATCAGCATTTGAAGAATAACGGTTTAATATAAGAAATATGGATTATCTGGAATACAAAGGTTACAAGGGTTCCGTGGAATACAGCAAAGAAGACAATGCCTGATTTGAGACACCATTTGCTTTTTGTTTTCAGCGTGGTCACTTCGGTGACCACGCTTTCTTTTTGCCCCATGCCTACCCTATGAAGACGACCTTCAATCCGCTACAACCCTACCGGAAGGCTCCTGCCATCTCTGCAAAAGAATCCTAAAAAACATCCCCGCATCGGACGGAAATGGCAAATTATAAGGCTTTCGACTACCTCTGCTTACACATTATCACACGAGAGTATGCAAACATCACAATATGTAAGCAATCGAAGAAATACAGCATTATTGTGATTCCTTTATGCGAGATATGCTTTCTTTATGTCATAACTTTGCAGCGTAAGCAAAACAAGAAGATAGTATAACAGACTATTCACTAAACAATATGATTATGTTTATAGAGAGAAAAAAGCAAATGAAGGCAACGCTGCTGGCAACTGCGGCGGCATTGCTGCCCTTCGGGGCAATGGCACAGGACCGTGTGGAAGCTACGGCAGGTGCCGATCTGGTGAGTGGCTATATCTGGCGCGGGCAAGACCTGGGCAACGTGAGCATCCAGCCGTCCGCATCGGTGAGTTTTCGGGGGTTTTCGCTGACGGCATGGGGCTCGGTCGGCATCGACAAGAACGACACCAAGGAACTTGACCTGACGCTGGGATATGCCACCGGAGGCTTCAGCCTCTCCATCACCGACTACTGGTTCAATGGCGGAGCAGGCTACTTCCGCTACGGAGCAGGCACAACGGCACACGTGTTTGAGGTGCAGGCGGGCTATGACTTCGGTCCCCTTGCCGTCAACTGGTACACAAACTTCGCCGGGAATGACGGCGTGAACGACAAGGGCAAACGCGCCTACTCCTCCTACGTCAGCCTCACGGCGCCCTTCCGTCTGGGCGGACTCGACTGGACCGCCTCCCTGGGAGCCACCCCGTGGGAGACCTCCTTCTACAACCAGGGAGCAGGCGGCTTCGAAGTCACCGACATCGCCATCGGGGTAAGCAAGGAGATCCCCCTCACGGAACGCTTCTCCCTCCCGCTGTCCGCCCGTGCCGTATGGAACCCGGCAACAGGAGGCGCCTACCTCGTGGCAGGAATCAGCTTATGACGGTAAAAGGATGTTTTCAGGATAAATTGATTACCATACAATATACAAATACAACAACCAGACAAAGACCATTATGAAAAAGATTGAAGCCATCATCCGACGGAGCCGCTTCGAGAATGTGAAGGAAGCACTCTTGGCTGCCGACATCGAATGGTTCTCTTACTATGACGTGAGAGGAGTGGGAAAAATGAGAGAGGAACGTATCTACCGCGGCGTGATGTACGACACCAGTTCCATCGAACGCATCCTGTTGTCCATCGTCGTCCGTGAAAAGAATGTCGAGAAGACCGTCCGGGCGGTCATGCAAGCCGCACGGACCGGAGACATCGGCGACGGACGCATCTTCATCATTCCCGTGGAAGATGCCATCAGCATCCGCACCGGCGTACGCGGAGATACCTCGCTCTACAACGCAGAGACTGAAAAATGACACAACACAACCCGATAAAAACCCATTGATTATGGACACAACTTACATACTCGACACCGGCAACACCGCATGGATTATCGTTGCCACCATCCTTGTTCTCCTGATGACTATCCC
>OJKC01001701.1_pt1 | contig 13137 bp, 16 predicted proteins | sample 1596401 | NCBI WGS metagenome assembly OJKC01 (sample SAMEA4350162, study PRJEB24818) | metagenome | biome: human; feature: gut; material: faeces | place: Denmark | collected 2013-09 | reverse complement strand
AAATTTATCTATATCCTTTAAAAGTCTATCTTTTTTTGCCATAGACACAATATCAATAGAATATATCTTACTTATATTTTTAGCAAATTCAATGTTTTTTTCTATTGGTTTTAAAATTTTTCTATATTCTTCTTCTACATCTTTATAATCTAAATTATATTTTTTACATATTTCCTTTTTTGAAATACTTTTATCATACATTTTTATTACATTATTATCATTTGTCATATTTAAAAAAACTTCTTTCCATGCATTCGCAGAATCTACAAATATATCATGGAAATCAAATACTATTTTTACATTCATTATATTATTTTTCTCCTTCCATTATTTTCTCGGAATAAGTTGATTCTCTCTTTTCAGATTTTGCACTCAAACCTAATACATGTCGTATATAAGATCTTTGCTCATCATTTAATGAACCCTTAATATATATTTCATCATTATTTAATTCATATTCATCATAAACATTTATTTTATTTAATTCTTTTCTAATAATTTCTTCATTTATTTTTATAAATTTATTTGACATACATCTTCTATAATTTGGACAACTATTATCACAATTTTTCTTTTTATAATGCATATTGTAATCCTTTTTATTAAAAATATAACTTAAACAACATGATGTATGATCAAAAATATGATATTCTCCATTAAAACTTTGTCCTATTTCTTTAAATATATCATCAACTTCTTTATCTTTTACTTTATGTCTATCTTGTTTTCCTGTGTAATCATATTCTCTTTCTTTTAAACGTTCTTTAATTACATCATTAACCCTAACTCCTTGATAAATCGTTGCTTCACAATATTTCGATGCAAATCTAACAGTTTCATTTAAAATTTCAAAATTATCATTTATTCCTTTTATAATAGGTCTACATTGTTGTAGTAGCTTAATACTTTTATATTTTGATATGTTTATCATAGTATTCTTTTGTACTTCTGAGCTTATGGGTTGAATTTTTTGATTTATTCCATTAAATGTCACTATGATAACTAATTTTATATTCTCTAGTTTCGACAACTTCCTTGCCATTTCTTCTGTTATTAACCCTTTAGTTGTTACAGTAACAATATTTTCCAACCCTCTATCATTTAATTCCTTTAATATTTTATATGTACTTTCCGCAACTTCAGTAGTAATAAATGGATCTGTCCTATTATTTAAAGATAATACGGTTACATTTTCCTTAAAGTACCTACTGTTAATAGTTTGTTCAACTAATTCTTTTTCATCCATTACTTTAATTGGTCGCATTGGAACAATTTTTATTGGTGCCAAGAAACAATATGCACAATTTATAGTACAACCTATATAAGAATTAATAGATAGATATGACTTTAAATATTCAATGGATAGTTCTTCTAATTTACTTTTTTGCATACTTTCCCTCCTAAAAATATTTTTTATATTGTATCATATTTTCCATTTTATGTCAACGTATCTTTATACTTTTAAACATATTATAACTAGATAAATAAGGGATATTAGTAAAAGAATATATATCTGATATTCCCATAAGATACTAAAAGATAAATCCTTTAACTTGTCAAATTCTCAAAAAAATGTCAGATTTTTATCTGACATTTTTTTGAGAACATTTCGTAATATTTTCTTACTCTCTGTATGTCTTTATGATTTTGGGACATATTGTCCAAATTACTAATTCATCAGCTTTATTATAAATAAAATTATTATATTTTACTAATTCTATAAAACTCTCTGTATTAGGTTTCTTATACTTACCTTTTAATTCATATATAATAGAACTTCTTAAATTCTTAAGTTCTTTATCTTTTAATTCCAAGAAATCATTTATAGTTCCATTCATTATTAATTCTTGATAGGTTATTGGCTTATATTCTTCTAAATATTTACTATATAAAATTCCATATTTACTGAACATCTTTATTTTCCTCCCATGCATTCAATAATCAAATTAATTCCATCCATAAATCCAACCTTATAAAACTTTTCGTTTTCGTATCCACCAATATTAATTAATTTGTTACAATGTTTATCTACTTTTTCTAAAATTATTTCTTTATTATCTTCTTTAGATATTTCATTTGCTATTTTTTGATAGGTATCTTCTCCCATTGTTATTTCTGTTATTTTCTTTTTATCGACATCATTTAGTATATATAAATTTTCTGCTCTATTATTATACCAAGAATCAATAAGAGATTCTTCTTGAAATGATTTTAACTCTTCCTTATTTAACATCTTTCATCTCTCCTTACACTTATTTTTTTAATGCATACACCCTCATTGCATTCGGTTGCATAAGTTATTTATAACTCACTTTGTTCGAACAACTAACTTAATTCTAACGTGCTCATTTTATAAATTCAGCCCATTTTCAAATTTTTTTTACTTTTTTCACGTAGTGCAAGAATAGATGTATTACATCTTCCCCTAAAACCTTTGAAAGCAAAGCTTTCTAATAGTATTACTTTTACAAAAATGTATTACAAAAAGGCATACATTTTTATAATATACTTTTATTAATATAGCCTTACTCTTTGTAAGATTATATCAATTGTGGACAACCTGTCCACTTTTTATAATGAACTATTTACAAAACATATTTTCTTTTTTAGGTACATATCTTTACTCTCTGTAAGGATATGTACATTTAGGACAACTTGTCCAACTTTATATTTAATGATATTCTTCAATCCAAGATTTTTATGTGTGTGTTATTATTTATTATTTTTTTATTATTATTACTTATTATTATTTGTGTTAAATTTTTTAACAGACTGTAGTCAACATTTTTAACACCTAGTCGTTTAAAATATGAATTACTAGTTGTTCACCTCGTGCACTACTGAATTTTTCAATACTTTCAAAAGTTTTTCTTCATTAATTTTATAATAAGTCTTTGGCGGAATATCAATATGTTTTACATCTAAAATTTCTACAGCTTGTAAAATTGATGTTGCTTTTCTTTGTTTATATGGACTTAATTTTGTACTCTTTTCTATGCTCTCTTTAGTGGCAAAAAAGTATCCAAATTTTAATTCATTTCTTTTTCTAAAATAATTCATTCTTCCATATAATTCGCCTAGCATTACAGCTGAATTCACTCCAAATTCAGCTATTATATCTCTATTAGTCATTATAAAATTTGTACTAATAATATTTTTCTTTTCCATAGCTTGTCCTCCTTCATATACTTTAAAAAAGAAAGCAATTTTAAAATCACTTTCTCTTTGATTTGATTGTTCTATTTTCTACCTAAATTGTAAGACTTTTTTGAATGTTGCTTAAAGTGTAGCGATAAAATGAACCACACACCTCCTTGGTGTCCCCCCTCTCCTGTTGGATTATATAAAGTAACTAATACCACAACTTGTGGATTATCAATAGGTGCTACTCCACAAAATGATGTAACATATTTATTAGTATTAACACCATCTTCTGAAGTACCTGTTTTACCACCTATTCTATATCCTGCAACTTTAGCATTTTTTCCGTGTTCCCTCTGATACTACTGATTCCATCATACTTAAAACCTTTTCTGACGTTTCTTTTGATATTACTCTTTCTTCTTTTTGAACTGGAATATCTTTAACTTCCTTTGTTTGACTATCAATAATTTGTTTTACAAGTCTTGGCTTTACACTTTCGCCACCATTAGCAATTGCAGATACTGCCGTTACTAACTGAATTGGTGTTATTTCAAATCTCTGTCCAAAACTAATAGTAGCAAGTTCTACTGGTCCAGCTTTATTTTCCGCTAAAAATATACTATTTGCTTCTCCTGGCAAATCAATTCCTGTTTTGTTCAATAATTTAAATTTATTTAAATAGTTATAATAAGTATGTACTCCCATTTTTTGTCCTAGCCCTATAAAAACCGGATTACATGAATTCATAAGTGCCTGTCGCAAACTTTCTGATCCATGTGGTCTATAATATCTCCAACATTTTATTCTTACTCCAGCTACTTCAATTCCTCCTGTACAACAAAATTCTCCTTCTTTATCAGTATCAGTTATTCCTTCTTCTAATGCTGCAGACGAAGTTATTAACTTAAATACGGAACCTGGTTCATATGTATCTGCTATCGCTTTATTTCTCCAAACAGCTTGCAAATTTTTTGTTTTCTCGGCTTGTTCCATTGAATCCCAACTTTGTTTTAATTCTTCTGTATAAGCTTCATATGGTGTATTCAAATTATAAGACGGATATGTAGCCATTGCTAAAATATCTCCATTTTGTGGATTCATTACAACAATATTTCCTCCATCCGTACATTTATTATCAATACATGCCTCTTCTAAATATTTTTCTACAATAGATTGAATTGTAAAATCTACAGTTAAAACCAAATCATTTCCATCAATAGCAGAAACATAATTTTCTCCTTCATGCCCAATCTCTCCGCCCTTTTGCATCTGCATGTCTTTGAATACTTCCCTGTTTTCCTTTTAATTCTTGATCATATTTTGCTTCTATTCCATCTAGCCCTTGATTATCACTCCCACAAAATCCTATAATTTGTGCCGCAAAATTTCCATATGGATAATACCTTTTTGTATCTTCATCTATATTTATTCCTGTTGTTATATTATTTTCTTGCATCCATTTTCTTAATTCATCTGTTTTTTCTTTTTCAACTTTTTTACTAATCGTTTCTATCGAACTTCTTTTAGTTACTTTTTTTAGAACCTTTTCATAATCCATATCAAATAATTCCGATAATTTTTTTGCTACTTTTTCTTTGTTTTCTTTTGCTATATTCCCAGGATTTATTGTTACTGTTTCTACTGTACTACTAACTGCTAAAATCTTTTTTCCTGTACTATCTAAAATTGTTCCCCTTTTTGGATTTATTTTTCTATCTAATGTCTGTTGTTGATATGCCAAGCTCGACAATTCTTCTCCTTGAACAAATTGTATTATCCCTATTCTTCCAATCAAACATAATAAAATTAGAAAACAAATAAAAAGTGTATTTCGCATTTTTTTCTTACTTGAAAGTTTTGTTGTAGCCATAAAAAAATCCTCCTAATTAATTTTATTAGGAAGATTTTTCTTTATTCTCAAAAATTTCATTCATTTATTTATTAAATATTTTATCTACAAATTTTTCAAACCAATTTTTTTCTTTTTCAATTACAACTTTTTCAGATGCTGATTCTACATAATCTTTTTTTGGCAAACTAACATATACAGTTTGTTTATTGGTTAATTTTTGCATTCCTAGCTTTTCTTTTGCTAATTTTTCAATATTATTAAAATTTAAACTATTTTCTATATTTACCTTTAGTTGTTCATTTTCTTTTTGAAGAGAAGATAATTCTTTCTTTAAGCTTTGTACTTCTGTAAATTTTTCATTTATCTTTGAGTTTCTATAACTTATGGTCAATAATACTGCAAATATAGCAATAACTACTAGAGTTGCCTTTGTTCTTTTTTTCTTTTGTTCTGTTGATATTTTTATCCCTTGTCTTGGTAAATCTTCTACTACATGTAATTTTCTTTTTTTATTTTGTTTTTGTTGTGGTTTATATTCTGGTTCCAATTTTCGTGGACTAGTACTATATTCATATCTGCTTCTTGCCATAAGTTATTCACCTCCTCTTTTCTTATGTTTTCTCAAATATTCTCAATTTTGCGCTCTTACTTCTTGAATTCTCCAATTGTTCTTCTTCTGAAGCTACAATTGGTTTTTTTGTTACAACTTTTCCTAATGATTTTGCTCCACATACACAATATGGTAAATCTTTCGGACAAGTACATTTTCCCTTAGCTTCTATATAGGCATTTTTTACCGCTCTATCTTCTAAGGAATGAAATGTTATAATACATAACCTTCCTCCTGTTCTTAATGAATCTATGCAGTCCTTAACTGTATTATATAATGGTTTTATTTCATCATTAACTTCAATTCTAATTGCTTGAAATGTTCTTTTAGCAGGATGCCCTTCTTTTTGTTTTGATTTAGGAATAGATTTTTCTATAATTTCAACTAACTGTTTAGTTGTTGTAATTGGCTTTTCTTTTCTTTCTATGCAAATATTTCTAGCAATCTTTCTTGAGAATCTTTCTTCTCCATATTCATAAATAATATTAGCAAGTTTTTCTTCTTCATAATTATTTATTACTTCTTTTGCTGTTAATTTTTGTGTTTTGTCCATTCTCATATCTAATTCATTTTCACCTAAATAACTAAATCCTCTATTTCTCTCATCTAACTGATAAGAAGAAACTCCTAAATCAAGTAATATTCCATCTACTTTTTCTATATTTAATTTTTCTAATATATTTTTTATATTATCATGATTATCATGAACATACTTTATGTTATGAAATTCTTTCAGATTATTTTGAGCAGCTTTTAAAGCTTCCTGATCTCTATCTATTCCTATTAACATACCTTTTGATGATATTCTTTTTGCAATTTCTTTGCTATGCCCTGCTCCTCCGAAGAGTTCCATCTACATAAATTCCATCCGGTTTTATTTTTAATCCTTCTATACATTCTTGTAACATGACCGGCATATGTTTAAATTCCAATTTAACACCTCTAAATAAAACTTTTTAACGTATTGCAGCTGGTAATTATTGAACTACCAGCTGTATTTTCTTTTTGTTTTTTCTTTTGGTTCTTAACTTTCTTTCGTAGATATATCTTTTGCATATATATCATATCTTTTGTAAATTTTTCTTTTGTACTATCATCTTTCGTTTGATTTTTATCTTTTGTATTAATTTCTTTTGTTAATTATAATATTTTTCTTTTGTATTAGTATCTTTTGCATTATTGTCTTTTGTACATTTTTCTTTAGCACCTATATAAACTTTTACAAGTTATATACCTAACATTGTCATATTTTCTGCTATTTCATCTGCTGATATATTTTCATCACATTTTTCCCATGTTGCTTTATTCCATATTTCTAATCTTGTTCCTACTCCAATTATAACTGCTTCTTTTTCTAATCCTGCCGCTGTTCTTAAATTACTTGGAATTAAAAATCTGCCTTGTTTGTCTATTTCACATTCAGTTGCTCCTGATAAGAAAAATCTTACAAAGTTTCTAGCGTTTCTATCAGATAAAGGTAATGCTTTTAATTTTGTTTCAAAATTTAACCACTCATTTTGTGAAAACGCAAATAAACATCCATCTAATCCTTTTGTTACGATGAACTTCTCTCCCATGTCTTGTCTTAATTTTGCAGGCATAATCAATCTGCCTTTTGCATCTAGAGAATGCTCGTATTCACCAATTAGCAATTACCTTTCACCTCTTTTCACTTTTCTACCACTTTGTTCCACTTCTCTCCACTTCAATTAAATTTTAATATAACTTTTTATATTTTGCAAGCTTTTTTGTAAATTTTTTTATTTTTTTTATTTATTGCATTTTTATTAATAATTATCTAAAATTACTTTTATCCCAACAGTAAAACTATTAATTGTAGTTTTGAATCATTTCTCTTATTAATAGTTCGTTTTATTTTAACTTTCTAATTGCTATACTTTTGATATATAAAATCAAGGAGGAGCTATATGAATGATGTAGAAAAAAATCTAAGAAAAAATATAGGAAAAAAAATAAAATTAGCAAGAACTAAAGCAGAATACACACAAGAACAATTAGCTGAAAAGCTTTCTCTTTCGGCAAGGTATATCAGCCAACTAGAACGAGGAATAGCTTTTGGAAGTGCAACAACAATAACTAATATTTGTAAAGCTCTAAATATCACTTCTGATTTCTTATTTTATGACTTAATTAAAAGTAACTCACCTATTATGAATGATTTAATTGATGAAAACTTTTTAGAAGATTATTTAAAATTAGACAATTATAATAAAGTAATTGTAAATTCTATAACAAAAGAGCTTGTTAAATTACAAAAAGAAAATTTTGAAATAAATAAGCAATATAAAAAGGCATAACCTTTTTATATTGCTTATTTATTTCATTTAATTTATAGTTGTTCCTGTAGCACCAGTTCCAACAACATCTTCTTGTAAAGAGCGCCATGTATTGCACCCAACAATTCCATCTACAGTCAATCCTCTTGAACGCTGATATGCTACTACAGCATTATAAGTAGCAACTCCAAAAATCCCATCTAATCCATTTGTTCTATAGCCTAATGTATTTAAATCATCTTGTGCTATTAATACATAATTACTCAAACTTCCTTTCTTTAAAAGCGGAAATCCTCCAGTAGAACATGCTGGTTTCCCGAAATCTTTTATCAAAATGTACCCAAGTAGGAGTTAATGAAATTGGTTCAACATAATACCATACCCCAGAATTTTTTGCACTATTCCATAAACGTGTTCTTTGAGTGCTAGTTAATGTTTGCCCAACATCAAAAGCTACTCCAGCATAATGTTGACTTTGATTTCCATGACCTCCTTCATATGGTCTTTTAAATGCAAATCCAACCGGTATTGGGCTTCCATAAATATACCTTTGACTATTCCAACTTTGCATCGTTCTTTTCGTCGTCCATAATATATTACTTTTACTTGTTCCTCTAAATTCTCTTACTCTTAACGTTCCATTTGTATTATATGGCATCGGCTCTGCTTCTCCCCTATAATACGTTTCCATCCTATCTGTATCATTATTAAAAACCAAGATTTTTGCCATAATAAAAAATCCTCCCATTTATATACTATTTGTATATATTATGAAAGAATTTTTAATTTGTTTATAATTTATTTTATATTCTTATATATTATACTACCCTTGCTTTTACAATAACTCTCATTTTGCTATCATTAGTACATGTAATCAATGTAATCTCTTTTCTTCCATTTGTTAATTGAGATGTACAACTTAAATCTTCTGGAATCACCTCATATTTATTATAAACTGAATATCTAAGTGTATTTCCACTTGTATCTGTTATCTCTATAATATCTCCATTTTCTAAGCTAGGGACCTTACTAAAAAATCTAGTATTACGATAATTATGACCTACAATACAGAAATTTCCTACTTCATTTGGATCTGCTCCCCAAAATTTTGTAGGAGATATCTTCAACAATGCTTCTGTCTCTGCTTCTGAATCTGTTTCTCCATCTAATATCGGATATTGCACATTAATTTTAGGAATATTAATTGTAGCTATTGTAGTATATCTATATCCATCATTTGTTTTTTGAACATTTTTCTTATTTGAGCCATTTTGAGTTTGTTTTTGTGGCGTATTATCAAATTCATTGTTAGTTGAACCATTATTTTGTTCCGAGTCATCCAAAACAACTATTAAAATATTATTTTTTGCAACTGTAGTATCTTCTTGTGCATCTGTATTAAATTCACTCATGATTTCTTGTGAAGTTTCTTCACTCTTATTTCTGTCATATTCTGCATAAATACATAGAGAGATTAAAATGCATACCAAAAAAATAGACAAAAGGAAATCAAACTTATAGATTTTCTTTTTTCTTTTTAGTTCTGGTGTTATATATAATTTCTTAGTAACTAAAATTTGATTCATTGCACTCTCCCTACTTTATATTTCTATTTTATTATAACATAGTTTTATACATTTTTAAATACCTTTTTTTAAAATCCTATTAGTAATATCCGCAAAATTTTCTAATGTTAATTTTTCCGCTCGTACACTCTCATCTAATTTAAGAGATTCTAAAATTTGATTTCCTTCTTCCTTATTTTGAAATATTTTAGCATTATTTAACGCATTTATTAATGTTTTTCTTCTTTGCATAAAAGCACTTTTTATTATCTTAAACATAAGCTCTTTATCTTGCACTTCTATTGGAGGCTCTTTTCTTATATTTAACTTGATAACTTTTGATGTCACTTCGGGTTCTGGAATAAAAGATTCTTTCGGAACTTCTAATATTGCTTCTGCTATCGCATAGTAATATACTGCATATGTAATAGCTCCAGTCTCTTTTTCTCCCGGAATAGCAATTAATCTATCAGCAACTTCCTTTTGTATCATAACTGTTATGCTTTCTAAATCTAATTTTTCTTCTAATAATTTCATAATAATTGGAGTAGTTATATAATATGGCAAGTTAGCTACTATTTTTACCTTCTTTATATTAGTATTTTCTTTTTCTTTCTTTATAAGATGTTTTAAATCTATTTTTAGAACATCTTGCTGATATAATTCAAAATTATTATATAATTTAAATCTATCCTGTAAGATTTCTACCATTTTTTTATCTAATTCAATACCTATTACCTTTCCTGCTTTTTCCAATAAGTATTTTGTTAACGTTCCTAAGCCTGGTCCAATTTCTATTACCAAATCTTCTTTATCTATTTTACTACTTTCTACTATTTCATTTACTACCTGTTCACTAATTAAAAAGTTTTGTCCTAATGATTTATTAGCTCTAATATTGTATTTTTTCATAATAAACTTAGTTTCTTCTATTAATGTTTCCATATTTTAACTCTCCATATCTTTTTTAATTTATTTTTTTTGCACTTATATTTTATTATAAATAGGCTGTTTTTTCAAGTTTTTATTGATTTTTATATTTTTTTCATATAAAATATAATCACTATTAGATTCTTGTATATTTTAACATTATATTTTTTATCTAATAGTTAAAATTAATTTAAACAAAAGAGGCTAGTTTATGGAAAAAAATAATAATAATTATAAAAAAAATAAAAATTCTTTATCCAAAGATTTTTCTAATGATTCTAATATAATAAAAATGAAAACATCTTTTAATTCCAAAAATTTAATGCATTACAAGAAATTAAGAGTTACTTTAATTGTAGTAATATTAATACTTTTATTATTGATTGTAAGAATTGGATTTTTACAATTTGTTCAAGGCAATTATCTTAAAGAACTCGCTTATAATCAGCAAACAATTAATCAAATCATTAGTCCAAAAAGAGGAAATATTTATGATTCTACTGGAAAAGCTTTAGCTATTAGTGCTCAAGTAGACACAATAACTATTAATCCTAATAAATTAGTAAAAAACTCTAATGACGAAACCAAAGAATTTAAAGAAAAAATAGCAAAAGGTCTTTCTGAAATTTTCGAATTAAATTATGATGAAGTTTTAGAAAAGGTAAATAGTTCTTCTCAAGTTGAAACAATTGCAAAAAAAGTTGAACAGGAAAAAGTTGACACTTTAAAAAAATGGATGGAAGATAATAAAATTTCAGTAGGAATCAATATTGATGAAGATACTAAAAGATATTATCCTTATAATACAGTTGCTTCTAATGTAATCGGATTCTGTGGTAGTGATAATCAAGGATTAAGTGGTGTTGAATCAAAATGGGATTCTATCCTAACAGGTACTCCTGGAAAAATAGTTAGCTCTAAAGGAAGTAATCAAGAAGAAATACCTAATGCAGAAGAAACTTATATCTCTGCTGAAAATGGTAGCGACTTAACCTTAACTATTGACTTAAATATTCAAACTATTATTGAGAAATACTTAAAGCAAGCTGTTGAAGATAATGATTGTAAAAAAGGTGGAAACGTTATTGTTATGAATCCTAAAAATGGAGACATACTAGGTATGGCTTGTTATCCAGATTATAACTTAAATTCTCCATATACTCCAAATTCTACATTAGCCGAAACTTATGATTCTCTTTCTAATGAAGAAAAAAGTGAATCTCTTTATAAAATGTGGTCTAATAAGTCAGTAGCTGAAACATATGAACCAGGTTCTGTTTTTAAAGTTATTACAGCTTCTGTTGCTTTAGAAGAAAATATTACAACTACTGATAAATCAAATGATTTTTATTGTAAAGGATATGAAGAATTTGAAGATTCTTCCGCATCTCAACCTTTAAAAATTTCATGTTGGAGAGCAAATCCTCATGGTGTTCAAAGCTTAAGGCAAGCGTTATGTAATTCATGTAACCCTGCATTTATGCAACTTGGAAAAAGAATTGGTGCTCCAACTTTATATAAATATTATGAAGCTTTCGGATTATTTGATTCAACAAATTCTGGATTATATGGTGAACAAAGTAGTATTTTCCAAAAGTTGGACAAAGTTGGACCTGTTGAATTAGCAACAATGTCTTTTGGTCAAAGATTAAATGTCACACCTCTTCAAATGGCAACAGCCATTGCTTGTGTTGCTAACGATGGTGTTTTAATGAAACCAAGAATAGTAAAACAAGTTACTAATACTGATTCTGGATCAGTTAGCGAAATTCCAGTTACACAAGTTAGACAAGTTATTTCAAAAGAAACTGCTCAAGAAGTAAAATCTATGATGGAATCTGTTGTAACTATCGGAACAGGAAAACATGCTGCTGTTTCTGGATACTCTATTGGTGGAAAAACCGGTACATCAGAACCTGTTTATAATAAAACTGAAGAAGGTTATGTTGCTTCTTATGTAGCTATTTCTCCAGTTGAAGATACTCAAGTTGTTTTACTATTAACTTTATATGACCCTCCAAAAAGCAATCACCAAGGTGGTCAATTAGCTGGACCTGTTGTATCACAAATGTTATCAGAAATATTACCTTATTTAGGCATACCTTCTAATGAAAATTCTTCTGATAGTTCTTCATCAGATAACCTAATTGTAGTTCCTGATGTAAGAAATAAAACTGTATCTGAAGCTGAGAAAATCTTAAAGAACTCTGGTTTTTCAACCAAAACATATGTAAACGGTGATGCTAACAATACACTTGTAGTAGATCAAACGCCAAAACCAGGAGTATCTTTATCTAAAAATTCTGTTGTTGTACTTTATGGAGAAGGAAATGACGTTGCTACTTCTGTTACAGTTCCAGATTTAAAGGGAATGAATGCATCACAGGCTTCTAACACATTAAAAGAGAAAAATCTAAATATTAGTATAGAAGGTAGTGGTACTGTTATTTCACAAGATGCTGCCAAAGATGAACAAGTCCCAGAAGGAACAGTTATTAAGGTTACTTTAAAGCAAAATTTGACAGATGCTCATTAAATAATTAAAATAAAAAAATGGAATAAGAAAAATCTTATTCCATTTTTATATTTCAATTATTTTTTCTACTTTTTCTAAAATTTTTTGTATACTTTCTTCTGGCGTAGAAGCTCCTGCCATAATACCAACTTTATTACTTTTTTCTATTTCTGCTATATCTAGCTGTACAGCTGTTTCAACACATATACACCGGGCGCTTAAAA
>OJKC01001697.1_pt1 | contig 13151 bp, 11 predicted proteins | sample 1596401 | NCBI WGS metagenome assembly OJKC01 (sample SAMEA4350162, study PRJEB24818) | metagenome | biome: human; feature: gut; material: faeces | place: Denmark | collected 2013-09 | reverse complement strand
AACAAACACGGGGAAGCGGCGTAGACGCAAAGAAGCGGCAGTGTGCGGCACGGCGCTGCGGACGCTCGAAACACGGCACAGATATCTGCGCAATCTTGCCCAGCGGCGCGAGGAGGTCAAGTCCTCCATCGCCGCGCAGGAAAAGCTGACGGACGAGCTGGCGAAGGCCATCGACGAGGCGGCGACGCTGGCTGAGGTCGAGGACCTCTACCGCCCCTACAAGCCCAAGCGCCGCACCCGCGCGACCATCGCGAAGGAAAAGGGCCTCGAGCCGCTGGCGGACGCAATTTTCGCGCAGACGCTGAAAATGGACGCGCCGGAGGTGCTGGCACAGGCATACATTGACCCTGAAAAGGGCGTGGAGACGATTGAAGACGCGCTGGCGGGCGCGTCGGATATTCTTGCCGAGCGCATTTCGGACGACGCGGAGGTGCGCAAGAGCCTGCGCACGCTTATGAACCGGCGCGGCACGGCGCGTTCGGCAGCGGCAAAGGACGAGGAGGACGACAAAACCGCCGTCTACCGGCAGTATTTCGAGTTTTCCCAGCCCATTTCCCGTTTACAAAGCCATCAGGTTCTGGCACTCAACCGCGGCGAACGCGAGGGAGCCTTGAAGGTCAGCCTGTCCGTTGACCGCGACGAGGCGCTGCAATGCATCCGGCGCGGCGTCGTAAAGCCCGGCAGCCCGGCGATGGAATTTATCAAGTCCGTCTGCGACGACAGCTATGACCGGCTGCTGGAGCCCAGCATGGAACGCGAACTGCGCACGGCGCTGACGGACATGGCAAACGAGCAGGCCATTCATAATTTCGCCCTCAACCTGCGCCCGCTTCTCATGCAGCCGCCGGTAAAAGGCGCGGTCACGATGGGCCTCGACCCCGGCTACAGCCACGGCTGCAAGGTCGCCGTCGTGGACGAGACGGGCAAGGTGCTCGACACCACGGTCGTCTATCCGACGTTCGGCGACAAGCAGAAGCCGGACGCGATCGCGAAGCTTTCTCAGCTCATCAAGAAGGATAACGTGCGCCATCTTGCCATCGGCAACGGCACGGCCTCGCGCGAAACGGAGGCCATGGCCGTCGAGATGATCCATAAGCTTGGCGGCGGCGTTTCCTATATGATCGTCAACGAGGCGGGCGCGTCCGTCTATTCCGCGTCGAAGCTGGCGGCGGAGGAATTCCCGCAGTATGACGTGAACCTGCGTTCGGCAGTATCCATCGCACGCAGATTGCAGGACCCGCTGGCGGAGCTGGTGAAGATCGACCCGAAGGCCATCGGTGTCGGGCAGTACCAGCACGATATGCCGGAAAAGGAGCTGGACGCCGCGCTGGGCGGCGTGGTCGAGGCCTGCGTCAACGCCGTCGGCGTCGATCTGAACACAGCCTCCGCGCCGCTTTTAAAGCAGGTCGCGGGCCTCAATGCGACGACGGCGAAAAATATTGTCGCCTACCGCGAGGAGAACGGCGCGTTCACCTCGCGTGCACAGATCAAAAAGGTGCCGAAGCTGGGGCCGAAGGCGTTTGAGCAGTGCGCAGGCTTTTTGCGTGTACCGGAAAGCAAGCAGGTGCTCGACCGCACGGGCGTGCATCCGGAGAGCTACGACGCGGCGAAGAAGCTGGCGGAGCTGCTGGACATCGATCTCAAAAATGCCGGAAAGCCGGAAATGGCCAATCTTCCCGACAAGCTCCGCGCCTATGGTGCGGAAAAGGCTGCGGCAGAATGCGGCGTCGGCGTGCCGACGCTGCAGGATATCGTAAAAGAGCTTGTCAAGCCCGGCCGCGACCCGCGCGACGAGCTGCCCGCGCCGATTTTGCGCACGGATGTGCTGGAGCTGAAGGATCTGAAGCCCGGCATGGTGCTCAGCGGAACGGTGCGCAACGTCATCGATTTCGGCGTGTTCGTCGACATCGGCGTCCATCAGGACGGGCTTGTGCATATCTCGCAGGTCAGCAATAAATTCATCAAGCACCCGTCCGAGGTCGTCTCAGTCGGCGATGTCGTCAAGGTTGCCGTTCTGGATGTCGACCAGAAGCGCGGCCGCATCAGCCTGACGATGAAGGGCGCGAAATAGCCCACGCCGCCCGCCATATTTCGACAAAATTTCGATAAACGAAACACGACCGGTTCGCGTGACCGGTCGTGTTTCTTACCTGCATATTTCTCCTGCGTATGCAAACAATAGCTTTGGAACCAGTACAAAACGAAAGGCATTGGAGGAGCAATTTATGAAAGCAACAGGCATTGTCCGGCGCATCGACGACCTCGGCCGCGTCGTGATCCCCAAGGAAATCCGCCGCACCCTGCGAATCCGCGAGGGCGACCCGCTGGAGATTTATACGGAGAAGGACGGCGAGGTGATCTTTAAGAAATACTCGCCGATGGGCGATCTGGGGGAATTTGCGGGACAGATCTGTGAAGCGATTGGGAAGAACACCGGATATATCGCGGCGGTCTGCGACCGGGACGCGATCATTGCGGTGCATGGCGTGCAGAAGCGGGAGCTTCTGGACAAGCGCTGCTCGCAGGAGCTGGAGCAGCTCATGGAGCTGCGGCGCAGCTACCGCTATCAGGACGGCGATCTGCCCGTCCGGCCGACGGATGCGTCCGACCGATACCGCGTCGGCGCTGCGGCTCCGATCGTGACCGAGGGGGATTTGATGGGCTGCGTTCTGATTCTGAGCGAGGACGGCGCTCCTGCGCTCGGGGAGGCCGAGCAGCGTCTCGTGCAGACCGTCGCAGGCTTCCTTGGACGGCAGATGGAAAGCTGAACAAACAGGCAGGGAGCAGAACCCCCTGCCTGCCTTTTTTTTATGCGTTCACGATGCAGAAAAAATAGTGGCGAAGCGGCGGAAAATCTGTTATACTATGATATAAGGCGAAGTATAGGCCGAGAAAGGAACACCGAATATGGACTTTACCGGCTTTCTGGGCAATGATGCCGTGAAGGCGCGTCTGAGCGGCGCGTTTGCCAGCGGACGCGTGGCACACAGCTATCTGATCTGCGGGCCCGTCGGCTCCGGCAAGCATACGCTTACGCGGATTTTGTGCGCGGCCATGCAGTGCGAGGGCAGGGGAGAGAAGATTCCCTGCGGTGTCTGCTCCGGCTGCCGCAAGGCGCTTGAGGGTGTCCACCCGGATATCATCACCGTCGACGATCCCGACCACAAGGCCATGACCGTCGACCCCATCCGCGCAGCCAGAAGCGATATGTTCATCCGCCCGAACGAAGGAAAGCGCAAGATCTACATCATCCCGCGCGGGCAGGATATGAACGAATCCGCGCAGAACGCGCTGCTGAAGATTCTGGAGGAGCCGCCGGATTACGGCGTGTTCCTGATCCTGTCGACCAACGCGGAGCGGCTGCTGCCGACCATCCGCAGCCGCTGCGCGGAGCTGCAGCTCGGCCCGGTGGCGCAGGATGAGGCGCTGCCGTTTCTGCGGCAGAATGCGCCGGACAAGCCTGACGGCGTTCTGCGCGCGGCCTATCTGCGCGCGGGCGGCTTTCTGGGTCAGGCGCTGACGCTTTTGCAGGATGCGGAGGACGAGCCGTTCGTCCGGCAGTTTGCCGCAGCCTATGCCGCGCATGACCGGATGGCGCTGCTGCGCGTGCTGCTGCCCATGGAAAAGGCGAAGCGGGAGCAGCTGCTTCCCGCGCTGCAGCAGCTGCGCGCGTGCATCTGCGGTGCGCTGACGCAAAGAGGCGGACTGGACACCGCGTCGGAAAGCGCCGCGCAGATCGTCGCCAGCCGCTCCGGCTCAGAGCTTTTGCAGGCGTCCGACAGCATTCAGGCTGCCATTGACGCGCTGGCCGCCAATGCGTCGGCAGGCGCGGTCACCGGCTCTCTTGCGATGAAGCTGCGCTGAGCGCCGAACCTGAAATTTTACCTTGCCGCAGGCCCTGCGGCAGATTGGAGAGAACCATGCAAGAACAGAATCCCGATACCGTTCTGGAGCAGCAGACAGCTGCATCAGAACCGGAAGATCAGGTGCAGGAGCCAGCGGCTGATATACAGCAGCCTGCACAGGCCGCCGCGCCTGCAAAGGAGGAAGCGCCCGCCCAACCGGCGGAGCCTGCCGCCGTTACCGTGGTGGACATCCGCTTCCGCAATAATGCAAAATCCTATTATTTCGACCCTGCCGGACTGACGCTGCAGGCCGGTGCGCACGTCATCATCGACACGGCGCGCGGAGACGAATTCGGCCTCTGCGCTGCCGGCAACCACCCGGTCAAGCCGCGTGAGCTGGTGCTGCCGCTGCGCAGGGTGCTGCGCGTAGCGACGCAGCAGGACGAGCGCGCGAACGCAGAGAACCAGGAAAAGGAAAAGAAGGCCTTTGAGATCTGCCAGCAGAAGATCGCCGCGCACGGGCTGGAAATGCAGCTTGTCTCGGCGGAATGTGCCTTTGACGGCAGCAAGCTTCTGTTTTTCTTCACGGCGGACGGCCGCGTCGATTTCCGCGAGCTGGTCAAGGATCTGGCCTCCGTCTTCCGCACGCGCATTGAACTGCGGCAGATCGGCGTGCGCGACAAGGCCAAGATGGTCGGCGGACTCGGCGTATGCGGCAGGCCCTTCTGCTGCAAGGAATTCCTCGATGATTTCCAGCCTGTTTCCATCAAGATGGCCAAGACGCAGAACCTCAGCCTGAACCCGACGAAGATCTCCGGCACGTGCGGCAGGCTCATGTGCTGCCTGAAATACGAGCAGGAGGCCTATGAGGACCTCATCAAGACCGCGCCGAAGATAGAATCCTTTGTCGACACGCCCGACGGACGCGGGACGGTCGTCGAGGTCAATCTCCTGCGCCAGAGCGTCAGAGTCCGCATGGAAGACCACCCGGAGACGATCGGCAGCTATAAAAATACGGATATCTACATCCTGCGCAGCGGAAAGGCCCGCAAAAACGACCCGCCGATCCCGCGCGATTTTGCGCCCATTTCCTCCAAACCGCGTCCGGTGCAGAAGACGGAGGCGTTTTTTGAGGAGCTGCCGGAGGTCATCTATCCGGATGCCGTCGCCGTGATCGAGCCGGAAGCGCTGGACACAGCGGAGGCAGCCGGCGAAGAAGCCGGAAAGAGCGCGAATCGCCGCCGCCGGCGCGGCGGCCGCCGCACGAAGCCCGCAGGCGAACGCCCGCAGGAGACTGCCGCCCCGGAAAAACCCGCGCCCGCGCCAAAGGATCAGCCGCGCACCGACGCCCCCCGCAGGGACCGCCCCAAGAAGGAGCGCCCGCCCCAGCAGGACAAGCCCGACCGCAAGCCCGCCCCGCAGAAGCAGGAGCGTCCGGAAAAAGCGGAAGCAGCCGACGGCCAATCCAAGCCCCGCCGCCGCAGACGCCGCAGCGGAGGCCCCAGAAAGCCGGCGGGCGAGGGCCAGCCGCCGAAAGCCGAATAACAGACAAGCCCCCGGCCAGCCGCTTTACAAGCGGACGGCCGGGGGTATTTTGGTCCTGCAGAGCCGGTTCAGCCCTGAAACGGCTCTGCGTAAGATGCGTAATAGGATACTGGTTCTCCGCCGATCAGAAGGTGCGAGGTATCGCCCATCATCTGGCAGCGGAAGTATGCAATGCCGGGCTGGCGCTCCTCCGTGTTCAGAACCGTTACGGACGTCGGGGCGAGGAACGCCCCGTGCAGCACGGCAAACGGGCTGACGTTCCACAGGTGAGACAGCAGAACAGCCGTGATGCCGAAGTGGCAGAAGCAGACGATGGTTTTTTCACAGGTCTCGCGGCAGGTATAATATCCGCCGTGCCGGGTGTAGCCGTATGACGCGAGCAGCGCGTCCAGTCCGGCGGTCACGCGGTCGTATTCGGCCTTGACGTTCGTACCCTGTAAGAGCGGCGCGGCCTCCCAGCCGGTGGGCTGCAGCAGCTCCGGCTGCGCCGTCCAGTCGGCGGGCATCAGATCCCAGCAGAGGCGCGTTCCGCCGGCCCCGTCCGGCACCTTGCCCAGAAATTCATGCAGCCAATCCATGATCTCTGCCGTCTTTCCGTGCGCTTTGAGCGTAAAGGACGCAGTATCCCGCGCACGGCCAAGCGGGGAAACGTAGAAATCATCGACATGCCAGTCCTTTGTGCGGGCTGCCAACAGCTTTGCCTCGCGCCAGCCCTTTTCGGTGAGCGAATCGTGCTCGTAATCGGGTTCGCCGTGGCGGATGAAAATAAGACGCATAAAAAAACTCCTTTGTTATCCCCACAGGGCGGTCAGCATTGGGATGACCTGCTTTTTCCGGGACACAACGCCCGGCAGGAAGCAGGTGTGATCCTTGAGCTGGACACCGAAGGCCTGCGTGATGATATCCTCGTCGCCGAGATACAGAAGGTGCGTGCCCTCCAGCAGCACGTCCGTCAGCATGAGGATCATGAGCGTATAGCCGCGCTCCTCCATCGTCTTCTGCATGACGGCCAGGAACTCGTCCTTGCGCTGCATCATGCGCTCGGAGTCGACGCAGGTGATCTGGCTGACGCCGAAATCGTGATCGGCGATATGGAAATCCTTGAAATCCGTGAACAGCAGCGCGTCGGCGGGCTTGTCGTCAGAGATGGACGCAGAGAAGATGGTCTTGCCCAGCTCGTCGAGCGAGATATTGGCGATGCGCGCCATGCGGTCGGCCATGCGGCGGTCGACGGCGGTGGACGTCGGGGATTTGAACATGACCGTGTCGGCGACGATGGCCGCCGCGATCAGACCGGCCAGCTTTGCGGGCGGCATGAGGCCGCGCTCCTGATACATTTCGGAGATGATCGTCGCGGTCGAGCCGACCGGCTCGTTCCGGAAGTAAATGGGGCCGCCGGTCTGGATATCGGCCAGCCGGTGGTGGTCGATGATCTCGACGATCTCCGCCTGTTCAAGACCCGGGACGGACTGCGCCGCCTCGTTATGATCGACCAGCACAACGCGCTTACGGCGCGGTTTGATCAGATGATAGCGGGAGAGCGTGCCGACGACCTTGTCGTTTTCATCGAGGATCGGGTAGCTGCGGTGGCGGCTTTTGAGCACGACCTCGCGCACGTCGTCCACGAAATCGGTCAGGTGGAACGCCTCAAGATCCTCCGTGCGGCACACGCGCGCGACCTCAATGGCATAATAGACCATGCGGGCGGCCTTGTACGCGACGAAGGGCGTGGCGATGATGCAGGTGTTCGTCTGCATCTGCCGCAGCTGCTCCGGCAGCTCGGCCTGGCACACGATCAGGCAGCTGACCTGCTGCTCGATGGCGCGGCGCGCCATTTCCGGCTGTTCGCCGACGATGACGATGGCGTCCGGGCCTTTAAAGAGCAGGTTTTCATTGTTCTGCGGCAGGGCGATGGACACCTCGCCGCTGATGGTGTCGGTCAGATAGCCGGACTCGTTCAGGATCTTGCCGTCCAGAACGCTCAGGAGATTAAAAACCGGGATCCTGTCGACGCGGGAATCGGAAAGCGTGCGCATATCATAGCTTGCGATCTCGCTGGGTGAGAGCATCCCGTACAGCTCGCCGTTTTCGTTCGTCACGGGGATAGCGGGGATGGATTTTGCCTTGTTGGTCTGCAGTGCCGCCCAGGCCCGGCTGACGGTGACCGCGCCGGACAGGGCTGGGGCGTGTCATAGTCCAGATCGCGCACCTGCGTGCGCATGGTCTGGATGCGCACAGGCGGCTCGAAGCCGAAGCGGTCGAGCACGAGCCGCGTCTCATCGGAGATATGCCCCAGACGCGCGGGAACAAACTCCCGATCGCCCAGCGCGTTTCGCAGCGCGGCATAGGCCATGGCGGAAACAATGGAATCGGTATCGGGATTGCGGTGGCCGGTGACATAGATGGGTTCCATGAGAAGCCTCCTTATGCGCGGGGAAACTCGATCCCCTGATGATGCAGAATGAAGCGGACGGGATAATAGCGGTCCAGATAGTGCCTGCAATACCATTCATAGCTTGCATCCGGCAGGTGCACCAGCTCCGGTGCCTGCGTGCGGAAGAGCTTGAAGGTCGTCTCGTCGCCGGAAAGCAGCGCCGCGATCAGCTCCATCTCGCCCTCCTGCTCCAGCCGGTACAGGCATTTGTCCATAATGGCCGCGCACGCCTGCTCATCCTCGCCTGCCAGCAGCTCCATATTGCCGAGCCAGGCAAGAAAATCGTCCAGCTTCAGCTCGGTGCGGGCCGCCGCGTGGGACAGCTTGGCAAATTCCGGCTCGGAGCGGCGCTTTAAAATGTCGATCAGATATGTCAGCAGATCATCGTCCAGACACACGCTGTCGAGGAAAATTTCGAAGATATCGCGCGTTTCGGTCCTGACCGGCTCCTGCGGCGCTTCCTCCGCCGGCTCCTGCGGCTGGGAGGCTGCGGCAAGCTGCGCGATAGCCGTGTTCAGCTCAGCCGGGTCGAAGCTGTCATATTCCTCCTGCGGAATTTCCGTCCCGTCAGCCTCGGCGCAGGCTTTGACGAAGGCGGGAATGCCCAGCTTCGTGATCTCGGCCTGCAATTGCAGCGCCTTTTTCAGATCCTCCTGCTCCGTGAGCACAATGCCCGCAGGCGCCTTGCGCGTGCCCTCGCAGATCTCGGATACGTATTGCAGATAGTAAGGAATGAGAGACATAAACGTCCTCCTGTTTTTTCTTTCAGTGTAGCACGGGGAACGGAAAATGTCAAAAGCTTGGTGCGCGCTTCTGAAAAACAGCAAAAGATTTTTGTTTCCATGAAATACACAGCAAAACAGGAACGCCGTTCGGCTGCTGCAAATTTTTGTTTGATGTGCTGAATTATTTTGTGGATTGACAGATGTTTTTATCAGAATTATAATATGACGTGAACAGTCATTCACGTCATATTGAGGTGTTTTATGTATCGGAAGCTGGACGAAGCGGCGCTGGGCACGATTCTGGAGGCGGGCATTGCGGAATTTGCCCGCTGCGGCTTTCAGCCCGCGTCGGTCGCGTCGGTCGCGAAGAATGCGGGTGTAAGCGTCGGCGTGATTTATAAATACTTTGGAGACAAGGACGCGTTCTTCCTCGCCTGCGTGCGGCATTCGCTTGAGCTGCTGGACGCGACCTTGCAGGAGGCCGCCGCGGGCGGCGGGCCGCTGGAGGTGCGGATGCAGAGGCTCATTCTTGCACTCATCCGCCAGTCGCGCAGCCACGCGAGCTATAACGCGATGTACAACGAGATCACCTCCGGCAGCTGCCGGAAGTATGCCGGGGCGCTTGCCCGCGAGATCGAATCGCGCACGGCGGCGCTTTATACGCGCCTGTTTGACGGCGCGCAGCAGGGCGGCCAGCTTACAGAGCGGATCGAGCCGCAGCTGTTTGCGTTTTTCTTTGACAATCTGCTGATGATGCTGCAGTTTTCCTACAGCTGCGAATATTATCAGGAGCGGATGCGGATCTTCTGCGGCGAGGCCGCTTTGGAGGATACAAAAATGGCCGACAGGCTGACGCGCTTTTTGCTGGGCGCGATGAAAGGAGACGTATGCAGTATCTCATCGCTTACGACTTCGGAACGACCGGAGTCAAGACCTGCCTGTTCGGAGCCGAACAGGATATCCGGCTGATCGCGAGCGCATACGCGGGCTATGGGCTTTACATTCTGCCGGACGGCGGCGCGGAGCAGGACGCGGACGAATGGTGGGACGCCATGTGCCGCACGACGAAGGCCGTGTTCGAAAAGACCGACGTAACGCCTGCACAGGTGACCGGCATTTCGTTCTGCTCCCAGATGCAGGGCATGGTGCTCGTGGACGAGTATGGCCGCGCGCTGCGCCGCCCGATGAGCTATATGGATCAGCGGGCTTCGGCAGAATTCAAAGCCTGCCAGACGCACGGGCCGTGCGTTTCCGGCGTGAACATCGGGATGCTGCTGCGCTCTTTGCGCGCGACGCACGCCGCGTCCACAAGCGTCAAGGACCCGCTCTGGAAATACAAATGGGTACAGGCGCACGAGCCGGAGATCTTCCAAGAAGCCCACAAATGGCTGGACGTGAAGGAATCTCTGATCGCGCGGGCGACCGGCGAATTTGTCATGACGCGCGACTCGGCCTATTCGACGTTCCTTTACGACACGCGGCCCGGTCATGAGGGCTGGAACGAAGGGCTTTGCCGGATGTACGGCGTCGAGACGCGGCACCTGGCGAAGATCATTGAATGCACCGACGTGGCGGGGCTTCTGACGGAGCAGGCCGCGCGGGAGCTGGGCCTCTGCCCCGGCACGCGGGTCTACGGAGGCGGCGGGGACGCGACGCTCATCGGCGTGGGCGCGGGCTGCACTGCCGTCGGCAGCACGCATATCTATTCCGGCACGTCCGGCTGGGTCGGGACGGTGATGGATCATCAGGCGGTCGATCTCGTGTCGATGATCGCGGGCATTGTCGGCGCGGAAAAGGGAAAATACAATTATTTCGCCGAAATGGAGACGGCAGGCAAGTGCTTCGAATGGGTCAAGGATCATCTGGTGCTGGATGAGGTCAATATCTATCTGTCCAAGACCGACGTGGCCGAGAGTCAGGAAACGGTTTATGAGAGTTTGTACGATTACATGTCCGATACCGTCGCGCGGGTTGCACCCGGTTCTGGAGGCGTGATCTTTACACCGTGGCTGCACGGCAACCGCTGTCCGTTTGAAGACCCGGCGGCAGCCGGGATATTCTTCAACATTCAGCTGGAGACGGGCAAGGCGCAGATGCTGCGGGCGGTTCTGGAGGGCATCTGCTTCCACCAGCGCTGGATGCTCGAATGCGAGGAACGGAAAACAAAGACGGCCCCGGTCATCCGGTTCGTCGGCGGCGGGGCGCTTTCAAAGGTGACGTGTCAGATGCTGGCCGACATTACAGGCCGGACGGTCGAGACAGTTGAAAACACGAAGGACGTCGGGGCTATCGGCGCGGCGATGCTGGCGGCGGTCGGAAGCGGGCTGTTTCCGGATCTGGCGCAGGCTGCCGCGCATGTGAAGGTCAACGGGCGCTACACGCCGAACACGGCCTTAAAGCCGGTCTATGACCGCAATTACCGCGTATTCCGGCAGCTGTACGCGTCGAATAAGAAGAATTTTGCACTGCTGAACAAACTGAAGGAGGGGTAAGCAATGGACGATCAGGCTTTACGGACGTGTATCTGTGAAACGGGCCGCGAGCTGCTGGAAAACGGGCTTGTCGCCCGGACGTGGGGCAATGTTTCGGCCCGCGCGGACGGCGAACATTATCTCGTCACGCCCAGCGGCATGGACTACGGCAGCATCGCGCCGGAGGATATCGCGCTGTGCGATCTGGCGACCGGCAAATGGACCGGCCCGCGCAGGCCGTCCGGCGAACGGGCGGTGCACGCGCTCGCCTATTCGATGTTTGAGGACGTCAATTTTGTCATTCACACGCACCAGACCTACGCCTCGGCGCTGGGCCTGTGCGGATACAAGCCCGGCTGCTTTACCGGCGAGGAGCGGCAGCAGCTCGGCGGCGTGACCGTGGCAGGCTACGGCCTGCCGGGCACAAAGACGCTGCAAAGCGCGATGCGCGAGGCCATGTCGCGCGGGGCCAGAACGATTTTCATGGCGCACCACGGCGTTCTGATCTGCGCGCGCAGCCACGACGAAGCGCTGATGCGTGCGCAGCTGCTCGAACGGCTCTGCCGCCGCTGCTGGCAGGGTGTATTAGAGCAAGCTGCACCGGTCATGGAACAGAAGCGGCTGGATTCCGTGCTTGCCAAGGTTCGCCACGCACATCCGCTGGCCTGTGCCGCGCGGACGGACGCACTTCTGACTATGGCGGCGCTGAATCGGCCCATCCGCGCCCAGTTGGACGACATGGCGCAGATGATCGGCCCGGTGATCCCGGTCACGCAGAGCGCTGCGGCGGGTGAGATTTCCGCCGCGCTGGATAAGCGCTGCGCGGTGCTGGTCCCGGGCGTGGGCGCGGTCGTCTGCGGGAAGGACGAGGATGATACGCAGGCGCTGGCAGTTCTCGCGGACAAGGCTGCCGTCTGTGCGCTGCATACGGCGGCGCTCGGACAGCGCGCACAGCTTTCCCGCGCGGATATTGCCCTGCAGCATTTGGTCTATCAGCAGAAATACGCAAAGCAGAAGGAGGCCGGAAAATGACCGGAGAAAAAAAGAAAGAAATTTGGCGGGTTGTCAAATTTGTGCTGTTTTCGGCCTCGGCAGGCATCATCCAGATCGGATTGTTTACGCTGCTCAATGAGCTGTGTAAATGGAGCTACTGGCCGTGCTATCTGATTGCGCTGGTGGCGTCTGTGGTGTGGAACTTCACGCTCAACCGGAAATTCACGTTCAAAAGCGCCAACAATGTGCCGAAGGCCATGGCGCTGGTTTTGTGCTATTACGCCGTGTTCACACCCCTGTCAACCCTTCTCGGCAACTGGCTGGTTGAAACCTGCGGCTGGAACGAATATCTGGTCACCGTTATGAATATGCTTTTGAATTTTGTCACGGAATACCTGTTTGACACATTCGTCGTGTTCCGGGGCAGCATGGACACCAATGACCTTGCGAAAAAGGAGGAACAGAAATGAACAACTGCGGCATCAGCCGTTGGGACGATCCCAACGAGATCAACGCGAGGCTCAAGGCGCTGACCAGTCAGCCCATATGGGAGGTCACGGACGACTATTACAACAATGTAATCCTCAAGTATTTCGATGAAAAGTGCAAAGCCTCCAAGGCTGTGTATGAGGAGTCGAAGGAGTATATCCCCGGCGGCGTCCAGCACAATCTGGCCTTCAACAAGCCGTTTCCCATGTGCATGGCGCGGGCCGACGGCGCGTACCTCTATGATAAGGACGGAAATCAGTATATCGACTTTTTACAGGCCGGCGGCCCGACAATTCTCGGCAGCAACTATCCCGTCATCCGGGAAAAGGTCATCGAGCTGCGCGGCATGGCGCAGGAGGCGTGAGCCATGCGGAAGCTGCTGCAGCGGCTGTGGGATATCGCCGCAGATTTTGCAAATTTTATGGGCGGCCTCGGCATGCGCCTTGTCTGGCTGCCGAAGCTTCATTTTTCGCCCGGCGCGGAGCATGTGCGCACGGACACCGGTCCGGCGCTGTTCGTGCTGAATCACAGCTGGTGGATGGATGCCCCGATGCTGTGCCTGCTGTGCCGCCGCAGACGCATTTCCGTCGTGGCGGCGGGCGAGATGTTCACGGGCGTGCGCAGCCTTGCCATGCGCTCGCCCGTGAAC
>OJKC01001679.1_pt1 | contig 13276 bp, 12 predicted proteins | sample 1596401 | NCBI WGS metagenome assembly OJKC01 (sample SAMEA4350162, study PRJEB24818) | metagenome | biome: human; feature: gut; material: faeces | place: Denmark | collected 2013-09 | reverse complement strand
ACATAAGACAACGCGCAGAGAATATTTTATATAAAAAGGGGAAAGTAATTTAATAAAAAGTTTAACGAAAATGTATTATAAAAATAATATAAAAAATAAAAATAATAAAAAAATATTTATAAAAAAATAAAAATTAAAGATTAAATAAATTTAATTAAAATAAATTATTTAATCTTAAAAATTTATTTTATAAAAATATAAAAATTATTCTAAAATAAAAAATAATTAAAAAAATAAAAAAGAAAAATAAATGATAAATAATTTTATAAAAAATAATATTAAAATAATTAAATTAAAAATAATAATTAAAAATAAATTTGAATAATAAATAAAAAAATATTTTTGTATTTTTAAAAATAAAATTATAAATAAAGATATTAATAAAAAAATCAAAATAACTAATATAAATAAAACTAATAAACCAAACGATGAATATGTTTATCCTCCGGATGAAAGCTATATTCCGACAGCAGGTATTTTATAAAAGCTTGTTATTTTTATTATAAAGTGATAATATAATATTCAATTAAACTATAAAAAAGGAGATTGAATATTATGATTGATTTACATATGCATACAACTTACTCAGATGGTACTGAAAATTGTGAAACAGTTTTAAAAAAATGCCAACAAAAAAATTTAGATTATATATCAATTACAGATCATAACACTGCATTGGTATATAAAGAATTAGAAAATAAAAATGTTAAAGATTTTTATAATGGTAAAATTATTCCTGGTATCGAACTTAATACAAAAGTTTTAAATATTCCAATTGAAATATTAGGCTATGGAATTGACTACGCAAAAATGAACAATCTTGTTAAGAAAGTTTATATTCCAGCTGCTGAAAGAAATTTTATTGAAGTTAAAAGATTATATAAAAAATGCATTAACTATGGAATTAAACTTTCTAATAATTGTTTAGATACATTTTCTTCAGATACATTCGCTTCTGTTTTTTTTCATAAAGAAATTACAAAACTTCCAGAAAATAGAAAACTAATTTCTGATGAAGCTTGGGAATCAAGTAAAATATTTTACAGGCAGTATATGTCTGACCCAAAAACACCTCTTTATGTTGAGATGGATGATTTTGTTCCAGATTTTGAAACTGCAAGCAACTTAATAAAACAATGCGGTGGATTGGTTTTTATACCTCATATTTATGAATATAAGAATAACGCTAATAATATTTTAAACTTTATCCTTAATAATTATTCAATTGATGGTATTGAATGTTATTATACAACTTTTTCAAATGAACAGCATTTTAATCTTCTTAATATTTGTAAAAAAAACAAATTATTTATTTCAGGTGGTTCTGACTTTCATGGCAAATATAAGCCTGATGTAGATATTGGGGTTGGATATGGAGATTTACAAATTCCTACTGATATTTTAAGCAATTGGATAAATAAAGTAAAAGTATTTTAATTTGACATAATGTCAAAAATATTGTATAATTAGATTAAGTTTTTTATTAATAATTCCTATTTTTATTTAAATAGGACAATTACATCTTAGGGAGGACATAATTTTATGAAAAATAAAAAAACTTTATGGGTTGCCATCTCAGGATTGGATGGTTCTGGCAAAACAACTTTAGTTGATTCTTTAAAAACCTGGTTTGAAGAAAAAGGTTTGAAAGTTAAGCGAGATCGTTTACCTCATGATCGTTATATTGTATCTGACCTATTAGATAAGTCTACAGATTCATATACCGATCGTCTACTGTTTGCAGTTGACAATCGTATTTTTGGAACAGAATTGAAAGAAGTTCTGAAATCCGGTGAATTTGACATTGTTTTAACTCAACGATGTTTTTTGGACTCTTTTGTCCACGGTGCAGTTCAGGGATTTAGCTATTCTTGGATTGAGGATTTAAACCGCACAACTGAGCTTCCACAAGCTGATATTATCATTCATATGGTAGCAGAAGCTAAAACAGCATATTCCAGAATTTGCAACGATCCAGACGCGGACAAATTTGAATATCCAGCTTATATACGTAAGCAGGAAGTTGAGACTAGAAGAGCTTATGCAGAATGTATAGCTGGAAACAATACAGATTTAGCACCATTTAATAATGCTAAACATCTGTATATTGATTCAACTAAACTTAATCAAAAAGAGGTTTTTCAAGTGGCAAAAGATCAGCTTGAATCATTAAATATCTTTTAGGTAATCCATAAAAACTCGGCTCTTAGTAGAGTCGAGTTTTCTTTTATGTATATTGACTATCAATTTCCTTTAAAATAACATCATGTGCACTACCTTCTGAAATACTAACATCAGACACAAGGGTCAATCTTGCTTTTTCATGCAATTCTGGAATAGTAATGCTTCCACAATTACACATAGTTGATTTTATTTTTGCTACTGTAATTGCCAAATTATCTTTTAATCTTCCAGCATATGGAATATAAGAATCAACTCCCTCTTCAAAAGAAAGCTTCTTATCTCCTCCCATATCATATCTTTGCCAATTTCTAGCTCTGTTTGAGCCTTCTCCCCAATATTCTTTTACATAGCCATTCCCTTTTTTAACAACTCTTGTTGGGCTTTCATCAAATCTTGCAAAATATCTTCCCATCATTACAAAATCTGCTCCTAATGCTAATGCAATTGTTATATGATGATCATGTACTATTCCACCGTCTGAGCAAATTGGAATATATACTCCTGTTTTTTCAAAATATTCATCACGAGCTTTTACAACATCAATTAATGCTGAAGCTTGTCCTCTTCCTATTCCTTTTGTTTCACGAGTAATGCAGATAGAGCCTCCACCTACTCCTACTTTTATAAAATCTGCACCAGCTTCTGCTAAATATAAAAATCCTTCTTTATCTACAACATTTCCAGCACCTATTTTTACAGAATCTCCATATTTTTCTCTTACAAAATCAATTGTATTTTTTTGCCATACTGAATATCCATCTGAAGAATCCATACAAATCATATCAACTCCAGCTTCTACTAAAGCTGGTATTCTTTCTTCATAATCTCTAGTATTAATTCCAGCACCAACAATATATCTTTTATTTTCATCTAATAAAGAATTTGGATTATTTTTTCTTTCTTCATAATCTTTACGAAATACTAAATATTTTAGTTTTTCTTCTTCATCTAAAATTGGTAAACATGCAATCTTATTTTTCCAGATAATATCATTTGCCTCTGATAAATTAATTCCCTCTTTAGCCCATACTACTTTTTCTTTTGGTGTCATAAAATTATCAATTGGTGATTCAAAATCATCTCTTGATATTCTGTAATCTTTATCTGTAACTAAACCTACAAATTTTCCTCTTGCTGTTCCATCTTCTGTAATGATTACTGTTGAATGTCCTGTTTTTTTAACTAATTCTACTACATCTTTTAATGGTGTTCCTGATTTTACATTTGAATCACTAACAACAAATCCTGCTTTATGTTTTTTTACATGTCTAACCATTTTAGCTTGTGACTCAATTGATTGTGAACCATATATAAATGCAACTCCTCCTTCTCTTGCTAATGCAATTCCCATTTCTTCTCCTGATACTGATTGCATTATTGCAGATACCATAGGAACATTTGCATAATATCTTGCTTCTTCTCCTTTTTTAAATTTAACAAGTGGTGTTTTTAAAGATACCTTACTTGGGATACATCTTTCATCTGTTAAATTTGGTAATAATAGAAATTCATTAAATGTTCTTGATATATCTTCTAAAACTTTTGACATATTAATAATCCCCCTCTTATTTTTATATTAAACATAAAAATATTTTAACTGTTTTACATTTAATATTGGAGCCTCTATTGCTTTTCAATAGAGGCTCCAAATCTGGAAATGACATTGTACTGCGGTCCCAAAAGAATACTATTTAAACGCAAAATGTTAGATAGTCCGATGTTAAAAAAGTAGTATCAGAACAACGCCTGTTATCCTCAAGTTTTATAATCTCAATAGTTGTGCTACAATACTCCTGTATTCCAGGTCAGAGCAGATGAAGGGCGGAGCTATTTCAGGGCGGAGGTGAAAACTTGGGGACAGGTATGCCCCCGGTTCCGCGCGCAGGACATGGAATGAAATAATGGACTCATAAGACCGTAATTGCCGTTTGGCAGTTACGGTCTTTTTGCGTCCGGACACAAAAAGAAAGGAGACACAGCATGACAGACACAGAAAACGTATTTGACGGCTTTACCTTACTGGGCGATGATGAGGAATTTGACGTAGATAAGATCTTCGGCAGCGGTTCGGATGAACCCGCGCCGCCTCCTCCCGCACCAACATTGGCAGAAGAAGTCAAGTCTCAGACTGAGCCGGAACAGGTTCAGACGGAGACTGCAGAATCACAGCCCGAGCCGGAACAGACGCTCCCTGCAAAGACGCAGGAAGTACCGGCAGAAGGAAAACAGCCTCTGGAACTCTTTTCGGCGTTCACAAGCGCGGAAAGCGACCCCATCCCAGAAGCAGCCCCGGTCAAAAGCATTGCGCCAAGACCCCAAACACAACTGTCGCTCTTTGACAAGCCGCCCGTTTTTCAGTACGGCGGCATCAGAGAGCAGATCACGGATGCCAGCATGACCTTCGAGGCCCTGCGTATCCAGAAAGCGGATGATTTCCCCGAATTGGAGGATGCGTCGGCTGTCACATGGCAGGTACGGTACGGAGATATTACGAAGGCCGTTCCCGCGCCCAAGACAGACACCATCGCGGCCATGAAAGCGGAGATTGAGAAGTCAAAAGCGTTCCTGGACAGCCTGAAAAAAGGCAAGGTCAAGGATCCGGAGTGCGTCGTAAAGCCACAGATCCGGATGCAGAAGAAGGGCATCGCGGACTACAAGGGCGTATTCCCGACGCTGGAAGCTGCACGCACGTCCAACAAGGTCATCTGCCTCATCCCCTCGCGGGACGGGCAGACGTATGAGATGCGCCGGAGCGAGCTCGGCGAGTTCATCGCGCCCAAGCACAAGATCACAGAGTTTTCAGAGGTAAGAGCCGGTTTTCGCCCGGCTCTTCCTCGCATTCCGCAGGAGCTGCTGCGCTCCATCATCGGCTTTTTCAGAAGCCAGATGGAATCGGGCGCGGAGTTTGAAGCCCTTGTCCGTATCTACTGGGATCGGGAGGAACAGAAATTCATCCCGTTCGTGCCGAAGCAGCGCGTTACCAAGGATCGCGTCACGGTTCGGCTGGCGGATGAAGATCTTCCGGATGAGCAGCGGTATCTGTATTACGCGGATATCCACTCGCACAACAGCATGAAGGCCGTTTTTTCCGCCATCGACGATATGGATGAACGCGGCACGCGGCTGTATCTCGTGATTGGCCGTCTGGATCGCTTCTTCCCGGAGATCTCCGCCCGCATTTCCTGCGGCGGCAGCTTTGTCCCCATCGAGCCCGGCTTGGTGCTTGAAGGGCTGGATGGCAGTTTCCCCACGGAATGGAGCGGCAAGGTCGTCCATCAACTCCCAGAACTTCCGGAAGCGCCGTCCGCACATTTCGCGGGCGTGCGCTCGTTTCTGGGCGGATTGCTTGGAGGTGCGGGATGAAGTTTTCAGAGAACCGGCCCGTGAAGATCGTCATGCTGGGAGCCGGAGGCACCGGCGGGCATATTGCGCCGCATCTGTACCGGCTTCTGTACGCGCTGGAACGGCCTGTCCGCTTTATCATCTGTGACGGTGATATCGTGGAAGAAAAGAATCTCGTTCGCCAGAATTTCACACCGGCTGACCTTGGAGAGAACAAGGCGAAGGTGCTGGCGGAGCGGTATTCCTCCGTGTTCGGGATGGAAACGGAGTATGTACCGGAGTTTATCGAGTCCGGGGAACGGCTTCTTTCCATGCTGCGGGCACGAACATTCCCGACCGGACCGTACTGGCATTCTCCAACCGTCAAAGAGCTGGTGATCCTCATCGGCGCAGTGGACAACAACAAGAGTCGAAAGCTCTGCCACGAAGTCTTTTACAAGCTGGATGACCTTGTCTACATCGACAGCGGCAACGGGATGCACACCGGGCAGATCGTCTGCGGCATCCGCAGCGGCGGGCGCACGTTTTACCGGCCCGTCGGAGCGGCATTCCCGGAGGTTTTGCAGGATACAGACAAATTCCCGACGGAGCTGAGCTGCGCCGAGGCGTCTGTTTCCGCGCCGCAGAGCATCGCCGCCAACATTACGGCGGCCACCGCCGTCGTGGACATGATCTACAACATCCTGACCGTCGGAGAAACGCGCGTGCGGCAGATCACGTTTGCAACGGGCTCTGTCAATATGCGTGCCACCTTACAGAAAACAAGGAGGAAAGCAGCATGAGAAGTTCTGTAGACGCAGCAGCCTTTTATAAAGCGATGACAGCATTGATGGACATTCCGGCAAAAAGTCCGGTCAAAGTCCTGCAGGAGATCAAGGTGGAGTTTACAGCGGATCACTGTACGCTCTCCGCAACAAACTTCAATATATGGCTCTCTGTGACGATCCCTGCGAGCGGCGACGACTTTGCGTTCGTGTTTTGGAACAGTGCCGGTGTCCAGAAGGTGTGCCGTTATTTTACGGGCCAACTGGAACTGGAGCTGTCCGGCCAAAGGAAATCACAGATCATAACCATGCGCTGCGGAGACAAGGGCGGCAAGTTCCCGGTTTATGAAGCTGAGGAATGCCCCACATGGCCGGAGTTTGAAGCCAAGCAAAGCTATACGGCAAACGCGGCAAACATTCTCAAATGCGTCAAGCAGGTAAAGTATGCCGTAGATCTGCGCAGCACCAGACCGGAATATCAGGGTGTTCTGTTCCAGAACAAGCATATCTGGGCGGTGGAAGGTCATCGCGCGGCCTGCTGTGATGATGGTGGACTGAGTGTTGAAAAGTCTTTTACAGTCGCTGTTCCGGCACTGGAACATCTCAAAGTGTTTGGAAATACGGATATTCAGATCGACGTAAACGAGAGATGTGTCACATTCCGAAATGAATGGATCCGATTGACGGCGCACTGCGTTCCGAATGCCACACCTCTTATTTATGAGAACATCGTTCCGCAGAAGTGGAATGAGGAATTCTGCTTCCATCGGAAGGACTTTGTGCAGGCCCTCAAATATCTGCTGGCCTGCGTCGGAAAGGCAGACAAGCCTTATGTCCGGTTTGAGAATGGCTTGCTGAACTTGCGTGCGAAGGACTGCCTCTATAAAGCGGCGGTTTCCATCAGCGCAGAAAGCAGCATCATCTTTGGCTTTGACGCAAGATTTATGCTGGATGCGCTCACGCAGTTTGAAAAGCAGGACCTAGTGACGATGCGGCTGACCAGCCCGCTGGGCGCGATCTTGCTCGTGGCGGGCAACAGCTCCGCCATCGTCCTCCCGGTACGGCTCAAGGAAGAACAGAAAGCAGCGTAAAAAGAAAGGATTTTTGAACATGAAAACAGTCTATATCCCCGCTGGCGCGACCTGCAACTATGAAACGCTCGTCACGGACGATGTGATCGTCCACGGGCATCTGCACGTCACGAACGGTCTGAAAGCGAAGCATATTTCCGGCCGAGGTTTTATTACCGCCGGTGAGGTTTCCGCTGATATCGTGGATGTGACCGAACTGGAATGCGGCACGGTCATCTGCCGGAGACTGCTGGCGCAGCGCGTCAGCGTCAATGAGGCCATGATCTCGGAAAGCGCCGCTGTTTCCCGCTTCTTCTCCGCCAATTACGTCAAAACTCCCAGCCTGACCGTGGCGGTCAGTGAGATCGGCGAAGCGGACGCAGATGAGATCGTGCATCTGATGCCGAAGCCGCGTGGGATGCTCCTGACGCTGCTTCTTTCCATGCTGCGGACCTTCTGGCTGCGCCTAACGGCAAGCCGACCGCAGGGCAGGTTTGAGAAGCCGCGCACGGAAACGTCGGCGGAAGAACCGTCTGACACACCGGAAGATGCTGAAACAAAAGCAAACATCGCAAAAATTGTGCAGGAGGTGCTTGCACAGCAGGCGGCGGAAAAGGCCGCCTGCGCAGATGACGCGGACGACTTTGAGCTTCAGCGCATGATCGGCACGTTTAAGCTGCTGCGAAGCAAAGGCTACACGCTGCGCATTCTCCCCGGTACGCCGGAGGAAAACGCACCGGTCTTTGACTTTGCGGCTTAGAGCATCCAGCCTGCGGCGTGAGGAACGGCAACATGGAACAGGAATTGCAGAAGGAACCCAAACGTTCCTTTTATGCCTTGGAACAGCTTCGGCAGACGGCAGAAGCCATTCTGCGCGGCAGCCAGCGCCTTTTGAAATGCCGCGCCGGTGTGGAGAAATACCGCACGGCGCAGCCGCAGCGTGCGTATGTCTACTATCTGGAATTGCAGAAAACGCGGAACGCGCTTCTTACGGTGCTCGGCGATGCACAGCGCAATCTTCTGGAATTGGAGGAGTCCGCGCTTGCCCTAAAAGCCGGGCAGCTTCAAGCGGGCCTGCGCCGCTTTGATCTCATGTCCAGAGCGTACAAACCTGTTTATGAAGTCCTGACCGGCTTTGCAAAAGCACTTCCGCAAACGGACACCGTCAACGCAGCAGTCATTGGGCGGCTGATGAATCATGTCCGCATGGGCTATTATCCGACAGATCCGGAGAATATCACGCACATCCTGCGCGGGATCGCGTTTCCGGAGGGCGTGACGACGAATCTGCTCGACCCCTGCTGCGGCTGCGGCAAGGCGCTCCGGCAGCTTGCCGACGGCAACAACTGCTACACCTACGGCATGGAGCTGGACGAACACCGCGCGGAGGAAGCCCAGACAAGACTTCACCGCGTCGGCTTCGGCAGCTTCTTTCACAGCCAGATCAGCCGAGAGGCGTTTCATGTGCTGTTTCTGAATCCGCCGTATCTGTCTGTTCTGGCCGAGGGCGGCAGCCGGGTGCGCAGCGAAAAGCAGTTTCTGGTGCAGAGCATCCGGACGCTCATGCTGGGCGGCCTGCTCATCTACATCGTGCCGTATTATCGCCTAACGCCGGACATCTGTAAAATCCTCGCGGAGAATTTTTCAGACCTTTCCGTCTGGAAATTTACAAGCGGCGAGTTTGCCAGATTCCATCAGGCGGTCGTGCTGGGGCTTCGGAGAAAGCCGACGGAAGACGATGAAACGGCTGACCGGCTGGGTGCACAGACGCTGACCCCAGAGATGATCCCGTGCATTACGGAGCTGGAGGAAAACCGCTACGCGCTGCCTGCGGTTACAAAGACCGTTGAAGTCTTCCGCGGTGAACGGTTCAATGAGAAGGAGCTGGAACGCCAGCTGACGCGCTCCGGCAGCTTTACACGGCTGCTGCATGCAAAAAGCGCGCTGGACAGCACGGAAAAGCATCCGCTTCTGCCGCTTTCCATTGGGCAGATCGGTCTGATCGGCGGCTCCGGGATGATCAACGGGCTGATTGAATGCGATACTCCGCACATCATCAAGGGGCGTATTGTGAAAGTCAAAAACACAGAACGCGAGGAACAGTTTGACCAGCGCGGGAACCATACCGGCGCAGAGGTGCATGAGGTCGTCAGCAACAAGATGATCTTCAACGTCCTGACACCGAATGGATTTTTAGCGTTGAGCTAGGAGGAATTATGTTAACTACAAATCTTGCAATCGTTGCTCCCGTCACAGAAGCGGATGACCGGGCGGCGCGCGAAGCCGTCTGGCAGCGGGTCACGGAGCGGATCGTCCCGCAGATGGGAAGGCTCTGCACCCGGTTTGAGCCGTCCGGCGGCGCATGGGGACAGAAAGTGTCCAGTCCATACAGCGTCATTCTGGGCAGAAACGAACCGGCGCTGTTCCTGTACTTCTACGCATCTGCGAAGCATCAGTTGGATGAGCGCGCAAAGGCGCATCTGGACGGCTTCATGGAGCATCTGGAGATCGGGAACGAGCAGACCATCGGCGATACAAAGATGTGCACCGCCTACCTCAAAGGCAACACCGCCGAAGCGCGTTCCCACATGGAGTGGCACATCGCCAGCATGTTTGGAGAGCTGATGCCGGACTGCGGGATCTATTTCCTGCGCGAAGGCCGGTCGTATATGACAGAGGATGAGCACAAAAAGATCCTCTGCAATATGAAGGACTATGCCATCTGCGTGGTGAAGCTGGTATGGGAGAAAGCGGATGAAGATTGATCTTTCCAAGCTCTTAAAGGGACTGGAGGCGCTGCCGCATATGCCGGTACCGGAACCTGAAAATGTTCCGCCGTATGTGCTGACGCATATTCTAGCTCCGCTGAAAAATGATGATTGCATCCATTTTGCTGATCTTGATTTCGAGGCATTTACCGAAGAAGATATTGACAGCTTGTACGGTGCATTGTCTGAAGCAGAGGATCGGGAGCACCGCTTGAATCGCCTGCGCAGCACTTTTGACCATTCCAAGCCGAAAGCCGCTGCACAGCGAAAATTCTGTTGAAGGAGGCGTGAATATGGACTATGAATTTGCTTGCGGTTCGCTTCAAACGGTCCGCATAGCGTGCCTGTTTTACGAACACGGGAAGCTGAATCGGCTGTTGGAAGAAAATATCACCAATTCGGAGTATGATCTATATGAGATCTACTATGAACTGCTCTACGCAGCCTGCGACTATGCATCGTTCGGCTACAATGAAGAATATGAGCGGAGTCATTGGTATTTCAGCTTTCGAAGCATGATGCAATACTACCGGTTGGTTCGGGAATACGGAAGTCTTCACAGCATGAAGCTCTCGGAAAATCCGTACGTCAAAAAAGCCGAAGAAATGCTTTCTGCTGCGCTTTATTCCTGCTGTCTGAACGGCGGTATGGGCTGGGGTTACCAGAAAAAGATCAGCTCAGAATGGTCGAGCGGTCTCATTGTAGAAACAGACGGTTATTTTCACTATGAACTTGACCTGCTGGAAGCTCTGCTTGCGATTGACGCATGGTACACGGAAGAAATGCAAAAGCTGGAAAACCTGCTTAGAAAGGAACGTGCGCTTGCAAAGCGCTGCGCTCCGGAATTGGAGGCGGCATGAACAAAGACGAACTGCGAATTCGGATCATTCCGGAAGATGGACAGGTCCTTATCGAGACGCACACGGATGGTATCGTGAAATGTAAAGAGATACAGGAAGACGCCCTGCTGGACTGCATTAAAAACAGCGCTATGCGAGATTATGTTAACAGCGGACTGCTGCCGTCATACTGTATCCATGTCAAAATCCATCCAAACGGGAACAAGGAATATTGTCTTTGGTACCCGCACTTATACGCAGACATCAGCTATCATGAGACGGCATATCCGAGCTTTCCTCTGCCAAGATTGGTCTTTGCGTTCCACGCTGACACAGAGGGCAAGATCAGCGGATGCAGGATGGGCGTTGTCGCGGACGAAAGACCGACGATGGAGACCGTAATGTACCGCTATCCGTTTTCAAACGTCGGCGGTTCCATGGGGACTATTTGCATTGGCAGAAACGCTCTGCCACAATACAAAACGCCGCACGCACTTGCCAGCTTGCCGACATTCCTGCTGTCCATCCCCAATGGAGATCACAGCTTCAATGCACTGAACAACAAGCTGCGTATGCAATACCGCGATCTTCTGGAGCATCTGAAAGACAAAGAACCGTCATATTACTATTCCGACGTGCTGCTCCCCAACGGAAAGACCTTGAAAGACTTTATTGGAGGGTAAACGTATGGCAAAAGACGCAAAAACCATCCGTGAAGAACTGGCCCGGCCATTTGCGCCAGAGGATCTGGAATGGCGCATTCAGGTGACGTCAAGAGACAAGACCAGTGGTTTGGCAATCCCGTATATTACAAACCGCGCCATTCAGGATCGTCTGGATGAGGTCGTGGGTCCAGAGAACTGGTACAACGACTATAATCCGTGGCATGGCAATGGAAAGAAGGATGCGCAGATCTGCGGCATTTCCATCTATTTTGAGGGCAAAGGCTTCATTACAAAATGGGACGGCGCGGAGGATTCCGACATCGAACCGATCAAAGGTGGGCTGTCAGACGCAATGAAGCGCGCCGCCGTGCAGTGGGGCATTGGACGTGTCCTCTATAAGATGACAAAGCCGCTCTGGGTCAAAATCGAGCAGAAGGGCAACTCCTATGTGATCTGCGACACCGAGCGTCCGAAGCTGAACGCCGCGTACATGGAACTGCTGGATAAGCTGCATCAGCTTCCCACATCCCCGGGTGCGGCGCAGGCACAGCTTAGCTACAGGCGTGACGGACAGGCTGCGCAACAGACGCAGAATACCGCTCCGATAGCCACGCCGCAGCCAGTGCAGCAGTCTCAGCAGCCGCTTCCATTTACGACGCGGCAGGTCTGCCAGTACATTGTGGTATCGGTGAGCAATCAGCAGGATATGTCCGGTCAGCCGCTGGTCTGCGCCGTTTTGCAAAACGCAGAGGGCAAGCAGGCGAAGGTCTATGCACAGGGCAGTCATCCGATGCTCATGCCCGGCGCGCAGCTCTATGACGCGCAGGTTACCATGCGGAAACAGGGAAACGTCGCGTTTTATACGCTGGACGGCTACAAGGTCGTGCAGCAGGCAGCGTAAGGAGGACGAATGGAAAAAATCAAAGGCTTTCAGATCAGCAGCATGACCATTTCCGGCTTCAAATGCTACGAAGAAACAACGAAAATCACGTTCGGTAATCCCACCATTGTGACCGGCGGCAACGGCCGCGGCAAGTCCAGTCTGGCGGATGCCATCGCGTTTGCCGTTACGGGGCTTCCCTTTTTCGGGGAGCGCGGCATCGACCGGCTGCACAACGAGACGAACCCGGACTTGCAGATCACGATGCGCTTTACGGATGATACCGGCAAAGCGCACGAGCTGACCCGCAGCCGGCAGAAGGATCGCATGAACATCACCTACGACGGCTATGCCATCCGGCAAACGGATCTCAATGAGATGTTCGGCGAACGGGATGTGTTTCTCTCCATTTTCAATCCCCTGTACTTTATCGAAGAATTGGGTGAGGATGGAAAGAAGCTGCTGGAGCGGTATTTGCCGCCCATTCCGCAGGGCGACGTGCTATCTCAGCTCAACGAGCAGACGCGCGAGCGTTTGTCTGGGGTGCAGCTTCCTTCGCCTGAAACGTTTCTCAAGAATCGCCGGGAGGAGATCCGGGAACTGGAACAGAACGCAGTCTATCTGAGCGGCAAACTGGATCTGGCGCAGAAGCAGCGGCAGAGCAGCAAAGAACTGTCTAACGGACTGACTGTGCGGATTCAGGAATTGCAGCGTAAAATTGCATCGCTGGAAGCACAGCGATTCGAGAACGTCAACTTAGAGGA
>OJKC01001675.1_pt1 | contig 13299 bp, 18 predicted proteins | sample 1596401 | NCBI WGS metagenome assembly OJKC01 (sample SAMEA4350162, study PRJEB24818) | metagenome | biome: human; feature: gut; material: faeces | place: Denmark | collected 2013-09 | reverse complement strand
GGCTACGAGAACTTCCAGGCCGCCCCCATCACCACCTCCTTCGACGGGGCCATCAACCAGCTGGATAAGGACTTGGAGCGCCGCATCAAGGAGTATCTGGCCATCCGCTGCGGCATGCAGGAGATCTTCACCTATCCCTGGATGGACGAGTCCTATGTAAACGCCATTTTGCAGGACACCGCCGGGATCCTGGCCCTGTCCACCCCGCCGTCTCCCACCGAGCGGCTGATCCGCTCCTCTCTGCTGCCCAACCTGTGCAAGGCCGTGGCGAAAAATGAGCGCTATTTCACGGAGTTCTCCCTGTTTGAAACGGCCCAGGTGTTCAAGGACGCGGACTATTCCGCCCCCTATGACCCCCGGGAGCTGCTGCCCTCCCAGCGCAAGAACATCGCCGGCGCCTTCGTGGCCCCGGCCAAGGACGTGACGGCCCTGTTCCGCCGGGCCAAGGGCGCCGTGGAGCAGATGCCCCGCTACACCCACATGGAGGGCTTCACCTTCCGCCAGGAGAAGCGCCCGGTGTGGGCCGACCAGGTGGTGTGGCTGAACATCTATCTGGGTGAGGAGCAGGTGGGCAATCTGGCGATGCTTGCTCGGAAGCCCGCCATGGCCTGCGGCATCAAGAACCTGGCCGTGATGCTGTTCGAGCTGGACGTGGACGCTTTGAGGCCCTTCCGCTCCCGCACCAACCGGTTCACCCACCTGCCGGAGTATCCCATGACCGACTACGACATCTCCCTGCTGTTCGACAGCCAGGTGAAGTGGAGCCAGATGCACGACGTCATCGCCCAGGGCATCCGGGAAAACGGCCTGCTCCATGGGGCAGACTTTGTGGACGAGTACCGCGGCAAGCAGGTACCCGCCGGGAAGAAGTCCGTCACCATCCGGCTGACCATCGGCTCCCTGGAAAAGACCCTGACCTCCACGGAGATCGAGGAGTGCGCCTCCGGCGTCATCAAGAAGCTCACCAAGCGCCTGGGCGCGGAGCTGCGCACCCGGTAAAATCCGTTTTTCCCTCTTTACAGCGCCGGAAAAATAGCGTATACTGATGGTGAATCAATAGAAAGGGGAGAAAGCCCGCATGGATGATTTCACCAGAAAGTTTGACGCCGCCCAGGATAAGGACGAGCAAATCCACTTTATCCTTACCTCCGTGTATGAGGCGCTGAAGGAAAAGGGGTACGACCCCATCAACCAGATCGTGGGCTATATCCTGTCTGAGGACCCCACCTATATCACCAACCACAACGGCGCACGGACCCTGATCTGCAAGGTGGATCGGGACGAGCTGCTGCAGGTGCTGGTGAAGAATTATCTGGAGATCTGAGCGTAATAACAAAAGCCGCCCTGGCCGGGCGGCTTTTGTTATTACAGTGGGAGCTTTCAGGCCCACAGGGCCTTCATGAAGTCGGGATAGGCCTTGTCGCAGATGTCCACGCAGCGGCTCATCAGCTCCAGGCAGATCTCGCCCACGTCGTGGGTGCGGAAGGCGGCGTCCATCTCCGCCTGAACGGTGTTGTCATTGGTGTCCAGCACGAACTTGAAGAAGCGGAAGCGGCGGTTGGCCTCGTTGACCACCTTGAAGAAGCCGTCGATCTTGTTTTCGGGGAGCTTCACGATGTCGAACACGCGGATGGCCACGTCCTCGCAGTCCTTGTTGAAGAAAAAAATCATGCGGATGGAAGGGATGCTGTCTCCGGTGTATATCACGGTGACCTTCTCCATGCCGGAGTCGGTGACCTCAATGTCGGAGTGCTTGATGTTCTTGGCGTCCATGGCCTGGATGAACTGGCGGGTAGAATCGAGCATAGTGAAAACCTCCCTGATTTTTATATACCACAATATACCCCCTTTTCCCTGTCTTGTCAACCGGCGGAATTGTTGACGCGGCGGACAAAAAAATCTCGCCACCGGGGGAAAACCGTGCTATACTAAGGGAAAAATCCGGGAGGTGACGGGATGGAGGAGATCACGGCGGCCTATGTGCGGCGGCTTCTGCCCCGGCGGGACCCCATGGGCCACAAGGGTACCTTCGGCAAGGTGCTGTGCGTATGCGGCAGCGTGGGCTTTTCCGGCGCGGCGCGGGCTTTTTGCAGCCGCTTTTCCTTTCGGCTTGCCAGATATTTCAGAATGGCGGCTTTCAGCAGCCGCCCGGTGAGCTTGGTTGCGCTGATGACCAGCGTGACCGCTCTGTTTTCCACTTCCTCCTGCAAGGGTCATCCCTCCTTTGTTCGTGATTGGATAAATGCCGGTGGAAGCCTGCGCTCATCTGCCGCGCAGCCCGTCGCCGTACATATCGTGGTTGACGAGGGCGGAATAGTAGCTTCCGATGGTGCTGGGCGCGTTGAACAGCGACGCCAGCAGGTATTTCTTGATGTTGCGGACGTAGGTGGTGTTCTGCTTCAGGCAGTCAAAGACGTAGCCGATGTGCATGGAATTGACGCGCAGCAGCTTTTCCTTCACCATCTCTGCCGGATACTCGTCCCCGGCCACCACGATGGTCTGTCTGCGGGAGCAGAGGGTTTCCGCCATGAGGTCCACCACCTCGTCAAGCTGCTCCTTGTCCTGCTGCGGGTCCTGCGCGAGAATGTCGTACTCGATATTCTCCTTGACGAGCTCTCGCGCTGCCTCGTATCCCATCCCATCATATCCCGCGCCCTGAAAGGGGGCTGGGGGATAGATTGGATCAGGATTTGATATGTCCGTAATAGATTCATCAGGAATTTCTTTTTCTTTATTTCTTCTATCTTTATTTAATTGCGCGGGCTTTTCCGTATATGGCTCGTCCGTATCCGGGGTATCCAGATACGGGTTTTCCGTATCTGGTGAAGCCGTATCCGGCGGAGGCGTATGCGGCGATTCGTAGATGGTGTACTCGGTGTCGGTGATGCGCCCGCGGCTGTCCCTAAGCTGGCGGCGTACAAGGTAGCCGTGCGATTCCAGTTCCTTGAGCGCCGCGCCGATGGCGTCCACGCCCTCCTTGCAGATGGCGGCAAGCCCACGGGTGGTATAATCCCACTCGTCGGTCAGGGAGAGCATCTTGGACAGCAGCCCGATGGCCTTGAGGGTCAGGGCGGTGTCCCGCAGGTGGTAATTGGACATGACTGTGTAATTGTGGTTCTTCTCCACGCGAAATACTGCCACGGTGTTCACCTCCCCTCAGAGGGAAAAAGCAACCCCGCAGACGGAGCGTTTTCCCCAGCTTCGCGGCGGATGAGGCGGCGGAGGGTATATTCCCGCTGTCCGCGTCTTGCGGTGATTTTCAGGGCGTCCAGCCCAAAACGGGCGATGAGCAGGGCGTTGATGAGCAGCCGGAACGCTTCATCTGGGATGATCTGCGGCTCCGCAAGGTCGCCCTGCGTGACCTCCGCCGTGTGGCAGCAAAGGCTCTTTGCCGCCATAAGCAGCGTGTAGTCATGGGATGAGATGCCGCGCCTGCGGGCGTAGCGGAAGTCGATGCCGCCGCGGAAGAAGCAGTTGAAGGTCCTGTCCGCAAGCTCTTTGCTGGAGGTCAGCAGATACAGCGCGGCGAAGAACTCCGGCGTGTCGCGCTCTTTGCGGCAGCCCAGCAGCAGCCGCAGAGTCTCCATGCGCTTTCTGTGGGCGTCGTCCTGCCACATGGTGCCGGGAAAGCGCTCCGCCAGCCGCATGATTCTTGCGGTCAGGCGCGGACGGTACGGAAACAGCTCCGCGACGGCCTCCGCATAGCCCACCGTACCGGCTTCCATACGCTCGGCAAGGCAGGGACAGGACAGGGCGGTACAGCCCAGCTTTTTGACATATTCCGTACAGAGGACGCAGGAAACGTCCTCCGGCTTATACTTGAACGTGTTGATATACATGGCTTTGCTCCTCTCTGGATATGACAAAACCGGGCAAAGAAAGCTCTCTGCCCGGTCGGTGTCGTGGTTGTCTGCGGTCGTATTCGGTTATCTGGACTGGTCACGCTGGCGCTTGCGCAGCCATGCGTCCAGCAGCTTGAGGATGGTTTCCTCCATCTTCTGCGGCGTATAGGAGCGCGGGAAGTATTTGCGGAGCTTGTCTGCCGAGAGGACGACGTTATATCCCTCCGGCTTCTTCTGCTCCATCATGATGTCCAGCATGGTGTCGTCGTTGAGCTTGCCGTCGCGGGAGAGCTTCTTCATGCGCTGCGCCTGCGAAAGCGAGGGCGTAGCCTGTTCGCTGTCGATGGCGGTCAGGAGCATCTGCTGTTCCTCCGGCTTGAGGTAGGAGATTTCCACGGCGGGGGTCATGCCGATCTTCTTCTCGTCCACCATCTGCTGAAGCTCCGGGGAAAGTTCCGTCAGGCGGATGTAGCGGCGCACGGTGTCGCCACTGACATCTGCGCCTTTTGCCACTTCGTCGTCTGCGCGGAACTTCGCCGCAACTTGCGGCGAAGTTAAATCTGTTCGTGCGCCTTGCCGCTTTATGGCCTCCAGCTTCATTTTGTACGCCTGCGCCCGTTCAGAGGGCAGGATATTCTCCCGCTGGATGTTGCTGTCCACCATGAGGATGGTGGCGGTATCGTCGTCCATCTGCCGCACGATGCAGGGCATGGCAGAAAGCCCTGCCAGCTCGCTGCCGTGCTTGCGGCGGTGTCCGGCGATGATCTCATAGCCGCCGCCCTCACGGGGACGGACGATGGCAGGGACGAGTACGCCGTACTGCCGGATGCTCTCCGTCGTTTCCTGCATGGCCTCGTCGTCCCGCACCTTGAAGGGGTGGTTGGGGAAGTCGTGCAGCTCCGACAGCGGGAGCAAGGTAATTTTATCCTCCTGTACGAGAACAGCGGGTTTTGCCCTGCGCTTTGCTGTACTTTTCGGTTCTTCCATATTCGTGTTCCTCCTCGTTGAAAGCGGCAGGAACGAAAAAAGGGAGAATGACCGCTGTTACCGCCATTCTCCCATGAAAACAACTATGCGATTGTGATTCCAGCCCCTTGACCGTCTGAAAGAGAGCTATCTGATCGAGAGCCATATCGCCGCAAACCCGCATGAATACTGCATTTTTGCTGTTTGCGCTTCACCTTCCCGAACGACGTATGTTCAACGAGTGGTACGCCAAGGACACCAGCAACAAAATCAAGGCAATCTTCAAGTCCAGAATGAAAGACGGAATGCGATGCAGCGGCTCTATCCCGTATGGCTACAAGAGGAAGCCGGACGATAAGCAGACCCTCATCGTGGACGAGCCAGCCGCAGAGGTTGTCAGAAAAATCTTCCGTCTGGTTTGTCAGGGCAACAGCACCACCGCCATTGCGGAAATGCTGACAGCGGAGAGGGTACTGATTCCCTCCGCCTATGCAGCCTTAAATCAACCGAAGAATTGCAGGCACAAGAATGTGGCAGACCCCTACCGATGGAGCGCAACCACCGTTGGCTACATCCTTGATCGGCAAGAATATCTCGGTCATACTGTGTTAGGCAAGTCCATCTGCGAGAACTTCAAGACCAAACAGCGCAGAGCCGCAACGCCGGATGAGCTGATGATTTTTCCCGATACGCATGAAGCCATCATCGACCAAGACACATGGGATATTGCCAGAAAGATACGCTCAAAGAAAAAGCCCAGAGTGGCGAACGGCACCTATTCCCACCGTCTGTCCGGCTTGGTGTACTGTGCCGACTGCGGCGCAAGAATGGGATTTATCAGCCCCGAAGCAAATCATAGCGAAACGCACTATGATTCAGATTCCGCTTTTCAATGTGGCAATTATCGAAGCAAGAGCGGAGAATGTGTTTCCCACTATGTAAAAACATCGGTTCTGGAAGCGGCAATTTTACAGGCAATTCAGGCAGTAAGCAAATATGTCCTTGAAAACGAGGACGAGTTTGTTCAGCAGCTCAAAGCCGTTTGGAATGAGCAGCAGACCAGAACAGCAAACAACGGCTATCAGGAACTTGCCGAAGCAAAGAAACGAATGGCTGAGCTGGACGAGAAAATCAACAAGCTCTATGAGAGTACCTTGAGCGGCTTGCTGCCGGAGAGACAGGCACAGCGCATGATTCAGCAGTACGATGAAGAACAGATTTTGCTGGAAAGGCGTGTTGCAGAGCTGGAAAATCTGGTTCAGCAGGACGAAATCAAGCAGGTGGACGCATCTCGTTTTATCGCTCTGGTCAAGAAATACCGAGACTGCAAGGAGCTGACCGACACCATGCTCTATGCGTTCATTGACAGGATTGATGTTCACGAAGCCACAGGCGGTCGAACCATCTACCGCCAGCAGAATATTGATATTCATTTCAATTTCATCGGTAACTACTACCCACCTGTTGAAACTGTTTCTGAGGAAGAACGCATTGCCGCCATCGAAGCCGAGCAGCTGCGAAAGAAGCAGGAAAAGGGTAAGAAATCAGCAGAGCGCAGAAAGCAGAAGCTGGTCGCTCTGCGAGAAGCTGCACAAGCCGGAGACCCGGAAGCTATCGCACAGTATGAAGAACATCTGGCATATCAGCGTGAACGGAATCAGAAGCACCGCCAGAAGCTAAAGGAAGCCAGAGAAGCCAGCCCGGAATATATCAGTCAGTTAGAGGAAAAAGATCGCATCAAGCGTGAAAAGATGCTTGAAACTGAGCGTAAGCGGGTGGAGCGAGCCAAAAAGAAAAACAAACTGACACGGGCTGAATTGAAAGAAAAGGCAAAGACAGACCCCGAAGCAGCCAAGCAGCTGGAAGCAATGAGAGCCAAGGAAGCCGAAGCCAGACAGCGCAAAAAGGAGCGTGAAGAAGCAAGGATGGCGGCTGATCCAGAGTATGCCGCCATGATGGAAGCCCGAAAAAAGGAGTATATCCGCACAAGGACTGCCAAGCGCAAGGCTGAACACGAAGCCCTTGTAGAGCTTGCCAAGACCGATGAAGAAGCTGCAAGGAAGCTGGCTGAGAAGTGGAAATATCAGAGCGAAGCCACTGTTAAGTGCTATCAGAAATTGAAAGCCGATGCAGAAGCCGGAGACCCCGAAGCCGTCAAACGATACGAAGCCCACCTTGCCAAGCGCAGAGAGGACTACCACAAAAAGAAAGCAGAAAAGGAGGATATTCCAGCATGAATGAGTTATGGATAGTCAGATTTATCCGCAAGGACGGCAAACCGGACGAGGAATATTACTATCGTTCCCTTGCCGAAGCAGAGTATCACAAGAACCTGTTTCTGGACGATGATTCCGGGCTGTATGAGCGCATTGAAATCATCAACGACAAACATTAAGGAGGACACTATGGAACTGAACTTCATTAAGAGCGGAGATTACTACATCCCCGACATTCAACTGCAAAACCCGAATATCCGTCTTGGAAAGTGGGGTCTGATGCGAAAGTCGTATCTGCGGATAGCACAGCCGTTTCTCTTTTCGGAGATGGTACTGAGCGAAACGCTATATCCCCATTGTGCGGAGATTGAAGCCGCCGCCAAGAGCCGTATGAACATCATCCTTCCCCAACTGATGAAACACTACGGCGTGACCGAACAGTTCAAAGCCGCAAATCAGCTTGAATGGGTTCGCCAGATGAACGCTTGTGTGGCACAGGCAGAGGAAGTCATTAAGGACGAGCTGATTTATAGCTAAGCAAGGAGGAAACCATGGGACTGATAAAGCTAATCATTAAGCTGCTGGTGCTGCCGCTGATTGTGGCAGTTACTTTGATACAATGGGTTGGTATCTTCTTCACGCAGTTCTCGACCGCTATCTTCAATCTACTTGCCGGGCTGATGTTCCTGATAACGATTGCCGGATGGATGTTCGGCATCAGCGCAGAAGCAGAAACGCTCCGACTGCTGGCAGTTGCCTTTGTGGTCTTTATCATCCCTCACATCGTGGAATGGCTTATTATCAGAATCGCCGTGATTAACTACGGACTGCGTGATTTTATCAAGTCCTGACCCAATAATTTTATATCGTCAGCAAAGCGACAGGTATTTCCTTGTGAAGTCCCTGCCGCTTTTATTTTATCAAATCAAAGGAGAGTAAAACTATGACCATGAACCAGAAGAAAGCACTGTACGCCTTTGGCAGCCCCGACCGTGAAGCAACGGTCAACCGTTTCTGTACGCTGGCAGAGATTGCCCCTGATCCTGCCGTAAAGCATTTCTTCCTTGCAATCGCAAGGGAACTGAACGCCCCGACCGCCGACCGTTGGTATCGCTGTATGTTCTTCAATCTCCGCTTAGAGATGGAAGCATATCTGCGCTACGAAAAGGCTTTTGATTGCATCGTGAGCGGCTGTCCGGCAGCTGAATGGGAGGATGATGAGTATGACCCTGACGAAGTATGAGAAAGAGACCATTATCCTGTTCAACGAGGGCGAGGACACCGCCCACATCCAGACCTACAATGCCGGACTGCGGAAGCGGCTGGCAGCGTTCAGCAAGAAGCACCCCGACCTTTGCCGCTTGGAAAAATCCTTCGCCCAGGGCGGCGTGATCTATGTACTGGACAAGTCCAGACTGTCTATCCGGCTGCAAGCGCCGTACAGCGAGGAACGCAGACGGAAAGCAAGCGAGAACGCAAAACAAAACGGCTTTAACGCAAAAGCCGACAATGACTAAGGAGGACAACACTATGATGATGAGTATGAATGAGAAGAAAATCCTGTTTACTTTCGGATGCCCGAACCGTGGCTTGACCGTTGAGAGACTTCGCCATGCAGCAGCTCTGGCGGTTGACCCTGCCGCCAAGAAAGCGTTTTTCAGTCTGGCGGTCAGGCTGTACGAAGATGCTACTGACGAGCAGTATCGCAGCTTCTACTACAATATGCGATTGGATATGGAGCGTATGCCCCATCACAAGTATGTGCCGGACAATCAGCCTGTTCCCGTGGATATGTCTATCAGAGATTACCGCAAGAGCGTGAAACAGCGCATCAGAGAACAGCAAATGCGTTCCAGACGAGCAATGAAGTAATGTATCAATAAGGGTTGATTTGCGGTCAAAATGTCAGGTCGACACTTGATGTTTTGACCGTAGCATTACATAGCCATATATTTGTCCATTTCGACTCAACCATAGGAAAATTTACAATTCAATACGGCTAAAAGCTTGAAATAAAGCTTTGTTTGTGCTATAATATTATGCGTAAGGAGGCAATGAGATGAATATTCATATCACAAAAGGTGCCAGACAATATGGCTATTTAATTTGGAATAATAAAACAAATACAGAAATTGAAAAAATGTTAGAAGGATTAACTGTGGTCAATGTTCGATTCAACGAGTTTACTCTTGGAGAAAAAAATATCGACCGCAAGTATCATCGTATATCTTTAGGATACAAATTAACTCGTGCTTTACCTAAAGAACACGATACTTTTTCGGTTTCCTATGTAGATGGAGTATTGGAGGTAAAGTCGTTTAATGGAAGACAATAAGCAAAGTTATCGAAGCCCTGTCATTCGTGAGGTCTCAGAAAAGGACGAACGATTGATAGATACAGGAATGCTTCATTATGAATCGTCTGTGGCAGGCTACAATGAACGCTATCATCGTGGCGAAACTTCCCATACAATTCATGTATGGTGGGCAAGACGCCCCCACAGCGCAATGAGGTCATTAGTATTCTCATCTTTATGTAAAGACAAAAGTGATGATGCAACAGCAATGATGGCTCAGTTGGCAATGAGTTGCGATGACGAGATTGTGGATTCAGCAAGTCATGTTCTCAAAGCACAGTACCGTTCAACGCCAAAGATTCTCGATATGTTTGGCGGCGGAGGAACAATTCCATTTGAAGCCAAACGACTTGGATTAGATTCTTATTCAATTGATGCTAATCAGCTTTCGGTTTTTATCCAACGCTGCAATATGCTTTATGCTGATAGTATTGATTTGAAACAAGCACAGAAAAAGATTGAAGCAGTCGGCAAAGATATACTGAACAACTTGAAAAATCGTACCGATTGGCTTTATCCTTTGCGAAGTGAAAGCAACGAGGATGTATTTGGATATGTTTGGACATATAGAATTACTTGTCCTCATTGTGGATATAAGAGCATTTTGTCAAAGAGACCTTGGTTATCAAAAAAGAAAAGTCGTCGTGTAGGATTTGTGCCTTTGATTGACGATACCAAGCGTGTTGAAACATTACAAGTACGGGACATCCCAGAATCTGAGGAGCCTTTCTTTCCGCATTGGGAAAGATATACTGGCATCTATCATTGTCCAGAATGTAAACAAGTGATAAAGAATGTCAATGTTTTGGAATGTGAAGATGTGATGACTGCTCTCATTAAAAACAGAGTGGGAGCAGGCAAGGATTTTATTGATGTTGAACAGGAAAAAGCTATTCCCGATGAAAGGAAAATCAAAGAAGAAGAAAACCGTCTTTTGAGCAAACTTAATATCAATCTTCCTGAATCGGAACTTCCCGTGTGGTCTGGTATCGTAAATCCTGCGTTATATGGAATAAGAACACATGCAGATTTCTTAAATAAGCGTCAGCGACTTGTGTTGCTGTACTTGATTGACGAACTGACAACAAATTATTCTTTGTTAGCTGAAAAAGATGCAGATATGGCAAAGTTCGTAATAGGGGCACTTTCAAGCTTGATTGACCAAATCGTTGATTGGAACTGTCGTTTGTCTATGTGGATACCCCAGAATGAACAGGTCGGACGTGGATTTTGCGGTCCCGGAATTGCAATGCTTTTCGATTACGCAGAGACAGACCAAGTCCTTGGGGGACCGGCAAATTTGTGGGATAAGCTAAAGCGAATTTGCAAAGGCGTAAAATCTTTTGAAAATTGCAAGGGTAGCATTACAATTAAACACGCTCATGCACAGCAGTTACCGTTTGAAGATAATTTCTTTGATGCGATAGTAACGGACCCTCCGTATTACGACAATATTTATTATTCAATATTGGCTGATTTCTTTTATGCGTGGAAAAAACCTTTGCTTCAAAAAATTGAGCCGGAATTATTTGCTACCAAAATCACAGATTATAACTATGAATTAGTTGCTTCTTCTCGTCGAGTTGAAGAAGGTCAATCTGCACACGAAGAATACTGTAAGCAATTAAGCATGGCATTTTCTGAAGCCGCAAGAGTGTTGAAAGATGATGGCGTTTTTTCATTTGTCTACTCACATAGTTCTGTTAACGGTTGGGAATCTGTTATCAGAGCATATCGTCAATCGGAGTTTTTTGTCAGCAGTGTGCAGCCATTAAGTATCGAACGAAAAGGTAGACCGAGAGCTGTACTGTCGCAAGCGGTCAATACCTGTGTTACTATGGTTGCCCGTAAGAGTCATGACACGAAGAAACCTATTTCCTTAGATGAGATTGTTGCGAAAACTCAAGATTACATTGTTGAGTTTGGCTCAAAACTCATAGAAACATCGGGTTGGAATCAGCCAGATGCAGGATTGGCTGTAATTGCCTGTGTTGTAGGTTTGCTTTCAAATGCAAGTGAAATCACAGATTCTATCAGTGATATTGATGCACTTCTTGCTTCTGCCAAAGTTATAAAAAATGCTTTTCCAGAATTCAGCATCAAAGTTAGAGACTCTCTATAAAGACAAAAGCGAACGGTCGCACTTGAACCGTTCGCTTTTGCTAATATTTATTTTTGGTCTCTGTAATAACGGAAATCGTCGATATGCTTGAGGTAGTCAAGAGCTGTAGCATTATCTCGGCGTTCAATCTCGTTGAGAGCATAGTTTCTGAGGGACTCAATGGTGGAATGTTTGTCCAAGTTTGCGGAGATATTTCTCCTCACCGCATCAACGGTATCTTGAACAATTTTGCGATATTCGGCTGTTGCGAGCAGAATATCCTTGTGGTATTCCTTCATTTCGGAATTATATTCCGCAGCAGAAATACCGATTAAGTTGCAAATAAAGTTGGAAACATATGTCCAGTAACTGTTCTTCTGTCGAGATGTTCTAACATTGTTTTCAGCGTAGTTCCACAGCTTGACAAATTCGTTGATCTGCACTCTTTGCTTATACTTCAAAAGCAGAGCAAGAACCTCATAAGGAAGCATAACAACAGGAGTCGTATGGTTTGTGCATTCCTCGTAAGCTTCACTATCGCTTTCCCATTCGTGCAATGATGAATATGTAACAAGTCCGCCGATTGTGGAGTGAGAAATCTTGCTTTTCTGATAATTGGAGTTGAGGTTGTCAATCCAAATCTTAACGCTTGCCAATTTCAAGAAGTCCTTAACATTAGGAGCTTTCTGACTTCTTCCAAGTCTAAAAACTTTTGCATCGCAAGCAATCGAGATGTTATTGTAAATAAGCTCGACATCTTCGGTTCCGGATTTCTTGGTCGGCAAATTATAGGAGCCACCCATGCGACGCCACCATTCACCGACCATAAGCTCCGTCAGTTTGGTGAACAGCTTTTCGCATTTTCCCATACCGGAGTAAAGGTCGGGGATGAAACAACTGGTGATAACCTCAATGAAATCTTCATCGGACAGTTTTTTAATATCTTCTTTAACAACTGCAACAACAGACTGTATATCTACAGCAGGACGATTCTCGTCGGGATAATATCGGTCAACGATATTCTTAAAATAAAATACATTCGACAGTTTCATAAGTAATCTCCATTCATATACCGGATAGAAGTTCGCTAATAGAAAGATTTAACCCTTTCGCAATTTTTTGAATGTTGCAAAGAGAAATATTCCTTTTGCCAGCTTCAACTGAGGCAAGATATGTTCTGTCCATATCAATAGACAGTGCAAATTTTTCCTGGCTCAGCCCCGTTTCTTTTCGTAATTGTTGAACTCTTAGTCCAAATGATTTTTGAATATCCAAAGGAAGTTGTACCTCCAAAATTCTACATTATTTATCATAATATTATACTCAAGTTGATGGTTTTGAGACAACGGATTATAAGTAACAAACAAAAACTTTTTCATCAACTTTGAAAGATAATGACCAAGCCAAAAGGCACGAACCGTAAAAAGTTCGTGTCTTTTGTTTTACCCATTATCAGAAAGGAGAAGTTGCCCATGAGCGAAGAATTGGAAAAGCTGAAACACAAACAGTATGTTGCGGAGCGAAAGCTGACCGCAGCCAAGCACAAGGAGAAGCGATTGCAGAACGAGCTGAAACGGTTGACCAGAAGCGAGAGAACCCATCGGCTTTGCACTCGTGCCGGAATGCTGGAAACCTTTTTGAAAGAGCCGACCGTCCTGACCGATGAGGATGTGATGGAGCTGCTGACCTTCATCTTCCAGAGCGAAGCGGTTCAAAAGAAGCTGAATCTGCTGATTGAGAGCCGGAGAGAAACGCAGGAAGCGGACGAGGGCGAAAACCCTTGACGGAGACAAGGGCGCAATTATACACCACCTAAAG
>OJKC01001673.1_pt1 | contig 13348 bp, 9 predicted proteins | sample 1596401 | NCBI WGS metagenome assembly OJKC01 (sample SAMEA4350162, study PRJEB24818) | metagenome | biome: human; feature: gut; material: faeces | place: Denmark | collected 2013-09 | reverse complement strand
ATTTTTAGTCTGACATATACTATTTTAAATAGCCGAACTTAACAACAACCTTTAGCAAAATCTGGGTAACATGGAAATTAAACAATCGACATTAAAAAACGGACTGAGAATCATTACCGCCGAACGGCCGCAGATTGAAACGGTTTCGCTCGGGGTCTGGGTCAACACAGGAGCAGCTGCCGAATCCGAGGCTGACAACGGCATTTCGCACTTTATCGAACATATGGTGTTCAAGGGCACAAAGAAAAGAAATTCGCTGCAGATATCCGAAGACATCGAAAACGTCGGCGGTGCCACAAATGCTTATACATCACGGCATTTCACCTGTTTTTATGCCAAAATGCTCAAGGACGACTTGGAACTTGCAACCGACGTTATCTGCGACTTTATCACCGACCCGACGTTTGACGCGGCGGAGATGAGCAAAGAAAAAGAAGTCGTGGTACAGGAAATCAAACAATCCGCAGACGCACCGGACGATTTGGTATTCGATTACTTTCAGGAAGCGGCATTTCCGAATCAGGCATCGGGACGCACTATTCTGGGAACGCCCGAACATGTGCGCGGTTTTAACAAAGAACGCATGCTCAATTACATGCGTACGCACTATACCGCAGACAATATGGTAGCAGCCGCAGTCGGGCGCGTAGACCACGACAAATTCGTCAAGATGGTTGAAGAACGGATGAACACTCTGCCCGCGCATGCGGATTTTGCCGAAGACCCGCAATATTATGTCGGCGGCGGGCGCGTGGAATGCAAAGACATTGAGCAGACGCATTTGGTCTTGGGTTTTAAAGGCGCGTCCTATATGGACGAAGACTACTACAACTATTCAGTGCTGTCGACGATTTTCGGCGGCGGTATGTCGTCGCGCCTGTTTCAGGAAATCCGCGAAAAACGCGGGCTGGTTTATACCATTAACAGCTTTAACCAGGCGTTGAAGCATGCCGGCGTTTTCGGCATATATGCCGGTACAACCCCAAAAGAGCTGGAAGAACTGCTGCCGGTCGTTGCCGATGAAATAAAAAAAATGATGAACGACAAAGTCAGCGAGACGGAGTTAAAGCGTGCCAAAACACAGATTAAGGCCAGCCTGCTGATGTCGCTGGAAAGCTCTTCTACAACGGCGGAAATTATGGCAAGACAGATGCTGTTGTTCAAACGCGTCATCCCGACGGCGGAGATTGTCGAGAGAATCGAAGCGATTACGGCAGACGATTTGCAGCTTTTGGCACAGAAAATTTTTACATCAACGCCGACCTACGCCCTGCTCGGCTGCGAAGGCGGCACCTATCCGAGCTATGACGACGTCAAGGCTCTGTTGAAGTAAAAACCTCATATCGGCTGAATACGGCCCGTCCTTTAGATGTATAACCTAGAAATACAACAAGGAACGGGCTTTTTCCAATCCTTCTTCAGTCAGAACAATAACAACAATATCGCCGTCAATATAAACAGCGTCAGCTGACGGCCACGGTTTGGCCCGATTGCGGACGAAATCCTGACCGGCTTTGGAAAGTTCTCCCGGAACGGCGTTGTCGTAAAAGACATCTTCAGGATAGTAGAAATTATAAACGATACGCGACATAAATTCGGGCGTAAAGGACGTTTCCAGCAAATCAAGACTGATTTCCTCGCCGGCGGTACGGCGGTAATAGTTTCGGCGCAAAGAAAAACTTCCTATCTGCAACAGGCGGTATTTGCGGCGGGCATCAAAACCGGGAAAACGCTCCAGCCGGGCAACGATGCGCTCATGGGCTTTCATCTCCGCGTCAAATCCCAGTTTCCAGACTTTTTGCGCCTCAAACAGGCAGTTGACAGCGATGGCGGCGGCTGCGGCGGCGCCGAGGACGGCTAGGTTTTTGCAAAATACGGCGCTGCCACGGGCATTTGCTGAAGCTCCAAAGCCACCGGTCACATAATAGAGTTGCCGGTCAGCTCGTTGGTACTCCGGCTTGAGAACAGCCGGATTGATGGCAATGATTTTGCCATTGATGTCGTTCTTGTAGTGGTCGGGGATACAGTCTACCTGAGTGATAACCGTAACGGGAATATCCAGTTTTTCAACCTCTGCCCGAAACTGCTCGGCATCTTTCTTGATGCGCTCTGCAAAGAACAGTGCCGCATCAATATAGTCGTCACCAACGGCGCACTCGCTAAACTTCTCAAATATGTCGTTTCGCTCTCCGTAGCAGCAGAGGAAGCGTTCTCCGTTGGCACTCTGCTCATTCTCAGCAAGGATGATTTCACGGGAGCCGATGTTCACGGCGCAGAGGACGGTGTAATCACCGACCTTTCTCTTTTCATTTTCCATAGAAATCACCGTCCTTAGTTCATAACATAGTTGGAATAAAGATGCTGCATCCTCTTTCGTGCTTTTCGGCATTCGGGAGAACAAGCCAATTCTGGGTGTTCAGACTGGATTTTTGCTCTCGTCCTACGGACACTTTCAAAATGGGGTAGTTCGAGTTCCTTGTAGTTCTTCATCACGACCTCAAAAGGCATTTTTCCAACCGAGTTTTCATTGCTGTAAAAGCTGTTACACACGAGAAGATACAACATCATATCGTCGCTTCGTGCGTCAACATTGGTTTTGAGAATGGAAATAACCCTATCCTCAATCTTTTTGAGATGGTTCATTGCGTACCTCCTTGTGATATAGAAAAGGGGCGGAGTTTTTGCTCCGCCCCTTGGATAATCAGCTCACTTCTTGTTTTTCGATCTAATCTGCAAGAAGATAAAGCCGCCGATGATAAAGGCTACCAGTACGATAGCCACGATGGTTTTAGGTTCCATTAGTTACGATCCTCCTTCTTCTTTTTCTTGAAGCCGATAACGCCGCACACCGCAATGCCCACTGCGGACAGTCCTGCAAGGGCATAGAGCAGCGGCAGATTGGTTGTGTCGCCGGTCTTGGGCGTATCACGCAGAACATTGTGCATCTCCACAATGGTAGTGGAGCCGATCTTGACCGTTGCCTTCTTATCAGCAGGGATGACATACATCGAAGAAGCCGAGTTGCTCACCTCGGAAATGGTGTAGTCCCCGATGCGAAGCCCGTCAATGAAGATCTCACCCTTGTCGTTGGTTTCAAGGATAATGTCATAGCCATTTGCTCCGGTAATTCGGAAAGCGAAGCCCTTGACCTTGCCGTCAGAGGAGGTTTTAACAATCTTCAGGTTGCCACGCATCGCATCATTGATGAAGCCGACGCCTGCCTTGTTCTCCACCTCGTAGGTCTTGCCGTTGGTGTCGATCATCACTTCATACACGCCGGTATCAAGGACAAACCCCTCCGGCGCTTTGGTTTCCTTGACGAAGTAGCGACCGTAGAACAAGTCGTTCATACTGTATTCGCCCTTTTCCTTTTCGGTCAGTGTGCCGAGCAGTTCATCACCGTCGTCCATCTTGCCGTTTGCGTTACTGTCCTTATAGACCTCAAAGGTCGCTCCGGTCAGTTTATTGTCAGGATATTCGGAATCCACCTTGGTCAGATGGATGTTTCCACGGACATACCTGTTGACGATTTCGATCTCCACGACCTGCCCGTCTGCGCCGATGGTCACAGGATAGATGGTGTCATCCAGCACGAAGCCGGCGGGCTGTTCGATCTCACGGACATACCAAGTGCCGTAAGGAATGTTCTCAAAAGAAAAACTACCATCTTCAGCAGAAGTGGTAGTCATCAGAGCGTTTTCCTTTGTAAACTCGCCGTCATCCGTGCGGAACAGTCCAATCAGCGCACCGCCGAGAGCACTGCCGTTTTCATCGACCTTCTTGCCGGAAACCGAACCGTAGATCAGATCATTTTCGATTGCCTTGCCGTTGTTAGCGGCAATCTTTACAACTGCCGTATCCTGACCGACATACGCAAAGGTTACGGGATACTTGGTATTGGAGAGCTTGTAGTGACTGTCGGTAGCAAGCTCCTGCACATAGTAGCTTCCAAAAGGAAGATCAGTCTTGATTTTCGCCGTTCCGTCCTCATTCAGAGAGATGATCTCAACAAGACCATTTGCGGGAACGGAAGTGCCGCTGGCAGACACGATTTCCTCGGCGGCAAACAGCCCAAAGGAAATGTTCTTCATTTCACCGTTATTGCCAATGCCGAAGCACTCATTCTGCTCGATGGACTTTACAAGGCTGATCTCCACCTTCTGACGCTCGTTCTCGAACGAAGTCGCCGTTTCTGTTACGGCAACATTCTGACCGGCATAGACAAGCTCGACGCAGTGGGGTTCCGGGTTGAGCACCATCCCGTGGGGTGCTGTGATCTCACGCACCTCATATTTGCCAAGATAGAGTTCACGGCTCACCGCTGCGCCGGTTACATCGGTTGTAACAGTGTCTACGACCTCGCCCTTCTGATTTCGGACAGTGCCGTCCTGCGTGATAATATCCTCTGCGGCGATGATCTCATAGACCGCACCGGGAAGTCCACGCTTTTCATACTGCGGCTGATAGATGGTGGGCAGTTCGTTTCCGCTTTCATCTACGCCGCCGATGACGGAAACGCCGAAGAACACCTCGCCGGTTTTTTCCACGGTGATGGTGCCTTTCTGTGCCATATTGGGCTTATCCACTTTTACTACCGTAACCCCGCTTTCTTCTGTGGAATTATCCTCCGTGACATCGAAGTACACGGGTGTTTCGTCGAGGACATAGCCGTAGGGAGCCTGTACCTCGACAATAGAGTACCCTTTTCCAAAGGGCAGCTTTTCCGGCGTGACAAGAGAACCTTCTGCATTGGTGTAGAACACATCAATGGTGGTGGGCGTCGGGTAAGTGAAGGTCATTGTTACAGGGTTGCCGTCCGGGTCATAAATCTTGAAGCCTGCACCTGCATAAGGGATGGTCTTGCCGGTTTCTGCGTCCTGCTTCACGATTTTGATGAAGCTGGTAAAGGGTGCATTGTTGATAAGGTAGCGATAAGTCGCCCCGTTTTGAGAGATGAACACATCAAAGTCGGGCATCAGTTTACTGCCTTCCCAGCCGGAAACCTGATGGACGGTGTAGATGCCGTAAGGCATATCCTTGGTCTGTGCAAAGCCGTTTTCGTCACAGGTGAGATAATCACGCTCGGAAGCCTTTGCGCTATCATAGGAGCCTGCGGCTTTCAGATACACGGCAAACTCAGCACCATTTTCGGGTGTTTCGATCTGCGTTTCGCCGTTATCGGTGTGCTTAATAATGGCGATATTGCCCTTTGCGACCTGCTCGGTCACATCATTTGCCGTTTGATTATGCTCCACGGTATAAAGCTGCGGCTCTGCACCGACCTTATGGACGGTGGTATCAAGCAGATAGCCCTCGGAGGGTGTGATCTCTCGCACCGTCCAGTCGTTATCGCAGATATACTCCTTGGTAACGAATTGCCCGTTTTTGTCGGTGGTGTAGGTATCAACAAGGGTTTCGCCCTTATAGATGCCGTAAACAGCACCGGCAAGAGAAGCATCACCCTGCGCCGTGCCGGTTTCGGCATCGCTCTTGGTAACGGTCACGGAAAACTTCTTCAAAATATTGAGGAAACTACGGTTCGTGACCTCGTTCCAGCGGATAGGCGCAGACTGCGCTTCGGGAATGACATAGCGAACGGCGGTGTCCACTTCCTCCACCGTATAAGGAAGAGAGCCGGAAATGAGGACATCTTCAAAGGTCGCCACGCCGTTTTCATCGGTCACGGCATACTCGTCTACGGCAATGCCGGAGAGTGAAGTGCCGTAAAGGTGAAAGGTCACGCCCTCGTTGAGATTATCCTCCGAGGACTTCACGATCTGCAAATCTCCACGCTTGAGCTTGTTGTTGAAGGTCACAGTGGAAACCTGACCGGAAACGACCGTCACACGGCGGGACTCCTGCGGCTCATACTTGTCGTAGTCCATTTCGGTCACGGTGTAGACACCGGGCATCAGGTTGTCGATCTGATTCTCGCCCTTGGCGTTGGTCTTGACGGTCTGATTGACGCCATTGCCGGTAACGGTGAAAGTAAGGTTGTCTACCTTTCCGTCCTCAGAGGTCTTGATGATCTTAGCAGAACCGTGGGATACCTTCAGATTGAGAAATGCCTGCACGGGGTCATTGACCTCTTGGGCGTAGCTGATGACATCCTGAATACCGCTTCCGGGAGCGTATCTTCCATCCGTCCAAGTAATGATTCCTCGGCGGGTTGCACCGGACTTGCTTGCAGTAATTCTCACGCTGTCAGAGGGTGCGGTAGCCGCCGTAATGACGAGCTTGTTTCCGCTGACGCTGAAAGAAATGCCATCCTCATTCGCAGAAAAGCTATAATTGGAAAGGACATTGTTGCTGTCAGTCAGAGTTGCGGTGTAGTTCGTGCCGTTCCAAGCAAGCTCGACATTCTGCGCCTTGCCGGGAGTTTTCGCCATAAAGCTGGGAATAGCAGAGTGACGCTGTACGCTTGCTTCAATGCTGTTGTAGTAGCTGATGAACTGGCTATACAGAGGGTGCGCTGTGCTGACAACACTCTTGACGGCATCATAGCTGCCGGGACTGATATGATTGAAGTCCTCATCTCGCTCACCGACCACGGTTTCCCAAATAAGAACCTGCGTCGCCATCGCCTGTGCCAGTGTTTCGGCATCGCTTGCGTTCTGAGAACGCCAAGAGGTACTGATCGGTCCCGTGTAGCCGTACTGCATAATACGACCGATGAACAGTTTCATATCGTAGGGAGAAATAGTGCTGTTGAAATCCGAGGGGAGGTTATCCCAAAAGGTTTCATCCTTGCTGGTGTATCTGTCGCCAGTGTCCTGCGGCGTACCCGGCTCAATGCAGTAGCAGATATTTCCGTCATACGAGTGCATTGCTCGAATGGTAGTGTACTTGGACTCACCGGAATACCAACCGTTCATATAGTGAAGATTGGAGTGTCCCCAAGTACCGCTATAGTCGAGATTTGCATCTCCGCTTCTCGGAAAAGAAATGAGATAGACTTCCGCTTGCTCTCCTGCGGCAAAGGCGGTAGTCGTGCCAAGTCCGATAAATGCGGACAGGCACATCACGAGAGAAAGCAGTCCTGCAATTCCTCGCTTGAAAAAATGTGTTTTCATTGTGTTGATTACCTCCTTGAAAACGAAAAACGCACCGTACTTTGACGATGCGTTTCAGTGTGATTTGATTTTGTTGTTATGCGTAGCCGATATACACCTCAAAGGAACCGGTTCCGGTCTGCTCATACCAAATCCAAACATCCGTGATGTCGCCGTCCTTGGCATATCGGTCGAGATAGCCACGAATATCCCGTTCGGTGTATTTGCATTTTACACCTGCGGCAATGGGATTGTCCCAGCAGTACACGGCTTCGCTGTTCAGCGTAAGACCGACACTCTCGGCATAGCTCTTGGCAAAGCCGATCCAATAGCCAATGTCAAATGCCGGCTCTGTTGGTTCTTCCTGCGTCGGTTCGGTCGGTTGTGGTTGCTCTGCCGGTTTTGGTTCTTCCGTTGCCGGAGGTGTGGGCTGTTCCTTTTCGGATGGTGCAGAGACTTCCGGATGGCGCTCGGACTCGTCAGGTGTTTTGGACGGTTCGCTTACCTGTGGCGGCGTTGTGCCGCCGTTAGGTTGTTCGGATGCCGGTTTTGTTTGAATACTGCTATCCAACACGCCTGCCGTTGCTTCTGTTGAACGGTCTTCGTCTTTCGGCTCTGTACTTCGGGGCTGTTCAACCTCCGTTTTCTCTGTCGCCTGCGCCGTTTCTGATTGGTAAGGAGCTTTGTTACTCTCCGAAGAAGAAACCGGGGCGGGCTGTTCTGCAATCTGCGAGGTGTTGCTGCACCCCGAAGTCAGGCACAAAAGGACAATGAGAAAAAGAACTGCGATTTTGGATTTCATACGCTTCACTCCCTTCAACCACATTCTACCCGATGATAACCGTTCAGACAAAGATGCGTTTTGAAGCGCAACTTTTTATCATATCGCCGGTGGGCGCAATTCCAAACTGTGCGATCTCCGAGCCTCTCTTAGATAGACTTATTTAGAGAGATAGAGATAAAGTTAGGAGATAGATTATTTATTCTCGGATAGTCTGGAAGTTCTGGGGATGGAGTGTGAGGAAGGGGACAGCGGAAAACATACTCCGTGTGCCTATCGGCTGTCACGCTCTGCCCGCTGGCGCAGGAAACGACTGTAATGCTCCAATGCTTTGACCACATAATCCTCCGTTTGGCTGACGGGGATATTCTTCGGGATCAGGCTTCGCACCTTGTCCCCACGCAGGACGATTTTCTCACGCTGGTTTGGCTTTTCCTCGCTCATAATGGCAGATACTACTTCCGGTGTGAGTTTGCCTTCCGTGAAGAACTTCCGCATACGAATGGTCTGATCGTGGGACGGGGTACATTGGTTCAGGTCAATTTCATCAACCACCGCCCGCTGGCTGTCCTCGTCCAAATAGGATAGCTCCACCGCAGGACGCATTTTGATTTTCCCTTCGTCCACAAGGTCAAGAAGTTCTTGGACAAGGTTTGTCAGACGGATATAGCGATGAATTTGATTTCTGCTATCGCCTGTTTCTTCTGTTATGGCTTCAGAGCTTCTATCAAACTTCGTCCCCACTGGGGACAAAGTTAAATCTGAACGCTGTCCTTGCCGCTTCATCGCTTCCAGCCGCATTTTATAGGCAAACGCCTTTTCTGAGGGAAGTATCTGCGACCGCTGGTAGTTGCTCTCCACCATCAGCACAGTGGCGGCATCACGGTCAAGGTCTACGACCTCGCAACGGAGTGCTTCAAATCCGGCAAGTTCACACGCTCGTTTTCGCCTGTGACCGGAAATCAGCTCATATCTGCCGTCCTCTTTTTGTCGCACGGTAGCCGGAGTAATGACTCCTCGCTCCTTGACACTCTCCACAAGCTGTATCATATCCTCGTCGTCCCGTACCTTAAATGGGTGGTCGGGAAAATCGTCGATCAGCTCAAGGGGAATATCTCGGATTTTACTGAGCTTGGCATCGTCCCGAAGCTCCTGTGTAGAAAACAGGTCATCGAGCGTCGGCAGAGTGAAGTCGCTCTTTCTTCCTGCCATCGGCAGACACCTCCTTTGCGAACTCGGCATAAGCCTTCGCAACAGGACTGCTCGGCTCATACTTGTAGATGCTTACGCCCTTGGAAGCAACCTCTGCGGCTTTCACTGCCATAGGAATGGAGGAACGGTATATCTTAATAACGCTCCCAAAGTTCTTTCGCAGTGCGTCGGCAGTGCTTTTTGCGAGGTTGGTGCGGTTATCTACGATGTTCAATAGGATACCGTCGATTCGCAGGCTCGGATTGATGTACTGCCTGACCTTTCCAATGGTCTGCATCAGTTGGGTCATTCCCTTTGCCGGAAGGTATTGCGCCTGCACGGGAATGATTACGCTATCTGCCGCCGCCAAAGCATTCAGAGTTACCATACCGAGCGAAGGCATACAGTCAATCAGTACATAGTCATAATTGTCTTTGACCTTGCTCAGATAGCTTCTCAGAATGGTTTCACGGCTCATTGCGGTCACAAGCATCATTTCCATAGCAGACAGCTCGATGTTGGCAGGGAGCAGATCGACATTTTCCTCGTGATGCAGAATGCCGCTTCGTGGGTCTGTATGATCTTCACGGATAACCCCGGATAGCTTATCGGTAATGGTCGTCGTAAGACTGTCATTATCTCGCCACCCAAGGCAAGTTGTGAGGTCGCCCTGCGGGTCGGCATCTACAAGGAGTACCTTCTTGCCGAGTCGTGCAAGCCCGACACCCAAATTGACCGTTGTGGTCGTTTTGCCTGTGCCGCCTTTCTGATTGCAGATAGCAATGGTTTTACAGTTTGGCATTTCGCTTTTCCTCCTTCTTATTAGATTTGGATCGCTTGATCCACCAAAACACAGGAAGCGTTTCCTGTGCTTTGGTGGTCGCATTTAACTCGATCTCATCCCCCAAATGCGTAAAAGGAAATCAACAGGCGTTCGGTTGCTGACCGAACTCATAGGAATCTCACCTCTGCCGGGTACTCCGCCAGCCCCATAGGGAAGTATCATTGTCCCTGATTCGTTTCATCGCCTTATCCGTAGCAAACGGATATTTCAGAATGGTTCGGAATCGCTACCAACCTTGCTTTCCGTGATAACCCCTGTGGGCAGGAAGTTCGTGGCGCACCTTCATTCGGCTGGGGCTTTCGCCCCCGATCAGGAATGTACCTGTTGAATGTCTATTCGATTTTCAAGGTTCGTGAGGTTTTTGCCCTCACTAACCAACTGGGAAATTTTTTTCGATTTGTACGAAGTTTTTTTGAGATTTTTCAAAAAAATTTTTTCGACCACCTTTCAGGGATAAAAAAAGCCCCTATCACATCACAGAGATGTAATAGGGGCAGAAATAGAAAAAGCCCGCTGACCGAAATCAGCGGGCTTAAATCATATGAAATTATCGTATGCTATCGGAACTTGTCTGCAATCGCAAAATTCCAAACGCATTTTTGGCGTAAGCTCGGAGTAAATTGGCGTAAGTTGTGGCGTAAGCACCGACAATTTTAGGTCAATCAATAGAGCTTTGCGCCTGCCGGAATGTGAGGATCGACCATCAGCAAATGCAACTTTTCTTCACCGTTTTCGTGATGCACGGCTGAGATCAACATACCGCAGGAGTCGATACCCATCATCGCTCTCGGAGGCAGATTGGTGATTGCAATGCAGGTCTTACCGACCAGTTCTTCCGGCTCATAATATTCGTGAATACCACTCAAAATGACCCTATCTACGCCGGTCCCGTCGTCCAAAACGAACTTTAAGAGCTTTTTGGACTTCTTCACAGCTTCGCATTCCTTGACCTTTACGGCACGGAAATCACTCTTGGAGAAGGTGTCAAAATCGACCTGATCCTCAAACAAAGGCTCAATCTGAACATTGGAAAAATCAATTTTTTCTTCCACAATGGGAGCCGTCTGAGTAGCCTCCGCAGGAGCCGAAACTTCCTTGGAAACCTTCTTGTCAGAGTCCAACGGCTTCATTGTGGGGAAGAGCAGCACGTCGCGTATGCTGGTTTCTCCGGTGAGCAGCATGACCATGCGGTCTATGCCTATGCCTATGCCGCCGGTGGGGGGCATGCCGTATTCAAGCGCCTGGCAGAAGTCCTCGTCTATCATCATGGCCTCGTCGTCGCCCTTGGCGCGCTCCATAGCCTGCTGCACAAAGCGGCCGCGCTGGTCTATGGGGTCGTTCAGCTCGCTGAAGGCGTTTGCGTATTCGTGGCCGGCAATGAACAGCTCAAAGCGTTCCGTTATGCCGCTTACGCCCTTCTTGCGCTTGGAAAGCGGGGAGTTTTCCACGGGATAGTCTATTATGAACGTGGGCTGGATAAGCTTATCCTCAACGAATTCGTCGAACGCCAGCGCCAGCAGCTTGCCCTTGGTGGCTGTTTTATCGTCAAAGGGCAGCTTTATCTTCTTTGCAAGCTCGCGCGCCTCTTCGTCCGTTGCGCAGCCGAGGAAGTCAGCATTTGCGTATTTCTTCACGGCGTCGTTCATGCTCAGCCGTGCAAACGGCGGGGTGAGGTCTATGTCGTACTCGCCGTATTTTATCTTGGTGGTGCCGTTTACCAGCATGCAGCAGCGGGAGAACAGATCCTCGCACAGCTCCATCATTCCGTGGTAATCGGTATACGCCTGATATATCTCAATCGTGGTGAACTCGGGGTTATGCGTAGCGTCCATGCCCTCGTTGCGGAAAAGGCGGCCTATTTCATAAACCCTTTCAAGTCCGCCAACTATGCAGCGCTTGAGGTGCAGCTCCGTGGCGATGCGCAGATACATGTCTATATCCAGCGTATTGTGGTGCGTTATGAACGGCCTTGCGCTCGCGCCGGAGGCGGCGGAGTTGAGCACGGGGGTCTCGACCTCTATAAAGTCAAGCTCGTTCAGCCTCCTGCGTATCTCGGCCTCTATCTTGGCGCGCTTTATGAAGGTGTTTCGCACCTCGGGATTTACTATAAGGTCAACGCTGCGCTGGCGGTATCTTAGTTCCTGATCCTTCAGCCCGTGGAACTTTTCGGGCAGGGGACGGAGGGACTTTGAAAGCAGGGTAACGCTCGTTGCATGGATTGAAACTTCGCCCGTGCGGGTTTTGAATACCATGCCGGTAACGCCGATTATGTCGCCTATATCCATGGCCTTAAAGTCGGCATAGGATTCTTCGCCAACATCGTCGCGCTTTATGTAAACCTGAATATCGCCCTTGTAATCCAAAATGTGCGCAAAGGAAGCCTTGCCCATTATTCGCTTGGACATCATTCTGCCCGCAACGGTAACGGTTTTGCCTTCCATGGCGTCGTAATTTTCAATTATCTCTGTGCTGTAAGCATCGCGGTCGAACTTGACTATTTCAAAGGGATCCTTGCCGCGTTCCTGCAATGCCTTCAGCTTGTCCCGCCTTATCTGGAGCAGCTCGTTAAGCTCCTCGGCGGTTTGTTCGCGCTCCTCCATGGGAGCCTTAATGTTGTTTTCTTCCATTTATGCGCCTGTCTCCTGCGTTTGAAGATTATTTGCCTATGGCTGTTATTTCAAATTCGCTCACTCCGTCGGGAGTCTGAATTTCAACAAGCTCACCCACCTTGTGGCCAAGCAGGGTCTTGCCGACGGGGGATTCGTTGGAAATGCGGTTCTCGTAGGGGTTGGCCTCCGCACTGCCGACTATCTGGAACGTGCGCTCCTCGCCGCCGGCGGACAGCATCTTTACCGTAACGTTTGAACCAACGTCAACAACGTTTGTGTTCAGCGTGTCCTCGTCTATGAGCACCACGTTCTTGAGCATGGCCTCTATTTCAACTATTTCGTATTCTATGCGCGCCTGCTCTATTTTGGCCGCGTCGTATTCCGCGTTTTCGCTCAGGTCGCCGAAGGCCCTCGCCGTTTTTATCTGCTCCGCAATTTCGGTGCGCGCTGTGGTTTTCAGGTACTCCAATCTTTTCTCATACTTTTCCACGCCTTCGGCGGTAAGCCTTACTTCAGCCATGTTCATTCTCCTTCGTTAAGCCGCGTGCGTGCGGCATTATTTTTTTCATGTTTTTATATGGAAGCGCGGCAAAATAACGCTATGCTCCCATATTGATGTAATTATATTTTAGCCTGTTTCGCTTGTCAAGGCGCGGCAGGAATATATTACTGTTCACCGGCCAGCTCGCGCACGTAGTCCAGCGCGGCCCAAAGCTGCGAATCCTGCTCCTGGTCAAGCTGGTCTATGGGCGTGCCCTTCATCTCCTCCGGCAGGTCAACTTCAATGTCCGGCGTAACGCCCGTGCCGTTTATGCTTTCGCCGCCGGGCGTGTAATATGCGCTGACGGTCATTTTGAGCCATGTGCCGTTT
>OJKC01001655.1_pt1 | contig 13420 bp, 16 predicted proteins | sample 1596401 | NCBI WGS metagenome assembly OJKC01 (sample SAMEA4350162, study PRJEB24818) | metagenome | biome: human; feature: gut; material: faeces | place: Denmark | collected 2013-09 | reverse complement strand
CACTATCATACCTCCAATCTCAGTGCCCTTTTTGAGCGCAAAAAAGGCGCTGGTCATTGGTTCGTGAAAACCAACAATCCAGCGTCCATAACTTTGTGAAAGATTTTTCTTCAATTTTTCCGAAATCTCGCCGCCGCAGCCCTCTGAAAAAGGGCGCTGACAGCAAAAATTCCTTGAATATGGAAAAACAGAGGTTCAAAACCTCTGTCAACCGCGATTTCATCTATGGAATTACCAAAGAATTTTGAGAATAAAAAATTGCCGAACCCATTGAGATGACTGGCTTTTTTGCCATTTCATCTATAGTGTTCGGCAATCATGGTCCGAGTGACTGGATTCGAACCAGCGGCCTCTTGAACCCCATTCAAGCGCGATACCAAACTTCGCCACACCCGGATAGCTATTGAATTAGCTTATGTATCATAGCATATCCAGGTGGGTTTTGCAAGAGGTATTTTTATTTTTTACGCCAGCAGCTTTGCGGCGGCTTCGGCCAGGCGGGCGAGTTGAGCGTTTGCCTGCTCCACGGTCGGCTTGACGGCGGACAGGTAGGCCTTGATCTTCGGCTCGGTGCCGGACGGGCGGATGATGACCTTGCTGCCGCCGGGCAGGCGGTATTCCAGCACGTTCGCTTTCGGCAGGCCGGTGCCCTCGGCCTCGTAATCCGTATAGCCCTCGACCGGAAGTCCGGCGATCTCGCGCAGCGGCTGCGTGCGCAGGCCCTGCATGAGACTGGCCATCTTCTCCATGCCCGTCTCGCCCGCAAAGGCAAAGCTCTTCTGGGCGTTGCAGTAGCAGCCGAACTCGGCATAGAGCGCGTCGATGGCGTCGCCGAGCGTCATACCCTTTTTGGCATACCACGCGGCCGCCTCGCAGATGAGAAGCACGGCGTTGACCGCGTCCTTGTCGCGTGCGTGCGTACCGGACAGGTACCCGTAGCTCTCCTCAAAGCCGAAGATATAGCGTTCCGGATGGCCGCCCCGCTCCAGCAGGGCGATCTGCTCGCCGATATATTTGAAGCCCGTAAGCACGCGGCGCAGCTCGACACCGTATTTCTTCGCAACGGCTGTGACCATATCGGTCGAGACAATGGTGGTGACAGCGACGGGATTTTCCGGCATCGTGCCATTCGCGATGCGGCTGCGGCAGATGAAGTCCAGCAGAATGACGCCCATTTCGTTGCCGGAAATGAGCCGGTAGCCGCCCTTTCCGTCCGGCACGGCGGTGCCGCAGCGGTCGCAGTCGGGGTCGGTGCCGATGAGAATATCGGGGTGGACGCGGTCGCAGTACTGAAGGCCCAGCTCCATGGCCTGCCGGATCTCCGGATTCGGATACGGGCAGGTCGGGAAATGACCGTCCGGCTGCTCCTGCTCCTTTACGATGGTCATGTTCCGGATGCCGAGCTTCTGCGTCAGCTTTTTGACGCATTCAAGTCCCGCGCCGTTGAGCGGCGTGTAGACGAGCTTCAGGTTTTCAATTCCCTCGCCGCTGCCCACGCGCTGCGCATAGACGGCGTCGACAAACGTGTCCAACACCTCGTCGGGGATGTACCGGATGCTTCCGGCGGCCAGCGCCGCATCAAAGTCCGTGGTCTTCGCGCTGGTGAAATAGTCCATGTGCTCCAGCAGCGCGACCACGCGCTTTGCCGCCTCCGGCGTCATCTGACAGCCGTCGGAGCCGTAGACCTTGTAGCCGTTGTATTCCGCCGGGTTGTGGCTGGCCGTGACGCAGACGCCGAGCCCGCAGTGCAGGTGACGCACGGCGAAGCTCAGCGCCGGGACAGGCTCGAGCCGGGGATAGAGGTACGCCGTGATGCCGTTGGCGGCGAAGACCGCGGCTGCCTCGCGGGCGAAGACGTCGCTCTTGATGCGGCTGTCATGGCCAATGGCGACGGTCTTCGGCAGCTCCGTCTCGTTGAGATACTGTGCAACCGCCTGCGTCGCGCGGCGGATCACGTAAATATTCATCCGATTCGTGCCTGCGCCGAGCACGCCGCGCAGACCCGCCGTGCCGAATTCCAGATCGCGGTAGAACGCGTCCGTGACCTTCTCCGCATCGGACTGCATCGCGGTCAGCTCTTCCCGCAGTTCCGGCTCCAATCCCTGCTGCGCGAGCCACTGCGCATATCGCTTTTCTGCCAGTTCCATATCTGTAAACCTCCGTTTTTCAGTGTGATAGTTTATATGCTTAAGCCAGCGTGCCGCCGATGGCGTTCGGCATGGATGCGCCGGCTTCGATCAGCGGCAGGTACCAGTCGTCGTAGAAATACGGCAGGCGCGTCTCGTCGTCCGTGCGCACATCCTCCCAATCCATGCCCCAGGGGCGCAGATAGACCGTATAGACGAAGGAATCTTCGCTGTTTTCCGGGTCTGTATAGACGCCGGAGATGCAGATCATCTCGGAATACGGCATGGACTCGGATGGGGCCGCGTCAATGTACCACGCGTCCGCGCCGCTTAGCGAGCAGTCAAAGAAGCTGCCGCCCGTCGAAACGAGCCGTCCGCTCGTCGTCAGATCGGTGCTCACCTGCACCTGTGCATCGGCGATGATCTGTCCGGCCTCGCAGGAATCGTCCCACATGGTAAGCGTTCCGCTTCCGTCCGCGTCAAGCTCGATCTGTGCGCAGGCATCCCACCAGCTGCCTGCGTTGTCTTCATAGGCGCCGGTCCCGGATTCGATCATCCACCAGCCGTACCAGCTGCCGTTCCAGAAGGCCGTCTGCGAGACAGCATTCATTGAGGGATCGACCGGCTCTGCCGGCTGATAGAGCGCGAAAAGTCTCCTTCCCACCAGCCCCCAGAGCACGGCGGACAGCACCAGAACGCCTGCGATGATCCCGATCACCAGCGGCGCTTTGGATTTTTTCTTCGGCTTCTGCGGGGGCGCACTCTGCGCCGCAGGCCGCTCCGGCGGGGGAGGGAAGCCGTCTGCGCGTGTGGTCTGCGGCTGTGCGGGTTCGGGCTGCGTCAGCTTTGCGCCGCATTCCGTACAGAATTTCGCTGTTTCCTCGATTTTGCTTCCGCAATAGGGACAAAACGCCATGGTCGGTTCTCCTTTCTTATTTCGCCGTCCCGAATGAGTCCGGCATATCGGCAACGCCCCGCGCAAGCAACGGCGCGTACCAGCTGTCGTAATCTGGCGGGAGCATATTGCGGTACAGGCAGCCGCTCGTGTCGCCGGTGCGCACATCCTCCCAGTCCGTGCCCCACGGGCGCAGATAGAGACGGAAGCGCACCCAGCCGCCGTTTTCATCCTCCGCACGGCCGGAAATGCCGATCATATGGTCAAACGTATGTACCTCCGACACGCCAGGATCGCAGGAAAGCCCATTCGTCAGATCGCAGTCCAGATACGTGCCGGAGTCCGCCGTCATGTGCCCGGCGTCGGTCGTCCCCGCCGAAAACGTGACGCTTGCCCGGAGCAGAAGCTCGCCGGGTTCATTCTCCGTATCCCAAACGGTGAGCATTCCTGCATCCCCGCGCACGCTGATGTGCGCGCAGGCATCCCATGCGGTGTCCTTCAGGTATTGCAGCTCCTCGCTCGCATCGGTAACAATGTGCCAGCCGTACCAATCCCCGGCCCAATAGGCCGCGTGATCCGGCTCTGCATCCGCGTCCGGTTCCTGTGCCTGCTCCGGCAGACTGTCCAGCAGCGGAAGCGCGGCGGAGGCCGTTCTGGAAAAGCTCATACGGATATCAGCGTCAAAAAAGCCGATGGTGACCGTGTTTGCGTCGATCGTTCCTTCGCAGCGCGCGCTGCCCATTGTCAGCGTGAGCCGTTCGCCTGATGTTTCCCATTCGACCGCGGCGGCTTCACCGTCCACGCAGAAAACGCCCTCGCCGCCTGCGTTCAGCGTAAGATAGGTCTGGCCGCTGTAGACCTCGCCGATCGGCTGCCAGTCTCCGCCATAGACGCTGACCTGCTCGCCATGGAAGGTTCCGAGGCCCACGGCGGGCCGCGTTTCACGCTTACAGGCGCAGACCGTCAGGAGCAGCACGGCGGCGATCAGAAGCGTGCCCGCCCGTTTCATCCAGCCACTCCCCTTCTGTCTGTTTCTCCTGTTTTCAGTATACAACAGCTGCCAAAAAAGCGCAAGAAAAAGTGCTGCCGCGCATCACAGCTTAAGCTGGCGGGCGGCGCATTCGTAGGCCGTTTTGTAGTCCTGGAGTTCGCGGGCGGCAAGCTCCATCGCCTGCAGCAGTTCCCGTTCGAGCAGCTTTGGCAGCGGGCCTGTCCGTTCGGCCTGCCGCAGCGCGGTCATAGCCTCCGCGTACCGGCCGGAGGCCGACGCGAGGCGTGCCTGCAAAACGCGGTATTCCGCCCGGCTTTCCTCCGGCGGCATGGGGACTGCGCGAAGCTCCGCCTCTGCGGCTGCCGTCTTCCCACGTTCAAGCTGATAGCGGGCCATGGCCAGATGGTACCGGGCGCGGACGGGCTGCGCGGCATAGGCCTGCCGGTAGTCCGCAAAAGCGGCCTCCTCCTGTCCCGGCCCCGCGCTTTGTGCACACCGGGCCAGAATGTCCCACAGGTGCAGCATAAGCGCTGCACTTGCATAGAGGCTGCCGTTGTTCCACGCAAGCCCCCGCTGGGCCAGATGGCGCGCCGTGTCGAACCGCTCGGACTCCAGCGCCCGCTGCGCGCACTGCGCCGCGGCCATGGCCAGCGCCTGCGCCTGCTCGTCGTCCGGCGCGTGCTCCGGCGCAAGCTCAAGACAGGCGGCATACTCGCCGCTTTTCAGAAGTTCCCGCAGCCGCTGCGTGCGCCCGGCCTCCGCCTCCTCCTGCTCGTCCGCCAGCAGCCACGAGAGCCGGACGTTCAGCACCGACGCCAGATATTCCAGCGTCCCGACCGACGGCGAAGCCAGATCATTTTCGATCTGCGAGAGCATATTGCGCGTGATGCGGTCCCCCACAACCTGCGACTGCGTCATGCCGCGTGCAAGCCGCGTCTGCTTGAGCTTCTGTCCGAGCGTCATAGCACTGCCTCCTGCGTAAATGTCATTTACTCTGCATACATTCTATCATATTGCGCATCCGCCCGCAAGCGGCATCGCATAAACGATTGATTTTCCGCGCCCGCATGGTAAAATAGAGGTATCTGAACGAAAAGGATGGGCTTTGCCATGCAGCGACTTCTGATCCGCAATATCAAAACCCTCGTCTCCTGCGACGAGCAGGATACCGTATATGAAAATGTCGACCTCTACGCTGAGAACGGCATCATCCGCGCCATCGGCCCGAAGCTTGACCGGCAGGCCGACGAGGTGCTGGACGCCAGCCATATGCTGTGCTATCCGGGCCTTGTCAACACGCACCATCATCTGTACCAGCAGTTTTCCCGCAATCTGCCGCAGGTGCAGAACATGGAGCTGTTCGACTGGCTGAAAACGCTCTATGAGATCTGGAAAAATCTCGACGCGGAGGTCATCCGCCTGTCGAGCCTGACCGGTATGGGCGAACTCATGAAGCACGGCTGCACGACCTGCTTTGACCACCACTATGTCTTCCCGGTCGGCGCGGGCGATCTGATCGGGACGCAGTTCGAGGCCGCGTCGGAGCTTGGTATGCGGATGCACTGCTCACGCGGCTCCATGGATCTGTCCGTCAAGGACGGCGGCCTGCCGCCCGACTCCGTCGTGCAGACGGTCGACGAGATCATGGCCGACTCCGCCCGCCTCATTGAAACATACCATGACGCGTCGTTCGGCTCCATGCGGCAGGTCGCGCTTGCGCCGTGTTCGCCGTTCTCCGTCTCGGCGGAGCTTCTGCGGCAGAGCGCCATCCTCGCGCGGCAGTACCATGTCCGCCTGCACACGCACCTGTGTGAGACAAAGGACGAGGAAGCCTATATGCTCGAACGCGAGGGGATGCGCCCGCTGGCGTTCATGCAGACGCTCGGCTGGGTCGGCCCGGATGTGTGGTACGCGCACGGCATTCATTTTAATGACGAGGAGCTGAAGCTTCTGGCCGAAACCGGCACCGGCGTGTGCCACTGCCCGGCAAGCAACATGAAGCTCTCCTCCGGCATCGCGCGCATCCCGGATATGCTGAAGCTTGGCGTGCCGGTCGGCCTTGGCGTCGACGGCTCGGCGTCCAACGACGGCTCGAGCCTTATGGAGGAGCTGCGCACGGCGTTTTTGCTGCACCGGCTCAATTCCAGCCGCGAAGCGCCCTCGGGCTACGATGTTCTGAAGATCGCCACGCGCGGCAGTGCGCGGCTGCTCGGCCGCAGTGACATCGGCAGTCTTGCCGCCGGCAAGTGCTGCGACCTGTTTTTGATCGACAGCCACCGGATGGAGCTCGTCGGGGCCTGCTATGACCCGAAATCCGTCCTTGCCACCGTCGGTGTGCGCGGCCCGGTCGATTACACGGTCGTAAACGGCAAAATCACCGTCCGCGAGGGCCGTCTTGCCAGCGTCGACGAGGAAAAACTCGCCCGCGACGCGCAGGCAAAATGCACGGAGTATCTGGAAAAATAGAAGGAAAGCGGTATATCCTCCCTGCCGTGTGCAAATGCTACGGCAGGGAGGCGTTTTTTTATGCTGATTTCACTCATTCGCGCCGTGGTCTTATATCTGGCGCTGATCCTCGTCGTCCGGCTCATGGGCAAGCGGCAGCTGGGCGAGATGGAGCCGATGGAGTTCGTTGTGACGATGCTGATCGCGAATCTGGCCGCTGTGCCGATGCAGGAGACGGGCACGCCGCTGCTGGCAGGACTGCTGCCGATCCTTGTCGTTTTGAGCGTGGAACTGGTTTTGTCCGTGCTGACGTACCGGAGCGTGAGAATGCGGCGGTTCCTGTGCGGCAAACCAGTTATTTTGATCGAAAACGGGCGGCTTTTGCAGCAGAATCTTAAAAAGACGCGCGTGAACACCGACGAGCTGGCAGAATATCTGCGCATTCAGGGCGTGACGGACCTTTCGCAGGTGCAGTACGCCATTCTGGAGACGAGCGGCGCGATTTCGACGTTCCTGTATCCGAAATACGAACCGGCGCCCGCAAAGGACGCCGGAGTGCAGGTAAGCGGGCGGAAGCTGCCCATTACCGTCATTGCCTCCGGGCGGCTCATGCGGCAGAATCTGACGCTTCTGGGCCGGGATGAGGCATGGGTGCAGGAAATTTTGAAAAATTACAACTGCCGCGTGCAGGACGTCTATCTGCTCACGAGCGAGCCGGGCGGCAAACTGTATTTTGCTGCCATGCGGGAGGATGAGGCATGAAGCATGTTCTGATTGCGTGTCTCGTGTTTGCGCTGTGTCTGGCCGTGGGGCTGTTTTCGCTTTTTTATGTGCGTGCGTCCGGCGAGGAAACGGTCACGCTTCTGGAGCGCTCCATCCGGCAGGCGGAGGAAGAACAATATACCGCGGCAGCGGAGTCTCTGCGGCAGGCAAAGCAGCTCTGGGAGGGCCGCGAGACAGTCCTCGGCATTTTCCTGCACCACGAGGAGGTCGACGAAATTCTGGCCCTGTTCGCGCAGCTCGAGGCGTTTATCAAGCTGGAAGATCTGGACGATTACCTCGCCGCCTGCGGCGAACTCACCGCCCGCCTCGAGCACGTCCGCCGCATGGAGCTGCCGACGGTGGAGAATGTGATGTAGGCACGCTCCCGCGCCGGTGCTTTCCTGAAAAAAACGCCCCGCTGTTCAGCGGGGCGAAGCGCTTTATCGCTCTTCGAGAATTTTGTTCAGCTCGCGCATGAAGCTGTCGATGTCCTTGAATTGGCGGTAGACCGACGCAAAGCGGACATAGGCGACCTCGTCAAGCGGCTTGAGGCGTTCCATGACCAGTTCTCCGATCTTTTCGGTGGAAATTTCCCGGTCAAGCGAGTTCTGGATGGCCTGCTCGATCTCATCGGTGGCCTTTTCCAGCTCAGCCAGCGGCACGGGGCGCTTTTCGCACGCGCGGAGCATACCATTCAAAATCTTGTTGCGGTCGAACTGCTGCCGGCTGCTGTCGCGCTTGATGACGACGATGGGCAGGCTTTCGACCGTCTCATAGGTGGTAAACCGCTTCTGGCATTGCAGGCATTCGCGGCGGCGGCGAATGCTCACCCCGTCGTCCGAGTGACGGGAATCGACGACCTTACTCTCCTGATAGCCGCAGTACGGGCACTTCATGGCAAAAACTCCTCTCTTCATCCGGCGGACGCGCATCTTGCGCTTCTGCCCATTTTCTGTTATGATTGTAGCAAAAAAGAGAGGCCTTGTCTACTTCTTTCTACAGCCAGTCCTGGATCACATCATTCAGCGAATCCGGCGTGACGGCGAAGTAGGCCAGCTGGTCGATGAGCGTGAAGATGCTGGTCCCGCGCATGGTGATGCGCGGGATGCCGGCGTAGCACTGCGCCTCGCCGGTCTGCGCGAGGATCTCCACGCCATAGCACTCGGCACAGCCGCCAAGCACGCTGTCGTTGATCAGATAGTATTCCAGATGCAGCGGCGTGCCCTCCTGTGTCTTGACGTCCTTTGTGTGAATCAGACTCTTATTTCTCATGGTGTTCTCCCTCCCATGGCTATTGAACCATAACTTCTGCGATTCGAAAACCAAAAAATTTCGCATGATTCGACAAAAGCATTGTGATTTTTGATGATCTTTACAGAAAGATCATCCGCGTTTTGGGGAACCTGTGCAGGCCGGGACAGATTTTTGTCGAAAACTTTCGGGTATAGGAGGCGGCGGATGAAACTGAAAAAACAGCTCGAACAGCTGCTTGCGCGCGTCGCGGCCATGCAGATCCCGATTTACGCAGGCAACGCCTCGTTTTTCCTGCTGCTGTCGGTGTTTCCGATCGTGAGCCTGCTTTTGTCGCTGCTCCCGTATACACCGCTGACGATCGAGCATCTGCTCGGCCTCTGCGCGCAGCTTGCGCCGGAGTGGCTGCTGCGGCTGCTGGAATATTTTATCCGGACGCTCTACGGCTCAAGCTCGGCGGCGATCATCTCGGCCAGCGCCGTGCTGACGCTCTGGTCGGCCTCAAAGGGGATGCTGAGCCTGCTTTACGGGCTTGACGCCGTGCTGGAGGTGCACGAGACGCGCAGGTACCTGCACCGGCGGCTGCTGTGCGTTTTATATACGGTCGGGATGCTGCTGGCGCTTTTGCTGACGCTGGGGCTTTATGTCGGCGGACAGGCGCTGCTGGCGTTTCTGCTGGCACGGGGCTTTTCCTTTGCCGCCGTGCTTGAGCCGATCCTGCGGAATTTGCATCTGTATTCATTCGTGCTGCTGACGGCGCTGTTTACGGGCGTGTTTCTGGCTCTGCCGGACAAGCGGCAGCGGTTCGTTCACGTTCTGCCCGGCGCGGCGGGCGCGGCCTGCGCGTGGGTGATCTATTCGGAGATCTATTCGTGGTACGTCAACCACATCGCCAAAGCCTCAGCGCTCTATGGGAGCCTGTCCGTGCTGCTTCTGATGCTTTTGTGGCTGTACGCGTGTATTTCCATTCTGTTTTACGGCGCGCTGCTCAATCACGCGCTGTTCGACTGGAAGGAAGAGAAGGAGAAGCCGGAATGTTCGGATACGTGATCGCCGACCTTGCGCGGCTGGACGAAGGGCAGCAGACGCGCTACAAGAGCTTCTACTGCGGGCTGTGCCGCGCGCTGTACCGCGGCTACGGGCCGGTCCCGGCGCTGGCGTTAACCTATGATATGGCGTTTCTGACGCTGTTTCTGTCCGCGCTCTACGAACCGGCGGAGCAGTCGGGCGCGTCGCGCTGCCTGCGCCATCCGGCGCAGGCGCAGAGCTGGACGCAGACGGCATTCACCGGCTACGCGGCGGCAATGAACTGCCTGCTGGCCTATGAGAACCGCCGGGACGACTGGCACGACGATCAAAAGCTTTCCGCGGCAGCCGCCGCAGGGCTTCTCGGCCCCGGCGCGAAGCGGGCCGCCGCACAGTATCCGGAAAAGGCCGCCGCCATCCGTGCCGCGCTTCAGACCATCACGCAGGCAGAGGAAGACCGCACGGCTTATTCCGAAGCGCCCGCCAACGCGTTTGGAGACCTGATGGCGGAGCTGTTTACAGTGAAAGCAGATCGCTGGACGCCGGTTCTGCGGCAGTTTGGCCGGAGTCTCGGCAAGCTGATCTATTTTATGGACGCGGCCTGCGATCTGGAAGAGGATCGGAAAAAGGGCCAGTATAACCCGCTGGCGCTGCTGGGCGTACAGAGCGGCGCGGACTTCCGCCCGCAGCTGACGCTTCTGGCGGGCGACGCGGCGGAGGCGTTTGAGCGCCTGCCCATCGTGCAGGATGCAGCGATATTACAGAACATTCTATATTCCGGCGTCTGGACGCGCTTTGAAGCGGCGTTCCGGACGAAGCAGGAGGAACCAACATGATCGACGATCCCTACAGCGTGCTCGGCCTGACGCCGGACGCGAGCGACGAGGAGGTCAAGCGCGCTTACCGCGCGCTGGCGAAGAAATACCACCCGGACATGAATCCGGGCGACCAGCACGCGGCGGAGATGATGAACCGCATTAACGCCGCCTATGACCAGATCAAAAACCCGCAGCCGCGCATAAATACGCAGCAGCGAAGCTATCAGGCAGACCCCTTTGCGGGCTGGTACCGGCAGAGCTATCAGGGCGCGTGGTCAGAGGCCGACCCGATGGAGTCCGCGCGGCGGTACATCTTTGTGCAGGAATACGAGCGGGCGCTGCGGACGCTGAACGCCGTGCCCGAATCGCAGCGCACGGCGCAGTGGTATTATCTCGCCGCCGTCGCGAATACGAACCTCGGCAACCGCGTGCTCGGCTATGAGCAGATCACCAGAGCCTGCGCCATGGACCCGGCGAACGCGGAATACGCCGCCGCCCGCGACCAGATCGGCCGAAGCGGCACGGTCTACCACAGCCGTCAGTCCGGCTTCGGCTTCGACAACATCGACCTGAGCCGCGCCTGCTGCGGCATCTGCGCCGCAATGTCCTGCCTCTCCGGCCGCTGCCCGACCATCCTGTGCTGCTGAGAGAAAGGCTGTTCTTTTGTGGCGGGGTGTGCTATAATAAATTAAATGCCCATCAATGCAAGAACACTTTTCGGTTTTTTTTGCTCTTTCCCGCGAAATTTGAAGCAGCTCAATACTTCCGACGCTGTTCTTAAAGCCGTTGTAGGGGTTGATGCCGGTCACAGCCGTTCGCGGCGAAGGAGCGTTACGGATGTGGGTCTGCCGCTTGCCGGTACACATCGGCCCGGCAGGATGCACCGGTTTTACTGAAATCCTCGGCGAATTCGTAACTTCTCATTGGGCCGACAGAGTCGTCGGCCCCTACGGCGAAGCCTCGATGCACACGTATCCCGTAGGGGCGGACGACTCTGTCCGCCCGCAGGATATATCGGTTTTACGGAAATCTTCGGCGAAACCGCAACTTCCCAGCGGGCCGATGTGGGCATCGGCCCCTACATGACTCCGGCAAATTCGTGCTGCCCTGCAAATTTCGAACGCAAGGCGTTTTTACCGCAGATATTAAAACGCAACTACCTACAAATCTGATGTACCGTAACAGGCGGCGCGTACCATAGCGCCCGTAGGGTGACTACGTGTGTTCGCAGCGACTGAAAATAAGGGCTTGCCTAAACCGCACCCGCAGCACGCACCAAGCCGTACCCCAGCGCCCCTTTTCTCCCCATTCTTTTCCGGCAAGACGGAAAAGAATGGGCCGTCGGAGACATCCCGCAGTATCATATTCCCATAAAAGTACCAAACCAGACAGGAGAACTCCCATGAACAACGACCACAGCACCGAGCGGCTGGACTACCAGAGCGGACAGCGGAACGAAAAAGAGCAGCGGGGGGAGTATACGCCCCGGCCGAAGCACCAGATCGTGCTGGCGTGGGTGCTGATCGCCATTGTGGTACTCGGCGTCCTCGGTATGTGCTACTGGGAGATCTTCGGGAAGTTCTGATATGCGCATTCTTGGCATCGACCCCGGCTACGCCACAACCGGGTTTGGCATTTTGGAGGCCGGACGCGGCAGCGTCCAGCTGCTCAACTACGGCACCATCACGACCCCCACAACGCTTACATTCCCGGAACGGCTCGTGGTGCTCTATGACGATATGGTGCAGCTCATCGAGACGGTCAAGCCGGACGCCGTGGCGGTCGAGGAGCTGTTCTGGGGGCATAACGTCACGACCGGCATCGGCGTGAGCCATGGCCGGGGCGTCATTCTGCTTGCGATCTGCAAATCAGGCGCGCCGCTTTTTGAGTATACCCCCAATCAGGTCAAGCAGGCCGTCGTCGGCTATGGCGGCGCGGATAAGCATCAGGTCATGGAAATGACGCGCCGCATTCTGAAGATGGAAAAGGTCGCGCGGCCGGACGACGCGGCGGACGCCATCGCCATCGCACTCTGCCATGCGCGAAGCTCCACCTCGCTTCTGGCGCAGAAAGGATACCGGTAATGTTTTATTATCTGAACGGGACAATTACGCTGCTCGACGCCAATCTCGCGGTCGTGGACTGCGGCGGCGTGGGCTACGCGTGCCATACGACAAATTATACGCTTGCCCGGCTGCAGCTCGGAAAGCCCGCGAAGCTTTTTACATACTGCAACATCAAGGAAGACGCCTTTGATATCTTCGGCTTTTCCACGCGCGAGGAATTAAACTGCTTCGAGCGGCTTCTCGGTGTGACGGGCGTCGGCCCGAAGGCGGCGCTGGCGATCTTGTCCGTCGTCTCGCCGGAGCAGCTGACGCTGGCCGTCATGACGCAGGACGACAAAACCATCACCATGGCGCAGGGCGTGGGCAAAAAGCTCGCGCAGCGCATCATTCTGGAACTCAAGGACAAGCTCGGTGCAAGCCAGCTGGAACTGAATACAGCGGAGTTCGCCGGCGCTGGCGTGCTGGCACGCGGCAGCAAAGCAGCAGAGGCGACCGCCGCGCTCGTCGGCCTCGGCTATTCGCAGACGGAGGCGGCGGCGGCGCTCAAAGGCATCGACATTGAGAACCTTTCCATCGAAGACGTGATCCGCCGGGCGCTGCGCGCCGCGGCGCAGCAGTAAGGAGGGCCCGGCATGAGCCTGGATTTTTCGCAGAAATACGACGCGCCCATCGTCACCACAAGCCTGACCCCGCAGGACGACGGCGAGGTCAGCCTGCGCCCGAAGCTGCTGGCCGACTATACCGGACAGGAAAAGGCCAAGGGCAACCTTGCCATTTATATTGAGGCTGCCAGGCGGCGCAATGAGCCGCTTGACCATGTCCTGCTCTACGGCCCGCCGGGTCTCGGCAAGACGACGCTCGCAGGCGTCATCGCCAACGAAAAGGGTGCGGGCATCCGCGTGACCTCCGGTCCGGCGATCGAACAGGCCGGAGATCTAGCCGCCTTGCACACTACTGCCGAGCAGGGCGATATTCTGTTCATTGACGCACTCAAACTACCCAACAGAGTGCGCGGGATTAACCGGGAGGAGGCGGCGGCG
>OJKC01001650.1_pt1 | contig 13437 bp, 16 predicted proteins | sample 1596401 | NCBI WGS metagenome assembly OJKC01 (sample SAMEA4350162, study PRJEB24818) | metagenome | biome: human; feature: gut; material: faeces | place: Denmark | collected 2013-09 | reverse complement strand
TATTTGAACTTTTTTTGTTTAAATGATACGGCAACCCTCGATTTCTCCGCCGCTTTATTCGTGGGCAGCGGCAGGTGTATATAAGAGACCGGTTGTATTCAGTTCGTCTATCGCCCCGTTTGTACACCAGCCGTAGCCTATTGCCACGGCCTGCGCTTCTATTATGGGTGCAAGCTTAGTCCGCCTTAGTTCCGTTACCCTTTTGGAATCGTTTATGTGCTCAATAAGCGGCTCGCTCGGCAGTATTACGCAGCACGTTACAACAGGCCCCGCAAGCGGGCCGCGGCCGACCTCATCCATGCCGGCCGGATATATGCCAGCGTTCCAGAATTCTCTTTCGCGTTTTGTAAGCTCATTCAGCCTTTCCTGCTCGTTTATGCGCGCCATGACATTCTCCTCACGATGCGTTTATCAATACTCTTTATCGGGCGATTCAAGCGTTATTTTGGCTATCCTGCCCGCGCGGAATTCGTCCAGCACAATGCGTGCCGCGCGTTCCGTATCCATCACGCCGCCCTGCAATATAAATCCACGCGAACGTGCAACGGCTTCAAGCAGTTCATGCGGCGCCATGCCTTCCTCTATCTTCTTATAGCGCTCCTTCAATTCGTTCGGGCATATTGCAATAAGCTCGCCAAGCAGATCCGCCGCGAGCCTTTCTGCGTCCATGATATCATCATTTATAGAGCCGATATAGGCAAGGTGCTTCGCCAGCGCTTCGTTTTCAAGTTTTGGCCAAAGCAGACCCGGCGTATCCATCAATTCAAGGTACGGCGATACCTTTACCCACTGCTTGCCTTTTGTAACGCCCGGCTTATCGCCAACCTTAGCCTTGGTTTCGCCGGCGATACGGTTTATAAATGTGGACTTGCCAACATTGGGTATGCCTACAACCATTGCACGCACGGTCTTTATAACGCCCTTTTCCTTCATCTTTGCCACTTTATCGGCAGCCGCGGCCTCTATCAGCGATACTGCTGCCTTACGCTTTGCGCTTGATGTGGAAACAAAAGCAATGGCATTTATATTCTGAGCCTTGTAGTATTCTATCCACTTTTTTGTCTGCTCGGCAGAGGCAAGGTCGCTTTTGTTCAGCAATATAACCCTGCTTTTCTGGGAAAACAGCGCATCGAAATCCGGATTACGCGTGGCCAGCGGCGCGCGTGCGTCAACCAGTTCCACAACAACGTCTATCAGCTTCAGGTTTTCTTCCAGCATACGCCGCGCCTTGGCCATATGCCCGGGGTACCATTGTATCTGCATAAAAAGTATCTCCTGCTATAATTAAGCCCCCAGGGGCATAAAGCCTTGGGGGCTTGGTTTGATCGTTTAGGTAAACTTATTTCTCGTCTATACGCTCGACGACCTTGGCAGCCTTACCTACGCGATTGCGCAGATAGAACAGCTTGGCGCGGCGAACCTGACCATGGCGCAGCACTTCGATGCGGCCGATGCGGGGGCTGTTGTAGGGGAAGGTCCTCTCTACGCCGATACCGTAGGATATCCTGCGGACGGTGAAGGACTTGCGAATGCCGCCGCCCTGAATCTTAATAACGACGCCTTCGAAGTTCTGAAGCCTCTCGCGGGAGCCTTCTATGACCTTTACGAATACGCGGACGGTATCGCCCACTTCCAGCTTGGGCAGGTCTGTACGAAGCTGCTCCTTTTCAAGTTCCCTGATGATGTCTGCCATTTTTATTTCTCCTTCCTTAGACGTTCGTATAGGCCATTACACCCACATTGGACCGCCCGTTTGTCACAAAGGGCATTATAACACAGCCGCACTTGCAATGCAAGCCATTTTTTGCCCGTTTATCTTGCTTTTTCATCCTTTTTTATGGACTGGATGAATGCTATGTCCTTTTTGTTGAGTTCAACGTGTTCCATCAGCTCCGGACGGCGCGATAGCGTAAGTTCAATGGCCCTGTCCCGCCGCCAGCACTCTATCAGCGCATGGTTACCGTTCAGCAAAACTTCCGGCACCTTCATGCCGCGAAACTCAGCCGGGCGGGTATACTGCGGATATTCAAGCAGCCCGTCTGAAAATGATTCCGTCTCCGCCGATTCGCTGCTGCCCAATACGCCGGGTATGAAGCGGGCGATGCAGTCTATCGCCACCATTGCGGCAAGTTCGCCGCCGGTCAACACATAGTCGCCTATTGAGAGATCCTCATCCATGGCGTAATTCACGCGCTCGTCTATGCCCTCGTAATGCCCGCAGAGGAAAAGCAGATGCTCCTCCTTAGCCAATTCCCGCGCCACCTCTGGCGAAAGCGTTCTGCCGCGCGGGGAAAGCAGTATCCTCCTTGCTTTATGCTCGGGATCTACCGCGTCCAGGCATGAATAGATGGGCTGGGCGAGCATTACCATGCCCGCACCGCCGCCGAACGGATAATCGTCCGTATTATGGTGCTTGTTTTCGGAATACTTCCGTATATCGCAAAGGTTGAATTCGAGTATGCCTTTCTGTGCAGCCCTGCCAAGTATGCTTGCGCCCAATACGGGCGGGAACATCTCGGTAAAGGTTGTAAGTATGTCAATCCTCAAACAGGCCAACCTCCTCAAGCACCTTAGAATCCAGCACCATGCGCCGGTTTTCAACATCGGTCGAAATTATCGCGCGCTTAAGTGCAGGCAAAAGCAGCTTCTTTTCGCCCGATATTTCATATACATCATTTGCGCCAGTTTCAAACACGTCCGTAAGCGTGCCAAGCTTGCGCCCGGTATCGTCACTCACTCTGCAGCCTATAAGATCCTCCACAAAGTAGGTATCCTTGGGAAGCTTCATTGCATGCGCCCTGTCCACGCATATATACGCTCCGCGAAGCGCCTCCGCATCATCACGCGAAGCGCTGCATGATATGCTCATATATACCGCGTCTTCCTTCACGCCAACGTCCGATACGGTTATAGGCTCCCTTACACCGTTGCGCTCTATATAGGCTTCCCTAAGCCTTTTATAGCGCATCAGCGAATCAGACATGGGTTCAAGTTTTACCGCCCCATGAACGCCGTGAGGCCGCACAATGCGGCCTATTCTGAAAAATTCGCACAGCGCAGCCATATTAGACTATCTCTACGATGTATTTTTTGTTTTCCTTGACAGAGGCGGCCTTGACCACGCAGCGGATAGCCTGGGCTATGCGGCCCTGTTTGCCTATCACCTTGCCCATATCCTCTGCGGCGACGCTAAGCTCTATTACGGTAGCCTTGTCGCCTTCTTTTTCTTCAACCTTGACCTCGTCAGGCTTGTCCACTAAGCTCATCGCTATAAACTTTACCAGTTCTGACATGGACTGCCTCCCGTTCGCTTCCTCCGTCACTGTATCGCTCCGCTCTTCTTGAGCAGGCCGCGTACGGTATCGGTGGGCTGTGCGCCGTTCTTTATCCACTGCTGAGCCTTTTCGTTGTCAACCTTTATCTCGGCGGGATCGGTCAGGGGATTGTAGTAACCGATTTCCTCAACGAAAGCGCCGTCGCGGGGAGCGCGGCTGTCCGCAACCACTATACGGTAGAAAGGAGCCTTCTTGGCGCCCATGCGGCGAAGTCTGATTTTAAGCATTGTTGTGTCCTCCTGAAATATATGTTGTTTACACTTTTTATATCGAAAACGGCTTTACCGTAATCGTTCATTCTTTAGAAGCCGAACGGGAAGCGGCGCTTGCCCTTCTTGCCGCCCTTTTTACCTTTTCCGGTAAACTGGCGCATCATTTTGCGCGTGGCTTCAAACTGGTTTATAAGCCGATTGACCTCCTGAATGGTGGTTCCGCTGCCGCGCGCTATCCTGCGCCTGCGGCTGGCGTTCAATATGTCCGGCTTCCTGCGCTCCTTAGGCGTCATGCTCTTTATTATAGCCTGCGTGCGCGCAACCTGCTTTTCGTCTATTTCTATGTTGCCAAGCTTTGATGCGTCCATGCCGGGTATCATGCCCATTATGTCCTGCATAGAGCCCATACTCTTCATCTGTTCAAACTGGTCAAGGAAATCCTCCAGCGTGAACTCATCGTTTCTCAGCTTTGCTTCAAGTTCAACGGCCTTCTTTTCGTCAAAGGCGCTCTGTGCCTTTTCAATAAGGGTGAGCATGTCGCCCATTCCCAAAATGCGGCTTGCCATCCTGTCCGGATGGAACGGCTCAATATCCGTAAGCTTTTCACCTGTACCGGAGAACTTGATGGGCTTGCCCGTAACGGCCTTAACGCTCAGCGCCGCGCCGCCCCTTGTGTCGCCGTCAAGCTTTGTTACTATAACGCCGGTAAGCTCCAGCTTTTCATTGAAGGCCTTTGCAACGTTCACCGCATCCTGACCGGTCATCGCGTCTATAGTCAGCAGTATTTCTGCCGGCTGAACCGCATCCCTTATCGCGGCGATCTCGTCCATCATGCCTTCGTCTATATGCAGACGGCCCGCGGTATCGATTATAACAAGATCCTTCAGTTGCCTGCGTGCTTCCTCGACGCCAAGCTTTGCCGTCTCCACAGGGTCCGCCTGTCCGCGCTCAAACACCGGAACCCCTACCTTGGAGCCAACGACCTTCAGCTGGTCTATTGCCGCGGGGCGATATATATCGCACGCCACAAGCATGGGCGACTTGCCGTATTGCTTGGAAAGATAACCTGCAAGTTTGCCCGCCATAGTGGTCTTACCCGCGCCCTGAAGACCCGCAAGCAATATCACGCTGGGGCTTTTGGAACCGAACTCTATTTTGGAACCCGTTCCGCCCATAAGCGCGGTAAGTTCTTCATTTACTATTTTTATCACCTGCTGGGCCGGTGTAAGGCTTTCCAGTACCTCCGATCCGACTGCCCTTTCAGTGACCTTATTAACAAAGTTCTTTACAACGGCAAAGTTAACGTCCGCCTCAAGCAGCGCAAGCTTTACCTCTCGCATGGCCTCGCGCACTTCTTTTTCGCTCAGCTTGCCCTTGCCGCCAAGTTTTTTAAAAACGTTTTGCAGTTTTGAGGAAAGCCCTTCAAATGCCATTGTTTCCCTCTATCCTTTCAATAAGGGCATCCAAACCCTTTTGCATATCTTCGTCTGCGCTGTTCTTCCGCATTTCGTTTATGCTTGCTATCAGCGCCATGTCCCTTGCAAGAAAGCCAAGCTTTGCTTCGTATTGCTCCAGCTGATCCTCACCGCGCAGTATCGCATCCCGCACGGCCTGGCGGGAAACGCCTTCCCTTTCGGCAATCTCTGCCAGCGAACAATCCTCGTTCAGGCTCTGCTCAAGCGTTGCCCTTTGCCTATCCGTAAGCAGCGCGCCGTACCAATCCAGCAGCAGCCCGAGCCTAAGCCGCTTATCCATGCTTCAGACCTCCTGTAAAGGCTTCAAGCTTTACACCCTTGCTATTATAGCAAATAATAAGGAGATGTCAAGCAATTTTTGCCCGCATCTCCGTATTATATTTCCTTTTTAGTTACGCGAACATTTTTCAGCGTCTATCGCAAGCACGAACATCAGCACATATAACGCATCATTCGGGTTTGCAACATCCAGTACATATGTATCCGTCCAGTTGAGCAATTCCTTGGATACCGTCGCTACCGTTGCGCCGTATGTGTTAACTATGGTATAGTCCCATTCAAGGAAATTTCCTTCCACGTGCCAGCCGTTGAAGTCTATATTATAGCGCGGGGTAAAGAGCGAAAACTCCTTGCGTATGCTACCGAGGAATTCATTTCCTGCATACAGTTCAAACGCAGGTAGGAATGTGAACACCCTTTCCTTGACGGTGCCAACTTCATTGCCGCTTGGGTCGAATATCTTCAGGCAATGGCCCCACGAAAGCTGCCCCTTTACCTCGTATGCCGTTTCGCCCGATTCATAGTATATGTCATAACTATCGAACCAGGAGAAAAAGCGCTGTTTGAATAGCAGTTTCACTTTATATCAGCGCCTCCGCAAACGCATCCGCATCAAACGGTCTCAGATCGTCTATCCCTTCACCAACGCCTATGAAGCGTACCGGCAATCCCAGCTCATTCTTTATGGCCACGGCCATGCCACCCTTGGCCGTGCCGTCAAGCTTGGTTATAATAACGCCGGTAAGTCCCGTGCTTTCGCCAAATGCGCGCGCCTGAATTATGGCGTTCTGCCCAGTTGTTGCGTCCAGCACAAGCAGCGCCTCGACCGGCACGCCCGGCAGCTCCCTGTCAAGCACGCGGCGTATCTTCTCAAGTTCACTCATAAGGTTCTTTTTATTGTGCAGCCTGCCCGCCGTATCGCAGAGCAATATATCGCGCTTGCGTGCCTTGAAGCTTGCCGCCGCATCGAACACCACCGCCGCAGGGTCGGCACCTTCGCCGTGCTTAACTATCTGCACGCCGCTGCGCTCCGCCCAAACGGCGAGCTGCTCCGCCGCCGCCGCACGGAACGTATCCGCCGCCGCCATCATGGGCTGCCTGCCCTTGGATACATAGTACGCCGCAAGTTTGCCTATGGACGTGGTTTTACCAACGCCGTTAACGCCCACTATCAGCAGCACCGCAGGCCCCTTATCCGCGGCAAATTCGCTGTCCGCCCGCATTTCGTCCGCAACTATGCGCCTAAGCTCCTGCCGCGCTTCAGTGCGGGTTTTAATGCCCTTTTCGTCAAGGCTGTCCCTCAGCGCACCTATAAGCCTTTCGGCAGTATCCATGCCCATGTCGGCAACTATCATGGCTTCCTCAAGTTCTTCATAAAATTCGTTATTCACGCGCTCCCCGCCCGCAAATATTGCGCCGAGCATACCGTTTCCGGCCTTGCTCAGGCTCTTTTTCAGCTTTTCAAAAAAGCCCATCTTCTTTTCCATAGTTCCTCCTTATCCGTTGAATCTGGCGGACACCACCTTGGAGATGCCCCTTTCCTCCATCGCCACGCCGTAAAGCGCGTTGCAGACTTCCATACTGCCTTTGCGGTGGGTTATCATAATAAACTGAGTATCCTTTGAATACCGCTGCACATACTGCGCCACTGTGCTTACGTTCACTTCGTCCAGTGCGGACTCTATTTCGTCCAGTATGCAGAACGCCGTGGGCTTAAGCTTTAATATTGCAAACAGCAGCGCGATAGCCGTCAATGCCCTTTCCCCGCCCGAAAGTAGGCTCAGTAGCTGCAGTTTCTTTCCGGGCGGCTGGGCAATAATATCTATATTGCAGTTGAGTATGTCGTTCTTGTCGCTAAGCACAAGCTCCGCCTTGCCGCCGCCGAAAAGCTCAGCAAACGTTGCAGAAAAGTTCTGCTGTATTTTTTCAAACTGCCTGCGGAATTCGTTTTCCATCGTCCGCGTCAGTTCATCTATAAGCTGGCTTAGATCGGCCTTTGCCGCGGTAAGGTCGGCATACTGCGCACTCATTTCATCGTAGCGCTCCTTAACGCTCTTATAATCATCTATCGCGGCAATGTTAACATCGCCCAGAGCACGTATGGCCTTTTTCAGTTCGTCTATGCGTATGTGCGATGCCGTAACGGCTATCTGCCGCCTGTACGGCAGGGCATTGTCATATGTAAGCTCATAATCTTCCCACATTTTATCCTGCGAGGATTTCAGCTCCATCTCTGCCCTGTTCAGGCCCAGTTCGTTTTTATGCAGCCTGTCGCCAAGTTCTTTTGCTTCTTCAGCAACGTTTTCGCGCCGCTGGCGCAGTTCGTCTATCGTATTAAGCCGGTTCGCGCGTTCTTCTTCCATTGTATGCAGCCTGTCCGTCAGCTTATCCACCTCTTGGCGTTCTTCGCTTATGCTGCCCTCTATTTCCTTCAGCTTGCCGCTCAGTTCCATGAACCTTCCCGCAAAGCCGGAAATCACGCGCCTGTCTTCCTCTATCGCCGCTGCAAGCGCCTTTTCTTCCCTTACAAGCCTATCGTGTTCGTTTTTCAGCGCGGCGGCCTCCTTTTCGCTCCTTGCCAGCGCTATGCGGCACTGCGCTTCGCGCTCGGTACATTCGGATAGCTTTGCTTTAAGCGACGAAAGCTCCTGCTGCGCGGCGCGTATATCCGCCTGCGTTGCGGTATTGCTCTGCTCAAGCGTGGATCTATCCTCCGTCGCCGCCTTATAGCGCGCGTCTATGCCGGCAATGTCGTCGTTTATCTGGCTTTCGCCTTCCTCTGCGGCGGAAAGCGCTTCTTCAGCTTCCGAAAGATATTTTTCTATTATGTCCAGCTTCTCGGCATGGGTGGCTATTTCAAGCTCCTTTTCATGCAGCGCGTCCCCCGCTTCCTCCAATGCGTCCTGCGCGCCGGAGAGCGAAGCTTCAAGCCGTGCGTATTCTTCCTCCCGCTGCGCCTTCTCCCTGTCCAGCGCCGCGGTTCGCTTCGTCAGCTCCTCTATCTCGCGCTCGCGGCCTATTATGCTGAATTCGCGTTTCTGCACGCTGCCGCCGGTCATCGATCCGCCGGGGTTGACAATATCGCCCTTTAGCGTGGCAATTCTGAACGAAGCCCTCGCCTGGCGGTTAATCGCAATTGCCGCGTCAAGGTCGCTTACTATTACGGTTCTCCCCAGCAGGTTTTCTATTATACCCCTGTATTTTTCATCAAAGCTTACAAGCTCGCTTGCAACGCCTATGAACCCATTCACGCGGCAGCAGTTCAGTTCCCGCTGGTCAAGCATTCTCGCGCGCATTGCGGATATCGGCAAAAACGTTGCCCTGCCGTAGCCCTTGCGCCTGAGGTGCTCAATAACGGCCTTGGCATCGTTTTCATCCGGCGTTACTATGTTTTGCAGCGCCGGGCCAAGGCTCATTTCTATTGCCGTTTCATATTCGCCGGGTACGCTTATCAGCTCCGCAACAACGCCTTCTATCATGCGCTTTAATGCAGTATCGCGTTCGCTGTCCCTAAGCAGATTTTTTACGCTTGCATAATAGCCCTCATGCGCGCGTTTCATTTCCTCCAGCACTTTCAGTCTGGATTTGCCCGCTTCGCTCTGCTGTTCTGCCCTGCGTGCGTCCTCCCGCGCCTGTTTAAGGCTTTGGTTTATGTTGTTCAGCCTTTGTATCGCGGCCTCGCGCTGCCTTTTGCGCTCTTCTTTTTCGCTGAGCAGCTTATTGTGCTCCGCTTCCGCCCGGGCGTATTCTTCCTTCAGCTCGGTTCGCTTTTCTTCGGCCCGCGCCCTGTTGCGCGCCATGTTTTCCGCCTGAGCCACAAGGCCTTGGCGCATGGTTTCAAAGCGGGATATAAGTATCCTCGCATCGGCAATGCGGTTCATCGCATCTATCAGCGCGGCCTTTTGTTCTTCCAAGCTTTCTTCCTTCTTCTCCGCCTGTGCGCTCAGTTGATTCAGTTCTTCCGCCGCTTGGGCGGCCTCTGTACGCTTTGCGGAAAACTCGGCTTCGCTTTCTTCAGCTTTCCTTCGGCTTTCATCTATTTGTCCGGCCAGCTCATCGTATCTTTTTTCGTTATTATCAAGCTGGTTCTGCCGCTGCTCCTTTTCGCGCATGAACGCCTCCATACGCTCGCTGAGCACCTTTGATTCGCCCGCGTGGCCTTCAACGCCCGTAGTCATTTTAAGCAATTCAGCCTGTACCTGACTTATGGACGTATTCAGCGCGCGCTCAAGTTCTTCTTCCTGCGCGCAGTTCGCTGCAATAGCAGACTCTATTTTCTCTTTTTGATTTATCTCTTCCCCTGCGGATTCTATTGCTTCTTTCAGAGTGTTTATGCGTTCGTTAAGCTTATCGTATTGATAAAGGAATACGTTTATCTCTATTTCTTTCAGTTCATCGCGCAGTTTAAGATATTCTCTCGCCGCGGCGCTCTGTTCTTCCAGCGGGCCCACGCGGTCCTCAAGTTCTTTTATGATATCGCTGAGCCTGTCCATGTTGACCTTGGTGTTTTCAAGCTTCCGCGCGGCTTCTTCCTTGCGCACACGGAACTTCATAACGCCCGCCGCTTCTTCAAAAGCGCTGCGCCTGTCCGCCGACTTTGCGGACAATATCTGCTCCACGCGTCCCTGACCAATTATGGAATAGCCTTCGCGGCCAACGCCGGTGTCCCGAAAAAGCTCCGCTATGTCCTTTCTACGGCAGGAGGAACGGTTAATAAAGTATTCGCTTTCTCCGCTCCTATATATGCGGCGCGTAACGCATACTTCGTTAAAATCGGTTGCCAACTCATGGTCGTAGTTATCAAACGTGAGCGATACTTCGCCGTAAGAAAGCGGCTTTTTCGCCTCTGTCCCATTGAATATAACGTCCTCCATCTTTTCGCCGCGCAGCGCCTTTGCGCTTTGCTCGCCCAGCACCCAGCGTACGGCATCCGCAATATTGCTTTTGCCGCTGCCGTTGGGACCGATAATGGCCGTTATACCGTCGTCAAATACAATTTCTGTTTTACGGGCAAATGATTTGAACCCGTACATTTCCAGTTTGGTCAGCCTCAATCTTCGTTCCTTTCGGGCTGGGAAATAATGCCCATTTCCTCAAGCGCGGCCTTTGCCGCATGCTGGCCGGCTTCCTGCTTGGTTTTGCCATCGCCGCTGCCTACCACCGCGCCCGCAACCGTAACGTCCATATTGAAAACCTTATTATGGTCCGGCCCGCTGCTGCCCGTAAGCACATATGCTATCTGACCCATATGCCGCTTTTGTACATATTCCTGAAGCATGGTCTTGTAATCCTTATGCGGCCCGCCGCTTACGGCGCTCTGCACCGCCGTGCCGATAAAGCTCATTATAAAGCCCTTTGCCGTATCCATGCCGCCGTCAATGTACAAAGCGCCTATCAGCGCCTCCACAGCGTCGCTCAATATGCTCGGCTTCTCCCTGCCGCCGGAATGATCCTCCCCGCGCCCAAGCAGAAGCGATTTGCCGAGTTCCAGCTTTTTTGCAACGTCATAAAGCGCGCCTTCGCACACCGTCTGCGCCCTAAGCCGCGTCATGTCGCCCTCGTTATATTCGGCAAAGCGGTTATATAGATACTCACTTACGCAAAGCTCCAGCACCGCATCGCCCAAAAACTCCAGCCTTTCGTTATGCGCGCTTGCCCTGCCGTCCCCTTTAACGTAGGACGTATGCGTAAGCGCCATATCAAGCAGCCTTTTATCATTAAAGCTGTATCCAACGCGCCTTTCCAGCGATTCAAGCTTTTTTCGCCTATCCGCGTCCATTTTTCCTCCTGTGCGGAAAAAAGGGGCTGCCCGCATTGTTCAGGCGGCCCCTATGCTTTCCAGATGGGTTTATTTCTTGTTGATGTAGTTCACTATGTCGCCAACGGTATGGATGTTGGGCAGATCGTCATCGGGTATTTCAATACCGTACTGCTGCTCCAGATCCATTATAAGCTCAACAACGTCCAGTGAATCGGCCTTGAGATCCTCAATAAGCCTGGATTCCATGGTTATGGACTCCTCGGGAATGTCAAGCTGCCTTGCTATATTCTTGCGTACATTTTCAAACTCCATTTTAAGCGTCCCCTTTCATGCTCTGCTATATTATTTAAGTTTAGCCCCAGCGGCATAATATGTCAATCCTTCAAAATGCTATACCGCGCCGCATTATGCGTTTATTCCTCATCCGGAAGTGATGCAATGGCCTCGGCTATCTTGGGATTCACATTACCTTTCACGAACAGTTCCGCCTGCCTTATGGCCGAAGCGAACGCCTTTGCATCGGAACTGCCGTGCGCCTTTATTACGCAGCCGTTTATGCCAAGCAGCGGCGCGCCGCCAACTTCTTTATAATCCATCTTCTTTTTGAAGCGGCGGAATGCATCCATTGAAAGCGCTGCGCCGATTTTGGACTTAAAGTCGGCCGTAAGCTCTGTTTTGAGCATAGCCATCATTGAACTTGCAAGCCCTTCGGTATATTTAAGCACCACGTTGCCGACGAATCCGTCGCAAACCAGCGCATCGAATTCGCCTGAAAGTACTTCCCTTGCCTCGCAATTTCCGGCAAAGTTTATAGGCGCCGCACTCAGCAGCTTATACGCAGCTTTGGTCAGCTCGCAGCCCTTTTCGGCCTCCTCACCATTGTTCAGCAGCGATATACGCGGGTTCTCAACGCCCATAACGCTTTGCATATATGCGCTTGCCATCACGCCGAACTGCTGCAAATACTGCGGCTTGCAGTCCGTATTTGCACCGCAGTCTATCAGCATTATCCAGCCGCCCTTAACCGTTGGCAACAGCGGAGAAAGTGCCGGACGCTTAACACCCTTTATGCGCTTGACTATAAGCGTTGCACCCGCAAGCAACGCGCCCGTGCTGCCGGAGGACACGACCGCATCCACCTCGCCTTTTGCTGCAAGGTTCAGCGCCTTTACCATGGATGCTTCTTTTTTTCTTATTGCGGCGGTCGGCTGCTCATGGCAGTCTATCTCCTCCGCCGCGTCAAGTATTGTTATCCTGCCGCTGTTTACGCCCAGCTTAGCAAGTTCATCCTTTATTGCCTGCTCTTTGCCCACAAGTGTTATGGCTATATCCTGATTGGCTGCCGCGGCCCTTACCGCGCCCTCCACCGCCGCGCCGGGGCAATTATCCCCGCCCATAACGTCTAACGCTATGCGTATCATATAATTGCAAATATCCTTCCGTATAAAAAATATATGCTATTCTATCACATATTTCTGAATAACGCAAAAAGAGGATACGCGAAACGCATCCTCTATTTACTTAAAGGTCAAATAAATTATTTGGCTTCTTCAACCTTGACGACCTGCTTGCCGTCGTAATAGCCGCAATTCTTGCAAACCCTGTGGGCCAGCTTGGGCTCATGGCACTGCGGGCAAGCCACGATGCCGGGGATGGAAAGCTTCCAGTTGCTGCTCCTGCGTGAATCACGCCTCGCCTTGGATGTTTTTCTCTTGGGGACCGCCATTTGTCACACCTCCTTATCCTCGTTAAACAGCGCCTTGAGCTTAGCGAACGGATTATCCTCCTCCGCTTCCTGCTCACAGGAACACTGTACTGTATTCAAATCGCACCCGCATACCGGGCACAGTCCGCGGCAATCATCTTTGCACAGAACATAGTTCTCCATGTTCAGCAATATGGTGTCGCGCACAAGGTCGCTTAGGTCAAGCTCTTCTCCGCTGAACGGATAGGCGTCGCCGTCTTCCGGCGCGTTTTTTTCAAACCGCTCCTCAAACTCATGCGCAAACGGAACCGTAAGTTCCTTCGCACAGCGGGCGCATTCGCCCTTCAGCGCCGTTTTGACGCTGCCTGAGGTTTCAAAGCCGCTCCCGTCGAAAACATAATTTATCTCAACCGTTACATCGTCCGCAAAGCGAATCCACCGGCCGGGATCTGCCGCTTATACACATCTCCGAGCCCACGAGACTCCTGAGCATCTCGTATGCCGCCTTCTGCTTGAAAAAAAAAAAACAGATAAATCGCACGAACCTACTATCGTAGAGCATGCCATCGTCGCAGTTTCGACGCGTCTTCTTATCCTCATTACCAATGCCCCGAGCCGGATATCCATTTCGTATGCCGTCTCCAGCTTGACAATAACATAGCTGCAGCTT
>OJKC01001640.1_pt1 | contig 13486 bp, 12 predicted proteins | sample 1596401 | NCBI WGS metagenome assembly OJKC01 (sample SAMEA4350162, study PRJEB24818) | metagenome | biome: human; feature: gut; material: faeces | place: Denmark | collected 2013-09 | reverse complement strand
ATTGACGCCGCTGCCCGGACAGAACAGGAGGGAAACCGATGCTTTCTACCCTGCACATCGAAAATATTGCCGTCATTGAACAGGCAGAGATCTTTTTTGACCGCGGCTTCAATGTCCTCACCGGCGAGCGTGCCGAGCATCTCCGGGATGTTCAGCTTGTCGATCGCGGCGGCCGCGCCGTTGGCAAGGCCCGGCATGGTCTTGATGACGATCATGTTCTGGGCGTAATCCACGCTGGTGATGCACTGCCGGAAGATGAGATTCAGCTTGGCCGAGAACGTATGCTCCACGGGCTTCGGCGTGGTGGAATAGCGGTAGACACCGTCCGGTCCGAGCTCCTTGATGATGCGCAGCTGCTTGATATCGCGGGAGATCGTCGCCTGCGTAGTCCGGAAGCCCGCGTCGTTCAGCTCTGCGAGCAGCTGCTCCTGCGTCTGCACGCTGTGGTCATGGATGAGCTCCAGAATTTTTTCCTGGCGTTTTGATTTCATAGGGGCTTACCTCATTTTTTCAATGAATTTCTTGTTCAGGATCTCGAAAAAGCTGATATCCTTCAGCCGGACCAGCCGGGTGACCTTCTGCGAGCTTTTTACCACGATCTCGTCGCCGACGTTCAGCCGGAAGGCCCGTCCGCCGTCGACGGAGAGGAAGGCGTTGTGCCGCCCGACCTTGCCGACCCGGACTGCGATCACGCGGTCCGGTGCGACGACGATGCTTTTGGCCAGCATGGCGTGCGCGCAGATGGGCGTGATCAGGAAGTTCTTCGCAGACGGCTCGACGATCGGCCCGCCGGCGGACATGGAATAAGCCGTCGACCCGGTCGGTGTACAGAGGATCACGCCGTCGCCGGAGAAGCTGGTGGCCTCCACCCCATCGCAGGTGATGGAGAGTTGGACCACGCGGGCGATGGCGCCCTTGGTGATGACCGCGTCGTTGAGCGCCGTCTCATGGAACAGCGTCTGCTTGCCGCTGACCACGCTGACGTCCAGCATCGTCCGCGGCTCCACGGTGTAATCCCCCTGCGGGATCTTGCGCAGCAGCTCCATTTCCGAAGCCTCGAGCTCGGCGATGAAGCCCATCGTGCCGATATTGACGCCGAGGATGGGGAGGCCATGCTCGGTGGCGATCTTTGAAGAATGCAGGATCGTCCCGTCGCCGCCGAAGCAGATGAGCATATCCGCGGTCCGGATCTCCTTCTGGATCTCGCGGAAGCGAAGGTCCGACGGGATCTCAAAGCTCCGGTCCACATCGAACGGCAGGCAGAGCGAGACCTCGGCGCCCGCCTCCTTCAGGATCTGGCAGGCCTGCCGGGCGTGTTTGAATTGTTTGTCCCGATAGGGATTCGGCGAAACGACGATCTTCATGGTGCGGTTACCCCTTCAGTGTCTCATGCGCCTGCGCGACGAGCGCGGCGACGTCCGGGATCTGTGCTTGTCCCGGCTGCATGGAAAGATGCGCGAGGAATTCGATATTGCCCTCCGGGCCCTTGACCGGAGAAAACGTCAGGTTCCGGACGGTAAAATGCAGGGAATCGGCCAGCGCGAGGAAGTTTTGCAGCACATCCGCGTGGACGGCCGGGTCACGCACGACGCCCTTCTTCCCGACGTTCTCTTTCCCGGCCTCAAACTGCGGCTTGATGAGGCACAGCACCTGGCCGGTGGGCTTGAGCAGCTTCTGGATGGCTGGAAGGACGATCTTCAGCGAGATGAACGACACGTCCACCACCGACAGATCCAGCGGCTCACCGAGATCCTCCGGCGTGACATAGCGGATATTGGTCCGCTCCATCACGACGACGCGGGGGTCGGAGCGGATCTTCCACGCCAGCTGGCCGTAGCCGACGTCGATGGCGAAGACCTTGCTGGCCCCCTGCTGCAGCAGGCAGTCGGTAAAGCCGCCGGTCGATGCGCCGGAGTCGCTGCAGACAAAGCCGGTCGGGTCGACGCCGAAATCGCGCAGCGCCTTTTCCAGCTTCAGTCCGCCGCGGCTGACGTACGGACAGGCGCTGCCGCGGACCTCGATCACCGGATCTTCGTCGATATTGACCTCGAGCCCGGCCTTGTCGGCCTTCTGCTCGTTTACATAAACCTCGCCAGCCATGATCATGGCCTGCGCCTTGCTTCTCGATTCCGCCAGATTGCGCGCGACCAGCAGCACATCCAGCCGTTCCTTATGCTTCATCGGGAAAGCTCCTCCTGCATCATCGTTGTGATGGAATCCGCGTCGAGTCCGGCTGCGGCAAGCAGCGCCGCCGGCGCGCCGTGCGGGACGAATCTCCGGCCGAGATTGCGCTTGCGGCACACCGCCGGGATCCCGGCCTCGATCAGGTGCGCGAAGATCTCGTCCGCCAGACATTCGCGATCTGACGTCTCTTCCAATACGAATACGCGCCGGGTCTTCCGGGCCGAAGCTTCGATCGCGGCCCAGTCGACCGGGGAAATGGTCCGCAGCTTGAGGATCTCCGGCCGATAGCCCGCGGCCTGCAGCGTATCTGCGGCGGCGAGCACAGCGTTGATCATCGTGCCGTAGCAGATGACGGTGCAACTGTAGCCCTCGCGCAGAAGCGTGCCGGCAGCCGCAGCCGTATAGCTCCCCTCCCCGCCGCGCGGGTAGCGGATGGCCGCCGGACCGGTACAGGCGTAGAGCGCCGCGTGCAGATCCTCGCGCAGCTCCGCGAAGCTGGCCGGGCTGAAGATCTTCAGCCCAGGCACCTGCCGCAGATAGCCGACGTCAAACATGCCCTGGTGGGTCTCGCCGTCTTCGCCGACGATCCCGCAGCGGTCGACCGCCAGCACGACGTGCAGCTGCTGCAGGGCGACATCGTGCAGCAGCATATCATACGCACGCTGCAAAAACGTGGAATATAGCGCGGCGACCGGCTTCATCCCCTGCTTGGCAAGGCCAGCGGCCATGCAGACCGCATGCCCCTCGGCGATGCCGACGTCAAAAAAGCGTGCGGGGAAATCGGAAGCAAACGGGTCAAGCCCCGTGCCGTGCTGCATGGCAGCCGTGATGGCGCAGACCGTCTGGTCGCTGGCCGCCATCCGGCAGAGCTCCTGCCCGAAGATATCGGAAAATGTCGGCGCGGCAGAGACGGCAGGCATCCCGGTATCGGGGTCGAAGCGGCCGATGCCGTGGAAATCCTGCGGCGTCTTTTCTGCGGGCTCGTAGCCCTTGCCCTTCCGGGTGATCAGGTGGATCAGGACCGGCTCGCGCAGCGCAGCCGCCGTGCGCAGAAGTGTCTCGATTTTGGAAACATCGTGGCCGTCGACCGGCCCGAGATAGGTAAAGCCCAGGTTTTCAAACAGCGTCGTACCGAGCAGGCTCCGGCGCATCCGTTCTTTGATCTTGTGCGTCAGCGCATAGAGCTTCTGGCCGAAGCCGCTCTTCGCGGTCAGCGTCCGGTAGCGGAGCTTGAAGTCGAGATACCGCGGCCGCAGCCGCGCCTGGGCAAGGTAACGGGAGATCGCGCCGACGTTCGGCGTGATAGACATGCCGTTGTCATTGAGCAGCACGATCATCGGCTCGCGGCTGGCCCCGGCGTTGTTGAAGCCCTCGTAGGCCAGGCCGCCGGTCAGCGCGCCGTCGCCCATCAGGGCCAGCACATGATAGTCTTCGCCCTCGAGCGTCCTTGCGCGGGCCATGCCGAGCGCGACGGAGACCGCGTTCGACGCATGCCCGGCGATAAACGCGTCATGCACGCTCTCGCACGGCTTCGGGAAGCCGGAAAGCCCGCCCTGCTGGCGGAGCGTATCGAACCGGTCCATGCGGCCGGTCAGCATCTTATGGACGTAGCACTGGTGGCCGACGTCGAACACCAGCCGGTCACGGCTGGTATCGAACACGCGGTGGATGGCGACCGTCGTCTCCACGATGCCGAGGTTGGAGGCCAGATGGCCGCCGGTCCGGCTGACGTTCTGCACCAGAAACTGCCGGATCTCCTCACACAGGGCCGGCAGCTGCTGCTCCGGCACGGCGAGCAGATCTTCTCTTGAGTGGATGGTATCTAACAGCATGAGAACCTCATTTTTTTGCGCTTTTTTTCTCTAATCGCTGCGGAAGTGTCCGGAAGAAGCAGAGGACCTTCGCAGCCGTGCGCACGACGGCGGTGCTGGAATTCATGGCGAGGGATTTTCCGCAGGCCTTCCCGCCGACGGTCATTCCGGAGACGACGGCGGACAGCAGCAGCGTAATGAAGATCTCCGAGCCGCTTTTGCTGAGCAACAGCACGCGTGCGGAGATGACCGCCGCAGCGGAGCCGGAGATGACGCCGCAGATGTCGCCGATCACGTCGTTGCAGAACGACGAGACCCGTCCGGCGTTGCGGATGAGCCGCAGCGCATCCTCTGCCTCCGGGACCTTGCGCGAGGCCATCGCATGGAACGGGACCTCATCCGCCGCCGTGACGGCGACGCCGATGATATCAAACAGAATACCCGTCAGTACGATGCAGATCAGGACCACAAATGACAGGATCAGCCCCGCACCCTCCAGCAAGTTGGACGATACGAAGCTCATGAGTGCGGAGATCAGGACCGTCACAAGAAAGATCAGTGCGATCCATCTAAAATCCGGCCGGGCAGATCTCCCGGTCTTTTTCTTTTTTGCAGCAGCCAAGGCAGCCTCCAAGATTATGTTAACTATTTAGCGCGCAGCTCCAGAAAAAAAGTAAATGCTGACAAAATGCCGCACCCGCGGCATTTCATCAGGATTTACAAGGTGCAATGGCAGCTCTTATGGTTAATCTTACGGCTTAGGTCGGGTTTGTTTTCCCCGGGAGCATCCTCTCGTCGCCGATGGAGGTGGTTCCCCTTTCATGCTCGCGTTGGTCTGTCACCATGACCACTACCCGATTGCCACTTAGTCCGTACCGCAATCCCATAAAAGCCCTTTCGACAGCCTAGGTGATTTCCACCACAGCTTTTTCCGGCTCTTATCCTCTTTTGCAGACCGTCTTTCAAGGGAATATCGCCTGTGCTCAAGGCCATGAGCGCTCGGCGCATCAGCTTCCCTTTCCCGGCCGGCCCACGCAAGGCAGGCTACTCTGCACACAGCGTTCACGGCATAAAGCCGGTTAGCACCGCAATGCAGGTTCATATCCGGTATCGTACAACGGTCGGATACCACGAAGGGAGTTCGCCGCTGCACAATATCCAGTCTCCACAGCGACCGGGTCATCTTCTCCATGCCATTGGAGATAGCCCGTCCGCCGCAGGCGCAATCGCCTTCCCACAGCATCCACCCCAGACTGGGCGTAAGAAGCAGACACCACGGGGTTCACAGGTATGCCAAACAAAGGATTTTTAGGCCCTTCCTCGCAACCGGCAAGGCTGACTAGGATACTGCGCCATCGCAGGTTCAGTATAGCATATTACAAGTGTATATACAAGCGGATATTCATAAACTTTCTGTTACAGAGGCAACGTTCGCCCCTGCCGAATGCATCAGTATTCACGCAGGGCCAGCTGCCGTGCCATTTCGACGAGGAAGTCGGAATTTTCAAAGCAGCCGAGCGCGTCGATGGCGGTCTTCGTCTCGGACTCGATCATCTTCGAGCACGCGCCGATGCCGTACAGACGGACGAAGGTGTTCTTGTTTTCGTCGACGTGGGTCGCCTTGCCAAGCTTGGCCGCGTCGCCGAGGACGTCGAGCATATCGTCGCGGATCTGGAAGGCCAGGCCGAGGTTCTGCGCGTAGGTCTTCGCGGCGTCGAGCTGCTGCTGCGTGCCGCCCGCGGCAACGACGCCGATCTGACAGGCCGCCTGGATGAGCGCGCCCGTCTTGCGGCACTGGATGTCGTAGATGCCCTGCTCGGTGAGCTCCTGCCCCTCGGCGTCCATGTCGAGGACCTGACCGCCAACCATGCCGAGCTCGCCCGCCTGCTCCGCCAGGATGCGGATGGCCTTGACCGTTACAGCCGGGTCAGCGGCTGCAGACGCGGCGGTCTCAAACGCAGCGGTGAGCAGACCGTCGCCGGCCAGCACGGCCAGCGCTTCGCCGAAGACCTTGTGGTTCGTGAGCCGTCCGCGGCGGTAGTCGTCATTGTCCATGCACGGCAGATCGTCATGGATGAGGCTATAGGTGTGGATCATCTCCAGCGCACAGGCGAACGGCAGCGCACTGCGCCAGTCGCCGCCGCAGATCCGGCAGAATTCCAGCGTCAGCACCGGGCGGATCCGCTTGCCGCCGGCAAGCAGACTGTAGCGCATGGCGTCAAACAGCCGCTTCTGCGGCAGATCCTCACAGAACTTCCCCTGCAGAAATTCTTCGATGGCAGCACGATACTGCGCAATCTGGTCCCGAAATTCACTCATCGCGTACATACTCCGTTTCTGCCGGCGTACCGTCGGCGGTTTTCATCAGTTTCACGATCTCGGTTTCCGCGCCGTCCAGCAGCTTTGTACAGGACTGGACAAGCGCCATCCCCTCCTGAAAGAGCTTCAGGGATTCTTCCAGCGGGACGTTGCCCTGCTCGAGCTGCCGGACGATCGTCCCCAGCCGCTCCATCGAGGCTTCAAAGGTCTTCGATTTTGCACTCATGTCGCATCCTCCTGTATTTGTTCCGCGCGGGCCGTCAGGCTGCCGCTGCTGAAGCTGACGCGGATCGTCTCGTCCACGCGGACGTCCGCCGCGCGGCTGATCACCGCTCCCGCCTCGTTCGTCACCATGCTGTAGCCGCGGGAGAGGACCTTCAGCGGGCTCATCGCGTCAAGTGCAGCCGTCAGGCGGACAAAGCGCTGCTTGCTTTCATGCAGCGTCTTCTGCTCCGCCGCCTGCAGACGGGTCGAAAGAAAATCGAGCAGGACCCGGCGGTCCTCCAGATAGTTGAGCGGGCTTTGCAGCACGCGCTTTTCTGCCAGCGCGGAAAGCCGCTGGCGGCCGAGCTTCACGCTTTTCTGCACGCTCTGCTGCATGGAAGCCTGCATCATCTGCAGCTTTTTCTGCAGCTCCTGCCGGTCCGGCACGGCAAGCTCCGCCGCGTTGCTGGGCGTCGCGGCGCGAAGATCGGCGACGTAGTCGGCAATCGTCACGTCCGGCTCGTGCCCGACGGCGGAAATGACCGGGATCTCGGAATTATAAATGGCCCGGGCCACGCGCTCGTCGTTGAACGCCCAGAGATCCTCCATCGAGCCGCCGCCGCGGCCGGTAATGATGAGGTCCGCGACCTGATAGCGGTTGGCATAGCGGATCGCGCCCGCGATCTCCGCCGGGGCCTCCGCGCCCTGCACGCGTACAGGCAGGAGCTTGACCTTGGTCAGCGGATACCGCTTGCCGAGAATGCGGAGCATATCCATGATCGCCGCACCGGCGGCGGAGGTGATGATGGCGATGGTATGCGGATATTTGGGGATTGGCTTCTTGTGCGCGGGATCAAAAAGACCCTCCTTGGCCAGCTTTTCCTTCAGCTGCTCGAACGCAACGTAAAGATCGCCCGCGCCGTCGGCCGTGAGCGTATTGCAGTAAAGCTGGTACGCGCCGTCGCGCGGGAAGACCGTCACACGGCCGGAGGCGATCACCTGCATCCCGTTTTCCGGCCGGAAGCGCAGCCGCTGCGCGCTCGAGCGGAACATGACGCAGCGCAGCGCGCCCTCCGCGTCCTTGAGCGTAAAATAATGATGGCCGGACGGATAGACTTTATAGTTGCTGAGCTCGCCGCGCACGCAGATATTGCCGAGCAGCTCGTCGCGGTCGAGCAGAAATTTGATATATTCGTTGACCTGCGAGACGGCAATGATGTTCTGCTCCATCACAGTCCCTCCTGCAGGGCAGTCAGCACGGCGATGCCCATGGCGTTGTCGGTGGAATACTGCGGCTCGGCGAAGACGGGCGAAAACTCCCGCATCCGCTCGCGCAGCATGGAATTGGAGGCCACGCCGCCGGAGAATACGACCGGCAGACCGGGCTTTTCCGCCAACGCGGCCCGCGTCGCGTCCGCAATGCAGGTCACGATGCAGTTCATGACGAATCTCGCCGTATCGGCGGGGCTGTTCGTTGCCGCATAAAAGGCTTCCGCCTTGTTCTGGATCCCGGAAAACGAGAATTCCAGCCCGTGCAGCTTCACGCGGTAGCGGTCCCTACAGTCCGATCCCCGGCTCAGCGCGTCAACGGATTTTCCGGCCGGGAACGGCAGGCCGAGGAGCTTGCCGGTGCGGTCGATGAGCTGACCGGCAGAGATATCGCTGGTTCCGCCGAGCTTTTCCGCCTTCACATTCTTCCCGTCCGGCTCGACGAGCAGCAGCTCCGTCGTGCCGCCGGACAGATGCCAGGCCAGATGCGGCACCTGCATCAGCTTGAGCAGCCCGGCCGACCACAGACTCGCCGCGATATGCCCCTGCTGGTGAGAAAACTCGTACAGCGGCACGCCGAGGATCTGCGCGAGGCAGCTCGCCTGCGACCAGCCGGCCAGAAAGCACGGCATATACGAACCTTCGACGGCCCGCGGCCGCGTGCTGACGCCGATGGCCGTGATGTCTTTCAGCTCTACCGACGCGCAGAGTGCCTGCACCAGCTCCGGCAGCCGCTTGACATGCGCAAACAGCGCGTCAGACTGCCGCAGCCCCAGCTCTCCCGGCTTCACGTCCAAAAGGCGTGAGCAGTTCCTGCCGCCCACGCCGTCGAAAGCCGCCACCGAAGTGGTATAGTTGCTCGTATCAAAGCCAAGCGTCAGCATGGCTGCTCCATCTGGCGGGCAAAGCCGCCGAGGATCCCGTTGACAAAGGACACGACGTCCTCGTTCTCATACTTGCGCGTGAGCTCGACCGCCTCGTTGATCGCAGCGCTCACCGGCGCGTCGTCGATATACAGCGCCTCGTACATGCAGACCTCCATGATGGCCACGGCCATTCTGGCGATGCGCCCGAGGCTCCAGCCGACGGAGTATTTGGAGATGTAGCCCTCCAGCTCCTCACGTTTGGCCTGCACGCCCTGCACGACGCTGGTCAGGTATTCAAGCTGCTTGCCGTCTGGCTTTTCCGCATAGATGTCCGTCTCGGTCTTGAGCGTCGGGTAATAGCCGTCGTCCATGAGCGTCTGCAGCGCTTCGCCGGCGGTGATATTGTTGAAATTCATCTCGAAGACGAGATGGCACGCGATCTCTCTGGCGTTCGATCTGGTCATATGTTTCTCCTTGCTGCTCTTTCTTCCGTAGTTCCAAAAAAGAAACCCTTTACGCAAGCAAAGGGTTTGCTTTTTGGCTTATTTTTTCAGTTCCTTCGGCATGGCGATGCCGCAGATGTTGACGTTGACCTGTGCGACGGCAAGACCGGTGATCGACTCCACGCTCGTCTTGACGGCGTCCTGCACGGTCTTGGCCAGCGAAAAGACGCTCTGGCCGAACTTGGCGACGACATCGCATTCGATCGTGACGGAGCCGTCTTTGATCGGCGTCAGGCGGACGCCGCGGGCCAGCGTCTTCATGCCGAGCATCTCGGCGATGTCGGTGCTGATGCTGCTGGACAGGCCGCAAACACCCTCTACCTCAAGAACGGCAGCTGCCGCAACGGACGCGACGACGTCTTCCGAGATCTGCAGCGTCCCGTTTTCGAGCTTCTGCGTGAAGTATTCGTTCTTCTCAGCCATACTGGTTCCTCCGTTTCAGGGATACAGAAAAGGTTCTGCTTTTATATTGGATTCATTTTACCACAAAACCGCTAAAATGCAATCCCTTTCTGAAAATCCGGACGGCAGGATCATGGCTTGACTTCGATGATGCGGACCTGCGAGAGCGAATAGTCGGTCTGTGAGGTCACGATGTCCGAGATGAGCGCGGCGTCTGCGTCGCTCAGCCCGTCCGCCGGGGCCGAGACCGCCACGCAGACCACACCGTCATTGATATAGGTCACGCAGTCGTCATAGCCCTTGGCGATCACGAGGCTTTCGATCTGCGCCTCGCTCAGCGCCGTGCCGACGATGTTGTTGGGCGTCTGGCAGGCCGTCTCGCCGACCTCCGTGCCCTCGTCATAGGCGATGGTCTGCTCCAGCAGCTCGACGGCGGAATCGCGCGATTCCTGCCGGCTCAGCCGCACCTGCGCGAAATAATCCGCGCCCGACGTCTGCTCCCCGCCCGATGCCGCGACGGCCTCCGCCTGCACGCCATCGCCGTCGCTCACGACGAGCGTGTCCTCGCCCATGACTTGCTCGGCCGAGAGTGTCTCGGTCAGATCCGTCGCGTCCGATTTCTGCGCCCTGGACCAGTTGAGGTACGCGCCGGCGCAGACCAGCAGCAATACCGATGCGATGATCGCGTTTCGCTTCCAGATTTTCATTACGAACTCCTCCTATTGCCCCTTCATTTTTACCACTGCAATTTTATTGCTACCGAGCCCGGTCAGGCTCGAGACAGCCTGGATGATGGCAAGCCGCACGCTTGCGCTGTCTGCCCCGTCGCAGACGACGAGCGCGCCCTGATACTGCGGATACAGGACCGACTGCGCCGCCGGTTCCTTTTCGCTGCTGCCCGTCTGGCGGAAGACCGTCTCGGTCTGCGTCGTCGTGCTCCCGGCGGAGGTGACGGTGCGGCTGTCCGTCTGATAGAGCGTTGTTTCGCTCCCGGAAAGCGTCAGCATGAGCCGGACGCGCCCCGCGCCCGCAATGCCGGAAAGCAGCTGCTCGAGCTGGCTCGTGGTCGCATCCAGGTCGAACCCGGACACCGCTTCTACCGGCACGCTCTTCGTCTCCTGCTTTTTTCCCGTGGGCCACGCAGCAAGGATCAGTCCGGCCAGAAAGATGAGCAGCGGCAGCCGGTATTTTTTCAGCAGCCGCGGCGCCTGCTCCCGCAGCTGCGCAAGCCTTCCCCCGCTCACGGCAGCCATACCTGCCGCTCCGGCGCGATGGCAAACGTCTGCTCCAGATAGGTCTGCAGCTGCTGCTTCTGCGTTGGGGTGGCGGCTCCGCGGATCGTCACCCCGCTGGGATAGGGCGTCGCCGCCCGTGTTTCCATCTCCAGCTCCACGGAGATCTGCATCCCGAGGGACGAGGCTTTGTCCAATATATATGTCTGCACGCGGCCGGATATGATGCTGGCCACAAGCTCCTGATTCTGGATCTCAATACCCGTTCTTGCTTCCTCCTTTTCCAGCTCCAGCCGGCTGATCGCCTCTGCCAGAGAATCATAGTCCAGCTCCGCCAGCGGCGTGAGCGCGAGCAGCAGCATCAGAAGGCCGCACAGCATGGCCGCCACCCGCCGCGGCGTCCCCTTCGGCAGCGCCGCGAGCAGGATCGCCCCGGCAAACGCCCCTGCTGTGATGCGCAGCAGGTATCCGCGTACCGCTTCGATCATCCGGCCGCCACCTTCATAAAGCAGCACGTCGAAAACAGCAGCAGAAGCGCCGCGCAGCCGACCATACTCAGAAGATACCCCATGGCGCTCGTCTGCGCGCCAAGAAGCGCCGCGTGCTCCTTCCCTGCCGCGAGCCCGGCGGCCGCGGCCGTGAGCTTCATCGTGAGATAGCAGATCGCGATCTTCAGAAACGGCACGAGCGCTATTGCCAGCACGGCCAGGATCCCGAACGTTCCCGCCGTCGCCCGCAGGAGCTTAGCGCTCTGCAGGACCGCCTCTGAGGCGTCGGCAGCGATGCCGCCCACGACCGGGAGCGCCGCCGAGAGCGTCGATTTTGCCGCGTTGACCGCCGCTTCGTCACTGCTGCCGGAGAGTAAGCCCGTGAGTGAGAGATAGGCCGTGAACACATACATCACTCCCTTTAAAAGCGCCGAAATGCACCAGCCGAGCAGCGTGCGGACGCTGCCGAGCCGCTCGTCCGGCAGTCCGCATTCCACTGTTGCGAGCCCGAGATACGCATAGACGAGCGGCAGCAGCAGCGCGCGGATCAGGCTCGTCAGGAGGCTGAAAAACAGCGACGAGCCCATATACAGGCTTCCCGCCCCGCTCAGCGCGCCCGCAGCAGACGCCGCGCCGCACATGACCGGCAGCAGAAGCTTCGCATACGCCTCCATCTTGTCCAGCACGCCGGTAGCAAGACCGATCATGCTTTTCATGCTCGCGGCAAACAGTGCTGTGATCGCGAACGCGCCGGTCAGCGACTGCAGCTGCAGCCGGTCTTTGGGATAGGCCTGCCGGACCAACTGGCAGATGAGGGCCGCCGTCAGCAGCATCGCCCCGGTCTGCACCGCCTCCCGCAGCGTACCGACGGAGAGATTCGACGCCCATTTGAAAATATCCAGGATCGCGGACGCAGGATCGGTCTGCGACGCCGGACTGTAGTCTTCCAGCGCCTCGCGGGTCTGCCGGCAATACTCGTCGGGCGACACGCCCCCTTCGACGAAATGCCGAATCTTCACTTTATTGCATAACGCATGGAAATCGTCCAGCAGGGTCGTTATTTCGGGACGCACCCTCCAGCGGCCGTCCGCCTGTTCGAACACCCGGTCTTCGGCGGTACCGCGCGCCTTGGCGATCTCGAAAAGCGAAAAGGTCAGCGGCAGGCGAGCCACCCGCACCCGTTCGAGCACGTCGGGTTTCGATACGACCGCTTTTTCGGCTTCGTCGAACAGGACTTCGTAACGGGCAAAAAGCTCCGGACGCATATATCCCTTCTCGTAATGATCGTACGGCTTGCCGTAAATAGTCAGCGGCAGGCCCGACTTTTCGAGTTCATCGTGCATCAGGTCGATATAAGCCGCAATATGCGGCCCCGCTTCCTCGTAATACCCGGACAGGAAATCGGCCAGTTCGGCGCGGATATCGACATCGGGATTCCACAGCAGCCGGGCCACCAAGTAAGGCCGCAATTCGCAGAATTCACCGCCTTTGCTGATATTGCCTTGCTGAAACTGGGCCGTCACGCCGTTGCGGACGAAATACTGCATGTTCGGCTGCAACGTGCGCAGGTTCGGATACGGGGCCATCAGATTCGAAAACTGAATCACGTAATCCCACATCAGGATGCTTTTGGCGATTTTCCCCCACTCCTCGAAATCGGTGCGGAACGCCCGGCTGGTCGGATCGGTTTCGATCGGCCGATGGCGGTTGCACTCGATGTCGCACAGCATGATATTGACGTTGTCGGCCGGGCGAATTCCTTTCGGGGCCGTACGACTGTAACGGTAGGCAAGCGTCGAAATCATTTTGTCCGGGAACCGGGCGGCCACGCGGTTGGCGAAAGCGACGACCGAACCGCTCGGAGCGCCGGCCTGCTCGTCCAACTCCCGGCAGGAGGGACAGGCGCAGTTATAGCCGTGCTCGGCATAGGTGTCGTTCTGACTGACCGACCAATAAAGGGCGTCGGGCTGCTCGCGCATCCTGTCGCCGAGGTTTTCGACGACCGTCTCCAGCACGTCCGGGTCGGTCAAGCACAACTGCGCGCAAAGGTGACCGTCGGCCTGCATGCCGACCCGTTTGCCGTCGACCAGGGCGTAATATTCCGGATGTTCCGCAAAATACCGGTCGGGCGGCAGCAACTGCGCGAACGTATGCACCCACATGCTGTCTCTTATACACACCCCACCCCCCCCACCAAAAAAAAATGGG
>OJKC01001639.1_pt1 | contig 13487 bp, 6 predicted proteins | sample 1596401 | NCBI WGS metagenome assembly OJKC01 (sample SAMEA4350162, study PRJEB24818) | metagenome | biome: human; feature: gut; material: faeces | place: Denmark | collected 2013-09 | reverse complement strand
CGCTTACACGGTCTCCTCCCGCTACATTTTCGACAGCGACCACAACGAAGCCACCGAGGCCGAGCTCAGGGCGCTGCTCGAAGCCGGCGGCAGCGGCGTGAAGACCGACAAGGGCGTCAAGGAGCTGGAACTCGTCAAGTCGGACAAGGCGGGCGTCACGCTGGCCGTTCTCTCTTATGACGATGCGAACCGTCCGGGCGAATTCACCAGCACGTTCGTTTCGACCGAGGACATGGCGTCGGTGATCGTCGACGGCAAGGAGACGCAGCTGGCCCGTCCGACCGAGGGCGTCGACATCTTCGAAGGAAAGGTCGCCGTGCCGGCCAAGTCCGGGTTTACGGTCGAAATCAACAAGGTCGCCTACGGATTCGCACCTTACAGCGGCAACGGCGGCGTGGGCAAGGTCGAGAACATGATGTCGGCCGCACCCTATTACAGCAGCAGTACGATCGCCGATTCGCGCGGTTACGACTGCAAGATGGCCGTAGGGCGGATGGCCGCGACGGCCGACGGCGGCAATGATTTCTGGACGAATCTTTCGGAGGATGCACAGATTCTCGTCCGCGTCGATCTGACTTATGCCGACGGCACGCCGCGCTATTGGTTGGAACTGGTCGAGGCCTATGACCCGAATCTGCTGCTCGAACAAAATTTCGATCTCTTCGTCTGGGGCGGCGACTATACGTTGGCCTCCGGCGGCAAGGGAACCGCGCCCATTGCCGACAGCGAATCGGCGGCCGACCTCGACGGTACGGAAGAGGGTACCAAGGGCGGTGCGACCTACACGACTCCCAAACCCGATATTTGGAGCACGGCGGACGGTGCCGCCGACGGCGATGTGATCGCCGGCGATCTCTATCTGAAAAACCGGAATATGACGGGGTGGGAAGTCCGCCGCATCGCCGAGCATCCCGGGACGGTGCGTCTGAACAAGTCTGCATCGGGCTCTCATAAGTACAGCGGTTATCTCAAAACGCCGAAACTGGCTGCCCTGACCGCCCCGACGAATATCACGCTCGAATTCGATATTTGCCGTTTCGCGGGCGACGGCGATATTTACATCACCGTCGAAGGCGCCGGAACGTATACCGCCGCTGCGGTCAATATCGACGGCGCTGCCGCCGCGACGACCGTCGCCGCTTCGGGAACGGATTTCGTAGTGACGAACGACTTGTGCTCGAAGCAGGCCAATACCGTAATAAACAAGCCGTGGTCGCATGTCGAGTTGTCGATCGCCGGTGCGACGGCCGAGACGCAGATCAAGTTCGACGGTTCGAGAGGCAAGGACTCCACGTCGGATCGCTGTCTGTTGGATAACATCAAAATCACGAAGTAATCCGTCTACTTAACAAGACCTGTCATGAATAAAATCAAGCATATAATCGTCCGTAGCGTACTCGTCGTCCTGCTCGTAGCAGTAGGGGGGGGGGAATTTGTACGCGCAGAAATCGCAGCTTAGCGGTACTGTAAGCGATGCGGAGAATACCCCGCTCGTAGGCGCCTCGATCATCGTCGAGGGAACGCATGTCGGTACTACGACCGACGCCGACGGAGCCTTCCGCCTTCCTGCCGCTCCGGGGCAGCGACTCACCGTCTCCTATCTGGGTTACAAGTCCAAAACCGTAACCGTCGGCAGCAGGACCTCGCTGGACATCATACTCGAAAGCGACAATTCACTCATCAACGAAGTCGTGGTCGTCGGCTACGACACGCAGAAAAAGGTCAATCTGACCGGTTCCGTCGCGTCGGTCTCGGCCGAAGACCTCGCCAACCGTCCCATCGTATCCTCGTCGACCGCTCTCCAAGGCATCGCCCCCGGCGTGACCGTTACCACGCAGAGCGGAGCTCCGGGCGGCGACGGCGGCATGATCCGCGTGCGCGGTATCGGAACCTTCGGCGGTTCGAGCGCCGCGCCGCTGGTGCTCATCGACGGGGTGGAGGGCAGCCTCGATGCCGTCGACGCCACGCAGATCGACCAGATTTCGGTGTTGAAGGACGCCGCCTCGTCGGCCATCTACGGTTCGCGTGCGGCCAACGGCGTCATCCTCGTGACGACCAAGCGCGGCAAGAAGGGGCAGACGTCGGTCACCTACCGCGGTTACGTCGGCTGGCAGTCGCCCACCGACACGCCCGAAACGGTCAGCGCCGAGGAGTACATGATCCTCAGTCGCGAAACGTCGTTCAACGACGGCAAGGAGTCGATCTATACCGACGACTACATCGCCCGCTACCGCGAGAACAACCGTATCGATCCCGACAACTATCCGCTCACCGACTGGCAGGACCAGATTCTCACCGGATCGGGATTCACCCACAACCACAATCTCTCGCTGACGGCCAGCACCGAACGCGTGCGCGTCATGACCTCGTTCGGCTACCTCGACCAGAAGGGCATCATCAAGCGCACCGACTACCAGCGGTACAACGTGCGCAACAACATGAACATCGACTTCTCGGACAAGCTCTCGATGCGCTTCGACGTTTCGTTCGTCAACGGCGACCGCCGCCGCATCCCGCAGCAGAATACGCTGTTCAACTACATGAACACGCGCGACCCGCTGATCCTGTCGCGCTGGTCGACGGGCTACTGGGCCGGTCTGTCGGGCGGCAGCACCAACGTCCTGCCGACGCTCGAAGGCGAGGGAGGCAACGTGAAGAACAACACGATCCGCCTGAACGGAGCTGTGACGCTCACCTTCAAGCCCGTCAAGTGGCTGACGCTCGAAGGCATGGTCGCCCCGCGCTACGTGACGACCAACAACCATACCTTCGTCAAGAAGATGAAATTCTACTCCGACGCCTTCGGCACGGTGTCGAACAGCTCCAACGTCGCGTTCAACTACCTCGACGAGTCGGCCAACCGCTCGTTCTACGGCAACTACCAGTTCACGGCCGCCTTGCAGCATACCTTCGCGCAGAACCACAATTTCAAACTGTTGCTGGGCGCTTCGCGCGAGACCTACGACAACAAGACCCTTTCGGCGCACCGCGAGGACTTCGCCTATCCCGATTACGAGGTGATCGGCGCCGGTGCCGACAACGAGACGAAGGACAACGGCGGCGGTCATGCGCAGTGGGCGTTGCAGTCCTTCTTCGGCCGTCTGAACTACAACTTCAAGGAGCGTTACCTTTTCGAGGCGAACGTCCGTTTCGACGGCTCGTCGCGTTTCGCCAAGGGGAATCGCTGGGGTATCTTCCCCTCGTTCTCCGGAGCGTGGCGTCTGACCGAGGAGCCTTTCATGCAGGATGTACGCCGGACGCTGAGCGAATTCAAGATCCGCGCCTCCTACGGCCAGTTGGGCAACCAGAACATCGGCTCGAACTATCCCACGATCCAACAGTTGGACGTCAGCTCGATTTCGGTCAACGACGTCATCACCCCGATCGTCACGCAGACGACACTGGCCAATCCCGACATTACCTGGGAATCGACCGAAATGTACGACGTGGGTATCGACGCCACGCTTTTCGACAAGCTGAGCGTCACGGCCGACTGGTATTACAAGAAGACCCACGATATTCTGCTTACGCTCGATATCCCGTCGATCATCGGTCTCGGCGCCCCCTATCAGAATGCCGGAACGGTGCGCAACGTGGGTTGGGAGATCGCTGTCGGGTATCATAACAAGTGGCGCGATTTCTCGTTCGGCGTCGAGGCCAACCTGTCGGACGTGGTCAACAAGATCATCGACATGAAGGGCACCACGGGCGGCAGCGGCGCGATCCGCAATCAGGAGGGATCGGCCATCAACTCGATCTACGGGCTCAAATGCGTGGGAATGGCCCGCACGCAGGAGGAGGCCGACTGGGTGAACGAGAACTGTCCGCAGTACGGCGTGACGACCAAGCCCGGCGATCTGATCTATGCCGATATGGATGACAGCGGTACGATCGACGACAAGGACATGACGATCATCGGCAGCACGGTGCCGCGCTATACCTACGGCGTGAATCTCAGCTTCGGATGGAAAGGACTGAATCTGAGTGCCTTCTTCCAGGGTGTCGGCAAGGTCGACGGCTATCTGAGCTCCTATTACGTGCAGCCCTGCCAGCAGGGCGGAACCTTCCGCAAGGAGCATCTCGACCGCTGGAACGAGACGAATCCCAACGGCAAGTATCCCCGTCTGACGATGACCGACGCCAACAACTGGAAGCAGTCGTCGTTCTGGATGCGCAGCGCGGCCTATTGCCGTCTGAAAAATATCCAGCTGAGCTATACGCTTCCCAGAATATGGCTGAAAAAGCTGCGCATGAAGTCGGCGATGGTCTTCGTCAATGCGCAGAACCTCTTCACGATCACCGATTTCTATCAGGGCTTCGATCCCGAGGTGGCCTATTCGGGATCGGGCGACGGCGTGGAACTGGGCGCCGTGGCCTACAACTATCCGCAGGTGAAAGTAGTTACGATGGGTGTCGAACTGAAATTCTAAAATAGCAGAATCATGTTAAAGAAAATAATCTATCTGATCGTATCGGGCGGCCTGCTGCTGTCGGGCTGCTCGCTGGATTACGAACCGCTCAACGGCCCCTCGTCGGGATCGTTCCCCGCGAGCGAGGAGGAGGCGATGGCAGGGCTCTACGCCGCCTACAAGGGGTTGGCGAACATGACGGTCAAGGAGACCCCCTTCCCCATGCGGATCAACGACTGCATCAGCGACATCGGCACCTACCGTACGGGTGCGGGCAATCAGATCAAGGCGATGAGCTCGACGCTGACGGCCGACAACACGATGTGCGAGAAGGTATACAAGACGGTCTACAAAATCGCCGGCCGCGTGCATCTGGTGCTGGACAATCTGGACAGACTGCGGGGCGTCATCCCCGAAGATAGGTTCAACCAGATCAAAGCCGAACTGCTCTGTATCCGCGCCTATTACTACGACTTGGGGTGCCAGTTCTACGGCGACATCCCCTTCATCGACCACCAGCTCGATCTGGACGATTACTCCGACTATCCGCGTATCCCGCGCGAGCAGGTGACCGCGCGGCTGTTGCAGGATCTCGACGACGACCTGCTCGATTACCTGCCCGTGCAGTGGAATCCGGGCACCTACGGTACGACGCGCATCGGCCGTGTGGCCGCCTACGCCCTCAAAGCGCGCATCGCGCTGAACTGGGGGTTGTGGGAGGAGGCCGCACGCTGTTCGAAGATCGCCACGACGCTCGCCGAGGGCGTCTACGATCTCGAACCGCTCGACTGCACCTACTACGCTACCCACGCCGACGGCGAACCTTCGGCGGCGAACCTGTTCGGATTCGCCGGCCAGACCAGCCGCGAATGGTTGTGGGCGATTCAGTATAACCGTCTGATCAACTACACGTCTGCCACCTACTATGAAGCGCCTCGTATCCACGGCGGTTGCAGCTGGCTCGGCCCGTCGCAGGCGATGGTCGACACCTTCCAGTGCACCGACGGCAAGCCGATCACCGAATCGCCGCTCTACGACTGGCAGAATCCGTGGGCGAACCGCGATCCGCGTCTCGATCTGTTCTGTCTGCGTCCCGACACCCGCTTGTGGGGAGTCCAGTACGACACCGACGTGCGTGTCGAAAAGGTGAAGGACTACAACCAGTCGACGGCGGGCAAAGAGGTGCTCATCAGCAACGCCGACGCCGTGGGCAACAAGAGCGAGTATGCGGCCAACGGCAGCAAGGGGCCCGGCGGTTATCTGTGGCGCAAGTACTCCGACAAGGGGATGATGGGACTGGTCAACGGTACGAAGACGGAGGACGACATCAATGCGGGAATCATCCGTTTCGCCGAACTGCTGCTCATCGAGGCCGAGGCCAACATCGAGTGGGACGGCGGCGATCTGGCGATCGCCGAGGCGAACATCAACCGTGTGCGCGCCCGTGTGAACATGCCGCCCGTGACCGACCGTTCGCGCGAGGGCTTGCGCAAGGCGCTGCGCTACGAGCGCAAGGCCGAACTGTGCAACGAAGGGTTCCGCTGGTTCGACATCCGCCGCTGGAAGATCGCTCCCAAGGCGGTCAACGGCCCGATGTACGCTCCGGGGTATTCGACGGTGCAGAATCCGGGTAACTACATCTCCAACGTCAAGCCTTCGTTCGATGACGACTGGGTGGTGACTTACGATCTTTCCGATACGTGGGACGGCAAGACGGGCAATCTGCGCGTGTTCCAGACGATGGTCTTCAATCCCGAAAAGGATTACCTCTGGCCGATCCCCTACACCGAGCTGGTGACGAATCCGGCGATCGGCGTCGAAAACCAGAATCCCGGTTATTGACGGCGTTCCATCGGTGCGGAGTCCGCTTTCGGGCGCTCTCCCGCACCGGTTTTTACCGAAGAACAGTATAAATTTCAATAAACATGTATATGAGAACCAGATATTTCATTGCGGGCATTCTGCTTCTGGCGCTCTTCGCGGGATGTTCGTCGGATTCCGGCGAAGGCGACGCGCCCGGCGGCGGTTCGGGCGATCTCTACGGCTACGTTCGGGACGCTTCGGGGAGTGCGATCGAGGGGGTCGTCGTCTCCGACGGCTACACCTGTACGGTCACCGGCGCCGACGGACGCTATGCGATGCAGCGGCATCCGAACGCCTATTACGTCTACTATTCGACGCCGGCCGACTGCAAGGTCGAGGTCGACCCCTCGACGGGACTGCCGCTGTTCTACCAGAAGATCAGGAAATCGCAGCCGCAGTACGATTTCACCCTTACCCGTCAGGCCGAGGAGACGAAATTCCGCATGCTGGCCATCGGCGACCCGCAGGTGACCACCACGGCGCAGGTCTACCGTTTCGAGACGGAGACCGTCGCCGACATCAACTCCTACGTGGCGGCCCAGACGGACGGACTGCCCACCTATGCGATCACGCTGGGCGACATCGTGGGCAACAAATGGGAACTCTATCCCGATATGGTCAAGGCGATGGCGCGGAGCAAGACGTCGGTTCCCGTCTTCCAGACGATCGGCAACCACGACCACGAGTTTCCGCAGGTGACCGACCTCTCGGCGCAGCGTAGATACGAAGCCTCGTTCGGGCCGGTCAACTACTCCTTCACGCGGGGCGACGTCCACTTCGTCTCGATGGACGACATTATCCACAAGGCGACGGGCAGCGATGCCTACACGAGCGGTTTTCTCGACTGGCAGTTCGAGTGGCTGAAACAAGATCTGAGCTACGTGCCCAGGACGTGCGCCGTGGTGCTGTGCGTCCATATCCCGTTCCGCGGCGGATTCAACGGCGCGGGCGAGACCTATTTCGACGAGGTGCTGGAGCTGCTGGCGCAGTTCGACCGGGCGTGGATCTTCTCGGCGCATACGCACAACAACAAGACGAACTACACGCACGCGGTCGGTTCGAAAAAGATCCGCGAGTATATCCTCGGGACGTCGTGCGGCGCGTGGTGGCACGGTACGGTCTGCACCGACGGAGCGCCCAACGGCTACGGTGTCTTCGAGTACGACGGCACGTCGCTCACGAACATGATCTACAAGCCGACACGCTACGACGAGACCTTCCAGATCCGTCTCTACAACGGCGAAGACGTCTTTACGGGCGGTACGGCCAAGTCGTGGAAGTTCGATCTGCAACAGCCGAAGAACCGGCTGATGGCCAACGTCTGGAACGCCGACGATACGTGGACGATCGAGGTCTACGAGAACGGCGTGAAGACGGGCGACATGGCGAAGAAATCGATGATCGATCCGTGGTCGTCGGCCTATTTCTGCGGCTTCTGCGGTTTGAAGGAGAGCTACGCCAGCAAGAACGACCATATCTTTTATTATACGGTCAAGAGCCCCGGTGCCGCGCTGCGCGTCGTGGCGCGCGACGGTTACGGCAACGTCTTCGAGCAGACCGAGATCACGACGCCGCTCGAAGCGGACTATCCCGACGCCTATTGACCGCTCGCTACGGTCGGTAGTATTTAGTTCCAGCGAAGGAGGCCCGGCGATCCGCCGGGCCTCTGGCGTAGTTGGGCGGGATGCTGCGCTCCTCCTGTTTCCTCGCTGGATGAGGCATTATTGTTCGAATGCTACGACCTTCGCCCGTATCGCCGTGAGGGTGATCCCTCCGGCGAGCGCCGTGATGCGCAGGGCAGGTGCGGCGTCGTGGAGCAGCACCTGGTGCGTGACGGTGCGCTTGTCGGGGACGTCGAGCGTGAAGGTTTGGCCGCCCAGCTCGATGCGGGCGCTACCTTCGGCTTCCAGTTCCAGGTAGAGGGCGCCGAAGGGTACGGCGGGTAGCTGCCGTTTCGGGACGATGCTCTGCCCCTCGTCGAGGCGGATCGCGCCCTCGCCGGCCGATGCGGGGAGCACGAACCCGTCGGCCCGTGCGTACTCGGCGAGCAGCCGGCCCTGCCCGCGGTAGTCGGGCGCCAGGAAATCGGTCGAGACGAAATCGATGTCGTGGCGGTTGATCCGGTCGAAATGCACGAACTTGTCGGCGTGCGATTCGCACATCAGCCCCGCTGCCCTGGCCCGTGCGACCTGACGGGAGTAGTCCGCTTCGTCGAAGCGGGTGGCGCTGACGGCCACGATGACGTCGCCCAGCGCCTCGATCCGTTCGAACGTAGTCTGGTAGAGAATGCCCATCAGCCGCACGTCGTCGATGCCGGTGCGGCGGATGACGTCGTTCGCGCGGTTGTTGGAGGTGACGACGTAGCGGTCGCGTCCCAGTGCGGCGTCGGCCGCGGCGACGATGTCGCGGTAATGCCGTCCCGTCGGGTCGTAGAGTTTCGGCTCGATGAAGGTGTAGAGTCCGTTGCGGGCGCACTCGGCCAGATACTCTTCGAGCGTGGGGATGCGCGTCCGGCGGGCGGTGTCGGCGGCTTTGAGGATGTAGTCCGACCGCAGCTCTCGGAGCGTCTTGCCGGCGACTGCGACCGGTTCCGACAGCGGTGTGCCGTCGGCATGCAGGCAGGTGCGGTTGAGCGTGCTGTCGTGCATGACCACCAGCGCCCCGTCGGCCGAAAGCCGCACGTCGGTCTCGATGGCGCCGAATCCCGCCGCCTTTGCCAGCCGGATGGCTTCCAGCGAGTTTTCGCCCGCTACGGTGCTGCGCATGTTCACGCCGCGGTGGGCGATGAACACCCGTTTGCGGGGGCGTGCCGCGGAGTCGGCGGGGGTTTGGCACAGGGCCGTCGCACTCCATGCGAGCGCGGCGAAAAGGAACAGGAACGTATTTTTCATGGTCGGAAATTTGTCGCCGATGGCGGGTTGTCGTCGGTTTTCTCTCTTCGTTTTCTCGCTTCGGCACAGCCTGAACAAGTTCGGCTCTGCGCTCGGCTTAACGAAAACGTTCACAAAGATAATACGAAGCGGGTTCAGAGACAAATATATTTGTCTCTGTCGCGGGGGGCGTTCCATCGGGTCGGACGCGTGCTTCGGCGGAGTTGTCGCAAAGGAGGTTCGGATTCTGTCCCGAGCTTTTGTCCGGAGAGGGCTGCAATCCGGAGAAAAAGGTAACATCGAATGAAAAAAAAGTTATCTTTGTAGTATGGACGGTTCGGAAAATAGGGATTGCGGTCTTTTTACTGTTCTTTTCGAACAGTACAGGGAGCCCTTTACGCGCTTCGCCAACTCGTTCGTCAGGGATCGCGCCGTTTCGGAGAACCTCTTCGTGGACGCGCTGGTCGATTACTGGCAGCGGCGCGGTTCGCTGCCCGAAGATACGAACGTCCCGGCCTACCTGCTCACGTCGGTGCGCAACAAGGCGCTCAATCACCTGCGCCATCAGCGTATCCGCGAACGGTCGTCCGACGAGCTGATGCGCCGCGCCCGCAGCGAACTGGACTTCCGTATCTCCTCGCTCGAAGATTTCACCACGCAGTCGCTCTTTTCGTCCGAGATTCATGAAATCGTCCGGCAGACGCTTGCCGAGATGCCGGCCCAAACGCGCCGCATCTTCGAGATGAGCCGCTTCGAGAACCGCCGCAATACCGAAATCGCCGCCGAACTGAACCTTTCGATCAAGACCGTCGAATTCCATATCGGCAAGGTACTCAAAGTACTGCGCGTGCGACTGAAAGACTATCTGCTTTTCTTTTTCGTATTTATTTTGCGTTGAGGCGGATTTCCCGTTAGGGTATTTCCCGCCGTGCGTGTTATTACAGATAGAAGCGCCCGCCTCCGGTGCGGCGCCATAGTGAAGATGTGTATGGAACGCGACCTGTTATATCGCTATTTCGACGGCGACACGACCCCCGACGAGGAGCGGCGGATCATGGAGTGGGCGGAGGCTTCGCCCGAAAATTACCGCCTCTACCTCGAAGAGCGGCGGTTGTGGTGCGCATTGTTGCTCCATGCCGGACGACGGACGGCGCGCCGTCCCGCGCTCTGGCGACGGTTGGCGGCATGGCGCGTGAGCGGTTCGGCGGCCTGCCTCCTGCTGCTGGTCGGCCTCGCGGGAATCTTCTTCGCGGGCCGCATGGTTCCCGACGGGCGGATGCAGCAGGTGGTCGTTCCCGCCGGACAGCGTGTCGAGCTGCGGCTCGCCGACGGTACGAAGGTGTGGCTCAATTCGAAGAGCCGGTTGGAGTATCCGTCGTCGTTCGGACGGCGTTCGCGTCGGGTGACGCTCTGCGGCGAGGGCTATTTCGAGGTGGCGCACGATGAGCGCAAGCCGTTTGTCGTCGAGACCGGGCAGTACGACGTGCGGGTGCTCGGTACGACCTTCAACGTCTATGCCTACGACAACGACCGTGCGGCGTTCGAGACGGCGCTGATGGAGGGGTCGGTCGAGGTTTCGTCGCGCAGCGACGCTTCGCAGCGGCTCGTGCTGCAACCCAACGAGGCGGCCGTCATGGCCGCCGACGGCCGCCTCGTGCGGACGCGCCTGACCGATATGGGGCGTTTCCGCTGGACCGAAGGGCTGATCTGTCTCAACGACGTTCCCTTCGGCGAGCTGCTCGAACGTTTCAGCGACTACTACGACATCCGCATCCTGCTGAAAAATCCCAAACTCTACGACGTGCGCTGTACGGGCAAGTTCCGGCAGAGCGACGGCATCGACTACTCGCTGCATGTGTTGCAGCGCTTCGTCAACTTCCGTTACACGCACGACGAAGAGCGGCATACGATCGAAATCCGATAAACGCCGTCTGCCGGACGGCGGAACATGAAACCGATTGAAAAACCAACGTTTTCGTTAAGCCGAGCGCAGAGCCGAACTTGTTCGGACTATGCCGAGGCGAGAAAACGAAGAGAGAAAATCAACGTTTTCGTTAAGCCGAGCGCAGAGCCGAACTTGTTCAAGCTATGCCGAGGCGAGAAAACGAAGAATGAAATTCAACCTGAACTCCCGATAGCCTATGAAGTAGAACGATCCCGAAAAAAAGAGACGGAGCGATGCGCCAACACCGCCCCGTCCGGCAGACTAACACCTGCGACTTACCTATCCAAGTATTAATCTTTTATTCTGCAAAAGTATGAATAAAAACGCCAGTGTCGGCATCCCGATGAAAAAAATATGCGGGCGCCTGACCAGAATCCTGTGTACCTGTGCGGTTTTCGTGTCGCTGACAGGTGCGGCCTACGCCCAGAGCGCTCCGGTGACGCTCGACAGGAAAAAAGCTCCCGTCAGGGAGATTCTCAACGAAATCGAACGGCAGACCGACTACCTGTTCGTATACAGCAGCGAACAGGTCGATTTCAGCGTCTCGGTAACCGCGCACGACGAACCCGTGCAGACGGTGCTCCGACGTATCTTCGAGGGCACGCCGATCCGTTTCACGCTCGAAGGAAAACATATCGTGCTGCGCAGGCAGCCTCAAACGGCCGCGAACGCCGCCGCGGCTTCGCCCGCGAAACAGACCGTCACGGGTACGGTGACCGATACGGCCGGCAAACCCGTCGTCGGCGCCACGGTGCTCGTCAAGGGCGGCACCGTCGGTACGACGACCGATGTCGACGGACGCTTCTCGCTCACGATCCCCGCCGGCAGTCCGCTCGAAGTGTCGTTCCTGGGCTATGCCCGGCAGGAGATCGCCACGGCCGGCCGCACGTCGCTCGACATCCGTCTGGAAGAGGACGCCGCGACGCTTGACGAAGTGGTGGTCGTGGGCTACGGTACGATGAAGCGGCGCAATTTGGTCGGAGCCGTGGATCAGGTCGACAGCCGGGTGATCGGCGACCGCTCGAACGGCAATCTGGCGCGCTCGCTTCAAGGCGAGCTGCCGGGCCTGAACATCTCCTTCTCTGACAGCAAGCCGTCGCGTTCGGCGTCGTTCAACGTCCGCGGCGAGACTTCGATCGGAGCGGGCGGCAATGCGCTGGTGCTCATCGACGGCGTGGAGGGCAGCATGGATGCGATCAACCCGCAGGACGTGGAGTCGGTCTCGGTGCTCAAAGATGCCTCGTCGACGGCCGTATACGGTGCGCGCGGCGCCTTCGGCGTGGTGCTGGTCACGACCAAGAGCCCCAAGCGGGGTGCCCCCGAGATCAACTACAACGGTTCGGTCACCTTCAACCGCCGTACGGTGATTCCCGACGTCATCACCGACGGCCTGACGTGGGTCAACTGGTGGAAGGATTCGTACAACGGTTATTACAACGGCTCGAAATCCCTGCTCAGCCATATCGACAGTACGGTGCCCTATTCGGAGGCGATCTATCAGGAGTTGATCCGGCGGCAGGCCGACCCGTCGCTTTCGCGGACCACGACGTTGGAGGGCGATTCGATGTTCGGATGGGCCTACATGGAGTCGACCGACTGGCTGGACTTGTTCTACAAGGACTGGAACCTCTCGCACGAGCACAACCTCTCGATTTCGGGCGGCAACGAGAATGCCGATTATTATGTGTCGGGCCGTTTCTACGACATGGACGGTATCTACCGCGTCGGCGACGAATCCTACAAGAAATACGATCTGCGTGCCAAGGGTTCGCTGAAAATCCGCCCCTGGTTCAAGGTGACGAACAACACCTCGCTGGCGATCATTGACCAGCACGAACCCAAGCACTCGCGCAACAATTTCGCCGTGCAGCGCGCGATCAACCATGCCGCCATGCCGCTCTCGCCAGTGAAGAATCCCGACGGCTCGTGGACGACTGCCGCCGCCATTTCGGGCTACGCCGCCTTCTCGGAGGGAACCTCCTACCGCAACAACGACTATGTCTATTTCCGCAACAAACTCTCGGCCGATATCGACATCGTCAAGGAGGTGTTGAAAGTGCAGGCCGACTACTCCTACAACTATACGACCCGCAAACGGATCGACGTTCAGAATCCGGTCAAATATTCGAAGAAGCCGGGCGTCTATCTGCTCGAATCGGAGTCGGCCGGTGCGTCGCTGTCGCAGGTGGACTATGACACGCGCTACCAGGCGGCCAACGCCTACCTGACCTATACGCCCAAACTCGGCGCCGACCACGATCTGACGGTGCTGGCCGGCTGGAATATCGAGGATCAAGTCTACAAGACGCTCACCGTTTCGCGCACGGGTTTCGTCACGCCCAACAAGCCCTCGTTCTCGCTGATGAACGGCGTGGCGGAGAACCCCACGGCGGGCGGAAA
>OJKC01001634.1_pt1 | contig 13529 bp, 8 predicted proteins | sample 1596401 | NCBI WGS metagenome assembly OJKC01 (sample SAMEA4350162, study PRJEB24818) | metagenome | biome: human; feature: gut; material: faeces | place: Denmark | collected 2013-09 | reverse complement strand
TCTCCGCGTGTGGGGGGGCATTTGCTCGTGAACGGTTTCGGACTGCACCAGACCCGTGCTGTCCGTAGCGGCGGACGCATCCGCAATGACGGGCTCATCGCCAGACACACTGGCGCCGCCGGGCGTGGTCACAAGAATCATTATGCTGTCGCGGATAGGGGAAGCACGTGAGCGGGCGGCCGCATCCAGGGAGGCCAGATGCGAGACGTCGCGCCCGCGGCGCAACGCCTTCGCGCGGACCTTCGCACGCCGCACCGAGTCGAGCGCCGACGCCTTCGCCGCGCGCTCCAGCTCCACCGCCTTCAGTTTCTCGAGCTGCGCAGTAGCCTTCGCCTGACGCTTCATCGCTATCGAGTCGAGTTTCTGCTTGCGCGCCGCAGCCTTCACCCGTTTCGCCTCCGCCTTCAAGGCCTTCACACGCTCACGCTCCAGAGCCTTGCGCGCCGACGCGTCGAGCGTATCTGCCGCAACAGTGTCCGCCGCAGACAGAGTGTCGGTATAGGCTTCGGGCGCAAGCGCCGCATCCTCCGCGTCGTCCACAGCCTTCTGTTCGGCCGCGGCATCCGCCTTGCTCATACGGCGGCTCTCGAACGCCCCTGCCGGGCGCTCCGTCGGGCGCTGGAGTCTCTCTCCCCTCCCGGGCGCAGCGCCGTCCGGACTATCTGCATTTATATTGTCCGCATTGCCCTCAGCCGCAGCGATCGAGTCCGCAACGGCCGCAGCAATCGAGTCGGCACGCTCCTCGGCCGGCGTAACCGTGAAAAGGAGCATCGAGTCGGCACGCATGAAGACCGAATCGCTCTGCACCGTATCGTAGCTCACAACCGCCGCATCGAGCGTCAGCAACGCGTTGCCCGGATGCTTCCAGTACTCAGCATAGTCGCCGAAGGCAAGTATCTTGTTATCGAAGTCGTGCATCTGGATGTTGCGGCGCGAAACCACATGCTCATCCTCGCGGTAGTAGTAGATCGTGTCGCCCCACATCTCCTGATCCTCCGTCAGCACATAACCCTCGCGCGTAACCTTATAGCACTGCCCGGCCTTGTCGTAGGCACCCTCCTCGGCCGAGAGGTAGTCGCCGTCGGTGTTCCATATCTCGCTGCCCGTAAAGAAACGCGCCGACTCGCTCGAGATGTTGTATATGACCGAATCGCTCTTCATGTCGTAGTCCGCGCCGTGCATCTCCACATCCTCCACACACACCACATCGTGCGTGTCGGCATAGTAATACCCGCGCTGCGACTCGATGATGTTGTCGTCGTGGAGCATCACGCCGCCGCCCGTATAACGGCCGACCTTCTCTCGTGTGTTGAAACTGAAATTGTAGGTATAGAGCAGCGCGTCGCCGTCAACGACCTTCACGATCGGGGCGTAGACCTCCGCCAAGGAGTTAACGCCGTCGTAGACGGCACTGTCGCCGTAGATATAGACCGAATCCTGATTTATGATGACACGCCCGAAAAAGCGCATCTGCGCATCGCCGTAACGCACGGCGCTGTCGCAGACGATAACCGCACCGTTATGGTGTGCGGCAAAGTTGCCCGTGAAGCATATTACACTGTCACGGCCGTTGTTGTAGGGGCGCACCTCGTCGGCCATGAAGTCGACCTTGCGGGGCTGCGAACGCCGCGCGCTGTCACGCCGCAGGCTATCCTGCCGCGATGCCGCCAGTGCCTCCTGCCGCGCCCGCTCCGCCGCCGCACGCGAAGCCTCCGCCGCCGCGGCTCCGGCACCGCGATGCGCCGACGCCTGCGCCAGAAACAGACCCGCAAAGAGCCCGACAACAGATATGATCGACACGATACGGCGCACGCCTCAAAACTCTTTTTATCCCTGTCACATGATCCTCCCGGCCGCGCATCGGGCGCCGGCTCAGAGGCCTTCACCCGACCGGGGTTACTTCACCCAATTCTTATATTCGAAATCCCCGTTGCGGAACTCCGGATCGATATAGACATATATGCCGTCGATCTTATCCGTGAGCCAATCCTTGAATACGCGCATCTGCTTGTCGTTCAAGGCCATCTCCTCGATCGTAAGGTAGTCCTCGTTCAGCGAGGCCGGGTGCGACGGGATAACGTCCAGCAGCTTGACGATCTTGCTCAGCTCGTTGCCGTTCAGATCCTCCGCCTGATATGCGTTCGACACATCCCCCACGTTCATGTGCGAGATGGCCACGTAGTCCTTCAGGCTGCGCCCCTCGCCGAAGTCCTCCTCACGGAACTTCGTGGCCGTATATTTAACGTTCGAATAGTTGGGGTTGCTCGACAGGATATCGTGGTTCGAAACCAGACCGCCGTTCATCTTCGTCAGCGGGTCCTCCGAGAACTCACGCGCCGCATCCTCGAAGGTGATCGAGTCGCAACGGATCAGATTGGCAATACTGTCCAGAAAACGCGTCGGCTCCAACAGCTCGTCCGACGTATAGGTCGGTTTGATCAATATGTGGCGCAGGCGGTAGTTGCCGTTCTTCGGCTCCTCCATCAACTCGATGATATGGAAGCCGAACTCCGTCTCGACGATCTCCGACAGCTGGCCCGGCTTGAGCTCGCCCGCAGCCTCCGCAAACGACGGCTGCCACTGCGACAGGGGACCGTAGGCCAGCTCGCCCCCTCGCATCGCCGACCCCGGGTCGGCAGAATAGAGGCGCGCCAAAACCGGCAGCGACGACTTGCCCGTGATGATACGCTCACGCATCTCCAGCAGGCGCTCTCGCGCTCGCTGCTTGGCCACATCCTGCGACGCAGGGTAACGCACGATCTGTGCGTACATGTATTGTTTGGGTATGAGCGGGAGCTCGTCCTCCTTCAACGACTTGAAGTACCGCTCCACCTCGCCCGGCGTAACCGTAACATCCTTGATAACCGTATTCTGCATCGACGAGGCGTACTCCTGCTCGGTAATGCGCTGCGTCAGGATCTCGCGGAACGTATATATGGGCATGTGCTGCCGAGCCTCCAGCGCCGCTATCGAACCCTCCTCGGCGATCATCGACTGGATCTGCTGCTCGACATACGACGGAACGTCACCCATCATCTCGATCGAGTCGATCAGAGCCTGACTGTATAAGAGCTTCTGCTTCATCAGAGCCTCCAAAGCCTCGTTCATGGGGTCGCGGTCCGAAGTGTAGCCCTGAGCACGGCGCTGTTCCACCAACAGGTTGGCATAGGTTTCAACATCCGAATAGAGGATCGCCGAACCGCCTACCACCGCAACGACCTTATCGAGCATAACCTGCCGTTTCTGTGCCATGAGAAATCCCGATGCCGATACCACAGCCACGGCCAAAGTCAAAACAATCTTCTTAAACATATTATCTTACTGTTCCTTATATATTTTCCTTTCGCTTTCTTCGCTTACGAATTATCTTATATCTATATATCTATCGTAACACCATCTCTCATACCCTCTCACTTACCTTTACTCCCGCTCTTTCTCTCGTCCTCGTCTCACGTCTTCGTCTTCTCTCCTTTTCTCTTCTCTCTTCACATCGTCTCTCCTCTCCTCTCTTCTCTCCTCTTCTTGCCTCTTCTCGACTCTTCTCTCTCTTCTTCCTCTCGCTCTCTCCTCTCTCGCTCCCCCCCCGCGGCCCCTTGACGGGCCCCCGGGTCAGCGCCTTGCGGGCGCACCGGCTACGGGAGCCTTGCCATCCGCCGTGTCGGCATAGATGCGTGCATGGCCCGACGCCATCGCCTCGGATACGATCTGCTCCTCGTGCGACTTGATGATCTCACTGCGCCGCTGAGTGATCAGTATGCGGCGTATGTTGTCCGCCACAACCTCCAGCGGAGCTACGTTCCCCTTGCGGCATACCGACGTGAAGTCGAAATAGTAGCGTTTGCCGCCGGCGTCCATCTGCTGGATGCCCGTCTTGTCGAGCAGATGCTCGTTATCCTGAGACTGCGCCGTCGGCAGGTAGGTCAGGAAGTCGTTGAAGCCGACCCACTCCGAACGCTTGTCCACAAGCTCGAATCCGTTCTTCTCGCATATCTCCGAGAGCGTCTTGGCCGCACTCTGCGACGTGGCCGCATCCCGCATCTGCTTCATCAGAGTCTTGCTCTGGCGGTACGAGGCGTCGAAACGCAAGACCCGGCCCTTGACCAGCGTGCGGTCGAGTATGAAATCGGCCTTATGCGTATTATAGTAATCGGCGATATCCTTATCCGTGAAGTCGGGGCTCATCTGCTGCTCGACATAGTACTGGTCCACCTTGCGCATCAGAAGCGAATGGCGGTACTCCTCAACCATGCGGTCGATATCCTCCTCCGACCCCGAGAAGAGATCGTCGGCCTCCTCGACCTTGAGCTGGCGCACCAGCCACTTGTCAACATACAACTTTACGAACGACACGCTGTCGTCACCCTTGACATTGGCCGGCATGGCCTCCATGATCTCGTTTATCTTGAGCTCCTTGCGGCCAACCTTGGCGACGGTGTTGTCGCTCACCAGATAGTCCGGCAAATCGCGGCACGCCGTCATCGCGACGGCCGTCGCAGCGAGCAATATTTTCACTACAAGGCGCATAACAATCGACAAAGATACATTTTTACTCCCAAATAACGTAAACCTTGCCGCTATTATTACTCTTCGGCCGTACAATCATCCTTTTTGATGCGCCGGACAAGTATGAACATGCGCACCAGCGCCGCCACCGACAGCACGCCGCACACGCCGTATATGGCCGTTGCGACCCACGTACCGCCCGCAAGGTCGCGCACCGTCACGTCACCCGCGCCCACGACCTCCAGAAAGCAGGCCGTCGTATTGTTCAGAGCGTGCAGCATGATGACTATCACCAGCGACCGGTAGCGCAGATAGTAGAATCCCAGCACGAGGCCTCCGGCCAGCGCCGTCACCATGGCCGCGGGGGCCACATGCACGGCGGCAAAGACTACGGCGGGGCATATCCATGCCGCCACGCCGCCGTAGGCGCGGCGCATGCCCCCCGTGAGGAAGCCGCGGAAGATGATCTCCTCGAACAGCGGCGCCACCACGATCGAACAGAGCAGGAACCATCCGCCCGTGCCCATGTCGCCGTCACGTCCGGGCAGCATCGAGGCCAGCGGCTCGACCGCTATCGAGAAGCACCACAGAAGAAGGTATCCGCTCAGGAGGCGTATGGGCGAGGCCCAGCCGGGCGCGCGGAACGTAAGGCGCGCGCTGCGCCCCATGATACGGCCGTAGAGCGCCAGCAACGTTACGCACAGAACCATGGCGATGGTATATACGGCCGCCAGATAGCGTCCGCGCAGGAAACCCGCACCCTCGGCATCGGCCGCGGGGGGCGTGTCCCCGAACATACCGTAGATGAGCGCCGCAGCCCACTGCGAGAAGACAAAGATCAGCCCCGCAATGATCAGATCGCTCCATCCGTATCCGGCCGCAGCACGCCGCGGCGACCCCTGCGCCGAAGCGCCCCTGTCACTCCCTTCCGCCATAAGACAATCAATTCAGCATACGTGTTATGAGTTTACAAAGTTAATCATTTTTCGGCAACCGTTGTTTTATTCGATTTAATTTCATTAATTTTGTCCGATTATATCCTGCCCGTCAGCTGCGGCATAAAACGTGCCGGCAGAGTGTGCGGACGGAGCCTGTGACAACGTTTTACATACGTATATCCGCAACACGAAAACTATGTCTAAAGTTATAGCCTTAGCAAACCAGAAGGGCGGTGTCGGCAAAACCACCACCGCCATAAACCTCGCCGCCTCGCTCGCCCTGCTCGGACGCAAAGTCCTGCTGCTAGACGCCGACCCGCAGGCAAACGCAACGTCCGGACTCGGATTCGACATCGACCTCGAAGGCATATATGAGTGCATCGTGGGCGAAAAACGCGCCGAGGAGGTCATACGCCAGAGCCCCGATATCAAGAACCTCTGGCTGCTGCCTTCGAGCATAGACCTCGTGGCCGCAGATACCGAACTGCCAAAGATGGAGAACGGACACTTCGTCATTAAGAGCATCGTCGACAGCGTGCGCGAGAGATTCGACTTCATCTTCATCGACTGTTCGCCCTCGCTCGGATATACAACCGTCAACATCCTCACCGCCGCAGATACGGTCCTCATACCCGTACAGTGCGAGTATCTGGCCCTCGAGGGTCTGAGCAAGCTGCTCAACACCATCAAGATCGTCAAGAGCGGCCTCAACCCCGACCTCGAGATCGAGGGTTTCGTGCTGACGATGTACATGCGCAACCGCCTGAACAACCAAGTCGCCGCCGAGGTGCGCGAACACTTCGGCCCGCTGGCCTTCGACACCGTCATCCAGCGAAACATACGCCTCGGCGAGGCCCCCTCGCACGGCAAGCCCGTCATGCTCTATGACGCCGCCGCCACAGGCTCCGCCAACTATCTGGCTCTGGCCAAGGAACTGCTCATGCGCAACCGCCGCAAGGCCGCTCGCGCCCGCAAAGAGGCCGCCGCAGAATCTGCCGACGCGCCGCAGGCCCAGCCTCAGGAGTAACGAAAACAACGACATCGAGATATGAAACAGAAAGGTTTAGGACGTGGACTGGATGCAATCTTCGGCACCGAGAACATCGCCGCCAAGGTTACGCCCATGAGCCACATGGCCCAGATACCCATCGGGCAGATCGTACCCAACCCCTCGCAGCCCCGCACCTCGTTCGACGAGGAGGCGCTGCGCGAGTTGTCCGACTCGATCCGCCAGCTCGGCATCATACAGCCCATAACGGTACGCCGTGACGGCACAGACCGCTACATAATAATCAGCGGCGAGCGCCGCTGGCGCGCCTCGCGCATGGCCGGTCTCGAAACCCTCCCAGCATACGTGCGCGAGGCCGACGACGAGAACCTCCATGCCATGGCCCTCGTGGAGAACATCCAGCGGCAGGACCTCAACGCCATAGAGATCGCGCTCGGCATGCAGCGCCTGATCGACGAGTGCGGCCTGACGCAGGAGCAGATGGCCGACAAGGTGGGAAAGAAACGCTCCACGGTATCGAACTACATGCGTCTGCTCACACTCCCCGACGAGGTGCAGCTCGCACTCAAGGAGGGGCTCATATCGATGGGCCACGCCAAGGCTCTGGCCGCACTGCCGCGGCAGATGCAGGTCAAGGCCCTCAAGAAGTGTCTGCGCGGCGGGCTCTCCGTACGCCAGACCGAGGAGCTGGCACGAAAGGCCGCACAGACTCCGGCTCCCGCCCCCGCTCCTGAAGAGGAGGAGTATCCCGAATCATACTCGCGCCTTGTCGAGCAGCTCGAGCCATACTTCTCGCAGAACATAAGCATCAAGCGCAGCCGCGGCGGCGGCGGACGCATCGTCATCGAGTTCTCGGGTGACGACGAGATCGACTCCTTCATCGAGCGTCTGCGCGCACGCGGCCCGCAACAACAAAACGACCTTTAGCGACGTTTATACTCCGTGTGCGGCCACACCCGACAGCGACGGCCGAGCCGTCCGAGGGCGCGCCGAAATGCCGTAACGGCAGAGGCGGCTGACCGACACGAACACAACAGACGCACCAACACAAACGCACGCGAATGTCCATTTGCAAGAACCGAAGGGGATTGATCCGACGCAACAGGGTTGCGGCACAACGCATACGGCACAAGAGGCCGATGCGCCGCATCCTCATTGCCCTTACGGCCGTCATAGCCGTAGCGGCCGCCATCCTCGCACCCGTCGACACCTGCGCCCAGAGCATCCAGCGCGGGAATATGCGCTCGGTCAGCGGCGGCATGCTGCAACGCCGCGCCAAGGCTGCCGCCAAGCCCTCGGACGAGGCTCTGCGCGCGGCCGTGGACTCACTCGTACGCATGCTCCCCGAAGGGACGATCCCTGCCGACGCGGCCGCCCTGCACGCCATACCCGCAGACTCGCTTCTCAAGATGCTGCCCGATACGCTGCAGGCGCTGCTGCCAGCGCTTATGGCCGGACGTACGGCGGAACAGGATATGGCGGCAGATTCGCTGGCCACGCTGCTCCCCGATTCGCTCCGCACGGGCATGATCGTAAGCGGAGAGACGCTATCCGACACCGATCTGTATGACGATCCCCTCTCGCCGGGCATGAGTGCCGGCATGGCCGCCGGCGGCGGCAAGCACGCCAAGGCCCGACGCAAGGCACTGCTGCAGCAGCGGCAGATCGAGGAGCGCAGCGAACGTCTGCGCCGCCGCCAGATCGAGGCCGATTCCACGGGGGCGAAGAAGATCCGCCAGCCGCTCTTCAGCGACTCGGCTTCGCTCTCGAAGGTGTGCTGGATGGCCGCCGTGATGCCCGGATACGGACAGATATACAACAAACAGTACTGGAAGCTGCCCGTACTCTACACCACCCTTGGCACGTCGATAGGGCTGGCCGTACACCAAGGATCGCTCTACAAGCCCCTGCGCCGCGAGTATGACCGCCTCACGGCCGAGAGCATGTCCCGCACCGAGGAGCTCAACTCGCTCCAGAGACGCATGATACGCGCAAACACCGCACGGCAGATATTGTGGGGCACGGCCGCCGCGTCGTACATATATTTTCTGGGTGACGCCGCCGTCAACTACGCCACAAACGAGGTCTCGGACGTAAAGAAGGCCACCACACTATCGCTTATATGTCCGGGTGCGGGGCAGGTCTACAACAAGAGTTACTGGAAGGTGCCCATCGTCATCGGCGGACTCGCATCGATGGCCTACGTCATCGACTGGAACAACCGCGGATTCCAGCGTTTCAAGACGGCATACAACCTGCGTTCCGACTTCGAGCAGAACCCCGGAAAGTATCCCGACGGCGTCTCGCACGACGAGTTCGGCGGCCGATACTCGGCATCGTACCTCAAGAACCTGCGCGACGCATACCGCCGAAACCGCGACCTGAGCATCCTGCTCACAATAGCCGTATATGCCTTTCAGGCCATCGACGCACATGTCGATGCCCACCTGAAGGATTTCGACGTCTCGGACGACCTCACCGTATCGCTCGAACCGATGTTCGATACCACATATACGCAGATAAGCGGCACACAGCCTGCATTCGGATTTAACCTCAACATAAGATTCTGACAACAGACAAGAGATGAACCATACGAAAACCTTAACCCTGATCCTGCTCACGCTTCTGACCGCGGCGTCAGGCATGGCAACGGCACAAAACCGCACAGAGAAGAGACCGCGCAAACTCAGCACCAAGAAACAGCTCGTCATCGAGCGTCAGCGGGCCGACTCGCTCGCCGCCCTCGTCGAGGAGTACCGCCGCCGCGAAAGCGACTGGCAGAAGGCGTGGCACGACGCGCAGGAGCAGGACGAAAGGCATCACCATGTCGAGCAGTTCGCCGTAGACTACACCCCCGCCCGCGCCGACTCTCTGGCCGAGCAGCTGCGACTGCAGCAGGTGGACGACGCCCTGCAGAACTTCTTCAACGACTACGTATGCGAGCCTGCGGACATGAGCACCGACACGCAGCTCGACTCGCTCTACGCCGCGCGTCTGAAGACTCTCGTCTCGCCCATACACCTGCCTTACAACCAGATCGTACGCACATACATCAAACGCTATACCGACGGCTCGGGCCTCATGAGCCGCGTGCTCTCGCTCTCGCAATACTACTTCCCGATGATCGACGAGGAGCTGCTCAAGGCGGGCCTTCCCGTCGAGCTGCACGCAATGGCCATAATCGAGTCGGCACTCTCCGCAACGGCATACTCGCGCGCCGGCGCCGCAGGTCTCTGGCAATTCATGCCCACGACCGCCAAGGCATACGGACTCGAGGTCAACTCGATGGTCGACGAGCGCTACGACCCCCTCAAGTCGACCCGCGCCGCATGCCGATACATGAAGGACCTGTACGAGATGTACAACGACTGGAGCCTCGCAATCGCCGCATACAACTGCGGCCCCGGAAATGTCAACAAGGCCATGGCCCGCGCCGGCGGAAACCCCCAGTCGTTCTGGGACGTATATGAGTTCCTGCCGCGCGAGACCAGAGGATATGTCCCCTCGTTCATCGCCGCATCCTACGCTTACGCATACCATCAGGCACACAACATAACATACGCCGAGCCCCCGATGCCCATCGCCGTCGACACCATACAGGTATCGCGCCTGCTCCACCTCGGGCAGGTATCATCGACCATAGATGTCTCGACCGACGCCCTCAAGATGCTCAACCCCCAGTACAAACTCGACGTCATACCCGCCACGACGAAGAGCTACACGCTCGTGCTGCCCGCAAACCGCGTCACGGAGTTCATCTCGAATCAGGATTCGATCTACGCCAAGGACTCGGTCTACCTCAAGGAGTATCTCGATCCGGCCGTCGTCGAGAAGAAGAAGACCGAGCAGACCGTAATATACTACCGCGTCAAGAGCGGCGACACCCTCGGCGCCATAGCCCGCCGCAACCATGTATCCACATCGCAGCTCATGCGCTGGAACGGAATCAAGAATCCCAACCGCCTAAGCATAGGCCAGCGTCTCAGGATCGAGAAACATTAACCGCACGGCAGGCATGACCCTCCTCGACAACGATACCATAGCGGCTCCGGCCACGGCCGCGGGCGGCGCCCTCTGCGTCGTACGCGTCAGCGGCCCGCGCGCCATAGACATCTGCGACACGATATTCAGGGGCCGCACGACCCTCGCCGCCGCAAAAACGGCATCCGCACACTACGGATCGATCGCGGATACGACAGCAGGGGTCATCGACGAGGCCATAGTCACCATATTCCGCGCACCGCACTCATATACGGGGGAAGATTCGGTCGAGATATCCGTACACGGGTCATCGTACGTGGTGCGGGCCCTAATGCAGGCCCTCGCACGCGCCGGAGCCCGCCCCGCACGCGCCGGAGAGTTTACGCGCCGCGCCTTCCTCGCCGGACGTATGGATCTGGCCCAAGCCGAGGCCGTAGCCGACATGATAGCCTCCTCGTCGCGCGCCGCCCACGCCGTGGCCGCAACACAGATGCGCGGGGCATACTCCCACGAACTGCAGGAGCTGCGCCGTCAGCTCCTCGACATCACATCACTGCTCGAACTCGAACTCGACTTCTCGGAGGAGGATGTAGAGTTTGCCGACCGCACGCAGCTCGACACCCTGCTGCGCCGCACCCGCGACAAGGTCGCCGCCCTCGCCCGCTCGTTCGCCCTCGGAAACGCCCTCAAGGAGGGTGTCGCCGTGGCTATCGTCGGCAGCCCCAACGTCGGCAAGAGCACCCTCCTGAACCGCCTCGCCGGCGAGGGGCGCGCCATGGTATCCGATATAGCCGGCACCACACGCGACACGGTCGAGGCCCGCATCAATATTGACGGCGTGGACTACCGCTTCATCGATACGGCAGGCGTACACCAGACCGACGACAAGCTCGAACTCATGGGCATAGACCGCACGCGGCAGGCCCTCGAAAAGGCCCGCATAGTGTTGTGGATAACCACGGCCGACGAGCCCGGCAGCAATGTCGGCAGCAATGTTGGCAGCAATGTCGGCAACCCGTCAGGTCATAACGTACATAACACCCCCGACACGGAGGCAGCCTTGAAGGCGGAGTTCGCGGCGGCAACGGGCATAGAGCTCACGTCCGAACAGATTCTCTACCTTATAATCAACAAGATCGACCTGCAACCACATACGGAGAGTGCCTCAGCCGTAACAGCCGAAGGGACGGAGGATAAATATACCATACGGCTCTCGGCCAAGACGGGCGAGGGGATAAGGGCTCTTGTCGCGGCGCTCGCGCGCAGCGTGGACGCGACGGCGGCATACCGCGGCGAGGCCATCGTCACCAACCAGCGCCACTACCACGCCCTGTGCGAGGCGCTCACGGCGCTGGATGCGGCTCTGGACGGATTGCAGCATGGACTCACGTCGGAACTTCTGAGCGAGGATATCCGCGCCGCAATCAACCACCTCGGTGAGATCACCGGCGAAATCACCTCCGACGACATCCTCCAAAATATATTCTCGAAGTTCTGTATAGGCAAATGACGGCTTGTAAACAGCCATAACCAACTATAACCATTTAGAATAAAGTCGCTGTATATCAGCGACTTTTGTTTTTATGTGCTTTCCAGACCGTATTTGGAAGTAACGGTTTTTATCCATATTTTTCATACGTATTTCTACCGTGACAGAAATTCATGGTTTACCCAAATGTCACAGTAACGCATTAGTTGACGTGTGTTGACAATGGTTTACATGTGTGGACAAAAAGGGAAATTAAAATTCATGTAAAATGGCAGAAAATAGGACGAAAATATGGAAGTAAAAAGAATTTGTCAATGGTGCGGAAAGCCATTTATAGCTCAAAAGACAACAACCTGTTATTGTAGCCATCAGTGTTCCAATCTGGGCTACAAGGAGCGGATTCGGGAACGCCGACGTCAGCTGAAGCGGGCGCAGGAATTACTTCAACCGCGACAAGCTGCCGAAGGGCAGGACTTCTTCTCGTTCGCCCAGGCCGCAAAGCTGATGGGCGTCACCCGGCAATACATTTATAAGTTGGTCAAGGAGTCCAAACTGCGGGCATCCCGGCTGAGCGGGAAGAAGTCGCTCATCCGCCGTGCAGACATCGAGCTGATGATGAAGACCAAGCCTTACGAACGCATCATGCCCAAAGAGGACTTTGACATCACCGAGTATTACACTGCCGAGGAGATTGCACAGAAATATAAGGTCAATGCCAAATGGGTATGGACTTATACACGACAGCACAAGGTCCCGAAAGTGAGAATCCGCCAGTTCAACTATTACAGCAAGAAACATATTGATGCCGCCTTTGCCAAATATGAGGTGGACTCCGACCTGACGGAATGGTACACTCCCGAAGATATTCAGGAGAAATACGGCATGACACGTGTCGCCATCCGTTCGCACGTCTACCGTAACAACATTCCCTCAAAGAAAGAACACGGGCAGATATTCTATTCCAAACTCCACTTCGATCTTTCCAAGACTGCTGAACAGGAGAGCAAGGCGGAATATTACACGGTCAAGGAGGCAATGGAAAAATTCAAACTTTCCCGTGACTCGGTGTACGGTATTTTGCAGTTCCACCAGATTCCCAGAGAGAAGAACGGGCGCTTCGTCCGCTTCCTGAAAGTGGATTTTGACCGGGTGATGGGTGTCCGTAAGTGACCTGATTATAGGCTACCGTAAATTATTCCAAAATTAATCGTTACTGAAGGTGGTCTGCATGGTTACATTACAGTGATTTGCCAGCGAATTAATAACAACCATAAAAAATATAACATTATGAACGATTGTAAAACCGTAACATTAAGAACACGTCCTTTGAAAAACAGGATGCTGTCGTTTTATCTGGATTATTATCCTGGGTATAGAGACAAGGAAACAATGAAAGTTATCCGTCATGAATCGCTTGGCATTTATATATATGCCAATCCGAAGAACAAGCGGGAACAGGACTTCAACGAGGTAATGGCCGAGAAGGCTGAAGCCATCCGTTGCCGCAGGTTCGAGTCGGTAGTGAATGAACGGTATGATTTCTTCGACAAGTACAAACTCAAGGCTGATTTCCTGGAGTATTTCCGTAATCAGCTCCGTAAACATGACC
>OJKC01001630.1_pt1 | contig 13558 bp, 9 predicted proteins | sample 1596401 | NCBI WGS metagenome assembly OJKC01 (sample SAMEA4350162, study PRJEB24818) | metagenome | biome: human; feature: gut; material: faeces | place: Denmark | collected 2013-09 | reverse complement strand
TTTTTTTTTTTTGCTGCTTCAGGTACCAGCTGAGTCTACACCTCTCTATTCGTCGGCAGCGTCAGATGTGTATAAGGGACGGCCGCGGGACGTGTTGACGATCACGACGCCGGGCTTCATGCCGGCGATGGCCGCCGCGTCGATCATGTGCCGCGTCTCGTCCGTGAGCGGGCAGTGCAGCGAGATGACGTCCGCCTGATGAAAAAGCTCCGGCAGCGCCGCATAGCAAAGACCGCTGCCCGGGTCCGGGAACTTGTCATACGCAAGCACCCGCATCCCGAAGCCCCGGCAGATCTCCGCGAACACGCGGCCGATCTTGCCCGTGCCGACCACCCCGGCGGTCTTGCCGTGCAGGTCGAAGCCCGTGAGGCCGGACAGGCTGAAATTGAAGTCGCGCGTGCGGATATAGGCCTTGTGCGTGTGCCGGTTCACGGTCAGCAGCAGCGCCATCGCGTGCTCCGCCACCGCGTAGGGCGAGTAGGCCGGGACACGGAAGATGCGGAGCCTGCCGCGGCACGCGCGCGTGTCCACATTGTTGAAGCCCGCGCACCGCAGCGCGATGACCCGGACGCCGAGCCGGTACAGCTCGTCTGCGACCTTCGCGTTTACCGTGTCGTTGACGAACACGCACACGCCGTCAAAGCCGCGCGCGAGCTGCACAGTGTCCTCGCCCAGCTTCGTCTCGAGGTACCGGATCTCCAGCCCGGTCCCGGCGGCGTGTGCGTCAAAGCCGGGGCGGTCATAGGGTTTTGCATCAAAAAAAGCAAGTTTCATAGCGATCCCTCCAAGCCTTTTATGGCACCGCCCGCCGTTTTCTATACATGCCGCAGCATGCAGCTGCCGCCGATGGCCGGAAAGACGCAAAAAAATCCCGCCTGCCCGGCGTCGTGCAACGCCGGTGCGGGCGGGAATCGGTTTTTATTTTGTTTCCGGGTATCGGATGAGGTCGTAGAGCAGACCGTGCGTGCCGAACCGGCGCGTACCGGCAAGCTCCATGCCGAGATGCAGGTATTTGTCGCATTTGGACCGGGCGTCGGTCTCCAGGATCACCGGAATGCCCAGCCGGTCGCCCTCGGCGCGCGGGCTCGTCGTGTGCAGCATCCCGCCCTGCAGCGCCATGCGCACATAGCCGCCGATGAAGGCCGCCGCGGCGTCCCGGCTCGGGAAGGCGTCGATCAGCCCGTGCTCTTCTCCGTAATCATAGTAACCGAAGGCCTGCCCGATGTCCCGGATCGAGGCCTCATCCAGTGTCGTGACCTTCATGCCGTCGCCTCCTCCCGCTTTTGCAGGACCGCCACCGCGCAGGGGATGCGCCCTTCGCAGAGCGTATAGCGCGCGTCCGTGTATCCCGCCGCCGCGAAGAACGCCTGATAGCTCTCGAGCGTGAATTCCCGCTTGAAATCCGCTCCGGCCCTGCCGATGGCGCCCGAGACGCGGTTGGTCGTTCCCTTGTCCGTCCGGTTCATGTACGTGGGGATGATGAGCCGTCCGCCCGGACGGCAGACCCGGTCCAGCTCCCGCAGCGCCTGCAGCGGCTCGTCCAGCAGGTGGATGACGTTCGCGGCCACGACCGCGTCAAAGCGCCCGTCCGGGTAGTCGAGCTTCGTGATATGCGCCTGCGCGAACCGCACGTTGCGGCAGTTTGCATACTTTCGTTCTGCCTGCGCGAGCATCTTCTCAGAAAAATCCGTCGCTGTCAGCGCCCTGCACCGCGCCGCGATCACGCCGGTCAGCAGCCCCGTGCCGCAGGCACATTCCAGCACCTCGTCCTCCGGCCCGATGTGCGCCGCCACCGCCGCGCACATCGCCCGGTTCGCCCGCCGGTTGATCCCGTTCGCAAACACATCATACACCCAAGCCACCCGATCCCAAAACATCGCCCGTCCTCCTAAACTCAAATTAGATATCTCTAACCAATGCGCTCGAAAAGCGGCCCCTCAGGGCCGCCTTCAGTGTATCACAGCAGCTGCCGGCGCGCAACACTGTTTCCGGGAAACCGCCGAAGGTGTGAAAAACTACTTCCAAAGGCCGGAAAAGAATGATACAATGGGGGAGAGGTGATCAAATGCTGAAGGTTTTTCTGGTGGAGGATGAATGCGTCGTGCGGGAAGGGCTGCGTGAGTGCATCGACTGGGCGCGGTACGGCTTTGAATTCTGCGGCGACGCGCCGGACGGCGAGCTGGCGCTGCCGCAGATCCGCAAGCTGCGCCCGGACATCCTGATCACGGACATCAAAATGCCGTTTATGGACGGGCTGGCGCTCAGCAAACTCGTCTGCGCGGAGCTGCCGGAGACAAAAATCATTCTCATCAGCGGCCACAACGACTTTGAATTCGCGCAGGAGGCCATTGAGATCGGCGTGGAGCAGTATCTGCTGAAGCCCGTGACGAAAAGCTCCCTGCTGAAAACGCTGGAGGATGTCAGCCGGAAGATCGACGAGGAACGCGAGCAGAAGGCCTATCTGCGCCGCTTCCAGCAGGAAGGGCGGGAGTATGAGCAGTATGCCCGCCGCAAGTTCTTCGAGCAGGTCACCTCCGGCTCTTTGCGCGTGTCGGAGATCTATGAGCAGGCCAAAAAGCTGCAGATCGATATCGACGCCGAGGGCTACACCGTCATTTTGCTGACGCTGCAGAGCCGGGGCGCGGCGGAATATTCCCAGACGCTGGCCGACCGGCTCGAGGAGCTGATGGCCTACCTGCTGCGCTACGGCGAGTATCTGCTGTTCCGCTGCAACCTCATGACCTACTGCATCATCGTCAAGGGCAGCGGCGCAGGCCTGAACGACGCCGTACACCGCTGTCTGGAAAACATCCAGCGCCGCTGCGGCGGCGACGAGGCGCTCGCCTGGTACGCGGCAGTCAGCGACCCGGTTGCCCGCCTGAGCGAGCTGCCCGGCTGCTACGCCCGGGTGCACACGATCCTGTCCTACCGGCATCTGCTGCCCGAGCAGCATGTCCTGACGGCGGACGTGCTGAAAAAGCCGCAGCGCGGCGGGCTTTCGGAGCTCGACGAGGTCGACGCCAGCAAGGCCGACCCCGCCATCATCCGCAGCTTCCTGCAGACCGGCATGCGCGAGGAGATCCCGGATTTCGTGTCGGAATACCTCTCGTCCTTCGGAAACGCGCTCAACTCTCTGCTGTTCCGGCAGTATGTGCTGCTGGAGCTGCGCTTCAGCGCCATCCGCGCGGCCAAGAGCTTCGGCTATTCGCAGGAGGAATTCCTGCGTCCGCTCGAGCCCGCGCAGGCGCGCGCGGTGGACGCCGACTTGCCGGAGCTGAAAAAGAGCTGCGCCGCATTTCTGCGCCGCGCCATCGAGCTGCGCGAGGAGGAATCCGGCAACCAGTATAAATCCATGCTCAAGCGGGCGCTGCACTATATCGACCAGAACTACACCGATGAAAATCTTTCCCTCAACGCCGTGGCGAAGGCCGCCAATAGCAGCCCCAACTATTTTTCCGGCGTTTTCAGCCAGGAGATGGGGCAGACGTTCGTCGAATACCTGACGGAAAAGCGGATGGCCCGCGCGAAGGAGCTGCTGCGCTATTCCGGCAAGCGCTCGAGCGAGGTGGCCTACGAGGTCGGCTACCGCGACCCACGCTACTTCAGCTTCCTGTTCAAAAAGACGCAGGGCTGCACGCCGAGCAGCTACCGCGCGGGAAACGGAGACGGCCATGAAGCGAAGTGAGGCCCATTGCTCGCTCGACGGAAAGCTGCGGCGGCTGCTGTGGAGCATGCTGCTGCTTGTCTGCGTGATTTTGGTGGCGACGCTGGCGATCTTGCTTCTGCACAACCACCAGTATTCCATCGTCACGGCCAATATCGTCCGCGCCTCCCAGTTCAACCAGAACTTCAAGGAGGACGTCGACCTCAAAATGTATTACTACGTCATCGACAGCACCTACGGCGAGACGCTGCCGCTGCAGGAGGTCGACGAGGCGACCGCGCTCGCGCAGGAGCTGCTGGCCGGCACGCAGGACCGGCAGAGCCGGAAGGCCATCACGAGCGCGATCAATCTCTGTGAAAATCTGCGCGAGCGCATCCTGCAGATCACCGAGACCGAGGGCTATGACGCCCGCATGGAGCAGCTCGAGTCCAACGTCTATATCCTCACCGAGCTCATCCAGCAGTATTTCTATACCTATCTCTACCACGAGGCCGGGTATCTCGATTCTCTGCAGGCGGCGCTCACGGCCAGACTCTGGCTCGAGCTGGGGCTGGTCGCCGTGGGCGCGCTGGTGCTCGTGGGCGTGCTCATGCGCCGCTCGGCGGCCATCAGCCGCAGCATCACACAGCCGATCTACGCTCTGCGCGAGCGCGCGCAGTCGATCGGCCGGGGCGACATTGCCGCGCGGGAGCCGGTCGTGGCCGAGGATGAGACGCTGCAGGCGCTCAGCAGCAGTCTCGAGCACATGGCGCAGCACCTGCAGCAGCAGATGGAGCTCAACCGGCAGGAGCAGGACAAGCTCCGCGCGATGGAGCTGGCCCTGCTGCAGAGCCAGATCAACCCGCATTTTCTCTACAACACGCTCGATACCATCATCTGGCTCGTGGAGACCGGGAAGAACGAACAGGCCGTCGAGATGGTCACGAGCCTTTCGAACTTCTTCCGCAGTTCCCTGAGCCAGGGCCGCGATATCATCACCCTCGGCGAGGAGGAGATCCACGTGCGCAGCTATCTGGAGATCCAGCAGGTGCGCTACCGGGATATCCTGCGCTATGAGATCCATGTCCAGCCGGAGCTGCGCGGCTGCGTGCTGCCGAAGCTGACGCTGCAGCCGCTGGTGGAGAACGCGCTCTACCACGGCATCAAGCTCCGCCGCGGCCTCGGCTGCATTCTGGTCGACGCCGCGCAGGAGGATGATCGCGTCCGCATCACGGTCCGCGACGACGGTGCGGGCATGCCGCCCGAGCGCCTGCAGCAGCTGCGGCAGAGTCTCGACACTGAAGAGCAGGTCGGCTTCGGCCTGCGGACGGTCTACCGGCGGCTGCGGCTGCTGTACGGGGAGCAGTGCTCCATGGAACTGGAAAGCGAGCCGGGTGCCGGGACGACGGTCACGCTGCGCTTTCCCATCAGAAAGGAGGCCGGGGCATGAGGCGGCCGATACTGCTGCTGCTGAGCCTTGCGCTGCTGCTGGGTCTTGGCGGCTGCATGCCCTACGTCCGGCAGACGCCGGAGGAGGAGACGACGCTCATTACCGTCGGCTTCTCGCAGGTCGGCGCGGAATCGGACTGGCGCGTGGCCAATACCGAGTCCATGCGTGAGAGCCTGAGCGAGGAAAACGGCTTCGAGCTCCTGTTTGACAACGCCCGCCAGAAGCAGGAAAACCAGTTCAAGGCCATCCGCACCTTCATCCAGCAGGACGTGGACTATATCGTCCTCGCCCCCGTCACCGAGACCGGCTGGGAAAGCGTGCTGGAGGAGGCCCGCGCGGCCGGGATCCCGGTCATCATCGTCGACCGGCAGGTGGAGGTGGACGATCCGTCGCTCTACACGAGCTGGGTCGGCTCCAACTTCCGCAAGACCGCCGACGCGGCTGTCGCCTGGCTTTCCCAAAAGCTCAAGGCGGACGGCAGGGAAGACGCCGTGCAGATCCTGCACCTGCAGGGGACGCCCGGCTCCACGGCGCAGCTGCAGCGCAGCGCCGCGCTCGAAGCGGGCGCGGCCGCCCACGCGGACTGGACCATCGCCGCGCAGCTGAACGGCGATTTCACGCAGGCAAAGGCATATGAGGAGACGATCGCCTATCTGCAGAGCAGCCCCGCGCCGGACGTGGTCTACTGCGAAAACGACAACATGTGCTTCGGCGTCATGCAGGCGCTGGACGAGCTGGGCATCGCCTACGGCGATGGCGGCGTGACGCTCATTTCCTTTGACGCGGGGCGGACGGCGCTTTCCTACTGCAAGGACGGGAAGATCGACCTGTGCGCCGAGTGCAATCCGCTCCACGGCCCGCGCGTGCGCGCGCTCATCGAGCAGCTCGCGCGCGGCGAAACGCCAGAAAAGCTCTCCTACATGCCAGAAGCCCTCTTCACCGCCGACACCCTCACCGCCGAGCTCCTCGAAAGCCGCGTCTACTAAGGCTCCCCTTCCAGGGGAGCTGTCAGCGAAGCTGACTGAGAGGTTGCAGCAAATTTGCAACTAGTTGCCTTAGAATATTTGCCACAAATAGAAGGTGCAGCCTGAATTTGTCAGGCTGCACCTTTTTGCATTGGATTTCTTATGGATTTGCACGCACCCAAGGCTCCCCTTTCAGGGGAGCTGTCACCGAAGGTGACTGAGAGGTTGTCACAAATTTGCTGCGACCTCTCCGTCTCGGCTTCGCCGAGCCACCTCCCCTGGGAGGGGAGGCTTTGGACGCGCGCACCCCAAGGCTTCCCCTATGAGGGGAAGGCCCCGACGCACGCAAAAGCGGCTCTGCCGTTGGCAGAGCCGCCTGGATCTTACGCCGTGCGGCGCTTTCTGCCCGCGCAGGTCACGATGGCGAGACCGAGGGTGCTGAAGATGGCGAGGACGTAGTACAGCCCGCCCGCGTCGCCGGTCTTCGGCACGTCATAGCCGGGAACGACCGGGGCGACGGGCGTCTCGGGAGCCTCGGGCGTTTCCGGTTCCTCCGGCTCCTCGGGCGGCTGGTCGGGCGTATGCGGCCATTCGGTATGGTAGCTTGCCGTCCACGTGACCGTATGCTTATCCCGGCTGGAAGCGCGCGCGGCCGGTTCAATGGTCGGCTCCGCCACGCGGAAGCCCAGCGTCACGTTCAGATCCAGATCGCGGGTACTGTCCCCGGTGACCAGACCGATGAACGTCTGCGACTGCTCACCATTCACATCCGAACGGAACAGGTACGCGCCGCTGTTCAGCTTCTGCTTGCCGGAAAGCTTCATCGTGACCGATGTGTCCGCTGTAAATTCCAGCCCATTGACCGTATAGATCGCTTCGCCGGTCGCCTGATCATAGCTGACCTTAAATGTACCGCTGCCACCAGACACGTCTGTTGCTTCCCTCAGCTTATGCGACGCGAGCAGCGTGTCTCCATTGTAGATGTACAACGTAACGTCATCTTTGCCTTCCTTCCCGTTGATCCGGCTCGGGTCTACGGTCAATTTAAAGGAAAGATCAGTCTTATAACCGGTCCCCGTTTTTTCATTCACCCGGATGGTCGCATCTTTGATGTCCTCCTTGGTGATGATGTCGGTGACGTTGCCCGCATCGGACGGCTGCAGCTGGATCAGCGCATCATACAGCGCCTTTGCGGCGTTCCATTCTTCCGGACTCAACGCACCAGCGCCGCCATCCTGCAGACAATAGAATTCAAGGAACTGGTCTGTCTTTTTCGGATCTGTCGGGTTGTTGAAGTTATTACCTCCCAATGTCTCGCCGTTCCGGTTCCCGTAGGTCCAGATCGCGGCCTGCGTGACCGCCAGTGCGATGCCATCATCGATATCATTCCAATACCGGCTATCCACCAGTTTTCTGACCTCGCTCAGACTTCCCTGCCCGCTGGCTGTTCCCCAGTAGCCGTTCTCAGCAATTGCCTGCAGGTGCTTTCTGTTGTCCGGATTTGAAATATAGTCGGAGTCCAGAACGTTGACCAGTTCGTATTCTGCATTCGCCTTTGCCAATATACTCAGGTCCGCGCAATAGGCATAATGTGGATCTCCCTCGGAATCGATCAGTCTAAATTGATGTACGAAGCCTGTTCTATTAAACTCATTGCCTTTCCAATACCCGATCATCACGGTACTCTGTAATCCATAGCCCGAGTACTTCAGTCGATTCTCTGGCGGCCGAGGTTGATCACTCCCCTCGCCAGTATGCACATTGCCAAGATGGTCTTCCCACCTATTCATTTTATCGAACTGCTTGTCACCCGGCTGCGGAGTATCGTAGGTCAAATTACCGTTGTTCGCTCCTTCTTTCACATCCCCCATCCAGCCGCTCAGGGACCATTTCCCATCGGAGACGGACAGGGCTTCTTCCAGCACTTTAGTGTCGGTGACGCGTGTCCTGGTGGTGGTGATCTTCTGCAGGCCGTTTTCCAGCGTCTCGATCTTCGTCGTAGTGGCGTAATACGCGCCGAGGACGGGGTCGCTGTAGCTGGGAGTGCCCTCGGTATAAGTGACCTTGGTATAGCCGATCACGCTGCCGCTGGTGTCGATCAGCGGCAGCACCTCTTCGCCGCTGACGGGCTTGCCGTCCGCACCTCTCTGCACAGGCGTCGTGATCTCCGGCTTTTCGGGCAGCTCGAAGCTGTAGGTGGTGTCGCCGTCCTTGCCGACGGTCGCCTGATCCGGGACCTCGGGCTTTACCGTCTCGTCGGTGACGGAGCCTGTGGTCTCGGTGGTCTTGGTATAGCCCGTCACACGGCCTTTGTCATCCTTTTCCAGCGTGACGGTCTCGACGGTCACAGTGCCGTCAGGCTTCGTGACGGTTTTGGTGTATGTATCGCCATCCTTTACAATATTGGTGACCGTGCCGTCCTCACCCCGTTCGGATGTCAGACTCCCGTCATTGGCCCACTCCGGGACGGCCGCATCCTGGAGCCATGCGGAGACGTTGCCTTCGTCCGTTTTATTCTCACCGTCGGGAGTCACAGTTACTTCCAGAGAACCATCCGGCTTGCTGTCCGCGACATCCGTTGTGTTCGGCTTCTTGGGCGGATCGCCCGCGCCCGGTGTGGTGGTCGTGGTCTCGCTGCCCGCGACGGTGCCGGTCTGGTCGAGCAGGTCTCCGTCCGGGGCGGTGACAGTGGTATCCGTCGTCTTTTCCTCGCCGTTTACCGTCGTTGTTGTTCCGGCTTCCGTGGTCGTCCCCTTCCACTCCTTCTCCGTCGTCGTGGTCGTCGTGGTCTGGCCGGGGGCGGGGGTGTCTTGCTTGGTATCGGTGGTGACGGTCTCGATCACGGTTGGGTCTTCCACTGTACCTGCCGGTGGGTCGGCGGCGAGAGCGGTGGCGCTGAGCAGCCCGATGCACAGGCTGGCGATCAATAAACAGCTGATGCGTGTACGGAATTTGCGTTTCATGTTCAGTTCCTCCTTTTTTCGGTATCAGATCGATCTTGCGGGCCTCTGTTCCTTTTGGAACTCATTCCCTTTCCAGTATAGCATAAAATCCATATTATACATATATATATATATATTTCCAATTCTCATTTCCATCCTGATCATACCATTTCTCCCCTGGAAAGGCAGTCGAAAAACAGCCCCGGCAGGACATCCGTTTCCGGATGCTCTGCCGGGGCTGTTTTGTGCCGGTTTTTCAGTCGTTGGGGGTATCGGTCAGGACCTTGCCGATGTTCCACAGATGGGCCGCGCGCTGCGCGGCGTCCAGCCGCTCGGCCGGGCGCTCATAGCGGATCTCCGCCGTGTGCGAGCCGCAGTCGAGGCAGGCCACGTAAAAGCACCAGCCGTTTTCCTCCTCCATCAGTCCCGCGCCCCCGCAGATGGGGCATTCCTGCAGTTCGATCTCCTGATAGCTTTCCATTGTTGACGCTCCTGTTCCTTCCGGCCCGCGGGCCGTGCTGTTACGGTCCAGTATAGTCCATCCGCCGCGCCGCGTCAACCAAAACCGCACTTGACGCTCCGCCCCGCCGCCCGCTATACTAAAGAAAAAACGAAAAGAGAACGCCCATGAAAGAAAAAACCGTTTTTTTTGACCTCGACGATACCCTGTATGACCGTTCCGGCCCGTATCTGGCCGCGTTCCGCCAGTTTTTCGGCGGGCGGTATGAAGACAAAGCCGCGCAGGCCTATCAGGCCGTCATGCACCGCGGCTACGAGGTCTTTACCGCCGCCCACACCGGCAAGATCAGCATGGACGCCATGCACATCTACCGCCACCAGATCGGTCTGCTCGACGTCGGCATCCGCATCACGGCGGCGCAGGCGCTGCAGCTGCAGGCCATCTATGCCGCGCAGCAGCAGCGGATCACGCTGTCCGCCGCCGTCCGCGCCGCGCTGGACTACTGCCGGGAGGCGTACCGCGCCGTCGGCGTCATCACCAACGGCAGCGTCGGCCCGCAGCAGGGCAAGCTCCGCAGCCTCGGCCTGGAGCATTGGGCCGAGGCGAAACTCGTGTTCATCTCCGACGCCTGCGGCGTCATGAAGCCCGCGCCGGAGATCTTCCGTCTGGCGCAGGCGGCCGCGGGCGGCGGGCCGTGCGTCTTCGTCGGCGATTCGTGCTCGCAGGACATCGCCGGGGCCTCCGCCTGCGGCTGGCAGACCATCTGGCTCAGCCGCACCGGCGAGTCCCCCACCGCCTCGCCGACCCTGACCGCCCACGCCGAACAGGACCTCCTCCCCTGCCTGCAGGCACTGGCGGAGTGAAGAAAAGGCTCCCCTCTCAGGGGAGCTGTCTGCGAAGCAGACTGAGAGGTTGTATCAAATTTGCCACAACCTCTCCGTCTCGGCTTCGCCGAGCCACCTCCCCTGAGAGGGGAGGCTTTTCTGCGCACCCATGGCTTCCCCTATGAGGGGAAGCCATAAAACGCCCGGCTCCCCGATAGGGAGCCGGGCGTCTGGTTTGTATTTACGCGTTCGCGCGATAGAGGAACGTCACGATCTGGGCGCGGGTGCAGAGGGCATCCGGGGAGAAGGTGATTGCGCTCGTGCCGCTGGTGACGCGGAGGGCGACGGCCCAGGCGACGGGGGCGGCGCAGTAGCTGGTCTCGGGGACGTCCGTGTAGCCGCTGTTCGCGTAGCCGGAGGGCGAGCCTGCCACACGGTAGAGGAAGGTCACGATCTGGCCGCGGGTGCAGGGGGCATCCGGGGAGAACGTGGTCCGGCTCGTGCCCTTCGCCACGCCGGTCTGGACGGCCCAGAGGACGGCGTCATAGCAGTAATCCGTGGACTTCACGTCCACAAACGGGTTTTCCGCCAGCGCGGGCGCCGGGCAGCCGGCCGCGCGCCAGAGGAAGGTCACCGCCTGCCCGCGCGTGCAGGCCGCGTCGGGCGAGAAATGCTTCGCATCCGTGCCGGAGGCAACGCCGTTCTTCACCGCCCAGCGGACCGCCTCGTTGTAATACGCGCCGCCAGCCACATCGGAGAACGGGTTCGACCCGATCGCCGCCGGGAGCCAGAAGGGCAGATCGCTGTCGGCAGACTTTTCCGTGACGGTCAGCGTGACATAGATGAAATGCGTCGCGCCGGTCTCGGTGTAGACGTAGATAGTGTCGTTATACGTACCGGGCTTCAGGCCGTCCACCGGGGTGATGGTCACGGTCATGCCGCTGATGTCGGCGGTAAAGTAGTTGTGGTCAGACTCCGCACGATCAAGTGCAATCGTGCCGGTGAAGCCGACGGTCGCACTGGTGCTTCCGCCTTCCGCGATGATGCCGAGGTCGACATTCTTGCTCTGACCGTAGATGCTGTCATCCTTGTCTTCGGTCCACTTGGCGTAGTACGTTTTGCCGACAGACGCATCGGTCACTGCGCTGCCGCTGAAGTCTTCACTCTCATACCAGCCTTCAAACTTGTAGCCATCTTGGATAGGAGTGGCCAAAGTAGCTTCGGAGAATGCTGTATTCTCAGCAAAGATGCCGCCCGATGTAAGGGCATATATATAGTTGGTTACATGCTTAGATTTCTTTACTTCATTGAGTACACTGTTAGACTTTGCGTAAATAATGCAACTTTCATTTTCATCAAGAACCCAATTTCCCCAAGAGCTCAACTCATCAACTCTTGTCAGGTCAATGTAATTTGCTCCCGTCGCCTTAAACGCGCTATTGCCGATAGAAATCTTCGGACTGTCAACTCTGATTCCAGAAATATCGGATAATAGCCCATTGCCGTTAGTCCTACCTGTCCAAAATGCTTGGTTTTCAATTTTTGTCACACTATCTGGGATTACAAGCATACCTGACAATGTTGCAATGCCATAAAACGCATCAGGTCCAATTGTTTCCAAGCCGTCAGGAAGGGTCAAACTCGTCAGGCTTGTCTCCCTAAAAGCTTTTAGCCCGATAGTCTTTGTCTTGCCCTTGAATGTGATACTTTTAAGGCTCTGGCATTTTTCAAATGCAGATTCAGAAATACTCTCCACATTTTTGCCAATGGAAACGCTTGAAATGGATGTACAGTTCATAAAGGCCCAATTTTTAATTTCACGAACACTATCAGGAATAACAAGTTCTCCCGTTAGTCCCGTGCAGCCTTTAAATGCATTACCGCCGAACTTTTCTAAACTATTAGGCAAAGCTAATGACGTCAAGGATGTACAATTCTCGAACGCCCCGCCAGTAATCGAAGTAATTCCGTCAGCCAATTCAACGGAAGCCATGTTCGAACAATTATAAAATGTCCGGTTACCCACATTTGTTACGCCATGTGTAACAATTCCTTTGGTTATATTGCTAATGTAGTCTTTCCATGGGCGTTCATCATTTTGGCCTTTTACAGTAAAATCTTTCATTGCCCCGGTGCCGGAGATGGTCAGGGTATAAGTCGGATTGACAGCATCTTCGTTATTTTGCGTCAGATTCCACGTGACGCTGGATTCGTTGCCTGCGACACCGCAGGTTCCGAACGTAGCTGGGTCTTCCGCAAGCGCCGCCGTCGGCAGCAGCGTCACGGCCAACATCAGCACCAATATCCATGCGAGGAGTCTCTTTTTCATGGTTTCTTCCTCCTGATCAAAAAGTTGTTCTGTTTCCTGACGGGAAACAGAAACAGGAGATATCTCCTGTTCGAAATTCATTGAAATTTTACCACATAAAGTCAGGTTTTTCAAGTGGGGGAACGGTGTTTTTTAAGTGGATGCTACAGAAATTTTATAATATTTTGAAATTTCCGGCGTTCGAATCCCTTCAGTCACCTTCGGTGACAGCGTCCCTACCCCTTTTGTCCCTTCGGGACATTTCCCCCTGATAGGGGGAATCGGCCCCTGAAAGGGGAGCCAAGGGGTGCGGCGCACCTCGCTGCCTTCCCCTCATAGGGGAAGCCATCCGCTGCGGCGGGGCTTCAGCCCTCACGCGCGGCGGCCGAGCTGATAGAAGGCGACGGCGCTGGCGGCGGCGACGTTGAGGGAGTCGACGCCGTGGTGCATGGGGATGCGGACGGTGAAGTCGCAGGCGGCGATCGTCGCGTCCGCGAGCCCGTCGCCCTCCGTGCCCATGACGACGGCGAGCTTCTCCGCCTGCATCAGGCGCGGATCGTCGAGACGGACAGAATCGTCCCGCAGCGCCATGGCCGCCGTCCGGAAGCCCTGCGCGCGCAGCAGCGCCGGCCAATCCTCCGGCACATACGCCCACGGCACCTGAAAGACCGTGCCCATGCTCACGCGGATGGCGCGGCGGTACAGGGGATCGCTCCCCGCGCTCGTCAGCAGCACCGCGTCCATGCCCAGCGCCGCCGCGGAGCGGAAGATCGCGCCGAGGTTCGTCGGGTTCATCACATTTTCCAGCACCGCCACGCGCGTCGCGCCCCGCAGCACCGCCGCCGGGTCCGCCAGCGGCGGCCGCCGCATGGCGCAGAGCATCCCGCGCGTGAGATGAAAGCCCGTGAGGTTTGTCAGCACATCCTCCTCCCCCGCATAGACCGGCACGCCGGGGCAGCGGGCGAG
>OJKC01001626.1_pt1 | contig 13568 bp, 8 predicted proteins | sample 1596401 | NCBI WGS metagenome assembly OJKC01 (sample SAMEA4350162, study PRJEB24818) | metagenome | biome: human; feature: gut; material: faeces | place: Denmark | collected 2013-09 | reverse complement strand
GCCAGAACATGGGCGGCCGTCCGCCGCTGCTCCCGCTCAATTTCGCCCAGACGCGGCTCCTTTTCGTGGATCGCGGCGATGCGGGCGCGGGAGGGTCGCTCGTTCTGCTCTTTTTCTCTCTGCAGCCGAGCCTCGGCCCGCTGCACGATGGCTCTGGAATACGCCATGGTCAATCCTCCTTCTCGTTCAGCATGCGGTCAATGGCAGCGATCTGCAGATCGCTGAGCGCGTCGTTGTGCTGCTGCACGCCGCGGCTGTATTTCCCCGCGGGGGGCTTTGCCGGCGCGCGGTCGCCCGCTTCGATCTGGCTGAGGGTCGTGAAGCCCTGCTCGTGCCAGCTGCGCAGGATCGAGTTGCAGTAGGGCCATTTGAGTCCGCCCGTGGCCAGGCAGGTCTTTTCATAGGCCAGGCCGATCTCCTTTTCGCCGAAGCCCCAGGAGAGCCAGGTCAGGATATAGTTCTCCTCCCCCGGCGTGAGCCTGCGGCCGGAAATGCCGAACAGCTCCTTGATCTTCCCCAGCTGCGACTGGCGCAGGAGCTGGTTCTGCATGTAGACCGCCGCCTGCTCCATGGTGTCGATGCCGTGGTCGGCCCAGTAATACGCTTCCTTCTCGATCGACCGCAGCGACGGCATCCGCGCGATGCCGCGCGAGCGCTGCCGCTGGATGCAGTAGTTGACGAGGATGGAGATGACCTCGCCGGGCAGGCCGAGATAGCGGTAGATCGAGAGCAGGATCTTCAGCTCCTCATTGCTCAGGACCCGGCCCAGCCGCCGCTGCGTCTCGCCGGTGATGGCCTCGAATTCGCGGCTCGTGTGCGTCTCACGGATGACGTCCTGTTCGGTATAGACCGGGGCCTGCGACGCGTCGAGATGCCGCTGCGGTTCCTGCGACCAGAGGCCGAGCTGCTGCAGCGTGGCGCAGGCCAGATCATACCTCGCCTCGCTCATGCGCAGCGCCTCGCGCGCGTTTTCCAGCGGGCGGCCCGCCGCAAAATGGAGATACAGCAGCGCTGCGTCGCCGTTGGCGGCTGCCAGCAGCCGCTCGACCGCGTCAGAAGGCAAAGATCGTGGCTCCGCCATGGCAGACGCCCCCTTTCCGTGAAAGCTCATCCAAAATCAAAGGCCAGATAGACATCCGGCAGTTTTTTCTCCTCCGAAAGCCATTTGCACATGGCAAAGGGCGCATTGCCGCCCGCCGTGCGCACGCGGCAGCTGGCAGCCGGAATCTTTTTTAAAAGCGCGGGCAGCACAGAGCCGTCCGGCAGGATCTCGTCCACGACGAGCGTATCGCCGCTTAAGTGCGCGCAGGCGCAGCCATAGTGGCTGCCGAGCTCCAGCCGGTAGAAGCCGGACATGGACGCCTGATACCGCAGGTCGGCGAGCGTATAGCGCACATGCGGCGTGTCATAGAGGATCGTCTCGCGCAGGCCCGCATAGTCGACCGGCGTCAGCTCCTCGCATACACCGCGCGCCTCCGGCGCGGGTCCATCGTCGAGGAAATCGCTTTTCTGCGTGCAGAAGCCCATCGTCTCATAGTACGCGCGCAGCGCGTCCGTCGCGGGGACGAGCATCAGGCAGTCAAAATACCGCTTTTTCAGCTCCTTTTCCGCAAAGGCCAGCAGCTTCCGGCACACGCCCTGCTTCCGGAAGTCCGGATGCGTGGTCACGGCGTAGAGATACGCGGCCTTCGCCGTGCGCTCGCCCCAGGCGAGCTCCTGCGGCAGCGCGTAGGCCGCGGCGATGAGCCGCCCGTCCTCCTCCGCGCAGAAGCCGGTCGCCGCAGGGTAAGAGATGGCAAAAAACGCCTCGATCTCCTGCTCTGTATCGCCGAAGCCCAGCGCCCAGAGCGCCTTGAGCTGCGGCAGATCGTCCAGATTCGTCTTGCGCAGGCGCATGCTCAGTTCTCCTTCCAGTCGGCGACGTATTTTTCCAGCAGCACCGTCGGCTGGTACGACTCCTTCGCGCGGCGCAGGCCCTCGGAGCCCATGTCATCCTCGCGGTTGAGGAACTGTACCTCGGGATACTTCTCCGCGATCATGCGGGAGAATTCCCGGTTGATCATGGCGTAGGCGCCGTTCACGTCCGGGAAGGCCTTTTCAAAGCCGACGTCATAATAGTCTCGGTTCATGCGGCTGCCCATGGAGAACGCGATGATCCGCTCGCCGTCGGACAGCAGCAGCCCGTCCATCTCCAGCTCGTCAAAATGGTCGAACGCGCGCTGCAGCGCGGTCTTTTCCAGCTGCAGCTGGTCGAGCTCCTGCGCGTTCACCGCGGGCTCGTGCGTCTCGTACCAGACGCGGAGCATCTCGTGGCACTGCGGCAGATTGTCGTCCGTGATGGGCGCGGTGAACCAGTCGGGGAATTCATCCTCAAAGCGGTTGCAGTGGTTGCGCTTCGACTGCAGCTTTTTCCCGTGCAGCTCCGAAAGCTCCTCGACGGTGTAGATATAGTCATAGGAATTACGGCAGGCGGTAAACTCGAACTTCCCCGGGTACAGCGCCTCCAGCTCCTCCTTCTTGTCTTTGGTCAGGCTGCGCAGGCGCAGCGGACCGCCGCGCTCCGCGGCGTCGGCGCGGATGGCCTCGATGGCCCCCTTGATATCGCCCGCGCCTGCCGGGTAGAGATAGACCTCCCGGCCGCGCCAGGACGCGTGCTGCGTCAGATGATCGCCGACGCGGCCCAGCTCCCCAAAATAATCGGACCAGAGATACATACAGCTGAATGCATATTCCGCGCCGGGATACTCGCAGTTTTTCAGAATTTCATGCGCCCATACGCGGTCGGCGGCCTCTGCCTTGTGGAAAGAGATCATAAAAAATCCAGACTCCTGTCTTTTCGTAGAATTGTTTTTGATTCTCTGTCAGTATAACACGGCTGTCAAATATTTCGCAACAGCGTTGACAAAAATACGCAAAGCGGATACATTATATCTGAATAGCCCCTCTTTCATTCGGAGCGGGCGGAAAAGAGGAAAATACTATGTGCGAAGCATGCAAAAAGACATTTTATATCACCACGCCGATCTACTATCCCTCGGCGAAGCTGCACATCGGCCATACCTACTGCACCGTGGCGACCGACGCCATGGCCCGCTATAAGCGGCTGCAGGGCTACGACGTGATGTTCCTGACCGGCACCGACGAGCACGGCCAGAAGATCGAAGACAAGGCCAAGGCCGCGGGCGTCACCCCGCAGCAGTTCGTCGACAACATCGTCGCGGGCCCGAAGGGCATCCTGGACCTCTGGAAGCTGATGAACATCTCCAACGACCGCTTCATCCGCACGACGGACGATTATCATGTGGAGTCCATCCAGAAGATCTTCCGCAAGATGTATGAGAACGGCGATATCTATAAGGGCGAATACAAGGGCAAATACTGCACCCCCTGTGAGAGCTTCTGGACCGAGAGCCAGCTCAAGGACGGCAAATGCCCCGACTGCGGCGGCGAAGTCCACGACGCGTCGGAGGAAGCCTATTTCTTCCGCCTCTCCAAATACGCCGGCCGCGTGCGTGAGCTGCTGACGACGACCGACTTCCTCCAGCCCAAGTCCCGCGTCAACGAGATGGTCAACAACTTCATCGATCCGGGCCTCGAAGACCTCTGCGTCTCCCGTACCAGCTTCACCTGGGGTGTGCCGGTCGATTTCGACCCGGGCCATGTGGTCTACGTCTGGGTCGACGCGCTGTTCAACTACACCACGGCGCTCGGCTTCATGAATGAGAAGTATCACGACTACGACAAATACTGGCCCGCGGACGTGCACTTCGTCGGCAAGGAGATCGTCCGCTTCCACTCCATCATCTGGCCCGCCATGCTCATGAGCATGGGTATGCCGCTGCCGAAGCACGTCTACGGCCACGGCTGGCTCGTCATGGACGGCGGCAAGATGTCCAAGTCCAAGGGCAACGTCGTCGACCCGTATCTGCTGGCGGAAAAATTCGGTGTGGACGCGCTGCGCTTCTTCCTGCTGCGCACGTTCCCCTTCGGCTCCGACGGCAACTTCTCCAACGAGCTGCTGATCAATACGATCAACATTGACCTTGCCAACGATCTCGGCAATCTCGTCTCCCGCACGACGGCGATGGCCGAAAAGTACTTCGGCGGCACGCTGCCCGAGGCACGTGAGGCCGGCGAGGCCGACGAGGCGCTCATCTCCATGCTCTCTGGCCTGCGTGACCGGTATGAGGCGCAGATGGAGAAGTTCCAGTTCCAGAACGGTCTGGAGGAGATCTTCAAGTGCATCCAGCGCGCCAACAAGTATATCGACGAGACCATGCCCTGGGCCCTTGCCAAGGACGAGGCGAACAAGCCGCGGCTGGCCGCCGTCATGTATAACCTGCTCGAGTCCATCCGCATCTGTGCGACGCTGCTGCTGCCGTTCATCCCGGAATCCTGCGGCAAGATCTTCGCGCAGATCGGCGCAGGCGCCGACGTCTGCACCTGGGAGGCTGCCAACACCTGGGGCAAGCTCCCGCAGGCCGTGACCGTCCACAAGGGCGAGGCCATCTTCCCGCGCATCGACGCGCCCAAGGCGCTGGCCGAGCTCGAGGAGCTCGAGGCCGCGCAGAAGCGCGCCCTGCTGCCCGCCGTTGAGGTCGAGCCGCAGCTCGAGGAAAAGGTCGACTTCGACACCTTCTGCAAGTCCGACTTCCGCGTCGTCAAGGTCAAGGCCTGCGAGCGCGTCAAGAAATCCGACAAGCTCCTGCGCTTCACGCTCGACGACGGCACCGGCACCGACCGGCAGATCCTCTCCGGCATCGCGAAGTTCTACGAGCCGGAAGCCCTCGTCGGCAAGACGCTCGCCGCCATCGTCAATCTCCCGCCCAGAAAGATGATGGGCCAGGAGTCGTGCGGCATGCTGCTCTCCGCCGTGCATAAGGAAAAGGGTGAAGAAAAGCTCCACCTCGTCATGCTCGACGACGCCATTCCCGCTGGCGCCAAGCTCTGCTGAATCCCCCCGGGCCTCCCTCCGGAGGCCCGGTTTTTTCTCTTCGCCAGAAAACGGTTGCTTTTTTGCAAAAAAGATGCTATGATATCCAAGAACTCCACGCAGGATCCATGCAACGCAGGATTCGTACATCGGTAGTACATCGGCTTCCCAAGCCGAGGAGGCGGGTTCGATCACAAGTATTTTGCCGCCGCAAGACGGCCGCGATGCGCAGCATCGCAGCTTTTGGCACAGCCAAAAGAAAATGCGCAGGGACACGGAGGCAGCGCAGCTGCCGGAGTACTCCCGTATCTGCCGTGCAGAGCACGGCAATGAAAACTTCATATGCAGGATTCGTACATCGGTAGTACATCGGCTTCCCAAGCCGAGGAGGCGGGTTCGACTCCCGTATCCTGCTCCAAAAAGAAATGCCATCCAAATGGATGGCATTTCTTTTTGGAATATGGGCCCCGCAGCGCCCCCTGCCGGTCACGATTTTTTGATCGCTATTCTTCCGAAAGTGTGGTAATTTATTTGTGCTGCGAAAAAGGAGGCGGAACACCATGATCTATGTCATGTCTGATATCCATGGGCAGAAGCGGCGGTTTGATTCCGTCATGAGGCAGATCGGCCTGCGGGCTGAGGACACGCTCTATGTCCTCGGCGACGTGATCGATCGGAATCCGGACGGCATCGGGATCCTCCGCCGGATCATGGCGATGCCAAATGCCAACATGCTTCTGGGCAACCACGAACTGATGATGATGAACGCGCTTTATTACCCGCCCCCGGCGGATGAGGACTGCCCGGGATCCTACTATGAACGCAAACAGGCTCTGTGGTATCGAAACGGAGGCCAGGTCACGCACGACCATCTGAAGCGCATAAAGAAGACTGTTCGGCAGGAGATCTTCGAATATCTGGACAAGCTGCCGCTCAACGTAGAGCTGGCGGTGAACGGCAGGCCATACATTCTGACGCACGCGGCTCCCGCAGACTTGTACGAGGGGTACGGCGGCAAATACAAATGTGCGCGGGATTTCGCTGTCTGGATGCGATTTGAGAAATTTCCGGTTCTGGAGGGCCGGACCGTCATCTTCGGTCACACGCCGACCCACCATTTCCAATCCGACGATCCCATGGCAGTATGGGATGCGCCCGGCTGGATCGGGATCGGCTGCGGCTGCATGCTCCCCGAAACAGGCGATCCTCGCTCAGGCCTCCGCGGCCGACTGGCGTGCCTCCGCTTGGATGACATGCGAGTCTTCTATTCCGAGGAACCGCAATGCAGTGATCCTGAAGAAGCGGAAAATCAGCGCAGCGGATGCGCGCGGAAGCATACATAGATGTGTTCCTATTGATACAAACGCCCATCATCCCGCCGGATGGTGGGCGTTCTTTTCGCTCCTCCCCGGTCCGCCTCCCTGATCCTTGTTGCCCTTGTACAACAGTTTACGGAAAATGCGGTGGAATCTTATTGGAATTACCGATTGCGGAATGGGGCGAAATCGCGTAGTATATTAGCGTGGTAAATCGGTAATTCGATAAAGCAGCACATACAGGAAGCTCACTGCCTTCCCTGCCGCTGCGGACCGTTCCGCTTGCAAGCCGGACAGAAAGGAGAAACCAACATGAAATCTCTCACCAAACGGGCCCTGTACCTCTGTCTTTCCCTGATCCTCGTATTTGGTCTTGCCGCCTGCAGCGCAGCGGGCGGCAAAAAAGCGGAGCGGCTGTCTCTCGATGCCCGCCCCGACGCGCCCAGCGAGATCCCGGAGGGGCTCGACATCGACTGGAACGCGCGCTACACCTTCGCAGAGCTGGAAGCGCAGCTCTCCCAAATGGCCGAACAGTATCCCGACATCACCGACCTCTATTCCATCGGCACCACCTGGCAGGAGCGCGATCTCTGGTGCCTGGAGATCACCAACAAGGCGATCCCGGCCGAGGAGAAAACAGGGATCGGCGTCTTCGCCAACATCCACGGCGGCGAACGCGAAAGCGCTTCCTCTGCCATGTACACCGCCTGGTGGCTGACGCTCTGCTCGGACGACGCCTATGTCAAGGGTCTGCTCGACACCTACACGATCTATGTCATCCCGGTCATCAACCCGGACGGCTATGAGCAGTCCTTCGTCGTCAACACCCGCCCGAACCTGCGCCCGCAGGACGCAAACGGCAACAACATCCCCTTCAGCGATCCCTACACGGACATCGACGGCGACGGCTTCATCGCCACGCTCTATCGCGGCAAGGCGGACGACACGCCGTCGCGGGACCTCCCCGTCTTCGGCATGGAGAGCCCGGACTGGGATGAAAACGGCGTGCTCGGCGACGATCCGCGCACCAGCGGGATCGACATGAACCGCACCTTCGATTACCAGTGGAACCGGTATGACATCGAGACGAAGGACGGCCAGCAGGTCGGCAATGTGAACTGGACCACCGCCGGCACCGCCCCCGCCACCGAGCCGGAGATCCAGGCGCTGCAGCGGTTTTTGTACACGCACGACATCGACGCCCTCGTCTCGCTGCACACCGGCATCCAGTCCGTCCTCTACCCGTGGTGCTATCGCGCCTACGACGCGGAAAACCCCGACGACGCCGAGATCCCGTTCATGAAGCAGACCGCCGCCCAGATGGCGCAGGCCTTCCAGGACTACACCGGCCGCGGATTTTACAGCATGAGCTCCAACGAGGATTACCCCACCGCCGCCGAGCTGATCGACTATGCATACGGCCGCTACAATATCCACGCCTACACGATCGAGGTCTACAGCCCCGGCAAGTCGGAGAACGGCGACATCAGCAGCTGCAAGTGGGAAAACACCATGCCCGAAGCGAAGTGGGTCTTCTACTCCCGCGATGAGATCCGGGACACGCTCGGTCTGGACCCGGACGCCATCACCGACAAGGACGGCGTGGGGCTTGCCGCCGACGAGGGACTCTGGTTCTATACCAGCCCGACCAACCAGATGGTCAGCCGCGCGCCCGAAGAGCAGGACGTCATGGTCCGCGGCTGCCGCGACGCCATCCTGACCATGCTGGAAAGCGAGCCCAGCGGAGCCGGCTATCAGAACCCGGGCTTCTACAAGTAACGCTCCCCAGAAACGATAAAAAGAACGCCATCCACCCGGATGGCGTTCTTTTTCTATGCATGCGTTTACCCCATCCCCTGCAGGACGGCTGCGGCGCGGTCGGGGTAGTCGGTGATCAGGGCGTCGGCGCCGACGCTGGCGAGGTAGGCGAGGTCAGCTTCGTCATTCACGGTCCAGTACTGCATGGCAAGGTCATGCGCATGGGCGAAGTTGATGATGGTCGTCGTTCCCAGATTCAGGCCATAGCTCTCTCTTGCGTCGCCGAAGGGCAGCTGGAGCACGTCGTAGGAGCAGGTGAAATCCTTTTTGCCGGTCAGGGCGGCAAAATAGAACTGCACGACCTCCTCCGGGCTGGCGCTGCGGTGGGTATCGGGGTAGTTGGCCGTGATGTAGGCCGCGACCTCGTCGCGGAAGCTGCCGATGATGACCCGGTCGAGCAGTCCCCGCTCTTTCAGCGTCGCGTACAGCTGATCCGCCGCGGCCAGACCGGTCTCGCCGCCGTCCTTGATCTCAATGATGTAGCGGAATTCCCCGGCCGCGGTCAGATAGTCCAGCACCTCGTCGAGGGACAGGATCCGCAGTTCGTCCGGCACGGCCTCGCCGTGCAGGCCGGCATACGGCGCCTCGCCCGCGTCGGTCACAAACTGCGCCGCCATGTTCAGCTGCTTGAGCTCTGAGAGCGTCTTGTCGCGGACGAGGACGTTCTCCGCGCCGAATACGGCCGCTGCGTCCGACACGCGGTCCAGCGTGGCGTCGTGCGAGAGCACCAGAATGTCGTCTGCCGTCATATGCAGGTCGAATTCAAAATAATCCACCGCAAAATCCGGATTTTCCACGCAGCCGCGGAACGCGGCCAGCGTCTCCTCCGGATAATCGCCCGCGCCGCTGCGGTGCGCCGAAATTGCCGTTTCGCCGGTGATGAAGGGGTTGTCCGTGTCGTACCGCTTCACGTTTTTCGGATCCGACCGGTGGAAAAACTGCGCGATGCCGACGATCGCGATCACCAAAACCACACACAGCAGCACCAACAGGCATCTGCCGATCACTTTCCATGCTCTCACTGTCATTCTCCTAACTATCGCTTTTTGTATCAGGAACATTATAGCATACCAGCCGCGGCTGTCACGTAAAATGTTTCTTCATTCTATCTGAAGTTTCTGCGCAGGTTCTGCGGCGGCTTTTCCGGCGGGGCGTTGCAATCGGGGATGGACTGTGGTACTGTAGGGGTATCAGATCCCTGCACAGGAGCAGCGGCCGGATTTACGGACCTGCAAAGATGAAGGAGGAACCAGCATGCTGAACAAATTCTGCAAGAAGCCATTGTATGAGGTGACGCGTACGATGGCGCGGGTCGCCATGGGCGTACAGAAGGCGGAGACGGTCATCAAAAACGCCCGTCTGGTCAACGTCTGCACGGCGGAGATCCAGGAGGGCATCGACGTTGCGATCGCCGAGGGCCGCATCGCGCTCGTGGGCGACGCGTCGCACTGCATCGGGCCGGAGACAAAGGTCATCGACGCGGGCGGCCAGTACATCGCACCCGGCTTTATGGACGGGCATATCCACGTAGAATCGTCCATGATCTCCGTGGGCGAATATGCGAAGGCGGTCGTCCCCTGCGGCACGACCGGCATTTTCATGGACCCGCATGAGATCTGCAACGTCTGCGGCAAGGACGGCGTCCGGATCATGATCGAGGACGCGAAGCGCTCCCCGCTCAAGGCCATGTCGAACGCGCCCTCCTGCGTGCCGGCGGTCGCCGGGTTTGAGGATACCGGCGCGGCGATCCGCGCAGACGATATCCGCGAGATGATGACCTGGGACGGCATCATGGGTCTTGGCGAGATGATGAGCTTCCCGAACGTGATCGGCGCGGAGGAAAACATCCACGCAGAGCTGGCCGAGACGCTGAAGTCCGACAACATCATCACCGGCCATTTCTCCATTCCCGACACCGGCGCTGCGCTGAACGCCTACATCGCCTCCGGCATCCGCTGCTGTCATGAATCCACCCGGGCCGAGGACGTGCTGGAGAAGATGCGCCACGGCATGTATGCGCTCATGCGCTACGGCAGCGCCTGGCACGATATGCCGGTCATCATCAAGGCCGTGCTGGACAACAGGATCGACGACCGCTTCGCCTGCCTGATCTCCGACGACACGCACCCGGACACGCTCATCAACGAGGGCCATCTGGACCACATCGTCCGCTGCGCCGTCAAGGAGGGACTCGACCCCATCAAGGCGATCCAGTATGTGACGATCAACGTCGCGACCTGCTTCCGCATGGACCACGAGATGGGCAGCATCACGCCGGGCAAGTGCGCGGACATCGTGTTCTTTGACGATCTGCAGGACATCCGCATCACCCGGACGATGATCGACGGCGACGTCGTGGCGGAAAACGGGCAGATGTGCGTGGAGATCGGGCCCGCCAACTTCCCGGAGCACGTCTTCCACACGATGCACGTCGGCCACCCGATCACGGCCGAGAGCTTCCGCATCGCCGCACCGGCCGGGGCCGGCAAGACGGTCAAAACCCGCGTGATCGAGATCATCCCGAACCGCGTGGGCAACTACGAGCGGCTGCTCGACCTGCCGGTCAAGGACGGCTTTGTCGAGCCGGACGCCGGGCATGACGTCATGAAGATGGTCGTCTTTGAGCGCCACCACGAGACGGGCACGAAGGGCGTCGGTTTCCTCAAGGGCTTCGGCTTCAAGAAGGGCGCGATGGCGCAGACCGTCTCTCACGACGCGCACAATCTGCTGGTCGCGGGCACGAACGACGCGGATATGGCGCTGGCGGCCAACACGCTGGTCGAATGCGGCGGCGGCATGTGCGCGGTCGCGGACGGCAAGGCGCTGGCGGCGGTGCCGCTGCCCATCGCCGGCCTGATGAACGACCTGCCCGTGCGCGAAATGGCCGAGCTGGTGTCGAAGCTCGACGCGGCCTGGAAGCAGATGGGCTGCGTCATCAACTCGCCGTATATGACGATGGCGCTGGTGCCGCTGGCCTGCCTGCCGGAGCTGCGGCTGACCAACCGCGGTCTGGTCGACTGCCGGACATTCCGCTTCGTCCCGCTGTTTGCGGAGGAATAACGAAAAACCGGGCGCGGGAAGCTTTTCCGCGCCCGGTGCTGCAAAAAACCGCTGCCCGAGGGCAGCGGTTTTTGTATTATCTGCGGATCAGCAGGACGGACAGGTCGTTGACGTTGGTGCCGGTCGGGCCGGTCAGGATCAGACCGCCGCAGGCCTGCAGCGCGTGGTAGGCGTCGTTATCCTGCAGCACGTCGGGGATCGAAATGCCCTTTGCCGCCAGCGCCGCGCAGGTATCGCCGTCGCAGTAGCCGCCCGCGGCGTCGGTCGGGCCGTCGGTGCCGTCGGAGCCAAAGGAGAAGACGGCGGTATCGCGCAGACCGGCGATCTCCTGCGCGGCGGAAAGCGCGATCTCCTGATTGCGGCCGCCAAGACCGTGGCCGGTCAGATGGACGACGGTCTCGCCGCCGGCGATGTAGGCGAGCGAGGCTTTGCTGTCCTGGTGGCACTGTGCGATGGAGGCCAGGAAGCTGCCCGCGTCGCGCGCGGTGCAGCGCAGGCTCGCCGTCAGGATGACGGGCGTGTAGCCGAGCGCCCGGGCCGTCTGCTCGGCGGAGGCGCAGAGCTGGCGGACGCTGCCGGTGATGTGGGTCTCGACGTTCGTGAGCGTCTTCGGCGTCTCCTGCGCCAGAAGCTCCAGCGCGCTCTCGGAGAGCCGCAGGCCGTATTTTCGCACCACCTCCAGCGCCTGTGCGCAGGTCGACGAATCGGGATAGGCCGGGCCGGAGGCGATCATATCCAGCGGATCGCCCAGAATGTCGGACAGCACGATGGAAAAGACCTTCGCGGGCAGGCAGCGCTCGGCGAACCGGCCGCCCTTGACCGCGGAGAGGCGCTTGCGCAGCGTGTTCATCTCCACGATGTCCGCGCCGCAGGCTAGCAGCTGCTTCGTGACGTCCGCCATCTCCTCCGCGGGGACCAGCGGACTTTCAAACAGAGCAGAGCCGCCGCCCGAGAGCAGGAACAGCACGGTATCCCGCTCGCTCAGCCCGCTGACGAGCTCCAGCGCGCGGCTCGTGGCGCGGTAGGAATTCTCATCCGGCACGGGGTGGCCCGCCTCGAACAGCTCCAGCGCGCCGATGGGGCCCTTGACATGGTCGTATTTTGTGATGACTGCCCCGCTCGTGATCGCCGTGCCCAGCACGTCATAGGCGGCCTTGGCCATCTGCCAGGCAGCCTTGCCGGCAGCGATCAGGACGAGCCGGCCCTCCGGCTTCTGAAACTGCTCCAGCGCGCGGCGCACGGCGGAATCCGGCAGCGCGTCGGCCAGTGCCTTGTCGATGATGGCCTGCGCGTCTTGTCTGAGAGTTTGCATGATAGTTCCTCCTTCGCTTGGGGGCATTCTATTAGTTGTCCCCATTATAAAAAGCATCCCGGGAAAAAGCAAGGACGAAAAGGGTTAAAAAGCGGGTTAAGGCAAGCCTGCACAATTCGGCAAGCAGATTCGGCGAGAGATTTTCCGTCAAGCCAAGATTTGAAAAGCGCAGGAATACTGTATGTATTTCAAGCTTTTCAAACCGCAGGATTGGCGGAAAAGATCCGCCGAAGCGCGCGGACGCAATTGTGCAGGGTTGCCTCAACACAGGGTTAAAAAAGTTAAAAAGCAGGGGATGGGCGAACCCATCCCCTGCGGGGAATCAGAACGATCAGTGCAGGAACAGGGACACGATAAACACGCCGATGATGGACACGACGCCGATGACGAGCGTGCCGAGCGTCTGCGTCTTGTAGCCGTCCTGCGGGGTCATCTCGCCGAAGTTGGTGACGACCCAGAAGTAGGAGTCGTTCGCGTGCGACACCGTCATGGCGCCTGCGCCGATGGCGATGACCGTCAGGCAGGACAGCGCCGGGGAATCCAGCCCCAGGACCGGCAGCAGCGGCGCGACGATACCGGCCGTGGTGGTGATGGCGACGGTAGAGGAGCCCTGCGCGGATTTGAGGATGGCGGCCAGCAGGAACGGGAAGAAGATGCCGATGCTCTCGAAGATCTCCGCGTTGGCCTTGATGAAGTTGACCATGTCGGAGGACGCGATGACCTTGCCCAGCACGCCGCCGGCAGCGGTGACGAACAGGATGGGGCCGACGGTCTTCAGCGTGTCGTCGGTGAGCTTGTAGAAGTCCTTGCCCTTATTGGCGGCAAAGAGGCTGATGATGGCGATGATGCAGCCGACAGCCAGGGCGATGATCGGCGTGCCGAGGAAGCTGATGAAATCCGCCTTGACGCCCGCCATGGAGAACGCGGAGGCCAGGCCCATCAGAATGATGGGGAGGACGATCGGCGCAAATGCGAGCCAGCCGCTCGGCAGCTTGCCGAACTCGGCCACGAGCTGCTCATAGGTCTTGACGTCGCCGTCCGCGACGATGTCGTCGGCAGCCTTGACCTTCTTGCCGATGTACTTTGCGAAGAAGTAGCCCGCGACCAGCGGCGGGATGGAGCACAGAGC
>OJKC01001621.1_pt1 | contig 13589 bp, 12 predicted proteins | sample 1596401 | NCBI WGS metagenome assembly OJKC01 (sample SAMEA4350162, study PRJEB24818) | metagenome | biome: human; feature: gut; material: faeces | place: Denmark | collected 2013-09 | reverse complement strand
ATTCGAGAGAAAGAGCTGCTCGATTATCTTGGTAATTGCACAAACAGTACAGCAGGAAGAAAAAGCGTTGATACTGAGAACAGATTGGATGAAAGGAAGCAGGGAGATAATTTATGATTCGAGATATTACAATTGGACAATATTATCCTTCGGATTCTCCGATTCATCATCTGGACCCGCGTGTCAAGTTATTCGCAACGCTTCTCTATATCATCGGGCTGTTTCTTAGCAAAAGTTTGATCGTATTTGCGGTGGCAGGCGTAGTATTGATTGCATGTATCGTGATATCGAAGGTGCCGTTTCGATATATGATCAAGGGGCTAAAGCCGGTGTGGATATTGCTGGTATTTATCTGTATCGTAAATGTGTTCTTCGGAAAAGGGGAAGTGTTGTATTTTCAGTGGAAGTTTATTCACATCTACCGGGAAGGAATTATGCAGGCGGTTGTCCGTGTCGTGCGGTTGATGGAGCTGATTTTAGGTTCGTCGCTTATGACATACACAACAACGCCGACCGAGCTGACGGACGGCCTGGAGAAAGCATTTCATCTGCTTACAAAGATTCATGTACCGGTGCATGAGATTGCACTCATGATGTCGATTACGCTCCGCTTCATTCCGATTCTGATCGAAGAGTTAGACAGGATCATGAAGGCACAGACGGCGCGCGGCGTGGATTTTGAAGCAGGAAATGTATTCCAGAAAGTGAAACGTACTGGACGGATTTTAATGCCGCTTTTTGCATCCGCAGTTGGACGGGCAGGCGATCTGGCACTTGCGATGGAAGCACGTTGTTATCAGGCTGGCAGACCGAGAACGAAGATGTATCCGCTTCGATATGCACGTGCGGATGGCGTCGTGTATGTGCTGGCAATCGTATATCTGGCAGGGATGATCGTGTTGAAAGTAATGGTTGGATAATATAAAAACCTATTGACAAATAAAATAATGCTGTTATAATAACGGTGTTATGAAAAATAAAACAATATAAATAACAGCAACAACTAACGAAGAGAAGGAGTAGCTCATGCGACGTGAGACAGCCGGTGTGACGGAATCCCTGCTTCAGGCAGCGAAGGAAGAATTCCTTACCTATGGATTCCATGATGCCAGCATGCGGCGGATATCGGCGGCATGCGGAGTCAGTACCAATTCCATATATACCAGGTTTGGCGACAAGAGCGGACTTTTCACCGCAATCGTACAGGAAGCGGCAGATGGTCTGATGGAGATGTATGTGCAGAGCATACAGAAGGCAACCGAGTGTCCGGACATGGATCATGCCATCGAGGAGGGCAACGAGGGAACCGATCAGGTATTGGCGTATATCTACCGGTATAAGGAAGAATTTCAGCTTCTGTTCTGCCATTCGGTGGGGACAGAATATGAAGATTACTTTGATAAGCTCGCGGCGATCGAGGAGCAGTATTACAACATATTTGCGAAACAGTATGCAAATGAGAATGCGACCGCGGATGAATTTTTCATCCACGTATTCTGCAGAACCGGCTGGCAGTATATCTACGAGGTGCTGACACACGACAAGCCATACGATGAGGCAGCAGCCTTTATGAAGAATGTACAAATCTTCAATTTCGCAGGTTGGAAATCAGTTTTTGGATTGGAATAACAGGCAGTGCATAGCGATGTGCACTGCCAAAAAAATCAAATATAGGTTAGCAAAAACTAACTCAAAATAAACGTTCAAGGAGGTTTTTTCATGAAGGCAAAAAAGCAAAGTGCATTGTCAAGACTTATGAAAATTGCCGGGAAGCATAAGTATTTTTCTTATGCATCCTGCGTCTTGGCAGCAATCAGTGCATGGGTTGCGCTGATTCCGTTTTATGATGTGTGGCGCATCATAAAGGAGGTCTTAGAAGTCAGACCGGACTATTCAAAAGCAACGCACATCACATCGTATGGATGGCAGGCGGTAGGATTTGCCCTGCTCGCAATGGTGCTTTATATCGGAGCTTTGATGTGCTCCCATAAGGCAGCATTCCGCGTGCAGACAAATATGCGTATCGCGATGATGAACCACATCATGAAGCTTCCGCTTGGTTATGTGGAGACAGAGGGAACCGGAAAGATTCGAAAGATCGTTATGGATTCCTCCGCAGCGACAGAGACATTTCTGGCACACAACCTGCCAGATAAGGTCGTATCAAGAGCAACACCGATCGGGCTGCTTGTACTGATGGCAAGCTTTGACTGGCGTCTTGGTCTGATCAGCCTGATTCCTGCCGTATTCGCATTCCTTATCATGGGTACGATGATGATGGGACCGAAGATGGCAGAGGATATGAAGCAGTATCAGAACTCGCTGGAGACAATGTCCTCCGAGGCGGTAGAGTATGTGCGAGGCGTACCGGTCTTAAAGACATTTGGACAGACAATCTTCTCATTCAAACGGTTTAAGGCAGCCATCGATGAATATGAGAAATGGACGATCGATTATACGAAATCCATGATGATTCCGATGATCGGATTTACCGTATTCTGTAATGGTATTTTCGCCGCATTGATCGTAGCCGCTTATACATTAGGTGGAAATACGGTCACAGACAAATTTGTATTGAATCTGATCTTCTACATATTGGTGACTTCGGTACTCACAACAACGCTGATGAAGGTTGCGTATGCAGGCGAATCACAGATGCTTGTCGAGGATGCATTGAACCGAATGGACGAGGTATTAAATGCGAAGGAACTTCCGGAGGCAGCAAATAAGCAGACATCGAAGGATGCATCCATCGCGTTGAAGGACGTGACATTTGCTTACGATGAGGCAAAGGCAAATGCGATCGACGGCATCACGCTTTCCGTCAAGGCAGGTTCCCATATCGCGTTTGTTGGTCCGTCCGGTGGTGGTAAGACGACGCTTGCATCGCTGATCGCAAGATTCTGGGATGTCAAGAGTGGCAGCATCGAGATCGGTGGTGTGGATGTGAAGAACATTGACAGCAAGGAGCTGATGAATCACTTGTCGTATGTATTTCAGGATAGTAAGCTGCTTAAGACCTCCATTCTGGAAAATGTTCGTATGGGCAGACCGGATGCGACGGACGCCGAGGTAATGGAAGCGCTGGAGAAGGCGCAGTGCAGCGACATCATCGGGAAGCTTCCGGGCGGTGTGAACACGGTGATCGGCTCAAAGGGAACGTATGTATCCGGTGGTGAGATGCAGCGTCTGTCGATCGCACGGGCATTCCTTAAGAATGCGCAAATCCTGATCTTAGATGAGGCGACCGCATTTGCTGATCCGGACAATGAGAGACAGGTGCAGCGCGCATTTGAGAATCTGTCCAAGGATAAGACAGTAATCATGATCGCACATCGTCTGTCGACGGTGACAAATGCGGATCAGATCTACGTATTGAAGGACGGAAAGATTGCAGAGTCCGGTACACATGATGCGCTGGCAGCCAAGGACGGCATCTACACACATATGTGGAACGAATATAACAAGTCCGTGAACTGGCAGGTAGGAAAGGCAGGTGCAACCGCATGATCGAGAAATTGAAACATAAATACGCACTGTCCGAAAACGGTGCAAAGAACATGATAAAAGCGTTTGTGGCAGTCACAATCGCGAACCTTGTGCTGATGCTGCCGGTTGGGCTTCTGTATCAGCTTACCTCGTATCTGCTTGATGGCAAGGTGCCAAAGGATAAGCTTGGATTCTTCATCGGCGGAATCGTCGTAGTATTTTTACTTGTAGCAGTTACAACTTATTTCCAATATAACGCAACCTTCTTTTCCACCTATGTCGAAAGTGGTGTGCGTAGACGTGCACTTGCTGAGAAGCTTCGCCGCCTGCCACTTTCCTTCTTCGGGAAGAAGGATCTGTCCGATCTGACGAATACGATCATGTCAGACTGTGCATTGCTCGAGACAGGAAGCTCCCACTGGATTCCGGAGCTGATCGGTTCGATGATCTCCACAACGATTATTGTAATTGGATTGTTGTTCTTCAACTGGAAGATGGCACTTGCCGCTGTATGGGTGATGCCGATTGCATTTATCATCGTACTGACTTCGAGAAAAGGTCTGAAGTCTGTACAGAAGAAGACAATGACATATAAGCTTTCCTGTCTTGATGGAATTCAGGAGGGACTGGAGACGATCCGTGACCTGCGTTCAAACAACATGACAGAGACGTACATGGAAGGCTTGAACAAGAAGATCAAAGCCGTAGAGAAAAATGCCATCGTGCTGGAATTTAAGAATGCAGCTTATGTATGTTCCGCACAGATGATCCTGAAGCTCGGCATTGGAACGGTTGCATTGGTTGGTAGTATCCTGCTTGTAAATGGAGAGATCAATGTACTGACCTTGTTCGTGTTCCTGCTTGTTGTAACAAGAATGTATGAGCCTTTGCAGATTGCATTGCAGAACCTGTCCGCTCTGATCAGTCTGGAGCCGAGCTGTGAGCGTATGGATGAGATCCTGTCACACGAAGAGCAGACCGGCGCAGAGATACTGACGAACAAGGGCTATGATATTGTATTTGACCACGTGGCATTTGCCTATGACAGTGGCGAGCAGGTGCTCTCCGATGTCAGCTTCACGGCAAAGCAGGGGCAGGTAACAGCTCTGATCGGTCCATCTGGTGGTGGTAAGACAACCGTATCGAGACTGGCGGCAAGATTCTGGGATATCCAGAAAGGTACTGTTACAGTTGGAGGTATGGATGTATCGAAGGTCGAGCCGGAGACATTACTTTCCCTGTATTCCATCGTGTTCCAGGATGTGACACTCTTTAACAACACGGTTATGGAGAACATCCGGATCGGTCGCAAGGATGCAACGGACGAGGAAGTTATGGCAGCAGCCAGGCTTGCAAACTGTACGGACTTTATCGAGAAATTACCGGACAAATGGAACACCATGATCGGGGAAAATGGTTCCGAATTATCCGGTGGTGAGCGGCAGAGAATCTCCATCGCACGTGCATTCTTAAAGGACGCACCAATCATCTTGATGGATGAGGCAACCGCCTCGCTGGATGTGGATAATGAGTCCGTGATTCAGGAGTCCATCTCCAAGCTGATCCGGAACAAGACAGTTCTGATTATTGCACACCGTATGCGTACGGTCGATGGGGTTGACCAGATCATTGTATTAAAGGATGGCGTGGTAGCTGAGCAGGGAACACCGTCAGCGTTGAAGGAGAAGAATGGTATCTATAAGCATATGGTCGATGTGCAGTTAGAGAGCGAACAGTGGAAATATAATTAAGGTATAAGAACGAGATGTGAAGACATTCCAGAGTATAGACTTTGGAGTGTCTTTTCTTTTACAAAGAAATGCAAATGCTATCTTGTCTGCGGATCAAAATAAGCATACAATAAGGACAGTGTTGGGGAAAGGGAGGAACGCTGACATGCGTTATTATATTGCAGATTTACATTTCTGCCATGAAAATTTGAATACACGTATGGACTGTCGCGGCTTTGAGAGTGGCGAAGCCATGAATGAATATATGATCGCACAGTGGAACTCGCGTGTGCGGAAGCGTGATGAGGTTGTGATCTTGGGAGATTTCTGTATTTCAAAAAAGGGAGAAGTTGCAAATGCCATTCTCGAACGGTTGAATGGAAAGAAGTATCTGATCATCGGAAATCATGATCATTTTATTGCGAACAAACAATTTGATCCATCGCATTTTGAATGGATCACACATTATAGGGAAATCAATGATAACAACCGCAAGGTGATTCTGTGCCATTATCCGGTTATGTGCTACAACGGGCAGTACCGCCGGAATGCGAAGGGAGAACCGAAGACATACATGCTGTATGGACATGTGCATAATACGTATGATGAGTACCTGATCAATGAATTCCAGAATCAGACACGCACCTGCACACGCCCGGTGCTTGGAAAATCTGGCGGGGAAGAAATGGTTTCCATTCCGTGCCAGATGATCAACTGTTTTTGTATGTTCTCGGATTATGTCCCGCTCACGCTCGATGAATGGATCGAAGTGGATCGCAAGCGGCGGGCAATCATGAAGCGGGAGAGCGATTGCTAAGAATTTTTTCCCGGCGTCGAATCAATCCGGCTGTACCGGAAGTCGCAGTGAGTTGCACCTTCTGCGATCGTCTGTGTCCGGACTAAGCGCATGTGCATCATGTCGGCAAGCACATAGTCCATGCGGCAGAGATATCTGGCAAGTTCGAAACATCCCTCATCCCGGCACAGACTGCAGATGCCGCATGTATGATAATCGTAGCCAAGCTCGAAATCATCATTCGCGCCGCCTTCTAAGATGTCAACGACCCAGTCATTTTCGTATTTCCGTTTATGGGAGTCGGCAGACCATTTTTTCCGGGCTGGAAGCTTCTTCGCATCGAGATAGCTGTCTGCATTTCCCATGACCTTGTGGAACAACTGATTGGCGGAGAGGCCGTCCTTATACAGGGCATAACATTCCTCCGGGGATAAGGTTGTGTTCCGGTTTAATGCGATGAAATATGCGCCCATGCAGTAGGAACTCATCAGCCGGGATTTGCCGATATCCTTGGCGCGCGTCAGGATGGCACGGTATTCCTGTTTGATCGCCTTGCTGTCAATCTGCAAATGCTGTCTTTTTGCCTGCTTCATGCAGGAGCTGTGATAAAAATATCCAAATAATTTCTGTGAGAATCCGTACTTCAACTAAATCATCCTTTCTTGGCAAAATCTATCTCAATGATCTGGCACATCTTGGACTTGTAATCCAAGTGTCGCTTCGATACCGTGCATCAGCACATCCATCGCCTCTAAAAATGCCTGCTTCATCTCCTCGGTGAAGCCGTCCTTGCAGGTATCATCGGCGATCATCTCACAGATCATCGAGAACTCAGACAACGACAGCATGTAACATGTTTTCTCGGATAGCTGATTCTTCGCAAGTCCACGCACGTATAACTCATGATAAAAGCGCGTTGCGAATTCGTTGCATCGCGCTATATAAACTTTGCGGAAGTTCCGGATATAGGTGCCGGAATCGTTTTTTAACAGCATGTGGAAGAGCTGCATATCGTCCTCTAACAGCTCGAGGGTCCGGATGGATATGCGGGAATAGAATACCTGCATCAGCTGCTCGTCGGACATTGCCGAAAAGTCAATATCCAGCATGGACTCACTCAGTGCCATCAGCTTATTTCCGCTCTCTGCGAATATCTCACCGAACATTTCTTCCTTTCCTGAAAAATGCTTGTATATCGCACCGGGGGTAATGCCCGCCCGCGCAGCAATCTTTCGCATGGACGCTTCCTGATAGCCACATTCCAAGAAAATCTCTTTCGCACTTTGTAAAATTGTTGCTCTGGTCGCTTTTGTGCTCTCGCGCATAATTGTACTCCTTTGGTAAACACTGTTTACTTTATAGCACAGGAAACGGGGAAATGCAAGGGGGAATGTTGGGGTGTGGGAAAATAAAAAAGAAACGAGCAAGTCCTGTCAGGCGTAAGCCCTACCCGGTAAAAACCCGTTTCTTGTGTATCGATGGTATAACAAAACATAAAGGTTGTCAATTCGAATATTCAAAAAGAGGCATGACAATCGATAGATATGTGACTATAATAAAAAACAGGAAAAAGAAAGAGAGGAATAAAGGTATGAAGGTAATAACATTTCACAATCCGGATGAAGAGAATGGATATTTAAGTAATTGGTATCTGTCCGATTTTACAGTTGGTGATGTAAAATATACTTCTATGGAGCAGTATATGATGCACCAGAAAGCGGTTGTATTTGGAGACAATGAAATTGCAAAACAGATTCTTGCAACAGATGATGTCGCAGATATTAAGCAACTGGGACGAAAGGTGTCAGGTTATATAGATAATGTATGGAATGGCGTTCGCCAGATTATCATTTTTGAAGGACTTATGGCAAAATATTCACAGAATCCGGAGTTAGGAGAGAAGCTGAAAGCAACTGGAAACGCGATCCTTGCAGAGGCAGCGGTGAATGACAGAATCTGGGGCATCGGATTGTCAATGAAAGATCCAAAAAGATTGGAACCAAAACAATGGAATGGACAAAATCTTATGGGGTATGCAACAATGTTGGTACGAGAAAGAATTTAATTTTTTAGGGAACTTTTGTAGAAATTTGCAAAAAGTTCCCTTTTTAATTATATCAAATTAATTTAATTTTATCATAAAAAAAAAATGATAAAATTAAACTTGACTTTGATAAAATTAAACAATATACTCAAACTATGTCAACAGAATATTATTGAGGTGATGTAATGAGACAATACGACTATCGAGAGAAGTGGAAAAAACTTTTAACACCGGAGATAGTGTCTTATATTGCACAAATTCATGAGTTTAAGGGGGAACAAAAGCTTTTTGTAGAAGCAAAGACAGATGCGCTAACACAATTGTGGGAGATAGCTAAGATTCAAAGTACGGAAGCGTCCAATAAAATAGAGGGTATTTATACATCTGATGAAAGATTGCGGGCTCTTGTAAATGAAAAGACAAGGCCGCAGACAAGAAATGAGAAGGAAATTGCGGGATATAGAGATGTACTAAATACGATTCATGATAGTCACGATCATATTCCGGTAAAACCATCTATAATATTGCAATTGCATAGGGATATGTATAAATTTGAGGGCTATGATTATGGCGGAAAGTATAAAATAGCGGATAACGTAATTGAAGAAGAAAATGAACATGGAGAAAAACGTGTACGTTTCAAGCCTGTGCCTGCATGGGAGACAGCAGAGGCGATGGAAAGATTATGTGAGGCATTTGATATTGCGATGGCAACACAGCAAATTGATCCGATTATATTGATTCCGATGTTTGTACTTGACTTCTTGTGTATTCATCCATTTAAGGATGGAAATGGAAGAATGAGCAGACTTTTGACGTTGCTTTTGCTATATAGAGCAGGTTATATCGTTGGAAAGTATATTAGTATTGAAAAATTGATATCAGATACAAAGGAACTTTATTATGATAGTTTACAGCGAAGTTCGTATGGATGGTATGAGGAAGAAAATGATTATGAACCATTTACGAAGTACATGCTGGGAATTGTAGCCGCTGCATATCGAGATTTTTCATCAAGAGTGGCAATTTTATCAAGAGAAGGAATTTCGAAACCTGATCGTATACGCGAAATTATCAAAAGTACGATTGGAACGATTACGAAGACAGAAATTATGCGCAAATGTCCGGATATTAGTCAGGTGACAGTGCAAAGAGCTTTGGCGGAGCTTGTTGAAAAGGGTGAAGTATTGAAGTTAGGTGGCGGAAGATATACAAAATATACATGGAATAATGAATCATAGGATTGGAGAAATAAAAGGATGATTACAGGCGAGTTGAAAAACAAAATAGATGGTTTGTGGGATATATTTGCGGCCGGAGGATTGGTAAATCCGTTGGAGGTTATTGAGCAGATTACGTATCTCATGTTTATCCATGATTTGGATGATGTAGATAATACACGGGCAAAGGAAAGTGCTATGCTTGGATTACCATTTCAAAGTATCTTTGCAGAGGAAGTAAAGATTGGCGAAAGAACGATAGATGGGACACAATTAAAGTGGTCTGTATTCCATGATTTTCCGGCAGATAGGATGTATTCAATCATGCAGGAATGGGTATTTCCTTTTATAAAAACTTTGCATAGTGATAAGAACAGTGCATATTCCAAGTATATGGATGATGCAATATTTAAGTTGCCGACGCCATTGGTTTTGTCGAAAGTTGTAGATTCATTGGATGAAATCTATAGCATGATGAATGAGATTCAGACAGCGGATGTTCGGGGAGATGTATACGAATATTTGTTGTCAAAGATTGCACAATCCGGCAGAAACGGGCAGTTTCGAACACCAAGACATATTATTCGGATGATGGTGGAAATGATGAATCCAACCGCAGATGAAGTAATATGTGATCCGGCATGTGGTACATCGGGATTCTTGGTTGCTGCAGGCGAATATTTGAAAGAAAATCGAAGAGATGAAATCTTCTTTGATAAAAAGAAAAAAGAACATTATATGAATCAGATGTTTCATGGGTATGATATGGATCGGACGATGCTTCGTATTGGGGCAATGAATATGATGACGCATGGTATTGATAATCCGTTCATTGAATATCGAGATAGTTTATCAGATCAAAATTCGGATAAGGATATGTACTCGCTTGTATTGGCGAATCCGCCATTTAAGGGAAGTTTGGATGCAGAGTCAGTATCGGGTGATCTCTTGAAAGTGTGCAAGACGAAAAAAACGGAATTGCTGTTCCTTGCATTATTCTTACGAATTATGAAGATGGGGGGAAGATGTGCATGTATCGTACCGGATGGCGTTTTATTTGGTGGATCTACGGCACACAAGTCAATACGGAAAGAAATCGTAGAAAATCAGAGACTGGAAGCAGTAATCTCTATGCCTTCAGGGGTATTTAAGCCATATGCAGGAGTATCAACGGCTATTTTGATTTTTACAAAGACTGAACATGGTGGAACCGATCAGGTATGGTTCTATGATATGAAGGCAGACGGCTACTCCCTTGATGACAAGAGAAGCCCGATTGCAGCTAACGATATCCCCGATATCATTGCGAGATTCAATAACCTTGACGGTGAGCAAGGCCGTGAGCGCACCGAGCAGAGCTTCTTCGTAACTAAAGAAGAAATCATCGACAACGGATATGATCTCTCCATCAACAAGTATAAAAAGACAGAGTATGTTGCTGTTGAGTATCCCTCCACAGCAGAAATACTTGATAGACTCGATGCCCTCGAAGCTGAAATTGCAAGCGAGATGAAAGAATTGAGGAAGATGCTATGATTGTTAAACTTGGCTCTCTGATATCCGAATACTCCGTTCGCAACAAGGCTGATGAGAATATTCCCGTATATAGTGTTACGAACGAGCAAGGCTTCTGTACAGGATATTTCAGCAAAGAGGTTGCCAGTCAGGATCGAACCACATACAAAATCGTTCCTCGTGGTTGCTTTGCCTATAACCCGTCCCGAATAAACGTCGGATCTGTCGATGTTCAGGAGTGCGAGGATAGAGTAATCGTCAGTCCTCTGTATGTGGTTTTCTCTGTTGATGAGAAGCTGAATCGCAGATACTTGCTCCACTACTTGAAAAGCGACATTACGCTGACATATATAAAAGCCTATGCCAGCGGAAGCGTTCGTGATAATTTAAAGTTCTCCATACTCAAGGACTTTCCGATCAATCTTCCTTCTGCCGAGGAACAGGAGCAGATTGTTGCTACGCTTGATGGAATCGAGCATTTAATTGCGTTGCGCAAGGAAGAACTTGATTCTTTAGATGAACTCGTGAAATCCCGATTTATAGAACTGTTTGGTGATCCAGTATACAACAGCAACGGCCTTCCAACCATGAAACTGAGTGAGTTAGGCTCTTTGGATCGTGGACGATCTCAGCATCGTCCGCGCAATGATCCTAAATTACTGAACGGACCTTATCCGCTAATACAGACTGGTGAAGTGGCAAATGCTGGCCTTTATATTACTGAGTGTAAGAACACTTATTCTGAGCTGGGGTTGCGCCAGAGCAGAATGTGGAAGGCAGGAACCCCTTGCATAACGATTGCTGCCAATATTGCTCAAACGGCGATCCTTACCTTTGATGCTTGTTTTCCAGATAGCGTCGTTGGATTCTTGCCTAATGATGCGTTAAGCGCAATTTACATGCATTACTGGTTTGGCTTCTTTCAAAAAATTCTGGAAGAACAGGCACCACAAGTAGCGCAGAAAAACATTAATCTCAAAATTCTATCAGAATTGGAGGTTATGGTGCCTACGCTGGAACAGCAAGCACAGTTCGCAGCCTTCGTCGAACAGACCGATAAATCAAAACTTTGCGGTGAGATGGAGGTGGCGGCATGAGAGTCAAGCTGAAGGATGCCTTCAATCTCCAAATGGGAAAAACGCCGTCTCGTGCTGATTTGTCCATGTGGGGTGGCAATAACAAGTGGATTTCCATCGCAGATATCGGATCAGCGAAAAAATACATATCTTCGACTAAGGAATGTATCACAGATGAGGGCGTTTCCCGTAGCGGAATCAAGGTAGTTCCCGAGGGAACCGTGATTATGAGCTTCAAACTGTCCATCGGAAAGACTGCAATCGTGTCCGAGGATATGTACACCAACGAAGCGATCATGGCTTTCATTGATAACGGCACCTACTGTATCGATCCAAACTACTTATACCACCTTTGCTGTGGTACGGATTGGACACAGGGTGGCAATAAAGCAGTAATGGGGCTTACCTTGAACAAGGCAACTCTTTCCGAAATGGAAATCGAATTGCCAACAATCGAGGAACAGCGCGAAATTGCCTCTAAATTGGATCAATTAGATGCAATTATTGAGAAAAGACACGACGAATTGAATATGATCGAACAGCTCGTCAAGTCCCGATTTATCGAACTGTTTGGCGATCCCGACACCAATCCTTTGGGGTGGAATGAAGATGTGCTTTCGGAGCATCTGGAGGTCATAGGTGGTTATGCGTTTAAGAGCGATAAGTTTGAGGACGAAGGCATTCCGGTACTCCGTATTGGAAATATAAATTCAGGACGATTCCTTCCTGTGAACATGGTTTATTGGAATGACGATCCCGCACTGGAACGGTACAAAATGTATCCTGGGGATTTGGTTATGTCTCTTACAGGTACAGTAGGTAAAGATGATTACGGTAATGTCTGTATTTTAGGAGCAGATTATCCCGAATACTATCTCAATCAGCGAAATGCTAAGTTGTCTCTCAAGCCAACACTTAATGCAAAATACCTATCTGAATTGCTGAAGTTTGAAAGAATTAAGCGACGCCTTACTGGAATTAGCCGTGGAGTGCGTCAGGCAAATATTTCAAACAAAGATATCCTTTGCTTGTGCGTTCCTATCGCACCAATTAACTTACAACAGCAATTCGCAGCCTTCGTCGAACAGACCGACAAATCAAAATTTTTCGCTTGCCAAACACTATCGTTTTTATTAAAATTAGCAAATAATCTACAGTCATGGAGGGAGAAACAGTATGACTATTGATTTATTAATGCAAAATCTCATAACAGCAGCAGAAATTAAGGATGCCGCGGAAAGGGTGAAAGCCTACCGAGGTGTTTTAACTGATGCCATTGACTATATCTACGAAAGCACAAACACGCACAAGCCCGAAAAGGCATCCCTTCTCGAGCTTGTAGATAGTGATGTGCTGGCTAACTATGTCCAGGATAGTGATGTAATTAACTCCCTCCACTATGTCCGTATCCTTGGTATGAATGCCGAGCATGATCAGAAGATCAAGAAAACTGCCGACAAGCTTGCATACGATAACCTTGCATATTTTATCGGACTGATCGAAGCTCAGGAAAAAGGCACTCGTGCGCAATATCAAAAACCACCTTATATGAGCGAGGCAAACACAAGAAAGCTCTATATCGACCTTTACCTCAAAGAAGCTGGATGGGATGTTCTCGACGCAGAGAACGTTGCTATTGCCGGAAAAGCTGGAATTGAGATCAAAGTCGAAGGTATGCCGAACGCCCAAGGCATTGGATTCTGCGACTACGTTCTGTAC
>OJKC01001617.1_pt1 | contig 13609 bp, 10 predicted proteins | sample 1596401 | NCBI WGS metagenome assembly OJKC01 (sample SAMEA4350162, study PRJEB24818) | metagenome | biome: human; feature: gut; material: faeces | place: Denmark | collected 2013-09 | reverse complement strand
CATTATTGTCGTAGTATATACTACGACAATATTCGATTTTCTGGAGGCCGCTGAACCATGAACGAAGACCGCACCTACGAAGCCTGGCTGGACGAGACGAACCGGGTCGTATCCTTTCACGCGATCCCCGCCGCCCGCTATTTCCGCGCCGCCGGAGAAGAATTCTGGTCCCTGATCCTGACCCTCGTCCTCTCCGGCTACCGGATCCAGTGAAGCAATCTTAGGAATAATTAAGAAATTTTGCCGGAAATTTGTGATATAGTGGAAGTACAAAACACGCCGGAAAAGGAGAGACCATGATGAAAAAGACGATGTTATACCTCCTGCTGCTCTTGTCCGTCCTTCTGCTCGCCGCCTGTCAGAAGCAGCCCCAGCCGGAGATCAAGCTGCCGGAGCCGCAGGCAGCGGCCAGCCCGGCACAGCCGGGTCCGGAGACTGTGGAACAGACCCTGACCCTCGGCCTCATCGACTTTGATGCGGACAAGGAGCTGCTGCGCGGCCTGATCCAGAGCTATAATGCCTCCGGCGCGCCCGTCCGCATCGAGATCGTCAACTACGCCGACGGCGCCGAAAGCTACGCGGACGCCGTCACGCGCCGCACGACCGAGCTCATGGCCGGGAACGTCCCCGACCTGCTCGACTGCAGCGACCTGAGCGGCGCGCAGTACGCCGGGTACGCAAAGAACGGCATCCTGCTGCCGCTGGACGGGATGCCGGAGGAAGGGATGCTGTCTGGCGTGCAGCAGCCCTGCGAGGTGGATGGGAAGCGCTATTCCATCGTCGGCGCGTTCACGCTCGACCCGCTGTTCGGCCCCGCGTCCAGGCTCGGCGCGTCGCTGCAGACCTCGGTCGAGGATGTGCTGCGCGGCGCGGTCCCGGATGTCCGCTTCGTCTGGGGCGGCAGGGATCTGCTCGGCGTCTATTGCCGCCACGCAGCGGAGCGCTTTCTGGACTACGATACGGGCACAGCCTCGTTTGAAAGCGAAGCATTTCTGGACCTTCTGACCGCCTGCGCCCGCATCCAGCCGTCGGAGCTGGGCCCGGACAGCATCATGCAGCAGCCCATGCGTTCCGCCTCCGTGTACCGTCAGATGCAGAACAGCTGGTACGAGCAGACCGGCGACGCGTTCCGCGTGCTTTCCCTCAGCGCGGACGGCGGCGTGACCTATCAGCCTGTGCTGCAGCTCGGCGTCTGCGCGGGCTCCTCCATGCAGGAGGCCGCAGTGCAGGCCCTGCGGGCCATGCTCGCAGAGAGCTTCCAGAAGACCATCGCGGACGCTTTCCCGGTCAGCACGGCCGTCCTGCAGGCACAGCTGCAGCAGGAGATCGACGCGCAGAAGACCTATCAGCAGACCGCCATCCGCGAAGAAGGCCGCGTCGATGTCGGCGAGGCCGGGACGCAGACCTTCCTGTTTGACGAAGCCGTCGCGGCGGACCTCATGCACGTACTGGAGCACGTAGACTGCCGCGCCTGCAGCAATCAGGAGATCCTGACCATCATCCTCGACGAGGCGGACGCCTTCTTTCAGGGCCGCAAGACCGCGCAGGAGGCCGCCCGCATCATGGACAGCCGCGCCGCCCTCTTCATCGCCGAAAACAGCTGAGCGGAGGGGGAGAAAGCGCGCGTGGGTGACGCTACATTTTCTGTTGACAAACGTTAACGCCTGTGCTATCCTCAAAATATAACATATGTTAACACACGGGAAGGAGCGGAACGCATGGAACATCTCAGACTGTCCGACGGGGAATGGAAGCTGATGAAAACACTCTGGCAGCGCCAGCCGTGCACGCTTGCGGAGCTGGTCGCAGCGCTGGACGCCGAGATCGGCTGGAGCCGGGCGACGATCTTCATGATGCTCAAGCGGCTCATCGCCAAAGGCGCGGTCACGATGGACGACAGCGGAAGATTTCAGCAATACAGCGCCGCGATCACGTATTCAGATGTTGAACCCGAGGAAACGGAAGCATTTTTGTCGAAGGTTTACGGAGGAAGCGTGGGCATGATGGTGTCGAACCTCGTCGACCGCGGCACACTGTCCGAGCAGGACATTCAGGAATTGAAAGCCATTCTGGACGCAGCAGAAAAGGAGCGCGCGCAATGAAAAAATGGATTCTCCTTTTGACGCTCTGTATCAGCCTCCTTTTATCGGGCTGCCAGAAAACGCCGGAGGCCCAGCCTGGAACGCAGCCGGCGGAAGCGCCGTGGGCAGACGAACAAGCGGACGCGCCGCTTTCCTATGAAGACTATTTCGCGGAGCTCCGCCCCTATGACCCGGCAGAGAACGACGTGCCGGACTGGATGAAGGACGGAAACTATGAAATTTTATCAGAGGACGGCGTCCTCTCCCTGTACCAGGCGGCAAACGAAACCCTGACCCGCTTGTTTGCTTACCCGGTGGAAGTGCCGCTCGGCTGGTCGGCTGGCCCGGCCTGTCTCTATGCGTTCGACGCGCAGACCATTTACCGGCTCGATTATGGCGGGGAAGCGGCAGAGCCGATTTACCGCGCGACGGATGGGGCGATTTTGCAGATGGCGGCTGCCGGGGACGCGCTCTTCTTTGCCGAACAGGGAGAGCTCAGCATCCGCCTCTGCCGATTGTACGCGCCCGAAGGGAAGCTGGACGTCTTCTATGACGAGGTCCGCCCGGATGCGGAGGACCTTCTGCTGTTCCCCGTTTCCAATCACGAGCTGTGCTGGACCATGGACGATCCGGACTTTCTGGAGCTTGCGGCAGAGCAGGAGCAGACCTACATCGAGACGCGGAACATCGATCCTGCGGACAAGAGCACCTACTGGGGCATGCTGGAGCTGGATTTTGGCGTCAACTCCGGCATCCGGTACTACTATAACGACCTGGAGCCGCTGCTCTGCTCGCAGGGCTTCCGTAAAATTTACGGCGAAGAGAGCGTCGCCGACTGGTGGAAAACCGAAGACAGCTTCCTGCGAGACGCGGAGCTGCGCGCGAAGTTTGTATCCGTGGAACAGGGACCCGCAGTGCAGGCGCCGGACCGCAGGGTCGTAAGCTTTTTGCGCGGCGCGGAAACGGCGCTTGCGCAGGAACAGGGCCTGACGTTCAACACGCCGGAAGATCTTTCCCCGGAGCAGCTGTTTCAGTTGTTTCTGGCATGGACGAATGAAGATACACTGAAGGAATATCAGGACCCGGATGACGGAAACTTCTATTTCACAACCCCGGTCATCCGCCGGACGCTCGACTGCTATTTCAGCGGCTATTGCTTTGATATCACAGCCTGCAGGGCGTACGACAGGCAAACCGGCATGGTCGTCGTCCCGTCTGTTTCCGGGTCTGACGACGGCCGGACGGCACGGCTCGTCGGAAAAGCGCAGGACGGAGACCTTGTGACCTACCTTATCGACTTTTACGCGGATGCGGCTGCCAAGGCAGAGTATCGTGCGTACGCGAGGAAGGAATACACGCTGCAATGCTATGACGGCGGCTTCTATCTCCTGCGCGCCTGCTCCATGATGTGCCCTGACGGGGAACATACGCTCGGCGGCATTTCCGTCTGGGACAGGTGGGATCTTCTTCCGCAGACGGTGACCGAAGGCTTTGCGGAGCTTGGTGTGGTCGGCGTTTCGCGGGAGGACTATGATGTGGTCAAATACGGCCGTGACGGACTATATGTCCACGTGCTGCGCCTGCAGGCGGGCAAGGAGGACAGGGAGGGGCTGGACGGCTACGTCAGCTGCGTCTATACGACGAGCCCGGACTACCCCTCGCCGCGCGGTCTGCGCGTCGGCGACCCGGAGGCCAACGCAGCAGAAACAATGAACGCGCTCTGGGGCAGCTTTGAATACGAGCTGCAGGACGGCGCGATCTGCCGCATGGGGTTCTTCTCCTATTATGACGCGGGAGGCCCCGGCGAAGCGTTTACGGTACGCCCGGCAGACAGCCGGCCGGGGAATTGAGGGAAAGGAGCTGCCATGATACGAGAAACATTGACGCTCTCCGCGCTGATCGCAGCCGTCCTGCTGGTGCGGGCGGTGTTCAAAAACCGCGTGCCGAAGCGGATGATCTATGCGCTCTGGCTCGTGGTGCTTTTGAAGCTCTGCATGCCGGGGACGCTGTTCTCCCTGCCGGTCCTTCCGGCAGAGCGGACCGCCGCGCCGGTGCAGCGCGCGGAGTTCCCGGCGCAGACCGCGCCGGTCACCCAACCGCCCGCACAGGCGGTACAGCCGCAAACACCCGCGCAGCCAGTCACGCAGGAACCGGAAAACCCGGCGGCGAAGCCGCTGACGGCCACGCAGATCTTCCGGATCATCTGGTTCAGCGGCAGCGCGCTGCTCGGCCTCTGGATGCTTGGCTCGTGGCTGGTCTTTACGATCCGGCTGCGCAAAAGCCGGAAATTCCTCGGAAGACACGGAAAAACCAGTATTTACGTCTCAAGCCGCATCCCGTCGCCCTGCCTTGCAGGCCTCATCCCGGCCGTCTATCTGACGCAGAACGTGCTGCAGAACGACACGACCGCGCTGATCCTGCGCCACGAGCTGACGCACCTGCGGCATCTCGACCCACTGTGGTCGTTCTGCCGGACGGCCGCTGTGGTCGCGTACTGGTGGAACCCACTGGTCTGGCTCGCCGCGATCGTCTCCAAGCGCGATGCCGAGCTGGCGTGCGACGAGGCCGTCGCCGCGGGGCTCCTCGACAGCGAGCGCATTGCCTACGCAAGGGCGATCCTGGCCCAGGCCCCGCGCAGGGGTGCAGCCCTGAGCCTTGCCGGGCCGCCGGTCAAAGAGCGCATTTTGTTCCTCACGAAAAAGCAGCGCACGAGCGTCCTGTGCGTCGTTCTGGCCCTGATCCTCGTCGTGTCCGCGACCGGCTGCTCCTTTGCCGAGCTGACGCGGCAGAAATCTGGGGAGATCACTCTGCCCGAAGCGGCAGGGGAGACCGACCCGTCCGCGGATGCGGCCGCAGATCCCACCGCCCGGCAGGAAGGACCGGTGCAGGACCAGCCGCAGCTGCTTCACAACGACGGGACCTATGACCCGTCCCAGCCCCTGCAAGCCTGGGAGCTGGCCCGCGCCGACGGTGTGCAGACCGGCATGACGCAGGCGCAGGTCGAAGCGATCACGGGGCCGCTCACCGAGAACCAATACGGCGTCCTGGTGGACGATCAGAACATCTCCTATCGCTTCTGGGACCGCAGCGGCGGCGAACCGAAGCTGATGGAAATGACCTGGAGCGGAAAAGTGATAAACGACGAGCTTGTTTATACCACCGCGCAGGACGCGCCGGCCTTCCGCGGCATCTGTCTCGGCGATCCAATTGGCGACGTGCTGGCGAAGCTCCCGTGTACGGACCGGGAACTCAGATACCAGCAGACGCAGTATGTGTACGGGCAGGCGGGCGACGAGGATTACGCGGTCCTGCACCTGATCGGGGACAGCTATTATTCTCTGTCGTTTGGCATCGCCGGTCAGTGGCGCGCGTCCGTCGACTTCTCCCGTGTCCAGCAGCGCGTGTTCCATATCGTCATTTATGCCGAAACATACTGGCAGGAAGCAGAGCAGGCGGGCGAAGAGACGGCTGCCCGGGCGCAGACCATGACGCTGTCGGTCCCGTCCGGCGAAAAATATACGTTGTCGGAGGCGGATGCGGCGGCTCTGCAGGAGATCTTCTCCGACGATTCCATGACGATGCTCGAGAACGACCCGGAATCGGTATGCGTGTACCAGTTCGACATCCGGAATCGCAGCTATCTGCTGGATGAAACGCTGGATACGGTAGAGATGATCGTATGGATGGATACAGAGCACTACGATTATTACCAGAAGCACCTGACCGACGCCGACGCGGAAACCCTGCAGACGGTCATTGACCGGTACACACAGGGCGCGGAGGGCAGCAAGCGCCAGACTGCGATCCTCCGGGAGGTGCGCGCGGATTCCGTTACGGTCGAGCATATCACGCTGCTCAATTCCGCTCTCGAGGAAGACCTGCGCACGCTCAAAGGCCTGAACAATCCCACCCGAAGCGTACCAACACGGCTACTATCGGGAGGACTCCGGCGAGATCTACACCTACAAGGTCGACCCGGATACCCCCGTCACCATCTATGACATTTCTCAGGTCTACGGAGCGGGTGATGACCGGCTGTACACCTTCGAAACATGGCAGGATTTCGTCGCCGCGGTCCAGGCCAACGAAGGCCTGTGCGTCCCGCCCTATACCCTGACCCTGCAGGACGGCGTTGTTGTCAAAATCGAAGAGAAATTCTACAATTAGCATCCAGAAAGGAGACTACCATGAAGAAGACAGCCCTGCTCCTGCTGCTGTGCATCTGCCTGCTTCTGGCTGGCTGCACCGCGCAGACCGCACCGCAGCCCATCCAGCCGGAACCGGATACTCAGCCGGAGCAGGCTGTGCAGCCAGCACGGACATGGCAGGACATACAGGCGCAGCTTCCGGATGTCTCGGCGATGTCCGGCTTTCCGGTGGCGGAGGAAGCCTGGCACCCGGAGCCGATCGTCGTGCATGGCGGAGAAGCGGAATACTGGATCGACCAGTCCGAAAGCTGGGAGACCGCAAGGATCTGTATGCGAAAAGATGGCCAGACGGCGAGCATTTACGCCGCGCAGGACGGGAGCCTGTCCCAGCTTGCATTGTTCGATGGGATGCTGTATTTTGCACAGATCGGCGGCATTTATCGGATGCCGATGGAAGGCGGTGCGGCGGAACTCTGGATCCCGGACGGCGGACGGTTTGCGCTGACCGGCGGCGTGATCTATACGTGGCTTTCGGAGCAGGGATTCTGCGCCATTGCCGCGCAGGACCCGGAACAGGCCGTGCCGGTGTGGAAGCAGGAACAGGCGCTTACGGTTAGGCAAACTGTCCCGGTGACGGGCGGTATCGTCTTCTGGCTGGCGGAAAACGAGCCGGATCCGGATGCTGGCCAGCTTTGGGTCGTGCTGCTGCGAAACAGCGGGCAGTGGGAGCTTCTGCGCGAGGAAACGGGACCGATGCCGCGGAGCATCTTTTCGGATGACACCAACGTCTGGTTCATGCGCGAGACGAGCGAGGGGCAGTTTCTCTATCAGATCGATTGCAAAAACGGAGCATATGCCTGCCTCGGAAGGCTGCCGGAAGCGCCGGACGGATGTTACAGCCCCGGCACGCCTGTATTGGGCTTTCAGCGTGTCCTGATGCGCTATCAGGGGATAGAGTCAACCATGGAGTTTTATGCGTTGGATGACAAACTGACGCTGGGTGAGCATTTGCTGTCGTATGGTGCAGACGATTCATATGCCATTTATTTTCTGCACCTGTTCGAGATACAGGAAACGCCGCAGAGCTTTTATTTTTGTGGAAAGTCGGAAGAAAACGGGCTGTATCTCGTTTCTGAAATAAGAAAAAGCGGGGACGGGCTTTTGCGGGAGGAAGCCCTGCAGCCGCCGGTATGAACGCGCCTGCGGGCATAACGATCAAGCCGAACCGAAAGGAGAAACCCATGAAAAAGACGATTATATTCCTGCTGCTGTGCATCTGCCTGCTTCTGGCTGGCTGCACCGCGCAGACCGCACCGCAGCCCATCCAGCCGGAACCGGAGCCTGTGCCGACAGAGCCGGAACCCGCACCACCCGCAGCCGAAACCGCGGATACAGTTGCAAGTCAGGAAGAGCAGACGCAGGAGCGGCCGGCGCTCCCGGTCCCGTCCGCGTCCATGTTTTCCCTGACCGGGCGCGAGGCCGTCCTGTATGACGCGGCGGTCGCGCAGCGATACCCGCGCGATGACAACGACATCGTCCTGCCGAGCCTTTGCGTGTACGGCTCGTTTGAGGAAGACGGCAAGACCGTGGTCATCTGCGATCTGCACTACGATTTTTACTATGACTACACCGGCCCCGGCTGGGCGTGGAACTCGGGCGCGATGAACACGTATCTGCGAGCGGAACTGGAAACGCAGGACGGCGCGGAGGTCTGCACGGGCTTTGCAATTTTCCCGGGCGGCGATCCTAGCGACTGGATCTCCGGCGAATGCGGCCCGCTTGCCGTGCAGAATGCAGATGGGGCGTGGGTCCTGCCGGAACCGGCCGGAGACTGGTTCCCTTCGGACAGCAGTATGCTGGGCGAGTATCTGGCCGCAGCGGAAGCTATGCCGGAACCGGCGGCAGTGATGCAGCAGACAGACTTTGAGGCGCACATGCTGGCGCTTTCGGACGGGAAGACGGCGGAGGAATTGACCATCGACACCTTCCCGGACGTTCTGGCGGAAGACGCGGCGCTGGAAAGCTTCCTGCGCGATACGCCGGAGGACGCGGCGCTCTGCTGCGCGACGTATCTGGTCGAAAACATGTGGTACGGCGATGGCGAAAATGAGCCCTATACGACGGATTTCGCGCTGACCGCGCTGGGGCGGCTCTACGTTCTTTCGATGCAGTATCTCATGGAGACGTATAACGACTCGACGTCGCTGCTGTCTGCCTTGCTGCTGCATACGTTCTCCCCGGAGGAATGGCTGTACCAGTTCTGGGGCGTAGTGGGAGGAATCGCGTTCGCAAAGGAAGGTTTTACGCTGGACAGTGTCTATTACGATGAGCACCCCATTGAAAAGCAGTGCATGACCGCCCTGCTGCGCAGCCCGAAGCGGCTTTATGTCGCGACACTTTTTGATTATGTAAACCCTGTAGACAACGAGCGGTGTGACGCCGACCATTCTGCGCTTTATGATTTCATGGCAGAGGGCAAGGCAGACGACCGCCTTCATATCGAGCCCGCCGGAGCGACGCGCGAAGACCTCCTTGCCGCCTGCACGGAAACGGCGCATTGGGAGGTGGAAGGCGGAACCGATACCACCATCCTCCACATCACGCCCGAACACGGTCAGGAGCTGCGGCTTGTGTACCGCTTCGGCGAAAATTAAGAATTTTTAAGAAATTTCTTCCACGCCGGTGTGCTATGATGACGGCGAGAACATCAGCTTCCTGACGAAAAGGAGAAACAAATGAAAAAACTGTCTGCTGCGCTGCTGGCGCTTTTGCTGATATTGACCGGCTGCCAGAAACAGCAAAGGCAGGCGGATATCCGTCTGCCGGAACCGGAAACACCTGCCGCAGAAGAAACGATAGCCGAACCGGCGGAAGAACCGGAACAGGAGAGCGTCGCTCCGGACCTCGGAAACTTCAAAGAGCTTCTGGAAGTTCTTCAAACGCTGCAAACACGGGAGGACTGGAAAAGCAGCCCGGAATACGAGATGATCACGGCGCAAAAGGAGAAGGTACTCAGTCAGCTGATCGGCAGCTTTTACCACGGGCTTGACAGCCTCAGTCTTCAGAATACCGCGTGGGGCGATCATGATCTGTCCTGTATGGCGTTTGAGGTGTTCCGGAGTCTGCTTGGGCCGGAAGATCTGGAGCTGGAAGCCGAGACGCCGCTTGAATGGTTCCGGACCTGGTTTATCTGGGCATTCGGACACATTCATGAAGCGGACGCAGCAGGACTGCAGGCGCAGTATCCGGCTTCCTTTGCCGCAATCGATACGGTTATGGATCATCACGGGACATGGGAAGATGCGGTAGACAACGGTCTGTGCTCTCTGGACAAGGGCAGCCATTACGACTTCGATCTCATTGCTGCACGAGATCAGATCGTTTCCTACATCCGTGAAAACGAAGAAATCTGGCCGTTTTCGTATACGCTGATCCTGCGGTTAAACAATGCGCCATATGGCACGGAGGAACCGACGCCCGGAGATCCGAATGTGTACGTCGACTTTATCTGGTGGGCTGCATATACCGCCTCCGGTGAGCGCACAGAGGTCCTTGTGCAGGAGCTGACGCTCAACCCAGAGACAGGAGAATCGTCCGTATGGACCATCACGCGCGAGGATTTGGGAGAAGATCTGTCGTTCCTCCCGGATTGGGTCGTGGATACGCTTTTTGATGGGACGTATCTGTCTTCGGCTAAGAACGCGCCGCCGGAGATTGTACAGCCCGAAACCGAACAGCCAGAAAACGTACAGCCGGGGTCGGAGCCTGCACAGTCTGCCGCTGCGGCTGCGACTATGCCGCAGACCGAACAGGATGCGGCGCGGTTCGCGCAGGCAGAGGGCAAGCTGCGCGCAGCCCTGCAGCAGAGCACCGGGGAGGGAACAGAGGACCTCGCCGCACTTTTCTGGGCCTATGACGGCCAGAACGGCAACCTCTTTGAAGAGTTACCGGCGTTCAGCGCCGAAGCGATCGCCACGCAGCCGATGGACGACGAGACCTGGGACGCGCTGTCGCTGTTTGCCTACGAGCGCTATGCGCGCGAAAACGGCTGGCCGCTGATGATCGGGGCAGAGGCGCTCCGCGATACCTTTGCAAGCTATTTCCCACTGGACAGCAGCACGTGGCAGGACCGCAGCTCGCACTATCTGACGTATCAGGACGGGATCTACACCCGCACGGTCTATGACGACGGGCACCATAGCCGGTACTGCTATCTGCGCGGCGTCCAATGCAAGCAGGACGGGTCGATCGAGCTGCGGTTCGACTCGCTGGAGCTTCCGGCCGATATGGAATATGAGACCGCGGACGCGAGCATCCGCGCGGTCTTTGACTACGCCGGCGTGACAGAGCTGCAGCCACCGGCGTTCCGGGCGGCCGTTTATCAGGCGTTCTCTGCCGGCATCCTTCCACTGGAAGGGAACAACACCGGGCACACCGTGACCATCTGCCTGACCGGCGACGCCGCGCAGCCGTTCCTGTTTATGGAATGCAACTGAGGACGGAACATACGCGGTGGATTTTTGCGGCCGGATGTGGTATAGTAGTAGAAAAGCTTTTTAGAAAGGAACCAGACCCATGTGTACTGCAGCAGCTTTTCAGACAAAGGACTTTTATTTCGGCCGGACGCTGGACTACGAATGCTCCTACGGCGAGTGCGTGACCGTCACGCCGCGCCGCTATCCCTTCTCGTTCCGCCACATGGGGCGGCTGGACGCGCATTACGCCATGATCGGTATGGCGCACGTCGCGGACGGGTATCCACTGTACTACGACGCCGTCAACGAAGCCGGACTCGGTATGGCCGGGCTGAACTTCGTCGGCAATGCGCAGTATGCCGAGGTACAGGAGGGAAAGGAAAACGTGGCGCAGTTTGAGCTGATCCCATGGATCCTCGGCCGCTGCGCCACGGTCCGCGAGGCGCGGGCGCGGCTGGACGCGCTCAATCTGGTCGGCACACCCTTCAGCGAGCGCTATCCCGCCGCGCAGCTGCACTGGCTGCTAGCAGACAAGGACGAGGCCGTCGTCATTGAGTCGATGGCCGACGGCCTGCACGTCTATGACGACCCGGCGGGCGTCCTGACCAATAACCCGCCGTTCCCGCAGCAGCTGTTCAACCTGAATAACTACATGGCGCTCTCTCCGCGGCAGCCGGAAAACCGGTTCTCCGGGGCGCTGGGACTGCACTGCTACAGCCGCGGCATGGGCGCGCTGGGCCTGCCCGGCGATCTGTCATCCATGTCCCGCTTCGTGCGCGTGGCCTATACGAAGCTGAACGCCGTCTGCAGGGACACGGAGGCGGAGAACGTCAGCCAGTTTTTCCACATCCTCGGCGCGGTAGAGCAGCAGCGCGGCTGCTGCGAGGTCGAGCCCGGCGCATATGAATACACGATCTATACCTCCTGCTGCAACGCGGCCCGCGGCGTTTACTATTACACGACCTATGACAACCACCAGATCACCGCAGTCGACCTGCACCGCGCGGAACTGGACGGGGAAGCACTCAGCACCTGGCCGCTCGTGACCGGCGAGCAGATCTTCCGCCAGAACTGAAACGGAAAAAATGTCTTGACTTGCCGCGCGGCCGGTGGTATAACGGCTCCATCAAACAGCCGGACCGGCCGGCAGAAAGTGTGCCAGCATACGCAGCTGATCGTCAGAGAATACAGACCGGAGGACCTTCCCGCGCTCGTGCGCATCTGGAACGAGGTCGTGGAAGACGGCGTGGCCTTCCCGCAGGAGGAGCTTCTGACCGCCGAGACCGGCGCGGCCTTCTTCGCCGCACAGACCTATACCGCCGCCGCGGTGGACGCGGATACCGGAACGGTCTATGGTCTTTATATCCTGCACCCAAACAACGTCGGCCGCTGCGGCCACATCTGCAACGCCAGCTACGCCGTCGAGCGGGCCGCGCGCGGGCTGCATATCGGCGAAAAGCTGGTGTCTGACTGCCTTGCGCAGGGCCGGGCGCACGGCTTCCGGGTGCTGCAGTTCAACGCCGTCGTCGCGTCCAACACGCACGCGCGGCACCTGTATGAGCGCCTTGGATTTGTCCAGCTCGGCGTTATCCCCGGCGGATTCCGCATGAAGGACGGCCATTACGAGGATATCTGCCCCTACTATCATGCTCTGTAAAAAACAGCCTGCGCCGCAGATATTGCGGCGCAGGCTGCTGTTTAATTTGTTTTGCCCGATGGATTGACGAACCACAGAAAATCCGGCAGCGTGATGCGGCGGGAAACGAAGCTGCGCGGCACCTGATACGGGTCCATGCCGGTCTGATACGTCCAGCCGTCCATGCGCAGAGCAAACGTGTAGTAGTCTTTTGCCACATCCATCGTCAGGTAGCTGTATTTTCCCTCCGGGTAGCACAGCACATACGGGATCTGGCCCGTCGCGGCGGCCAGCGCGGCGTTGGAGCGCTCCATCTCCTGCCGGAGCGCAGCCTCGTCCATGGCGCTGAGATTTCCATGCGTGTAGGTATGGCTCTGGATGCTGACGAGGCCGGAGGCCGCCATCTCATACACCTGCTCCTGCGTCATCTTGTGTGTGCTGCCCATAGCATTGCCGATGACGAAGATGGTCGCCTTGGTCTGGTATTTTTCCAGCAGGGGATAGAGGACGGTGTAGTTGTCGTCATATCCATCGTCAAAGGTCAGGATGACCGGCTTTTCATAGTCCTCGATGTGCGCCAGGTCTGAAAACCAGATCGCTTCGTACCCGTTCTCCTGCAGATACTGCAGCTGCTCCTCCATGGAAGCCGCGCTGACGAACAGATCGGAATAGCCCCAGATCTCGTCGCCCACCGCGTGGTACATCAACACCGGCACGTTCCACCCCTCCGGGATCTCGCCGACGGTCTGCCGCTTCGCCAGATACCGGCTCCCGTCCGGCGCCAGCCCCCATTCGAGGCCAAGGCGCGCAGCCGCGTCTTCCAGCTTTACATAATCCTGTCCGCCGAAGCTGATGGATTCAAGATCATCCAGAATGCCCGGCTCCGGCTGCAGCGGCGCGGCGGACTCCAATATGTCCGCCACCGCGGCCCACAGCGTTTCTTCTCCTGTAAAGACCTCGTTCAAAGTCTGCATCGGCGCATCCTCCGGAACATCCTCTGCCCGGATCCACTCTGATTCCCGCGTCGAATAGACATCGGTCAGCCGCCCCAACACCCAGACCGGCTCTGCCGGCAAAACCGCAGCTTCCGGCTCCGGTTCTTCTGCGGCGGCAGGGACTTCCACCGGTTCGGCGGGCACGGGCGGCTCGGTCGGGACCGGCTCCGGCGCAGCCGTGGCCTCAGCCGGGGTTTCCGGCAAAGCCGCCGCCGGCGCGGCGCAGGCGCATAGCAGCGCCAGCAGGCAAAGACAGACGAGCAGACGGGAGACA